>ENA-UPTF01001318-UPTF01001318.1-marine-metagenome-genome-assembly--contig:-NODE-1318-length-15797-cov-3.947837_pt1 | contig 15797 bp, 13 predicted proteins | sample MGYA00238166_ERZ767019 | MGnify/ENA primary metagenome ERZ767019 (study PRJEB28930, sample SAMN06266391) | marine metagenome | isolation source: Sea water from 250 m depth | place: Atlantic Ocean...
CCAGTGGTGTAGACGTTGCCGGAACCATCCACCGCCACCGAATAGCCAACGTCGCTACTGGTGCCGCCGAAGGTGGTCGAACCCCAATTCGGATCACCACCAGCACCGGTATCCCACGCCTCAACCGACGACCCCCACCCCACAACCACCACTAACACGCAGACGGCGATCAGTCTTGAAAGGGTCCGTCGCACCTCGACAAACTAGAACTCAAACCACAAACAACGAAGGACCTCAGCTACCTCGTCGGTAACCGGTTCCGTTTCCGTGGTTCTCCCACGAAGAGCAAGATTTCGTTTTAGTAAGGACTCGGTGTTCTGTAGTGCTCACCTTTTCAACCCTCCAGGGTCACCAAAACACGACGGAGCACCCATCTGGGCGACCTGTACTCCCTCAAGCGTGGCACTTGTGTGACTGGTTTGAGGAAACCGGAACTGGCTGTTTGCTCTAGGGTCCCCTCGTGACCGCAAATGGTTCGAGTTTCGACAATGTGCCGGAGCCTCAGATGCTGGGATCTTCTGGTGGTGGTGAGATAGCACTTCATTGCCTTGGTGGAGACGGTCCGCCCCTCCTCTTCGTTCATGCGACTGGGTTCAACGCCCGCACTTATGGACCCTTCATTGAATCTTTCCTACCTCATTTCACTGTGTGGGGACCTGATCTTCGAGCTCACGGGTGGAGTACTCCACCGGTCGACGGTGACTACGAGTGGACGAGTTTGGCTGCTGATCTACTAGTAGTTGTTGACCATCTCGGTATCAGTGCAGGTGAGCTTGATTGTGTAGGGCATTCAGTGGGAGCAGCAACGATTTTGCTTGCTGACGCGATGCGCCCTGGTTTGATTCGGCGAATGTATGGTTATGAACCGGTCATGTGGAGGCCCGGAGAGGCGTTCGAACAGGGAGAAAACCCCTTAATCGCTGGTGCGCGAAAACGTCGCGAAGTATTCGAATCTAGGGCTGAGGCGTTGGAAAGGTTTTCTGCTCGGCCACCGTTTTCGCAATGTAGAGCTGACGCGCTTCACAGCTATGTCATGCACGCTTTTGAGGATCTCGACGACGGAACGGTGCGTCTTCGTTGCCGAGGACAACACGAAGCGGAAACGTACGACGGCGAAAGAGTCTCGACCAGCGACCGGATCGCTGGTTGCAAGGCGAAAGTTGTGTTGGGTAAAGGCATGGACCAAGGGTTCGGAAACCTTGGAGAACCAGCCGCTGAAGTGCTCGCGAATGTTAAGTCCGTTTCATACCCTGATCTCGGTCATTTCGGGCCGCTCGAAGCACCGAACCGGCTTGCGTCGGATGCGTTGGCTGCTCTTCTCAAATAATCAGTCTGAAATTTTTCAATTCAACGCTTCGTTAAAAAAACGTGTTAACTCTGCAACAACCAGGTCGGGCTGATCTCGGTGAGTGATGTGACCACAGTCGGGTAAGAATCGACCGATGGCGTGAGGAACTCTGCGGGTAACTCCGTAAACCATTTCGACAGTCGCGTATTCGTCACGATCGCCCTGAAGAACCAGAAGCGGACAACTGATATCGGTCAAGATGTCAGACATGTCGAAACTGGCAAAATCCGGATCGCGCCAAATACGGGACCACCGGTCGAACGTTGTAGCAGCGTCGTTGTGGTGTCGGGACATACCTTCGACGATTTGATTCCGTCTACTCGTAGCAGCGTTGACTCCGTCTAAGCCAGCCTGTTCGACAAATATGTGGGCTGCGATGGTAGCTACAGCTACCGGAGTTACCGATCCGCACGCTGCGGCTATGAGAGCAATAGTGCCCCCGTCGCTGTGACCAACGAGCACGGGCTGGTCTATTTTCAAACTGTCTAGAAGCGCAGGGAGGGTCAGCTGAGCTTCCTCGTACATGAAAGTAGCGGTGTACCGTCTAGCGGTTGCAGGAGAACGCCCGTAGCCGCTCCTGTCGTAAGCAACTACCGGTAGACCCGTGGTGCTGTGAATGCGATCTGGTAAGTCTCGCCACTGAGTTATAGATCCGAGGCCCTCATGCAACATCACCACAGTCGGACCATTTGTGATGCTGCCAATGGTCTTCACCGCTAGAGGCGATCCGGCAATGTCGATAAGTTCAGTCATAGGACTTGTGTTGCTGGTTCGTTAACCAATGCCTGTTTCGCGGGTACCGTGCCGTTGATGGTGTTTACCCCGATCATTGGAACTCTGGTTTATCTCCTAGATCGCGATAGTAAAAGCGTTCTACTTATTAAACGCGATGCTCGTCCCTCTGACGACCACTATGGAAAATTCAATGGTCTCGGCGGAAAACTTGAAATTGACGAATCTGTCGTAGAAGGAGCGCGTCGAGAAATTGGGGAAGAGGCAGGAGTGACGCTCACGTCACTGGTGCTAAGAGGAACTGTGAGTTGGTCAAATTTTGGTCCGAATCGTGAAGAATGGCTGGGGTTCATCTTCCTCTCTGATGCATGGGAAGGCGAACTCTTGTCCTCCAATGAGGAGGGTTCTCTTGTTTGGGTCGAGTTGGACCGTCTTCTCAAAGCCTGTGATATTGATCCCGTTGTGCGCGCTTCGGCGGACTTACCGATGTGGGAGGGAGATCGTCACTTCGTGCCACTAGTTTTTGATGATGATCCGCGGCAATTTCACGGCTCCATGCCTTACGACACTGACAGGTCAATCAGCTGGTGTTTTGAGAGGATCTAACGCCTAGAGCCGCACGTACTGATAATCGACGGGTTGGGTATTGATTCCAGTAACTGGAGGAGCAATCCAGTCGGCCATATGACCGGGCTCGTAGACGGGCCGCATCAGGGAGGTCACATATTCTCGATCGGCTTCAGTAGGGAGAAGACGGGGTAGCAGTTCTGTCCACTTCGCTTCGTTGACAATCTCACCCTGGGGAGTGACGAACTGGCCCCGGTGAATACCTACTTGGCGGTGAAAGGCTTCGTGTGGCAGGCCGAGCTGTTGGTCGATGCCGTATTCGTCCAATATGCGATTCCAGCGACGCATCCCCTTCGCACAGTCATCGATATAGGAACGTCGAAGTTGTTCATTGACCACGGTGATGGCAGGCCGTGAACGCTCTGACCAGTGACCGTCAACGATTTCAGAAATTGACTCTTCATGATCCACGAGTACGTGATCATCGCTATAGGCAGCTTCTGCAAACCGGCCTTTCAACCCAGCCGAGTAATAGTTGGCAGCATTGGTGGAGGTTTCGGATCCAAATAGGTCCAAGGACACCGAGAAATGGAAGTTGATGTATTTCTGGAGCGTTGGAAGATCGATGACTCCATAAGGTCTCACGTCGTCGGTGTCGTATTGATTCATCACTTCACATGTGCGTTGGACGACTCGACCGAGTCCCGCCGCACCCACGAACATGTGGTGAGCTTCTTCTTTCAACATGAAGTCACATGTGCGGCTTAGCGGGTCGAACGCAGATTCCTTAAGCGCACCCAATTGGTACTTGCCGTCACGGTCAGTGAAATAGGTGAAGAGAAGAAACGACAGCCAGTCAGAAGTTTTTTCGTTGAAAGCACCGAGAATGCGCGGGTGGTCAGGGTCACCAGAATGTCTCTCGAGTAACGCATCCGCTTCATCGCGGCCGTCTCGTCCGAAGTAGGCGTGAAGAAGATAGACCATCGCCCAAAGGTGTCTTCCCTCTTCCACGTTAATTTGAAACAGATTTCTCAGGTCGTACAGAGATGGAGCCGTCCGGCCGAGATATCGCTGTTGTTCAACTGAAGCGGGTTCTGTGTCGCCTTGCACCACTATGAGGCGTCGAAGGTCAGTTCGGAACTCGCCAGGAATCTCTTGCCAGACAGGTTGACCTTTCAGTTCGCCGAAACCGATTCGGCGACTTGGGTCGCGTTCAGAAAGGAATATGCCCCACCGATAGTCGGGGAGTTTGACGTGGGAAAAATGTGCCCAACCTTGCTGACCGACGTCTACAGCTGTGCGTAAATAGACCTCTTTATCTTGAAAGCCAACGGGCCCCATTTCCGACCACCACTCAGCAAAACGTGGCTGCCAGTTCTCTAACGCTCGCCGTAGTCGTCTATCGCTAGCGAGGTCAACGTTGTTCGGAATATTTTCCGAATAATCGATTTGTCTGGGCATCTAATCACGTATCCAGCATTTTGATTTAGGTTCGTTGATTGTCGAAATTGGGGCGAGATCCACTGCCATATCGTTGAAGCGCGCCCTGTGGTCCACTTGCGTTTGCTCTAGTAAAGATCCAATTCTGCCAGGCCGAAAGTCGAGCAAAGATTTTGGTAGCCATCGTCTCTGGTCCGCAGAAGCGATGGTTAGCTTCCATTGCGGTCAGAGCATCAGCCGAAAAACTTGATCGCTCTTCTATGAAAAGCCGTAGTTCGTCACCCCAATCCAGATCATCTGGGGTCGCTGTCACAAGCCCCAGCTGAGCCGCTTGCGATGCACTCAACTCACGATCAACGAAGTCGCTAGCCGCGACTAGACCAACTTCATCTCCCCAAAGCCGCGACTGCACGCGACTGAGACCGTTCCACATTGGCACGGCCCCAAAGTTGGTAGCCGTGAGTTGGATGACTGCAGGAGGCAATGGGTTATCTTCCTCTTCGAACTGGCCGTCGAGCATGTAGGTCCGGTCGGCGGCGAGAGCGAGTTCGAGAAGAATTCCCGCAAAACATGACCCCGGTTCTATTGCCGCTACCAACGTCTTCGATGTCATGTCGATCCTTGATAGGCACCGTTTCCAGAGCAGCAATGTTTCGAGTTGAGAATGCGTGTTCGGGGATTGAAGTTCTGCATCGGATCGGAGGACTTCGTCGATTTGCCCTTCGGTCCGAAAAATCAGTGTGCCAATACCAGGAAAATCAAACCGCAATCGACACAGAACATCGTCAAGTTCGCGTGCGGTCTGGAGGAGCCAATCGGAGCTTTGGTCAACTAAGACTTTCAGCTCGGCGTAACGGTCAAAAATGGTGAGATTCACCCAGCGGTAAGCGATGCTGTCATCAGAGATTGAGATCTCCAAGGGAGAAAGAGGAACGGGATCTCCATCCAATCGGGTAGAGGTAGCAGCGAGCGCCTGCGCTCTCGCTGCAACCGCTTCGACAAAGTCTGTTGGTGCTGCCAGTTCGTCTACTAGGCCCCAGTCCAACGCGTCCCTACCCACCGCACCTTCGGCTTTAGTCGCGAAAACGTCGGCTCGGTCTCGCCTTATATGACGCTTGTCTGTGAGCCGGGTGAGCCCACCGGTGCCTGGAAGAACACCCAATAAGGGCACTTCGGGCAGCGACACGGCGGTACTTCTGTCGTCGACCAAAATGATGTAGTCGCAAGCAAGAGCTAGTTCATAGCCCCCGCCCGAGCAGGCGCCGTCAATCGCAGCAAGAAATCTGATTCCGCTTTGCTGGCTCGCCTCTTCTATTTCGAGTCTGGTTTCATTCGTGAACTTGCAGAAGTTCACTTTGTGAGAGTGGTCGGCCTCCGCCAGCATTCGAATATTTGCCCCCGCGCAAAATGTTCCCTCTAGCGCGCTGGTGAATACGACACATTTGACTTCAGGGTTTTGGAATCGAATATGACGTACCGCGTTTGCGAGTTCGATGTCGACGCCGATGTCGTAGCTGTTGAGCTTCAATTCGTAATCACCAATGGCGGGTGCCTTTGGGTCAACTTCGAGCTGTAATGTCGCCACTTCGTCGGCTATTTGAAGATTCCAATGCCGAAAATCGCTCGGATGTATATCAAAAGCAGTCACGCCGCCGCCCTTATCGAAACATCGCTACCGGACATCGCGGCAAACTCTTAAGATGCCTTCTTTGCTCTGTCATTCAACACTTTAAAACACGTGCGAGGCTGTAACCCAAGGCTATGCAAGGGGGAATTTCTTGAAAGAGAACGCGGTGCACCGGTTCGTGATCGAACCCGCGATCAACTCTCCTGATGCTGTAGCCGTAATAGATGCCTCTAGTGGTCTGATGACAACGAGGCAAGAGTTGGTAAGAGGGGTTCAAGCGGTCGCGCGCGTTTTAGTGTCACGGGGCGTCATGCCTGAACAGCGAATTCTGATGTGTTGCGTCGATCGACCAAGCTTTCTCATGTGGTTTTGGGGGGCAATGTGGTTAGGTGCCGTCCCGGTTCCCGTTTCGACGATGTTGACCGAAAAGGACTACAAGTTCTTAATTGAAGATTCTCGAGCAGTCGGTGTCGCGTTTTCAGAAGAGTTCGAAGAAGTCATCACCGCGGCAGCGGCAGAGCAACCCTTCCTTCAATGGTCACAACTCGACAGCGAGGTCGTTGTCTCTTCGCAGGACGTAGAAACACCGGAGCCGTACCCGTCCACCAAAGACGACATCGCTTTTTGGCTCTACACCTCCGGTACCACTGGTTTTCCCAAAGGAGCAATGCATCGGCACGCTGATTTGGGGTTCTGCACAGACATGTACGCGTCGACAATTCTTGAAATGAATGCCAGCGACGTCGTCTATTCAGTAGCCAAACTGTTTTTCGCGTATGGGCTCGGCAACGCTGGGTATTTCCCCGCGGGCACAGGCGCGAGCGTTGTCTTGAATCCAGGTCGTCCCGTGCCAGAAACCATTGCTGCACAGGTGACTACACACCGTCCATCACTTTTTTTTGGCGTTCCGACATCTTTCGCCCAGCTGCTGAGTTCAGATATCTCCGATGACGTTTTCGAGTCGGTCAGAGTTGCTGTATCAGCTGGTGAACCTTTGCCCGCTGACATTCATCGACGATTCCGTGAACGGTTCGGGGTTGAGATCCTTGACGGATTAGGGACGACTGAATTGGCGCATATCGCAATATCGAATAGACCCGGGCAGTCAGTCTCCGATTCAAGCGGCACCGTAGTCGATGGTTACGAAGTCTCGATTCGCGATGAAAATGGTGAAGAAGTGCCCGACGGAGAGCCTGGAACTATGCACATAAAGGGCGATTCGGTGATGGTCGGGTATTGGAACAGAACCGCTCAGACTCGCCGCGCTCTCATGGGCGAATTCTTAGCAACGGGAGACACCTACGTCAGAAATTCCGACGGAACGTACACGTGCCTTGGCCGGACCGACGACATGTTGAAAGTCGGCGGTGTTTGGGTGAGTCCCGCGGAAGTGGAATCATGCATATTGGAACTCGAACAGATTTTGCAAGTGGCAGTAGTCGGCGCTGAAGACGCGGAGGGACTCGTCAAACCGAAGGCCTACGTAGTGTTAGCGAACCCCGAACACAGCGTGAATGTTGAGACTGAAGTTCAAGACCACGTTCGAGCCCGCTTGGCTCCATTTAAATATCCAAGGTGGGTGGAAGTCGTCGAGGAACTTCCGCAGACAGCGACCGGCAAAATCAAGAGGTACCTGTTGCGTTCTTGATTTACTGAACGTCGTCGGAGTTCCAAGCGCGAGCAACAGCCCGCGGAAGTTCCTCTATCCATTGAATGAGGTCGTGACCGCAAATTCTTTCGGTGAAATGATGAGGGGATCCATGGAAGTGGAGCCATGCTGCCCATGCTTCTGTCGCCTGGTGAAACCCTTGTTCCAAAGTGCCCGCGCACAGATGCACGAATGGAGCACCCTCGGGCTCCCAACGGGTTTGTTCACTGGGAGGCATACCAGTGGAATACGCGATGCATTGGCCGAAGCGTTGCCTATGCATCGAAGCAGTAGCAAGGGCATGAGCAGCACCATCTGAACATCCAAATATTGCCCGAAACTCTCGTTGATCGGAAACACCGAACTCGGTTTCGGCCCAAGTCGAAAGCTCATCAACAAAAAATCTTTGGTGGCGATCAAAACGTTGGTCATCGAACCCTGGAAGGTATTCCAGAGCTCGTTCATTGCCTGTCCTGTCCATGGGAGCGGCATGAGGTGCGATGAGAACAACCGGAGGGATCCGTTCTTCAGTGATGGCGGCATCGATTCGACGGATATAGGGCTGAATCATGTTGCCGTCGGTCGAGTAGATCACCGGAAGTGAATCATCGTTGGTGTGTCCGGGTGGAAGATAAACCTTTACCCGACGGTTCTCGCGCAACGCGGTGCTCGGGAAATCGTGAGTTTCTAGTGAACCTAGGAGAGCTTCGTCCTCATGACTTGGAAGTTCCGCGGGTGCAGAAACGCCCCGATAGCGGTGGTCTACCGGACCACGTCCTCCGATGGGGAGTCCGTTCTCGTCAAGATTCCAGAATCCATAGCCAAAAACTGCCTCGGATAGCCTGTCAACGCGAATTTGTGAACACCAAAGGTCGGAAGGGCTGCCATCGTCCTCATCTACCCTCCACATCGGCAGTTCAAAAACAGGACCGGGGATGATGCCAGCGGCCTCCGATTGGCAAGCGATGGTCAGATCATCTCCGTTCACCCAAGTTCCCTCCGGATATTTAGCAAGTCCTGATCGCAGGTCGGCAGCAGTCGGGTCGGACCATATTCGACAAAATTTTTGACCTGGAGGTAAACCATCGTTTTGTGCACGGTCTCGTGCCCGGGTCCGATTCTGTTCGTCTATGCCGCGACGCATGTCCACAAGAGGAGGTAAACCGAAATCGTTTCGAATGTCGTCATCGGCGACACCGTCGAGCGGGGCCATCACAAGATCACCCTGATGTTCAAGAACCACCGTTCCGAATCTTTGTGGTCTACCGCTCATCAAGGCGACTTTGTCAGCGCATTCAGCGAACAACGCTCCCGCAGCGGGAATCCCTGCCTGGTGAGCGCGTCCTGCGAGTTCCCCTGCGATCGGTAGTTGCTGAGGTCCCGCGTGAACGGCGATAGCTCTAGAGGCTCGGAGAGCTTCGACCCCTTGAAGATTCGGTAGCTCTTCGTGCTGCAGCAACTGCCTCACGAAAAAAGGAGCAGTCTCAGCGTCGCAATTCTCAAGCTGTGACAGCAGATCGCCGATGACGCTCACAGAGCCTCCTCGTGGCTTATTTAGGCTAGCTCTCATCTCGATTATGGACCTGATCGGTGCAAAGTTAGAGCTGAGATGATCTCAAGCCGCAATCGGCTGTAGCGTCATAGAACAACTCAACAACGCCGCGAAGCAGCAGAGGAGATCACGTGTCCGAAGAACTCGTCCTGGCCGAGAAACGAGACCATATTCAAATTCTCACGCTTAATCGCCCCAGTGACATGAATGCCTTTAACACAGCCTTGGCGGCGGCGTTAGGAGAAGCTCTTGAAGCCATGGACGCTGATTCAGACATTCGGGTCGGGGTATTGACTGGAGCTGGCCGCGGGTTCAGCGCAGGAATGGATCTGAAACAATTTGCTGACGGTGGAATTGACGCTATGCCAAACGTCGGTGACAGAGGCTTCGCCGGTATCACAGAAAAAAGCTGCGCAAAACCTCTAATTGCCGCGGTGGAAGGTTTTGCCTTGGCTGGCGGACTCGAGGTCGCTCTTTCTTGTGATCTCATAGTTGCTTCAGAAGGCACGAAGCTCGGTATTCCGGAGGCCGGGGTCGGTCTCTTCGCCGGTGCGGGAGCATTACTTCGCTTGCCCCGACAGCTGCCGTATAGCTTGGCGATGGAAATGGCCCTTACTGCTGATCCAATAACCGCTGAAATAGCTCACCAACACGGCATGGTGAACCGGGTTGTTCCCAAAGGCGAAGCCCTTGATGCGGCAATTGTTCTCGCGGAAAGAATTTCAAAGAATGCGCCTAAAGGCGTTCGTGCGTCGAAAAAGCTCATCAAAGAAGTTCTGGGTGTATCTGAAGCCGAATTCTGGAATTTTCAACGGACGGAACTTGAAGCGGTCTTTGCTTCGGAAGATGCCTTCGAAGGAGCCACTGCGTTCGCCGAGAAACGCGAACCCAACTGGCAAGACAAATAACTGAGACCGTTGCCAGTCAGTCGATGGAGCAAACGAACAGATCCTGTCCAAGGAGACCGATACGACGCGCGTTGGGTTCAATTAGCCCGATCCGGCGAAAATATTCACGGCGAAGCCGATTTCGTTGACTCGTATGGCCCTCACTCAGTTCTAGATGCCGGTTGTGGAACCGGACGCGTCGCAATTGAACTCGATCGGCGCGACATCGACGTGGTGGGAGTTGACCTCGACGAGACGATGCTAGAAACAGCGCGGAGTAAGGCTCCGGATCTCAATTGGGTGAGCGGGGATTTAACGACCATCGAGTTAGATCAAACTTTTGATGTGGCCGTTTTAGCGGGCAATGTGATGATCTTTGTGCTTCCCGGTTCCGAAAAAGCGGTCCTTCGCAACGTTGCGAGTCACCTTGAGCCACACGGTGTATTGGTGGCTGGCTTCCAACTAGGCAGTGATGGAATTGGCCTCGTCGAATATGACTCGATTATGTTCGAAATAGGGCTTCAGCCTGCTGGCCGATGGAGCACCTGGCAGCGACATCCCTACCGGGGAGAAGGCTACGCCGTGTCGGCACATAGAAGAAGCTGAGTTTCGTCTTACTCCATTGGAAGGCGAGCGAGAAGTTCGATTTTTCGTTCTTCGTACTCGTCAAAGTCAATTTCTTCGTTGTCGAACTTCTTTTGTAACTCCTCTACGAGACGCAGGAGATCCTCGGCCGAGATTTCCTGATCCAGGTTGCCGTCGAGCTGTGCAGCATTTTCATCAACGACAGGATCTTCGCTTTCATAGACAAGAGGTCCGCTTTCGGGTGTCTTTCCCATTCTTTTGGCGCGTTTAGCGTCGGCTTTGGCTTTTTTAGCTCTGTCGCGTTGGAGTTTTTCGAAGGTTGTGCGGCTCCCTGCCATGGTGACTCCTTAGTCGCGGCTCGAAAAATAAGCGGATGATCTGTGGGCCGGAATTATGACGCCGTGAGGGGTGCCCGCTACGAGCGAGGTAATGGCGCGGTGGCCAACAGATGAGTTTAGGGCATAATTCTTCAGAATTGTTGGCTCTGAGGAGACATCGAACACGGCGGCAGCTTCGACTAGCGGGCATCGTTGCTGGCTTGACTGAATGGTTCAGGAAACTTCTGGACGGCTTATTGTGGCCATTCGAAGCCAGCAAACTCTTCCCGTAACAATTTTTTGTTGATTTTGCCAGTGCCGGTGTGGGGAATTTCTTCTACCGCTACTACCGCGTCAGGCAACCACCACGAAGCCACATGCGGTTTGATGGTTTCCAAAATCTCATCGCGATTGAACTCCGCGCCTGGCTCAAGAACGACGAGAAGTAGAGGTCTTTCACCCCAGCGGTCGTGGGGCATCCCGACAGCCGCAGCTTCAGCGAGCCCTGGCGCTCCTACGGCAGCGTTCTCCAACTCGATGGAACTAATCCACTCGCCCCCGCTTTTGATTACATCTTTCGCTCGGTCGACAATGGATATGTAGCCCTCAGCATCCATCGTTGCGACGTCTCCTGTTCGGAGCCAGACACCATTCTCGTCGGTCATGTGTGTCGTATCGTCATCAAGCTCGAAGTAGGCCCCGGCGACCCATGGGCCTCTCGCTAACAGCTCTCCAGGGCTAGAGCCATCACGGGCAACGTCTTCTCCATCGCCGTCAACAAGCCGAAGTTCAACGCCGTAAAGTTCTCGTCCTGCCATAGCCTGCCGACGTCGTTTTTGTTCACGGTCAAGTTCGGTCACTCGGTGAGTGAATCGGCCCGCGGAGCCTTGAGTCATTTCGGTCATGCCCCAAATATGGGAGACGAATACTCCGTAATCATCTTCCAGTGTGTCCATGAGTGAACGCGGAGCAGCGGAGCCTCCTACTGCTATGCGTTGCAACGAAGGGACGTCACCCCCAGTGTCCTTGAGGTATTGGACTATGGACAACCAAATTGTGGGGACGCCGGCCGAGAACGTGATCCGTTCATCTTGTATCTGTCGCACGAGCGCTTCAGCGGAAAGATCAGGGCCAGGTAACACCAACTTGGCGCCCGACATTGCAGCTGCGAATGGGATAGCCCAGCCGTTGACGTGAAACATGGGCACTGCCAACAATATTGACTGGCTTGAATTGACGTCGTGTCCATCGCCGGTGCATGTAGCCCACGTTTGGAGGACTATTGAACGGTGGCTTTGCATAACCCCTTTGGGGTCGCCGGTAGTGCCGGAGGTGTAGCACAGCGTCGCGGCACACCATTCATCCAGAATTGGCCATTCGGTCGCAACGCTGTGGCCGTCGATCCAGTCTTCGTAGGTGACAGCATTAGGTAAGGAGCTGTCCGTTAGTTCGTCGCTAAGCACTACCCATTTTCGTACCGACGGGACATCGGAAGCGATGGATTCTGCTAACGGTAGAAAATCGGGATCGACGAAAACAATTTGGTCGTTCGCGTGCTTCATTATCCATACGATCTGTTGCTCGCGAAGTCTTGGGTTGATCGTGTGCAATACGGATCCGAGACCAGTAACCCCGTAGTACACCTCCAAATGTCGATGGTCGTTCCATGCGATCGTGGCGACTCGGTCGCCTTCCGAAATTCCTTCCTGGACCAATGCTGAAGACACCCGGTGAGCCCGTAACCGAATTTCTGACCAGTTGCTTCGGTGTACAGCGCCGGAAGAATCGGTAGCGATGACGTCCGTAGAGGAATGGTTTCGCCCGGCATATTCAATGAGGCTCGACACCAGCAATTGCCGGTCCATGTTCAAACCGCGAAGCATGGTGCCTCTCAGCGGATCTCGGCGAAGAATGAACGAACATCCTCGACGAAAAGTTCGGGTTGTTCAAAAGCGGCGAAATGGCCGCCTTTTGGCATCTTGGTCCACCTACGAATATCTGAATAGATACCTTCGCTCCACGCTCTCACCGGTGGAATGATTTCGTAGGGGAAGCAGGCCACACCGGTAGGCACACTCACTGGTGCCGGTCTAGATGACCTAAAGCTCTCCCAGTAAAGCCGTGCTGAAGAGGTCGCCGAGTTCGTCACCCAATAGAACATGACGTTGTCGAGCATCTCATCACGCGAAAGGGCATCTTCTGGGTGACCGTCGTTGTCGGTCCACGCCCAGAACTTCTCAAAGATCCACGCGAGCTGCCCGGCCGGAGAATCGGTTAAGCCGTAGCCCAAAGTTTGTGGTCGTGTTCCTTGTTGGGTCGAATATCCCGAATCCCATTCCGCATAGTGAGCAGCTGCCTTTAACGCCGCCTGTTCTTCTTCGTTGGGCTCACGGTCTTTAGGCCTCTTGCCCCTCATCACCATGTTGAGATGTATGCCGATGCAATGTTTTGGGTGACGGCCGCCGATAGCAGTGGTGATAGCAGAGCCCCAATCGCCCCCCTGAGCCCCGAAGCGGTCATAGCCCAGACCGGTAACTAATTCAGTGAAAACGTCCGCGATCTTTTCAACGCCCCAGCCCGACTCCGGCGGTTTCCCACTAAGCCCGTATCCCGGCAGCGAGGGACATATCACGTGGAAAGCGTCCTCGGCCTGACCGCCGAACGCCGTCGGGTTGGTCAAGGGCTCAATGACCTTGTGAAATTCAACGATCGAACCTGGCCACCCATGGGAAAGAAGTAATGGAACGGCGTCTTCGTGAGGCGATCGTTGATGGATGTAATGAATTTCGCAGTCGTCGATAGAAGAAGTGAAGTGGTCAAATCGATTTAAGGCCGCCTCACGCGCACGCCAATCGTAAGAATTTGCCCAATAGTCACACAACTCTTTTACGTAGCTCAGCGGAATTCCTTGGGACCAATCTTCGACCAATTCTCTTTCAGGCCAACGGGTCCTCCGGAGCCGATCGCTGAGATCGTTGAGAACCTCGTCACTGACGGCTATGACATAGGGATGCATCTCCATGACGACAACCTATCGTTGAGGTGAAGGCGAGGTCTCGTCGGTTGGAGAGATCAGTCGTAAACGAAACCGAGCTCTGCTGGTGGAGGGAGCTCGCCGCCGATGTGACCCTCTTTGCGGAGACTAGCGATCTTCGCTTGATCGAGGCCAGCGATGGTACTGAGCACTTCGTCCGTGTCTTGGTCAAACAAAGGAGCGTGGCCGCGCGGTTTCGGTCGATGACCGTCAACGGTGAAGGGAGACGCGATATGGCGCATAGATCCGGTTATCGGGTGTTCCACGTTGTCGATACGAGGGGCGACTCGGTTCTCATTTGGAGCAGTCCAGGGATCCCAACAGATTTCCGCTTCGCCTCCTAGCACTTTGACCTGATGGGCGAAGTCGTGAGCCGACGTTTTATCTGAACGTTCGAGTAGTTGAGCTACGGGCTTGGTTGCTTCACCAGTAGCCACGACCGCCACCCATCGGTCTTTGGTTAGAGCAAAGGTAGCTATGTCGACGCCCGGCTCGCGGTTACCCATCCGACCGATATTTCTGTCATGGAGCGACGCCAGGATGAGCGCTTCTCCGGAGTGTTGCCACATGGCTTCATGTTGGCTGAGATCGATTTCGATGCCCTGGCCGGTTGTATCGGAGTGGAAGAGACCAGCAAGTAAAGCATTTGCTGCGTGTATCCCCGCGGTCGGGTCGGGGAAATAGATGTTTGAGATGCGCGCCTCTTCGTGGTCATAGCCCTGGCGGTGACCCACTCCTCCCATGGCCTCAATAATTGAGCCGTAGCCAACTGCGTCGCAGTAAGGACCATCGACGCCGAAGGCAGGCATTCGCACGACCACAAAACGGGGATTTACGTTGGTGAGTGTCGCGAAGTCGAGACCTAGTTGGGGTAGGACATGAGCGGAAAAGTTAGCGACGAGGCCATCTGTGTTTCGTACCAGTTCCAGAAATGCTGACCTGCCCTCGTTACTGGCCAGGTTGATCACGCATCCCTTTTTGCCTTTGTTCACTGCGTTGAATAATCCGCCGGCCTCGTAAAAGCGATTGTCGTGGACCAAATCTTCTTGGCCCGGACGCATCCCATGGTCGTAGGGACGTTGGGTGCGAAAGCCATCGAATGGTGCCGTTGATTCGATCTTGATTACTTCAACGCCGAGAGGTGAAAGTACGTTGCCGACATAGGGTCCTGCCCAAGAAATAGTCATCTCAATGACTTTCAACTCTTTGAAAGGCCGCAACTGGAGGGTTTTTCCTTTGTCGGGTGCGGGCGCCGCATCTTCTGCGATCTCACGCACTTTTTGATCAACAACTGGTAGACCGGGGGCCTTAAATGGTCGAACAGGGCCGGTGACAGTCGTTTGGGGAGTAACGATTTCACCCAAATAGCCGCGAGCCGCAAGATGAGGGTCTGTAAGAGCATCTAGAGGAGTCATGACCATCCCCGCCGCCCACGGTGAGCCCAACGCCAGATCAAAGATTTCGCGTTTTGTTCTTTGTAAGTACCAGGGCTCAATCTGCTCCCAGATCATTTGAATATGAGACTGCCGTCGAAGCCGATTGCGGAGGTCGGGATCTTCGACCCATTCGGGTAGTCCGTAGAAAAGGCATTGCATCTCCCAATCAATGGGACGAATAGAACCGGGTGCAACGTGACCGTCTTTGCATTTGATCGCACCTGAAGGAAAGGCCGTCGGGGGATGAGCGCCAACTAATGATCGAACGCGTTGGCAATGCAAAGCATCTCCATAACAAAGCTCGGTTGCCGTGAGAAGGGCACCCAACCAAGAAATGTCAATGTGCGAAGCGTCTGTTCTTGGAATTGTTTGCACCATTGCAGCGGCGAGCCCACCCGCGGTGTACTGACTTTGCCATCCGGGAAGCCTTAGGGGCTCCAGACCTTCATCTCCGTTAAATCCCAAGAATCCGGTGGCCGTCTGCACCAATAATTTTTGTAATTCCTAATATCGCTTTAAGATCTTCCAATAGATTGTATTCTGTTTGAAAGGAATATAGGGCTCCCGGCAAAGTACCCTTATAACCCGATTTATCCAAGTCTAGCATGGCTGTCAAGTTGATAT
>ENA-UPTF01001319-UPTF01001319.1-marine-metagenome-genome-assembly--contig:-NODE-1319-length-15793-cov-2.546831_pt1 | contig 15793 bp, 10 predicted proteins | sample MGYA00238166_ERZ767019 | MGnify/ENA primary metagenome ERZ767019 (study PRJEB28930, sample SAMN06266391) | marine metagenome | isolation source: Sea water from 250 m depth | place: Atlantic Ocean...
ATCAACGAGGTTGCGGCCAAGCGACTTCAAAAGGCTCTCCAAGGCAAGGGCATGCAATATGTCCTTCATTTTCTTGAGAGCCGTGACACCTACCTGGAGCAGGACGTTGTGTTTCTAACCAACAAAAGCAGCGGTAATATCACCGACATCAGAGCCTCTCATCCAATTGATCCTGTTTACCCATCGAAATGCGTAATTCTAACCTGCCTCCTCAACGGCGAGCAGACTGCCATCATTGGCTTGCACCTAAAGGCAGTCCCCACCGAACCGAGTGCGGTGGCCAAGAGGGAGAAGCAGGCAGACGCAGTTGTGAAGCAGCTTAATAGGCTTTCGGCCGCTGGTTATGCTACTTTGGTGCTTGGGGATTTAAATGATTGGGATCCCATTGTTCCAGATGCTGATCCCAGCGAACAGGCAACTCCTACTTCACAGGCCTTGAAGAAGATGAAGGACTACGTTCCTGGGGGTGACGATGAACTAGTCAACAGCCTCAAGTGGGTTGAGCCGATAGAAAAGAGGTATACATTCAACTACAAGGGTTCAAAAACAGTGTTGGATCACATCCTTATTCCCCTGGGTTGGCAGGATAGAGTCTCTGGAGTCACAATCGACCACGACAGACCTGATGGGGCAAGCGATCATTGGCCTGTCATCCTGGACTTAAGCAGGTGAAGAATTAAAATGAATACTAACACCAATCGCAGCCATGCTGTTGCTGGGGTGTGAGGCTACTTACTAAAGCATCGGAGTGGTTTGTCCTCCAATCGGAGGTTTGATGATCAAAACAAGATAACTGTTTTTCATGTCCCGCATTTGTCCCAGTGCATAGTGGTGCTTTGCTAAGCCCCTAGCTATGTCTAACATTAAACCAAGCTACGATATTACCATCATCGGGAGTGGGCACAATGGGCTGGTAGCGGCCTGTTATCTTGCGAAGGCGGGGTTGTCAGTGTTGGTCTTGGAAAGAAACGCGGAGATCGGGGGAGCGACGCGTTCGACGCATGTCTTCGACGGGGTGGATGCCAAGCTCTCTGTCTATTCCTATCTTGTCAGCCTTTTCCCAGAAAAGATCATTTCCGATCTTAGCCTCAATTTGCAGCTCAGATCACGGCGGACGGCGTCGTGGACGCCCTCACTCGAGAACGGGAAGATGCGCGAGTTGTTAATCCGCAACGGTGCTTCCAATGGTAACCGTGAAGCCTTCGTCGAACTGACCGGGGACGAACACGATTACCGAGGATTCCTTGAACTTCAAGAGATGCAAAAGAGTTTGGCCGCAGTCGTATGGCCTAGTTTGACCTCACCGTTGGTGACCCGGGAAGAGATGCGTGGTCGTTTAGACAGGGAAGGTGAGCGGGCGTGGCAGGCCTTGATCGAAGAGCCGATCGGGGGCGTGATCGAACGGCTGATTTCTGATGATCTGATCCGAGGTCTTGTGTTCACAGATGGAAGGATCGGCATTTCGACCTTTCCGCACGATTCGTCCCTACTGCAGAACCGGTCATTTCTTTATCACATCATTGGTCGGGGAACAGGAGAATGGCAGGTTCCGGTCGGCGGTATGGGAGCACTGGTGGACGAACTGGTACGGGTGGCCGGCACAACTGGGAGAGTGACCATTGCCACCGGGGCGAACGTAGGCAGCGTCAGTCCAGGCAAAAAGCATTCATCGGTAGAGTTTGAACTGGATGGACAGGAGCATGAGGTCGATGCCCGCTTTGTGCTCTGCAATGCTTCGGCGCAGGCACTCGAGAAATTGACGGGGGTGCGGAACGGCTCCGCGGCAGACCTCATCGAGGGTGCCGGGTTCAAGGTCAACATGTTGCTTAAAAGGCTACCTCAACTGCGCTCGAGCCGATGCACTCCTGCCGAAGCGTTCGCGGGAACCGTTCATATCGACGAAGGCTACCAACAGATGCTGACCAGCTATCATGAGAGCATGGCCGGCAAGGTGCCCACGAAACCTCCGGGGGAGATCTACTGTCACACCCTGACCGACAATTCCATTCTTTCGGATCAACTGAATCAGCGCGGCTTTCATACTCTTACTCTCTTCGGCCTCGACATGCCGTACCGGTTATTTAAGAAGGATAACGAGCGCACTCGGGACGAAGTACTGGCAAAATATCTTGTGGGCATTAATCAGTATCTCAATGAATCGATCGAAAGCTGTCTGGCAAAAGATGCAAATGGCGATCCCTGCATCGAGGCGATGAGCCCAGTCGACCTGGAGAATAAGATCCATCTGCCGAAAGGAAATATCTTCCACGGCGATCTCACATGGCCGTTCACCGAAGCGGATGAGGAAGTCGCCCAGTGGGGAGTTGAGACCGAGCATCCAAACGTCTTTCTCTGCGGTTCTGCGGCCAAACGGGGTGGAGCTGTCAGCGGAATCCCCGGACATAACGCGGCAATGAAAGTGCTAGAGATGACACGATGAATGAGTTGATCGATGCATACAATTCGGCTTTGCCTTTGCAGAAAGCGGTGACACCACCGAGTGCATGGTATATCGATGAGACCTTCGCCAAACTCGAAAACGACGCCATCTTTGGTCAGAACTGGTTGGTGGCAGGCCGTGTCGACCAACTTCAAAGTGAAGGTGATTATATTGCCACTGAAGTCGCTGGCGAACCGATCGTCATTGTGAAATCCGATCAGATTCGCGCTTTCTATAACGTCTGTCGCCACCACGCGGCCCTAGTTATGGAATCTGGCACGGGATGCGCCAAAACCATGCAATGTCCTTATCATGGATGGAATTACGGCCTGGACGGCAAGTTGCACAGTTCCCCTCAGTTTACCGGTGCAGAGGAGTTTGACAAAGATGCTAGTGGGCTGGTGCCCGTGCGGGTAGCCGCTTGGGAAAAATGGTTATTCGTTTGTCTGGATGAAAACACAGTTCCCTTGGAAGAATTTCTGGGAAGCCTCTACCACCAGCTCAAACCTTTCAACCTAGACAAACTGAAATTTTACAAGAGGGTCAGCTATGATCTCGACTGCAACTGGAAGGTGTTTGTCGACAACTATCTAGACGGCGGCTACCACGTGCCGGTTTTGCATAAGGGGCTAAACTCTGCCTTAGAATACAAACACTATCGGATCACTACGGAGGATAGATACTGTTTGCAGGATTGCCCCACCAGTAACAAAGAGGACGATATCTCAACGGTTAGGACCGGTGATAAAGCCCACTACTATTGGCAATACCCCAACCTCATGATCAACCTCTATGAAGGTGTGATGGATACAAACATTGCCATCCCGTTATCGTCTACCCGCTGCCGCATCTATTTCGATTACTACTTCGATGACGATCTCAAATACACCGAGGTGTTCAAACAAAAGAGTGTGGAAGTTGCCCACCAGGTTCAGATCGAAGACGAGGATATTTGTGTCTCCGTGCAACATGGACTGGCCTCGAATGCTTATGACACGGGAAGACTTTCGCCGGAAAAGGAAGCTGGCGAGCACTTGTTCCACAGGTTACTGCATCAAGACCTGATGACTGCAAGGTCTAGCCGGCGTTTTTCATGAACTTCCGGTGAAGCCTCCTACAACTGCATAGCGATTGCGTTTCGCTTGTCTTTCGTGTCCTACATTTGACCCAGAGCATAGTGGTGCTTTGATGTACATAACTGTAAGTGGCAGATCAAAAAGCTATGACACCTTTAAATAACATCAAAAAGGGACTCGTTCGCAATTCGAAGGCTTGTCGTTCGGTTCTCCATGGCTACATCACTTTTTTCTCCTTAAACAAGCGGGCGGCTTGACATGGGGCTGCCTGTGGGATACTAGTTCCTCCAGTTGATCGCTTGGCAGTAAAGCAAGGAGCCAACATTCCCCGGCCTCCAGCCAGCCAGGTTCACTTCAAAGTCACGCTTCCCGTGACTCATTTTCCTCTAACTCAAGCCGGTAGGGATTACAAATGAAGGTTTGCCGGCTTGTACTTATTGATTAAATGACAGAGAGGAAACCCCGTAGAAAGGGTGAGAAAAAACGAGGGCGATTTGCTGGAAGCAAATCGCGAAAACGCGGTAGGCAAACCCGGGCACGCGATGACCAATTCCGTCCGAACCAACAACGGCGGCCCCGCGAAATCACCGAACCACTGGAGGCGCTCGAGATGGACGGCATCTTTGGTTCGCTGAATCCGGAGATTCAACACGCGCTGAATAAGGAAGCTTATTTCACGCCGACACCGGTGCAGGCCAAGGCCATCCCGCCGCAGATTGATGGCAGGGATTTGTTTGGCAGCGCACAGACCGGGACCGGCAAAACCGCCGCGTTCACCATCCCGTTGCTTCAGGATTTGGCTACTGAGAAAATCAATCCGGAGGGTCGTCGCCCTCGGGCGTTGATCCTTGCGCCGACGCGTGAGTTGGCGGCGCAGATTGGCGACAGCATCACGGCCTATGGCCGATTTCTGCAGGTTTCCCACACGGTGATTTTTGGCGGTGTGGGACAGGGCCCGCAGGAGAAGGCGATGAATCGTGGAGTCGACATTGTCGTCGCAACGCCCGGCCGCCTTCTCGACTTGATGGGGCAGGGGTTTGTAGAACTCGATGCCGTGAAGACGTTCATACTCGACGAGGCGGATCGCATGCTAGATATGGGTTTCATCCCCGACGTTGAGCGAATCCTGGCCAAGCTGCCAAGGGAACGCCGGACCGGGTTTTTCTCCGCGACGCTGCCCACAGCCGTGGAGGTCTTAGCAAAGCGCCTGCTGGTCAATCCGGCCCGGGTCACGATCAACCCCGAACAGCCGACGGTGGAGAAGATTTGCCAGCGACTGCTGTATGTGGATCGTGATCACAAGGATGATTTGCTCGTTTCGATTCTCCGCAGCCCGGAGGTGGGGCGCGCGATCGTTTTCACGCAGATGAAGTATAAGGCGAACCGTGTCTGCGAACGACTGGAGCGGGTTGGGATTTCTGCGGCGCCCATTCACGGCAACAAGACCCAGTCAGCGCGGACCAAAGCGCTGGACAACTTCCGGAGAGGCAAGGTGAAAGTATTGGTCGCCACCGACATTGCCGCGCGTGGGATCGATGTGGATGGCATCACGGATGTGTTCAACTACGATTTGCCGACGGAAGCGGAGACGTATATTCACCGAATCGGCCGAACCGCGCGCGCCGGAAGCGAAGGCCAGGCGTGGACATTTTGCAGCAAAGAGGAAGCCGATCTGCTGCTGGACATAGAGCGGTTGATCAAAAAACCGATACCCGACGATGTTGAGCACGATTTACATTCCGAACGTGCATTCAAGTCAGTGCGCTCTCCCAAAAAGCAGCAAAGGAGAGAGAGCCGAAACGGCTACAAAAAAAAGAAGCCCGCCAAAAGACGGCCGAGGCGCAACGCCCGATTTGCCCGGTAGTCGCCGTCATGATCATTTGCCGCTTGGCTAAGCGGCCTCGGTTCAGGACAGGCTCCAGCCTTTTCGGTAGTCGCGTTTCAGGAATCGCTCTGCGTCCGGGGCGTTTGGAATTTTCAAGTGTTCCGTGTCCCACTCGATCTTTTTCTCGGCACGATAGGCGACATTGCCCAGATGGTTGGCCTCGGTGAGTGGCCCGGAGTAGCCAAAGTGGCAGGTGGTCGGCGCGCCTGTCTTGCAGGCATGAAGCCATTCGGAATGGTGCCCGATGGATGGAGCAATCCACGGCTCGGGTGCCTGAAAATCCTTGAACTCCTTTTCTGGCAACAGGATGTGTTTGCCGTAATCGGATAGCAACATGCCCTTGTCGCCGATAAAGAGCATGCCGCTGCCCCATTGGGGGATGCCTTTCTCCTTCCAGATCTTCGGCTTGTTCTCGCCCTGGTGCCACGTGAGTGTGACCGGCGGCATGTTCCCACGGCTGCCGTAGATGTATCTCGCCGACATTGAGGCCGGTGCGATGTCTTGATGCGGTGGCGGCCCCCACGCCTCGACGGACTTTGGGGCATCGAGCTTGAGTGCCCAGAAAGGGAGATCGTTGAAGTGGCTGCCAAGGTCGGACATGGTGCCGTTGCCGAAGTCCCACCAGCGATACCACTTCGGCCCGGGGAAATAGACGGAGTGAAACGGTCGGTGCGGTGCAGGGCCGATCCAAAGGTCCCAGTCCAGATGCGCTGGCGGCTTCTGGGCTTCCTTCGGCGTTTCAAACGACCAGACGATATCCCGGTTGCGCTTGGCCGCTTCCTGGCTTTGCCAGCCCCAGGCGCGTCCGACCCAGACGTGGGCCTCGCGAACTGAGCCGATGGCTCCGGACTGGATTTTCTCGACCACTCGTCGGTAGTTGTTGCCGGCATGAATCTGGGTGCCCATTTGAGTGGCGACACCCGCCTCCTTTGCCGCATTTGTAATCACTCGCGCCTCGTACACGTCGCGCGTCAGGGGTTTCTCGCAATAAACGTGTTTCTTTGATTGCAGCGCTGGTAGCACGGCGAAAGCGTGCGTGTGCTCCGTGGTACTCACCACCACGGCGTCGATGTCATCGGTCTTCTCGTAGAGCTTGCGGAAATCCCGGTACGTTCGTGCCTTGGGATGTTTTGTTGCCGCGCGGCTCAGGTTATGCGCGTTGACATCGCAGAGCGCCACGACGTTTTCAGTCTTTGCTGTGTTTGCCAAATTACTTCCGCCGCGCCCCCCGCTACCGATGATCGCAAGGTTCAGTTTGGCGTTGGGCGACTTGGCGCTGACAATGGCCGGAAAGCCTATGGCGGTTGCAGCCAAGCCGGTGGACTGGATGAATCGACGCCGGGATTGCCGGTGGGTGGGAAGTGAGTTCATAGCGGCGCAACGGTTACCCACGTGACAGAAACTGGCGAGAGTAAAATCAAATCCTTACCATCGGTTCGGATGCCAAACCTAAAAAAACGAATCACTTCCATCCGATTTCAGCTTTCCAAGCCCGGTTCAGTGTGACACAAGGGGCGCGACCAATTGATCCAAAAACGAAAGAAAGATTCATGAAACGCCGAATTTTTATCGCCGCTGCCGCTGCCGCACCGGTCGTTCTCCCACGCACCGTTTTCGGGGCCAACAACAAGCTCAATATCGCCTTTGTCGGCATGGGTGGCCAGATACAGGGCCACGTCAAAAACGCACTACAACTTGGACACAATGTCGTGGCGTTTTGTGACGTTGATCCCAACCAGATCGCTGGTTCCCAAAACCGTCATAGAGCCAAGGCCGGGAACGTCAAGGCCTATGCCGACTACCGTGAGCTGATCGAAAAGGAGAAAACGCTCGATGCTGTCGTTGTCGCCACGCCGGATCACTGGCATGCGCCGATCTGTACCGCAGCGATGAAGGCCGGCCGGCACGTCTACTGCGAAAAGCCGTTGACCCACACGATCGCTGAATCGCGTGCGTTGAGGGAGCTGTCCCGCACGTCGAATGTCGTTACTCAAACCGGCAACCAGGGCAGCGCCTCGTCAAATCTTCGCCGAAGCATCGAGCTGATTCAATCCGGGCTGCTTGGGCAGATAGCCAACGTCCACGTCTGGCATCCGGCCCACGGCTGGCCCAACGGCGGCATGCGCCCGCCCGGTGAAGATCCAGTACCGAGGGGAATGAACTGGGATTTCTGGTGCGGCCCGTCGCCGACTCGCCCCTACAAGGCTAGCATCTATCATCCGGCAAAGTGGCGCGGTTGGTACGACTTCGGCAACGGCTCCATCGGCGATTTTTGCTGCCACTCATTCAACATGCCGGTGCGCGCACTCAATCTCGGTTACCCGTCCCGAGTCGAGATCAGCAACGTGCAAAAAGCCGGGCTCGAGACTTACGCCAAGGCCGTGACGCACACCTTTCATTTTGCCGCCAAGGGCCAACGCGCCGCGGTGAACCTGATTTACTATACCGGCGGCGTCGACATGCCGCCCAAACACATCACAGACCAGCTGGTTGGCACCTTCGGAAACATCCCCCGCGTCGGTGCCGTGGTTGAAGCAGAGCATGGTTTACTCTCTGCCGGGCTCTGGAATTCACAGTGCTACGTGAAAATGAAAGGCGACAAAAAATTCACCGGACATGCCAATCATTTCGAGGCGAAAAAAGTGCCGCAACGTCTTCCTCGCGTGCGGGGGCATTTTCAGGAATGGACCGATGCGATCATTGAAAATGGAAAAACCTTTGCGCCATTTGAGCTTGGCGGACACCTCACCGAGATCGGTTTATCTGGAATCGTTGCCCTCAAGCTGCAGCGAAATCTCGAATGGGACGGCCAAGCAATGAAGGCCAAGGGCATCCCTGAAGCCGGCGTTCTTGTTGAAAAACAAAACCGAACCAAGTGGCTTTAAGCCAAGCTGCACTTGGCCAAGCGCCCCAGACGATAAGCAGCAACAGCAGGATGATTGCGGGGTAAATGATACGTGTTTCATTTCGACTCTCTCTTTATTAAGTCAATCTTAAGGATGAAAAAGACGATTCGATTTTTAGGAGTGGTTATAGTTTCAACCATGCTATGTATCGATCTTGCTTCGGCCGAACAACCGAAGATTCCTTTTAGCGTGGGTGTGTTCCCTCAAGAGATGCGGGTGTTTCACACCGAAAAAGAAGGGTTACCCAGCAACGATGTTTGGGCTGTGGCGTTGGCCAAAGATGGCCGTGTGGTGGCACGAACTGCCATGGGTGATGCAGTGCTCAAGGACGGCAAGTGGTCTGCCACCAATAATTTCAGCGACTTGTTTAAGGCGAAGAAAACTGTGCCTGTTGCAATGCGTGCCGTATTGAACAAGGCGGGAGCCGTGCTGGTGGTCGCTCGCGGACCAGAAGGCCAGGTGGCAGTGGGTACGGAGAGGGGCCTGTTTCTGTCCGATCATGAGGGCACGCGGCAGGTGTTTCCGCAGGATGGAAACAAAAGTTGGGCACCCACAGGGGTCACCGTATCTTACGACGGCCTGGGTAGACTTTGGTTTGCCAGTTACCAGGGAGCGGGTCGTTACGGGAAAGGGGTATGGTCGCTCTACACCGGTGCGGAGGGTTTGCCATATGACGATATGACCGCCGTGGCCGGCTGCGCCGATGGCACGGTGTGGTTCGGTACGGCCATTGGCGCGATTCGTTTTGACGGATCGGCCTGGGCATACCGGCAGGGGAAGCGCTGGCTGCCAGGCGACGAGGTGCGTGACATCGCCGTGGACGCGGGCGGCAACGCCTGGGTCGCCACAGCGGACGGCTTGTCGTTCATTTATTTCAAGGGTATGACCCTCGCGGAAAAGGCGAAGCACTACGAGGACGAGATCGACAGGCACCATCGCCGAACCGAGTTCGGCTACGTCATTGACGCCCACGCGCCGGCACAGGGAAAGAAGGAAAATCTCAACCTCGGTGACAGTGACAATGACGGCCTTTGGACGAGCATGTACGGGGCGGGTGAATGTTTTGCCTACGGGGCCACGAAGGATCCCGAGGCCAAGAGCCGGGCCAAGGATGCCTTCAGAGCTTTGAGTTTCCTGAGCGAGGCACCACGGGGTTCCGAACATGAACCACCACGGGGATTCATCGCGAGAACCGTGTTGGAGACAACGTCTGATAAAAACCCAAACTCCGGTGGTTATACAATCGAAAATCAGCTTCGGAAGAAGCAACGAGATGGCTATTGGCGCGTCTATGAACCTCGCTGGCCCAAGTCGTCCGATGGCTCCTATTACTGGAAAAGTGACACCAGCTCGGACGAATTGGACGGGCACTATTTTTTCTATCCACTCTATTACGATCTGGTCGCTGAGACGGAAGAGGAGAAAAGTGCGGCGAGAGAGATCGTGCGGGCGAACATCGACCACCTGATCGGCCATGATTTCAGCATGCACGACCACGCCGGTAAAACGCGGTGGGCGGTGTACGGCCCCAAGGATCTAAATCAGGATTCCGAATGGCATGAAGAACGTGGTTTGAAATCAATCAGTATTCTATCGTATTTGAACGTTGCTTTTCACATGACCAGCGACATGAAATACCGAAAGGTAGCCAAGGAACTTCGTGATAAACATTCGTACCATATCAACGTCATGTGGCCGAAATATCAACGTGGCATCGGATCTGGCAATCAATCTGATGATGAGATGGCTTTTATGTCTTATTACAACTTGATCAAGTATGAACCTGATCCGAAGTTGAAGAGATTGTATGTGGCTTCCTTTGCTAATTCATGGCGCCAGGAAGAGCCGGAGATGAACCCTTTCTTCAACTTTTGTTTTGCATCCCAGGCAATGGGTATTGAGTTCACGAATATCTGGGGAACCTTCGATCTGTCACCCTGGGAGACGTGGCTCGATGACTCGATCAACACGCTTAGGCGTTTCCCGTTGGATCGCTTCGACTGGCGGCATACCAACCATCACCGGAAAGATTTGATCCTGTTATCCGACCATTGGGCCGACGCCTATGATGACACGTATCGGGGTAAAGGATATCGGAATAACGGCAAGGTGTTGCCGGTAGACGAGCGTTTTTTTAACCATTGGAATGCGAGTCCGTGGGAACTGGATACGGGAGGTGGCGGCCATGTCATCGGCACGGGCACAGTGTATACATTGCCCTATTACATGGGTCTGTATCATGGCTTTATCGCTGCTGACTAATGTGCAGATAAACAGGATGTACGTTTCGCAAGAATAGAACCGTGAGTTCATGTCGGCCACCGTTGGATGCGTTGACGTCCCGAAACCCTGCATCGTGGCTTACCATCTTCGGGCCGGGGGCGATCATCGCTTCGCTCACGATTGGATCCGGGGAGCTCATTTTTTCTTCGCGGGGAGGGGCGATTTTTGGATATCAACTGCTCAGTTTGTTTCTTGCGGTTTGTGTTTTTAAGTGGGCTCTGGTTTTTGCCACCGCCCGTCACATGACTCTTACCGGAGCGCATCCGTTCCAAAGATGGATGGATTTGCCCGGCCCACGCGGATGGCTTCCCATGGCATTTCTGCTGCTAGCCATCGTGTCTTTTCCTATCTGGGTTAGCTTTCACTCGGGGACGCTCGGCACTCTGGTTTCTGGCCTGTTGCATCCGCAAACCTCCGACACCGGTACTCACCTCATGTGGGGGATGGTCATCCTGCTTGTCGTGATTGGACTGACATTCACCGGCAGCTACAAGCGACTGGAAAAACTCCAGCTGATATTTGTCCTGCTCATGCTGGTCGCTGTGACGGTGTCCCTGTTTCTGATCAATCCGAAATGGGGTGAGTTGTTGGCCGGTTTTGTAAATGTCTCTCCACCCGATTACCCGGTCTGGATTACAGAGCACCCCGATATTTCAAAGCGGCCGGTTTGGGTTGAACTCAGTACCTATGTTGGGGTGATAGGGGGGTCTGGCTTCGATTATCTCGCTTACGTTACCTACTTGCGTGATAAGCAATGGGGTCTCGCATCCAACGAACAGCCCAACCCTGTGCCGTTGGATGCTCATGACGAGCCGGCCAGGACCCGATTGCGCCAATGGTGCCGCGCCCCGCTGATTGACTGCACCTTGAGCTTCACAATCGTACTACTTTTCAGTGCGGTTTTTGTGGCTTGTGGAACCGAAATACTTGGCCCGGCGCACAAGGTTCCGGACGGCAACAATCTGCTGAACCTGCAGGCGGAGTTCGTGGAGGCGACCTTGCAGTGGTTGCGCCCGTTTTATTTCGTGGGCGCCTTTCTGGCGTTGTTCGGCACGCTGTATGGGACGATCGAGGTGGCTCCCGCCGTGATGCGGGAAATACAGAACGCCTTCCCTCGATTGGCGACTGGGGGCGATTCAGTCAAAACCAGGCGTATCACCATCCTGTGGGTGGGCATCGGCGGTATGCTTGTCCTGATTGGAAACCTGGGTTGGCAGCACATCACCGGTGCGGACAAGCCCACCGCTCTGATTGCCATCCTCACGCCGGCAAACCTATTCACAGGCGTGTTGGCTTGTGGGATCATTTGCATTCTCTCCTGTTGGGCTGACCGGCGATACTTGGCCTCTCCATTCAAGACACCCCTCCTACTCACCCTCCTGAATGCGGTTGCCGCTATTCTTTTCATTGCGCTGGGCATCAAGGCCTACTGGGATCACAGCGGGTGGACGGCCTTCCTAATCCTAGCGTGCACAATTGCCGCTGCTTGGCTTGTGGCGTTTTTGCTCAACCGCCGTCTGGCCAAGCGCGGTGCGGACTCGAACGATTGAAGCTCTTCAATTCACTGGGAGGTCAATCCCCGTAGATGCGCTTACTTCAACCAGTTTGGCCCAGACATCGTCTGGAAGGTTTAGACCATTCTTCAGCGCCTTGGCTTTGTATTTTTGTTCGCGCTCACCGGGGATCAGGATTTGTTGAACGCCAGTCGCCTTCGGTGCGTTTTTAATCTCGTCAATCAGCGACTGCATGCGTTTTTCAAACTCGGCGAGCTCCATCATGGCTTCAATTTGAATCGCGACAAAAGCTGCCCCGTGGTTGGTCGGTTTGGACGGGTCGTCGTAGGCGTAGCTTAGGACGCTCCCGGCCATGGCTGCTCCGGTGAGCACGCCCGACAGGATTTCAATGAGCAAAGCCAAGCCGTAGCCCTTGTGGGCGGCCATCGGCGTGAGGGTCGCCTTGGCCGGGAAGGTTGACGGATCGGTGGTGGGCCGGCCCTGCTCGTCAACGAGCCAGCCTTCCGGGATGGATTTCCCCAACGCCGCTGCGGAGAAAACCTTCCCACCGGCCACCGTGCTCGTGGCAATGTCAAGGAGCACCAACTGTTCGCCGGCGGGAACCGCGTAGGCGATCGGGTTGCTCCCCAGTACAGGGCCAAGCGCACCCGGGATGGTGACGGTCGGCGTGTCATTGCACATGGCGATCCCGATCATGCCCTCGTCCGCTGCAAGCGTGGCGTAGCAGCCGGCCGCCCCAAAGTGGCAACTGTTGCAAAGACCTGCGAACCCGATGCCGGTGGCTGAGGCTTTCTGGATGGCCTGCCGCATGGCGAACGTGGAGCCGATCATCCCAAGTGAGGCGTCTCCGTCCACCCGCGCCCAGGCTGGTCCTTCCGCGGCGACCCGCGCTTGGCCAAGCGGGTTGATGCCCCCCCCGTTCAGTCGCTTCACGTAGCCCCCCAGGTTCTTTAGGCCGTGAGTGTGGATGCCCCACGAGTCGGCAGCGAGCAGCGTATCGGTTGCGGTTGCCGCATCCGTTTCGCTTAACCCGGCCTGTCGAAACACATCCCGGCCAAAGGTCGACAACTGGGCAAGTGATATATTCATCGTGTTTCTTCGATTGGTTCGGATGGCATTTGGGGGTACGGTGTGCTGCGAGTCAATCCGCAGCAGACCGGGTTTATTGGACAGCACGACATGAGTGGCAAGGAAATTGATGGGTAAGGTTAATCGTTCATTTCTCAAAGGCGTCATCGAGGGCTTTTACGGGCGTCCGTGGAGCCAGCAACAACGCTTGGAGCTCCTCGGCTTGATGCAGGAGCTTGAACTAAATACCTACCTGTACTGCCCGAAGGACGACCTCAAGCACCGGGCGTTGTGGCGGGAGTGTTACACTTCCGACGAGTTGCAGGGGCTACGCGAACTCATCGTGGCGTGTAGGGATCGCGGCATCGAGTTTTTTTATGGAATCGCCCCTGGCTTGACGATTTGTTACTCGGAAGCCGGCGAGTTGGATTCGCTACGGGCGAGGTTTCGACAATTGCTCGATGCGGGCTGTCGGTCGTTTGCGATCCTGTTCGACGACATCGCCGGAGAAATGGCGGAGGCCGACAGTGTCGTATTCGGCAGCTTGGCCAAGGCGCAATGCGAGACGGCTAATGCCATCTACAGCGAGCTATTGGCTAGGCCGGGCGGCCGGTTGATCTTCTGCCCGACGCCCTACTGCGGGCGGATGGCGGACAAACAGCACGGCGGGGCGGGTTACCTGGACGAAGTGGGCCGTCACCTCGCTGAAGGCATTGATTTGTTCTGGACCGGGCCGGAAATTATATCACCGGAAATAACCGTCGAGAGTGTCAGGGTATTGCGGGAAACGATACAGCGCAAGCCGGTCATTTGGGACAACCTGCACGCGAACGACTACGACATGACACGGGTTTTTCTCGGGCCGTACTCCGGGCGATCGCTTGAACTGCGGGAGGAGCTTGGCGGATTCCTGATCAACCCGAACTGCGAGTTCGAGGCCAATTACGTCGCCTTAAAAACATTGGCCGGCTATCTGCGGGCCTCCGGTTCGTGGAACAGCAGGAGCGCCTACAAGGAATCTCTTGCGGCTTGGTTGCCGCGTTTTGCAACCGTGGGGGAAGACGGGGTGACGCTCGATGACTTGACGCTGCTGGGTGACGCCTATTATTTGCCGCACGAAAGCGGTCAATTCGCGGAGCAACTATACGACGATGTTCGCTGTATTGTAACCCAACCGACTGATGACTGGGGAGAGCGGCAGGATCGGCTCCGTAAACGGATCCGGCAGGTCGTGGAACTGGCTCGCAAGCTGACCGAGGTACATCGCCGGGAATTGTTTTATGCGTTCAACCGGCAAGTGTGGGAACTGCGTGAGGAACTGGAAATGATCGAGCAATACATGGACTGGAAACTGGCGGGCGGAGACCATGCGACAGAGCCTTTCCGCTCAGGGAACTATCTGCCTGGAACCTACCGCGGCGGGTTGGTCAGGCGTTTGCAGCAACTCATTTCGTTCGGTGCCGACGGGGTGTTGGTCGCCGCTGATGAGTGACACACTACGATGCCGGGAGAATTCAAAATCAGAAAAGCAACACCCGCGGACAGGGAGGCGGCTTACTGGGTGTGCCTTAAAACCGGCGACCACGGGGATGACGGGGAAGCGCTGTTCACCGACGATCCTGATGCGCTTGGCAGGATTTACGTGGGACCATATCTGGAGTTCGAGCCGGACCTGGCCCTAGTTCTCGAGGACGGCGAGGGCGTTTGCGGTTACTGCCTTGGGGCGATGGATTCACGCAAATTGTATGACCGGTACGAGCAGGAATGGCGACCCGGCTTGGTCCGGGATTTTCCAGAGCCCGGCGGCGACCTGTCCCAGTGGACCCCGTTGGAGCAGGTGTATCACCTGTATCACCACCCCGATTATTACTGCCCGGAACCGTATGACCTGTACCCCTCCCAACTGCATATCGATCTCGTGCAGAGGGCGCAGGGCAGGGGTCTTGGCCGGCAGATGATCGATGAGATGGTCACCCTGATTGCCGGCTTGGGTTCACCGGGCATTCACTTGGGAATGAGCGCAAGAAACGAGCGTGCCTATTATTTTTATTTGAAAATTGGATTTGAAGAGTTGGCCCGCGACGGGAGCGGAGAGAATCAAGCCATCTATCTTGGAAAACGGCTCAACGAAGGAGGCGGCTCTGCCTGATGGCGGTGTCGTTTGTCATTGGCATCGACGGCGGCGGCACGCGCAGCCGGGCCATCGCCGTGTCCCTCGAGGGCGATCTCCTCGGCGAGGTCAGTGGCGGGCCGCTGAATTACAACACGACATCGGCCAGAACGTTCAGCGAATCTCTCGGAGCCATTCTTCAACAATTCAGCGAGGTCCACGGTTTGGACTCGGCTGCGGAGCAGACGGTCATCGGCACGGCTTCGCTGTTCACGTCGCTCGATCCCGGTGAGGCGGCCAAGGTCTGCGGCGGGCTGTTGCCCGCGGGTCGGATGACGGTTGTCGGCGATGTCGTCACCGCGCTTTATGGGGCGACGCTTGGAGCGCCAGGGTTGCTGGTGGTTTCCGGCACCGGCTCCATTGCCGCCGCCATGGACGGCCAAGGGCAATGCCACACCACCGGTGGCTTGGGCCCAGCGATCGGCGGCGACCCGGGAAGTGCTCGCTGGAT
>ENA-UPTF01001321-UPTF01001321.1-marine-metagenome-genome-assembly--contig:-NODE-1321-length-15762-cov-2.428371_pt1 | contig 15762 bp, 13 predicted proteins | sample MGYA00238166_ERZ767019 | MGnify/ENA primary metagenome ERZ767019 (study PRJEB28930, sample SAMN06266391) | marine metagenome | isolation source: Sea water from 250 m depth | place: Atlantic Ocean...
GCCTTAAATGACAAGTGCCCACATGCATTTCTTAGTTTGCAAGGGAGTGATATTGATGTGAAAAAAGGGACCATTTCATGCCGTTGGCATAAGACTTCATTTTGTTATAAAACTGGAGATGTTAAAGAATGGATGAAAATAGGTAATTTTCAAAAAATGCTAGGTAAAATGGGTTTGAATGCTGAAGCAGAAGAAATTTCTAAGATGGAGCATATACCTGTTGATGTCTACAAGACCAAAGTGCAGGATGGGTTTGTCTGGATTGGAATGGAATCAAAAGAATAATAAAAAGGAGAAGATGATGAGTGAGAATAATATTGAATGGACAAAACTAGCGGATGAAAAAAGTTTTGATGATAAACCTGAACAGTTGATAAAAGTCAAACGTGATGATATACTAGTAGTGAAGGATGATGATGGTTTTCATGCGATCAATAATAGATGCCCTCATTTAGGTTTAGCCTTGAATTTAGGAAGCTGTAATAGAGATGATAAGACTGTGCACTGCAAATTTCATTCGAGTGATTTTTCATATGAAACGGGAGAAGTGAAAGAATGGCTTAATGTAAAAGGATTCGAAAAATTTATGATGTGGTTATTCTCTAAATTTGATCCTGATGCAAAGAAAATGATGTCTATGGAACCTACTCCAGTGGAGACCTTCGATACAAAAGTAGAAGATGATCATGTATGGGTAGGAATAAATCAAGATTATTAAATAATTCTATTGATAGATCTTCGTAGTGATACTATTACCCTCCCCACCGAGGGTATGATTCGTGCCATTGCCAATGCAAAACTTGGGGATGACGTACTGGATGAAGATCCCACAATCCATGAATTAGAAAAAAAATCAGCAGAGCTTATGGGCAAGGAAGCTGCCCTGTTCGTACCAAGCGGTACAATGGCAAATCTCACTTCAATCTTGGCCCACTGTGAGCGTGGTGATGAAGTTATTTTAGGTGACCAGGCTCATACCTTTCTTTATGAAGCAGGTGGAATATCATCTTTAGGCGGTATTCACTCTCACCAATTAAAGAATCAGGATGATGGTACACTGGCACTGAATGATATTAAACAGGCGATTCGATTAGATAACGTCCATTTTCCTAAAACACGGCTTATTTGTCTTGAAAATACCCATAACCGTTGTTACGGGTTCCCTCTGACCATCGATTATTTAAATGCTGTACGTAGTATTGCAAATGAACATGAATTATTGGTTCATGTGGATGGAGCAAGACTGTTCAATGCATCCGTAGCTTTAGGAATCCCTGTAAAAGAACTCTGTAAGCCGACAGATTCAACCACATTTTGTTTATCGAAAGGACTTTCTGCTCCCGTTGGTTCTCTCGTGTGTGGTGAAGAAGATTTTATTCGCAGAGTGAAACGGCTAAGGAAGGTTTTAGGCGGCGGCATGCGTCAAGCAGGAATCCTTGCTGCGGCAGGGATTGAAGCATTGGATACCATGGTTGAAGGATTAGCTTTGGATCATCAGCATGCCAAGACCCTGGCGGATGGGATTTCTAGGATTAATGGGCTGCAATGCGATCCAGAATTTGTTCCAACCAATATTGTATATTTTACACTTGAACGTGATGATATCAAAGGAGCAGAACTTGTTTCTTTGATGAAAAAGAACGGTATTCAGTTCTTTGAGATCAGTCCCAATAGATTTCGCTTGGTGACTCATTGTGGTATAGATGCCACTGGAATTGATGAAACACTGGCTATGTTTTCCCAAGTCATGATTGGATTATCATAATTAGAAAAAGACACAATTATGTATAGTAAAATCCATTTTAACTTTGTTCAATATCCCGTTTCTTATGAGAATAATTCTGTGCACACTGCTAATCAATTGGTTTTGGGAAAAAACGTATCTGGATAAAGAAAAATGAGGTTTTATTTCCTTAGTATTGCCATTACCTGTATTGTAGCACAGGAAAATCCAGTTTTTCCCCATGAAATTGTCAGTCTATCTGGAGAATTGATACCAATGGAAAAACTGGCTAAAAATAAAATAGTTTGTGTTATCACAGTGAAGTCAGCCCAGTGTCCCGTTTGCCGGGAGCAGTTGGTTCGTATCAAAAAAAAGCTCCATGAATTTTCTACGTGTAATCTAACCTTTCTTGTGCTGGCTCCTGGAGATCATGGAGATATTCATGCCATGAAGAAATCTACTGAATTCCCGTTTCCATTCATCTCGAATGATCAGTATGCCATCGCTGAAAAATACGAGTTGATTCAGGGGGCGTATCAATTAATGCCAGCTGTATTTATTTTGAATCCTGATCTATCTATGCGTTGGATCCAGCGCGGTCGAAGCTCGGGTTTTTATAGCGATAAGATCCTTATTGATTACTTGGATTGCCGCAACTGGATTTAATCCGGTCTTACTTCCATTGCTCCATCCACCCTTGGATAGGTAGATTTACCTTAATTAATAGCTACGGAGTTATTATGAAAAAAACCACCTTTATTTATGATCGGTTTTGGTGTTTTCGAAAAATTGAGGAAAAGCGGGACCATATCCGCTATAAATACGGACAGCAGCTGAAATTTTCAGTGAATTCTTCTATTGATCCACTTACCGGAAGGGCAGGGTTTGGATTAACCATCAATTATTAGTATATATCCAGAGATTATTGTATATAGGTCATCCATTATTAAACATGAAATGGTATCTGAGTGCCATTATTCTCAATCTGGGCTGTGCTCAAAGTACCGATAGCTTTGATAATAGTAGAGTTAGAATGATAGAAGACCAAATCAAAGGACGAGGTGTTAAGGATCAGGCAGTATTAGATGCAGTTTCATCCGTAAAAAGGGAATTGTTTGTACCGGAGAAATATCGTGACCTTGCCTATTCTGATCGCCCTCTCCCCATTGGCCATAATCAGACCATTAGTCAACCCTATATTGTGGCTTATATGACAGAACAGCTACAAGTTGATAAACACCAAAAGGTGTTAGAAATTGGTACAGGTTCGGGTTACCAGGCTGCGGTCTTGGCAGAATTGGTCAATCATGTTTTTTCCATTGAGATCATTCCCGAACTGGCTGAAGGTGCTGAAAAAGTGCTGAATAAAACGGGTTATGATAATATTACGATCCGGACAGGAGACGGATACAAAGGCTGGCCTGATCAAGCACCTTTTGATCGGATCATGGTTACCGCTGCACCGGAAGAGATTCCCGAAAAACTGGTTCAACAGCTTGCGAATGATGGCAGAATGATTATTCCTGTAGGTGCAAACCTTTTCATGCAGTATTTATGGTTGATCAAAAAGGATAAGGATGGGATCGTAAAGAAAGAAAAGATCCTTCCGGTGCGGTTTGTTCCAATGGTCAAGGAGTAAGGTTTTCGTTTTTGGAAAATTAAATTCAGTTAGAGCATGAAAAAAATAGTTCTTCTTTTTCTTCCAATCTTTTGTTTTGCAAAAAACCTGGCCCTTGAAAACAGGTTTAACCCTCCTGCAAGGGAGCTCATGGATGTAGAGATTATTGGGGATATTATGATTATTCCAGGCAATTTGGATGGATATGATTTTTATGATATCTCAAATCCAATCAACCCAACATTGATCACCAATTTTGAAGTTCCTATGGGAAACCGTTCCTTGCCAGGACTTTGGGTATCTGCTGTTGATAGTGTCGCCTATTTCACATGCAGGACACGACAGGCAGGTTCAGCAATTGTTAATTTTTCTGACCCGTCCAATCCAGATCATCTTGGTTCGTTATCGGTCTCTGGGACGAATATTAACAATCCTTCTTTTGAAGGATCGGATATTTATGGTGACATACTGGCAGTTGCTGCACATGAAGATGGTGTTTTGTTCTATGATATTTCTGATCCAATCAATCCTGAATTGAATTATTCCAGATCTTGTGAAAATGCATGGACAGTGGCATTTGTGGATTCTAATCATATTGCAATCGGAAACGGTGAGTTTGGTGTTATTCTTGAAGAGATCAGTTGTATCATTGATTCTTGTGATGGTAGCTCGTTTTTAACACAAGGTTCAGTAAAGGATTTGGAAGTTCAGGATAGTTTACTTTTTATCGCTGAAGGATCTCACGGAATTTCTGTTTATGAAATCTCAAATATAAATGAACCGGTTTTATTGGATCAATTTGACACTCAAGGGCTCGCCAATAAAATTGCAGTGTTTGATAGTAATAAAATTGCTGTTTCTGATTGGCTGGATGTGAAGATACTGGAATGGACAGGCGAAACCCTTGAACTGGTGGGATATAAAAGGACAGGTAAACGTACCATGTCCATTGGAGCCAGGGACAGTGTGGTATATTCTGCGGAGTGGCAGCATTTGCAGACATTCTCCTTTGGTGAGATTGAAGAGGCAGATCTGGATATCAGTTCCTGGGATATTTCTTTCCCTGCCTTGGAAACCGGTGAAAGTGATACCTTTGATTTATTAGTTGAAAACAATGGTCAATTCCCTCTGGGATTTTCTCCACCTTTCCTGAACCATAATGATTTCCATACTCTGAATTTCCCTGAATATATTGAGCCTGGCGATACAGCTCTCGCGCAGATCATTTACACAAAATCGAATCAAAATGCATCGGGTGTGTTGCGGATCACATCCAATGATCCGGATGAATCAGAAATCGAAGTTTTATTAGTAGGTAATTACGATGGTGGCATTGTTGGTCTGGATGCACCGGATTTTACATTGCCCATCACTGCCAATGGCTCAGGTGATTTTACCTTAAGTGACCATTTAGGCCAAATAGTAGTGATTGCATTTTTTGCTCCAGGATGACCTGTTTGTATTCCGGAGTTATCGGATTTTGAGACATCCATCTGGCAGACCTATCCGCAAGACAGTGTTATTCTTGTAGGGGTCACATCCGTAAACCAAGGGCAGATTGACCAGTTTGTGGATGAAACAGGAATCACCTATCCCATTCTTCAGGATCAATCAAGCGGAGGCACAGGAGGGAATTTTGGTGGTGTGATCTATGATGAATATTATATTCCAAACCAGGGTTCCCCTTACCCCAGAGATTTCATTGTGGATCAGAATGGGATACTGGTTTATGCAAATAATGAAGTGGACACCCAATATATGCTGTATATCCTGGATGTACTCTTGGCTGGAGAAGGTTTAAGTATCCAGGAGAACAATATCATCCCCGATAGAGTGAAACTCTTTCCTGCTTATCCCAATCCGTTCAATCCTTTCACAAATATTCGTTTTAATGTCTCAATGCCAGGACCTGTGAGCATTGGTATTTTTGATAGTAATGGCCGGTTTGTTACAAAATTATTGAATAAATCGCTATCGCCTGGGTACAGGGAACTTCAATGGAATGGATCTGCAAAAGCGAGTGGTGTTTATTTTGTTAAACTTGAGTCAGGGTCTTATAGCCAAGTGCAGAAAATTATTTTATTAAAATAAATTGGAGTTATGGTTAAACAGCTGATCTATTCTACTCTTTTCATTTCAATCGTATCTGCACAGAGCGTATGGTATAATGGCAACCTTAAAGGCATTGAAGAGTTAACTTTGGAACTGAATGTTAAAGGGCTTGAAGATGTAGTTTGGAAAAAACGCATTTCAAGTTTTATTGAGCTTCGGTTTTTAGAACATGATATTCAAATGGTTGCAGAACAGATGCCTAAAATGGTATTGGATGTTCATATAGTTGATTCAAGGGTAGAAAGAGTTTCATCATTCCTGGTCATTTTCAGCATATATAATTACAGTATTTCAGAATCCATGTATTACCGCTCTATGGCCGATACACTGATCACAAAAAAACTCATGACCAGTAAGATATTTTCCCATGAAGTTATGGGACAGACATCATCACAAAATCTCTACCGGGATATAGAAAAATCCATCAACCAATTGATTTCTGTGTACCTGGATCAGTGGTACAGGGACAACCCAATGAGACAATTTTAGGTTTTTTCAATTTTTAACGTCGTTCTTTGACAATGTCCTTGAGTGATGTAAGTTTTCGGGAAGGGCGGAAAACAAACCTTCAACAACAATGATGTCCACGATCCGAGGTATAATCATTATCCTTTTTGTAGGTGAGGTGTTTCTACGCGAGCTCAAAATTATGATTTTGACTGTGTTAAGGATCAATAAATGATGAAGTTATTTATCAAAATGACCAAAATATTCAAATTGAAATTTCTAGTCATATCTAGTTTAATTATGATGACTGCTTGTTCTTCATTAAAGATCTCATCTAAGGTTTCTAAGGAAGCGTATGCAAACCGAAAACAAATAAAGGATTTAAGATCGAAAAAGACTAAGATAAAACCTAAACAGCAGGAACTGGTGGGGGATGTACAAAAAAAGTCCAACCTAAAGCCCAACCAGCAAAGTACCACTTCATTGCCAACCTCTTTAAAAATAGGTAACAATTTGGCAATTCTTGAATTCGAAGGTCGAGGGATTTCTGTGCCATTGACAGCTCATTTGACAGAAGAATTCCGTAGGACAGTGAGAAATTTGGATATTTTCCATGTCCAAGATCGCGGGATCACCAATGAGATCAATATATTTCACCCTCTTAAAAAAGACTATTGGACCTGCTGGAGCGAAGAATGTGCCATAGACCTTGGAAGGCGTTTGGATGTGAACTATGTGATTGCTGGAAATATTCAGAAGAATGGGGATGATGAATTTTTAATCAATGGTCGATTATTTTCAGTGGATATGGAAACCACGTTGGATGAGTTTGCAATGAAGAACAGCGGTATCACTGACAGTTTATTACTGGAAATGAAAAAAATGGCGTATAACGTAAGCGGGCTCCCAGTTCCTGATACGTTATCTGTGGGAACTGATACGTCTCAGGTTGCAATCACTGAAAATATAAAACGTAAAAAGGAATGGATCAAATTGCCGCCAATTCCCAGTAAGATCAAAGCACTCATGATGTCTACAGCACTGCCTGGGAGCGGGCAGATCTGGGCGCAAAAAAAATATCCCGGCTATGGGTTCATGGGGACAGAAGCAACACTGGGGCTGGCTGCCTTGATTGCTTACACCCAGTACAATAAGGCCTGGGGAGGTTTTGAAAAAAATTACAATGCATACCAGGATGGGACTGATCCCCACACACTCTTAGGACTTCGCCCAAAAGTTGTTCAATATGCTGCTGATACCCGTAGGTATAACGCATTCATGAATAATATACGCAGTGTAGGTGCATCCATATGGATTGTAAATATGGTTCATGCATATCTTGTGGCTCCTAATGATGATTTTTTTGATGGGGAATATTTTTTTGATCTAGAGTATAAACCCGATGTTAACCAGGTTCAGCTCAATTTTAATTTTCCATAAGTTTAAGCCCATATTTCGGGTCATTGGTTTAACTACATTTTTATTGTTTTCATGTGAAGAAGCCAATTATGAATTAGATAATCCCTTTGATCCTGAGAACATGGACTTAGACCCTCCGGCACTTTTTTTTCACCCGCCAGAGATTAACGCTACAGTTGGTGCCCTAATTTCGGTTGAACTTTACGGATTAAAACTGGATCCTGCAGCAGCCGCTCATTTAGATGTGAGATATGATTGGGGAAGTGTAACAGTTGATTCTGTTATCCCCGGCCCTTTTTTCACGGGAGAAAATAATCCAATGGAAGTCACGGTGGATGAACAAGGAGTTCTGGATATTTTCATCTATTACCTTCCGGATATGGAATCGGATCAGAATGAAGGAGGCACCTGGTCCCTGGCTACTGTTTACTTTTCAACACTATCTACGGGTGAGTCAGAATTATTGTATGGACCCAATACCAGGCTTCGTGATGCCAATAATGATTCTGTAAGGATTAAAGATTTTGGAACGGGTTATATTAATGTTGAATAGATTTTACTTAATTACTATAATTTTGTTTGGTACTGTACAATTGCAGTCTCAGGACTCAAGTTTTACGTTTCAAGAAAATGATTTTGTAACAATTGGCAGCAATTCATCTCTTCAAACAGAAACAGGTATGACTATTGAGTGCTGGGTTAATCCTGAACTTCTAAACTACTCAGACTTTGCCCCTATTGTACACTACTTCAGACTGGGTGGGCCAACAGAAGAATCCGGTTTTACCCTACTGTATTTTGAAAATGAATTACGCTTTATTTTGAGCGTAGGTACGGGAGACTATGATATCTATGGCGATGGGCTGGGAGTCTGGCCTGGTACAACGCTTGATCAGGATGTATGGACACATGTTGCAGGGATCTATGATTCTGCAACAGGACAGGCAAAAGTTTTTAAAAATGGCGTAGAGCAGGCAAGTTTTAATACGGAAGGCGGAAACGTCAATTGGGAATATATTGAAACTGTGGAAATGAAAATTGGTAAGAGTAATAATAATCCAGGTGGTTCTGATGGTTATTTTAGCGGTGGTATTGATGAAGTACGTTTATGGGATACTGCCTTGGACCAGAACACACTTCAGACGGTTATGTGCAATTCTCCAATTGGCACCCCTGGACTGATAGGCTATTGGAATTTTAACGATGGTAATGATGCAACCATAACGGATCTGACTGGAAACGGAAATGATGGCACACTTACAAATTCGGGCAGTGGTTATTGGGATGCAGATGTATATGGGAACAATGATATCTGTTTAGGTTCTGGTGCCTGTGTAGACTCTGTGATCACTTCATTACCTTTTTTTCATGCAGCAACTCTTGATGAAACAATGGGAGACGATTGGAGTTTTCAGAATTATCCACATGGAGTTGATTATGCATATGAACTGACATTGTCTACACAAAGAAATCTCTATATTGACACGTGCGATACGCTTACAAATTTTGATACAATTGTATCAATTAAGGATGCCTGTGGTAATGAAGTTTCAATTATTGAATCAGATGATGGTGAGATGGATTTCTGTCCTGAATCAGGTATACCTGATACTCCCTGGTATGCTAGTATCATTGATAGTATTACTCTTGAAGCGGGCACCTATTATATCGTTGTAGATGGATATTCCGGAACAACTGGGAATTATGCAGTTGCAGTTGGAACCCTTCCTTCAATTGTATCTTCATCTATTGCAGAAGATGACAGTTATCTGGAAATTCGATTCAGTGATGGAATGTATACTGAAGCAACTGGAAATGGTGCTTTGGAAACTTCTGATTTTGAAATTTCTTTCAACCAAAATGGAGGTACAGCAACCGGTGTAGACATCGATTATATGTCCAACACTTCAGGTGGTGCGCTCGAAGGCGGTGAAGATACGGTGCGGTTTGCTATTGCTGTACAAGGCGAATCAACCGGCCTGGAGCAGGTGACAGTCCGCACCCAATCCAATGCATCTATTTTTAATTCTTTCGGCATAGGGTTACTTCGAAGTGCATCCATTACCCAAAACTTATCAGATCAAATAGTACCTTTTCTGGTTTCATCAAATCCTGCTGATGGAGCAATTAATATTGCAACCTATTCAGATATAACTTTGGAATTTTCTGAACCAATACAAAATGCTGATGGCACCGATATTAATTCCAATTCTGAAAATTCTATTCTATTAAAAAATGTAAATACAGGTGACAGTCTGGATTATACAATTACCACATCCAATAATACTAATTTCAATATTTTTCCGGATGAAGATCTTCCGGAATATTCTTATGTACAAATAATATTATCGAATATCGAAGATACCAATGGTAATGTATTTGGCAATGATACTATCCAATTTCAAACAGCAGACGAATCACCGCCCCAAATCCAGTCCAGCAATCTTGCATCAACAAATGAATACGTTGTTATAGTTTTTAATGAAAGTATTTATTCAACAAGTAGTGGTTCAGGTGGTATAGAGATATCAGATTTAAACTATACTTTTGAATCCAATGGCGGGAATTGTGGATCCGCTTCTATTTTAAGTTTAAATAATTATACAGGTGCTCTTTTAACAGGTGGAGAAACAACTATACATGCATTTATACAGCTTGATGGTTCACCATCTGGCACAGAAACAATTATCTTATCCCCAGCAGATGGTTCATCAATCTACGATCAGGCTGGGAATCCAATGCATCCATCCAGTACTACAGCGACCTTGGTTTTTAATGCATCTGCTCTAATACTTTCTCAATCGTTGGCAGATAGCAATGAATTTGTTGATGTTACTTTTTCATCAGGTGTGTTTGGTGATGCCGGACAAACAGAAGCAGTTGACATTTCTGATATTTATATTGCTTTAACACCCAACGATGGGAATGCTACTGAACTCTCAATTACTAACATGTCCAATACAGCGGGAAATGGATTATCGGGTGGTGAAGAAACTATTCGAATTCATTTGAGTTTTAATAATCTACCATCGGGTGTTGAAACAATACTCATTCGTCCATCTGGCGAGACCCAAATATATAATTCAGCTGGTGTCTTGGTTCCTGAATCTGAAAACACAGGTCAGATTGTTCTTTTTGACCAGTTACCTCCTGGTGGAGATGCCGATGCAGAAGATGGTGCCGTAGATGTAGACCAGGGTGACTCGTTATCCATGACCTTTACTGATGCTTTATATAATCCAGAAACTGGGGAATTGGCTACCCTTTCAGAGTTATCAGAATTTGTGACATTGAGATCTGGAGACAGTTCAGGAACAGACATACCTTTTGATCTTATAATGGAAGGGAGTCCCCCTACATTAATTGTAGTTCCACTGGATGAATATGAAAGTGAACAGGATATATATTTTTCATTTAATGCGGTATTGGCTGATGCAAACGGAAACACAATCGAATTCAGTTTTGAAGCATCATTTTCTATAGCAGATTATCTTCCACCAATAGTGGATTCATCCGCACTGGCTTTGGATAACACATATATTGATCTCATATTTGATGAAGAAGTGTATGGTAATGATGATGCCACCGGGATGATAGAGACCAGTGACATTAATATTATACTTATATCCAATGGCAGCAATGTTGATACCTGTAGCATCACAAGTTTAACACTGACTGACAGTAATTTTTTAATCGGTGGGGAAACAAATGTTCGAGTTAATCTTGAATATAATAATACCCCGGATGGAAATGAGTTGATTGTTTTGGAACCTAGCGAGGGTACAACACTTTTCGATGAATCTGGAAATCAATTTACATCGTCCAGCTATACAGATACGCTGCAACTCAATGATATCTTGCCACCAAGTATTGATACTATTTCAATACCAATCGATTCCTTTATTGTTTTAATGGAAAGCACACCGATCACGTTCTCCTTCAATGAAAAAGTGGATTCATTGGAGTTCACTGTTGCTGCAGTTGTGGCTGATTCAGTGAACTTTGATTCGTCACGTTCGGATTCTTCTCTTGATATTATTCTGAATCCACCGTTTACTAGTTTTGATTCTATTACTGTAAACTTTTCTTACCTGGAAGATGAAGCAGGGCTCAGCACGGTGGATATTGCCTATACCTATGTAACGCCAATTCTGGGTGATTATGATCTGGATTCAGCCATCAACTATAGCGATCTTTGGGATCTGGTGGAAAATTGGGAATTAAAGAACTATAATTATGAGTTGGGTCCTGTAACAGGGAATGCACCTCATTTTGTATCCTACCCGGATAGCAAATTTGATATCGAAGATGGGATGGCTTTTGTTCGTATGTGGTCCTGGTATCAACAAACCTATGGCCAAATCATTGAAGATACATCTCAGGCAGGCCGATATCTGAATATGGTACAAAATGGGAATGACCTATCTATTTTTCTGGATGACACTATTACTGCGGGTCAGTTCCATATATCTTATGAACCAGGTACTACACCGGTTGAGTTCTTTCAACGTCCATCAAAAGAAAGAGAGCTGTTTATTAACAACCATTTTCCGGAAAAAGGTTTTTCAATTTTGGAATTTGCCAGGACAGGTTTATTGAAGCGTGATACTTTACGTATGATTTTGGATGAGTCTTCAGAGATCACTCTATTTTATATTCTAACCAGTGATAAAAATTCTATAGTACAAAAAGGTTCCGTTGAAATAAATCATACTCTTCTGCCAACTAAGGTTGCCCTTTATCCTGCTTATCCCAATCCATTTAACCCAATCACGACCCTTCAGTTTGATATCCCAAATGAAGAAGTTATACAATCCGTATCTCTAAATATCTTTGATATTAAAGGACGCCAAGTTGAAACACTGGTCAGTGGTTCCATGCTTCCTGGATCTTACCATATCCAGTGGTATGCAAATCATTTTGCTTCTGGTATGTATTTCGCAAAACTTGTTTACGGAACTAACATAAAAACACAGAAAATTCTGCTATTGAAGTAAAAGGCTTTGCTTCGTTGCTTCCAATTGGCTACTAACGGTACATTTAGATTGATATGAAAAAATTATTGACCACACAGCAACTCCGCGAGAAGTATAATCCTGATTCTATCTTGAAGGCGATCGAGCAATCTTACAATCAAAAATTAGAGAAATTGCGGTCTTCTTTGAATCACCCTGATAGTCCATTACAAAAATATAATCGCGACATCCAGATTTCCTTATTGGATGCTAATCAGAAGAGAAGTGATGAACTTATTAATGAAGTAGCATCCACTTTGAAAGATACAATCTATTTCATGACATTATCTAAAAAAGAACGAACATCTGTTACTCAAAGGATGCGTTCATATTATTCTGAATTAGTAAAAAATCAATTTCTGCGAATCAATTATATTATGGATGATCCTGAAATAGGGTCTGCAAAGCATGGGAGTGATCCCACGCCCAAACATATAGGGATGCGCCAGGTGTTTGAAATCTTAAAAATGGTTGAAAAAGATCTTAAATCTGAGTATGAATATCGACTGAGTCTGTCCAGGTCAGGTTATCTTACGGGCCTTCAAATCTCAATGGGAAAATTTTTTACTACTCTCAAAAGTTTAGGAATGAATCAAAAAGACCAGATAACCCTTGTGCAGCGCTTGTTTGATGATTTTGAAGTAGATTGGGATGAAGGGGACCGGGAGAATATAAAATTATCTCTCCAGCTTCCAGCATTAGAAAATTATAAATTAACGCAACAAAACATACAGAAGATCACCAGCTTTCTTTTTTCAAAATCTCTTAATGATAATTTGGTATCAAACCTAGTTGAACAAGCCGTTATTTTAAAAAAACGATTGAGACGTTTCTAATTCCAACCCCAAAACAATTCAATTAGGATAAATATATTATCGAAATTGATACTTTTCATGAACTGTTCAATTATTTTATTAACAGCAATAAATTTTTCATTTCCATTGATAACTCAGAATTAAAATGGGAAACCCGGTAATTATAAATCCCTTATCTATAGTATGGTGGAAGGGGATAATTATAGCAATTTTTATTTCCATCATCATTGTTCAATTTGCAGTTCGAATTCCGCCTGATAAACGGCGTGTCCTTATGATCAGTATGGGGATATTGATGATCGCTAGAGAAGTATGGAAAAATTGGTATATATCCAATATAGGAGCGTGGACAATTGAAAAATCCCTGCCGCTTCATTTTTGTGGTATTGCGGCAATCCTGGCGGGAATCATAATGATTAAACCTCACCAAAAAGGATTTGAATTTCTAGCCTTGATAGGTGTGCCAGGATCATTTCACGCGTTTCTGACACCCCAATTGAACCACGGAGGAGCCACATATCAAATAATAGAATATTACATTGGCCATGGTGGAATTATATTGATCCCTTTTTATTTGGCAATAGTAGAAGGATACCGAATTCGAAAATCTTCATGGCTGAATGTATTTATAATGTGCCAGTTGTTATTATTGGTCATTGGTACAGTGAACTACATTCTAGATGCGAATTATATGTACCTCTCGGAGCGTCCCTTGGCTAATAACCCTATGATTATTGGTGATTGGCCCTGGTATATTCTCGGTTTTGAATTGGTTGGCCTAGTTCATATTTTAATTTTTTATTTTGGTTTCCGTAAACTGAGACCACTGCCATTTTAATATGCTGAAATATTGTTTGGCACCCATTCTTTTGTCAATACTGCTAGCCTGCGACTGGCTGGGACCGCAAGCAGTCTGGTACTTCTTTTTTGGATTTTCTGCTTTTGTTATTATAGGTGATCAAATTCTTACTAATGATCATAGTCAGTTTAGGATAGGGAATACTAAACTGAATTTTATATTATATCTAATTTTACCGCTACTTCTTCTAAAATTATTTAATATTACACTTATAGGAATGGGTGATCATGGATCAATTATTTTTATGATTCTAGCGGATGAAGCCCTTTTTAATGTTTGGGATAGGGCCTACTCCGTTTTTGATCTATTTGGTATTATACTGACTTCTGGTCTTTTTCTTGGCGGCATAGGGACAGTTGCTGGTCATGAATTGGTCCATAGGAAAAAACACTCATTCGGATTTAAAGTCAGTAATTGGCTCTTGGCTTTAACCTGGGATCCTGCATTTGGCATTGAACATGTTCATGGACATCACAAATATGTTGCTACGTACCAGGATCCAGAAACTGCCCGCCGTAATGAAGGAGTCTATTCATTTATTATTCGATCAACAGTGGGGACCCTAAAAAACGCATGGAAGTGGGAATCTGAAAGATTAGCACAGTTGGGCTTAAATCCCGTTTCTTTCCAAAATCAAATGTTCCAGATCTATTTAAGGTCTATAATCCTAACTGCTGCGATTTCATTAGGCGGAACAACGAGTTTAATTGTTTATTTTGGATCAGTTCTTTGGGCAAAGATTATGTTAGAGACCGTGAATTATTTAGAACATTATGGACTGGTTCGTGTTCCAGGGGCTGCCATAGAACCGAAACATTCCTGGAATTCAAATCATATGGTAAGCAGTACCTTGTTGTTTAATCTTACCCGACACTCAGCTCATCATGAAAAAAGTAACCTGCCTTTTTGGAAATTAGAGCCTTATAAAGATGCTCCCATGTTACCCAACGGATATTTAAGTATGCTATATTTTATTTTACTCGTACCATGGAAATACCGAAAAATTATGGAACATAAATTGGCAGATTGGGATGCTAAATATGCATCAGAGCAAGAGTTGGAATTGATTAAATCAATGGTAAAATGATAGACATCAAGGACATGTTCCTTCTTGATCCAAATATTACTTTTTTAAACCACGGTTCATTTGGGTCCTGTCCCAAACCTGTTTTTCAAGAGTACCAGAAATGGCAGAAAAAACTGGAGATTCAGCCTGTTCAGTTTATGACAGACAAAGTTTATTCTGCCCTGAAGGAATCTCGAATTGCATTAGCAGAATTTGTGGGCTGTGATCAAGATGAGCTTATTTTTTTTCCAAACCCCACTACGGCAACAACCAATATTATTTTTAATCTTAATCTGGAACCTGGTGATGAAATTCTCATGACCAATCATGAATACGGTGCATTGGTCCGGGCCTGGACAGTATGGGGAAAAAGGAACGGTATTAAAATTATTCAACAAAACATACCAATACCTGTTGATACTGAAGAAAGATTTATTGAACAGTTCTGGAGAGGAGTGAGTGCCAGGACTAAAGTAATATTCTTATCTCATATTACCAGTCCAACCGCGTTAATCTTTCCCATTGAGCAGATACTCACCCGTGCCAGGGATAAAGGGCTGATCACTATTGTGGATGGTGCCCATGTACCTGGCCAGGTTGATCTTGATATCCACGCATTAGGTTGTGATTTTTATACTGGAGCGATTCATAAGTGGTTATGCAGCCCTAAAGGCTCTTCTTTCTTATT
>ENA-UPTF01001323-UPTF01001323.1-marine-metagenome-genome-assembly--contig:-NODE-1323-length-15744-cov-2.272739_pt1 | contig 15744 bp, 10 predicted proteins | sample MGYA00238166_ERZ767019 | MGnify/ENA primary metagenome ERZ767019 (study PRJEB28930, sample SAMN06266391) | marine metagenome | isolation source: Sea water from 250 m depth | place: Atlantic Ocean...
CGTCGGGTTCGGTCCAGATGGCGGCATCGATGTGCCTGAACGGGTTGACCAGTTCCCCCCGTGAGCCGATGACGCCCATGAAGAGGGCTCCCTCGCGCACTGCCTCGAGCGCGGTGATGCTGATGGCGTGTGCAGCTTCCTTGGTCATGTCAACTGCGGCCCTGATCCTGTCGATGGGTTGGTCGGCATCGTCGAAATCGCCGACGTAGGGGCTCCGCTGAAGCCCGTCATCGGGCATGTCGGCGACCCGGGTGTCCTGACTCTGTGCCATAGCGTTCCCGAAATCGGGCGGCAACGCGTTCCACTTGAATGTCTCCCGAGTGCGATTGCGGGGAGCGTCGAATTTCTGACTAGCCCATCAGACGGACTCGCGCTAGACGTTGCGATTGGAGTCAAGGAGCTTCTGACTTCGCCGGACAGAGGGCAGGGCAAGGAGGGTTCTTCTCCTCAGTCGCTTGATTTCAGGCCGCATGACCTTGATGCGCCTCTCAGAGTCCAGGACGTTCTGATCGCGCAGAAGCGCCAGCGTTAGTTGGCCAATGAGCACCGGCATCATGCACGCTCCGCGCAATCGGAATTGCCCGTGGGGCAGCAGGCCGATGTACTCGACGGCGTCGTCGAGGTGCGCGGCGGCTTTGTCGAGATAGCTGTCGTAAACCGGGCGGAACCGGTCGATGGTTTCTGGTGCGAGCAGGTCGCGCGGCTCGAGGTCGTGCTCGGCCAACACCGCGTTCGGCAGATAGCAGCGGCCGGTGCGCAGGTCGGCCGGGAGGTCGCGCAGGATATTGACCAACTGCAGTCCCTTGCCGAAGCGGACCCCGGTCTCGAGCAGCCGCGCCTCTGTGGCGGCATTGGCTTCGAAAAGGTGCGCCAGAGACAGGTGCGTCCAGAATTCGCCGACACAACCGGCGACGCGATAGGTGTAGTCGTCAAGTTCATCCTCACATGCCAGCGGGATGATTGTGTCGCCGGTGGCGTAGGCGAAGCGATGCAGATCGAGCATTTGTCCGCCGGTGATCGTCTCGAGTACCTGCCGAATGCGCAGCCGGTCGGCATCGGGAAACTGCTCAAGATAACTGACCGGCGCGGCGGCGTTCTCGAGCAGTTGCGCCTCGGCGGGATCATGCTGGAGTCGGGCGAGGGTCGTGAGGTTGGGCAGCACGCCGGTACGGCCCTGGATGCGCTCGTTGAACTGTTCGAGCGCGAGCAGTCGTTGGTCGGTGGGGCCGCCTTTCGAGTCGGCGAGGGTGTCGGCGATGCGCGCCAGGAGGTAGCCCAAGCCGATCTGTGGACGGATGCGTGGCGGTAGCGCCTTGAGTGTCAGGTAAAAGGAGCGGGAGCTTTCCTTGAGCAGCAAGTCGATCGCTTGGTGAATGGACTTGGACATGACCTCGCACCCTATGGTCACCGGCTAACCAGCAAACAGCCAGTAGCCGCCGACGAGCAGGGAGGCTGTGCAGCAGGCCAGGCCGAAGCCATAGCCAAGCTGCGGGCTACCATTGGCCAGGCGCCTGGCCATGTGGCCCAGCCCGGCGGAAAAGAGCGTCATCGCTGTGACGGTGGCCAGGGCGTAGGCGGCGAGGTAGAGGGCAACGCCGGCGAAGCTTGCAATGGCGAGGGTCGGTAGAACTACCCAGAGATGTGTTCCGCCGGCGGTGCCGTGAAGCAGTCCGATGCCCAGCGCGGCGTGCGAGTGTTTGTGGCTTCCACGGGAGTGTGCTTGGCCAAGGTGTGCATGAATGTGTGAGTGCCGAATGCCGAGGTGATCATGTTCGTGGGTGTGGACGCGATGACGCAACAGAGAGCGAATGCCCAGAGCGCCGACGGCGATCAGTATCAGGCCGACGAGCCACTCCGCTCCGTTGGAAAGCCATTCGGCGGCGGCGCTGTCCTTAAGGAGCCATACAAGCAGGCCGATCAGCGCGACGCCACCGGCATGGCCCAGGCCCCAGTGGAGGCCCAGCCGCCAGGTGGCGTGCTGTTTGCGGTGTGTGGCGAAGGGCGCCAGCGCGGCCAAGTGGTCCGCCCCGGTGATCACGTGGGCGAATCCTGCCGCAAAACCGATGAATAAAAGTTCCATGCCCTTGAACGGACACACTATTTAGCAGAGGCAGCCCGCGTGTGAAAGCGCAAAGGCGCGCGGATTCACTTCGCGCCGGTGCCGATGAAAACGACCGGGATGGTGCGGAAGAGAATCTTGATGTCGAGCCAGAGCGACCAGTTGTCGATGTACTCAAGGTCGAGGCGCACCCAGTCGGAGAATTCATTCACCTCGTTGCGGCCACTGATCTGCCATAGGCAGGTGAGGCCCGGCTTGACGCTAAGCCGCCGGCGGTGGGCGAGATCCTGGAAGCGCTTGGTCTCGTCCACTGGCAGGGGCCTCGGGCCGACGAGGCTCATGGCGCCCTTGAGGACGTTGAACAGCTGGGGTAGTTCGTCGAGGCTGAACCGCCGCAAGAAGCGACCGATCGGCGTGATGCGAGGATCGTTGGCGACCTTGAACACCGGGCCGGTCATCTCGTTCATGGCCGCCAGCTCGTGCTTACGCTGCTCGGCGTTGGTTGCCATCGAGCGGAACTTGTACATAGTGAAAGGGCGGCCGTTGATGCCGCTGCGTTTTTGCCGAAATAAAACCGGGCCAGGCGAGTTGAGCTTCACTGCTAGGGCGCACAGCAGAAACACCGGCGAGAGGAGTACGAGCATGGCCAGCGCCCCGACGAAATCGATGGCCTGCTTGGCCAAGCCCTGCAGGGAGGCGGCCGGTGCGGAGTGAAACACTAGCAACGGGACGCCGTGAAAATCATCGACTGCGGTGCGGGCGATCTGGGTGTTGAAAAAATCGGCGGCAAGCCACACCTCGACGCCTTCCAGTTCGCAGGCGTTGATGACCTGCTCGATTCTGTCGAACTTGGTGTGGCCGGCGTTGATGAGGACAACGTTGGCAGAGTGTTCGTGCATCTGGCGCAGGAGGTTGTCGATCGGCTTGCGGTCGATGTTGAACTGGAGCACGACGCGATAGCTCGTTTCGTTGGCGTTATCGATGCGGTTTAGCATGCTCTGCGTCTCGTCCGGTGAGCCAAGCAGGATGATTCGTTTCTGCAGGTCAGCACGGGTTAGGCGGCGGCGCTGCCAACTCATCGTGGCCTCCTCCTTGGTCCAGGTCAGTACAATGCTGAGTAGGGCAAAAATTAGGATCACCGAGCGGGTTAATTGAATCTTGAAGGCGAACAACACGGTGATGATGAGCAGCGAGATCACCAGGGAGGCCTTAGCCAGCGGCCAGGTGGTCTGGGCGCGGCTTGGCCAAGCGGAGCGCGCATAAAACCCCTGCGTGTCAAGTACGAAGGGGGCTACAAACAGGAGCAGGATGCTGATCCATACGTACGCCCCATTAAATGGCGCGATCTCAGCCGTGCCACCGAACACCTCGAAGTGCAGAACCTTACGCAAGCTATGCGCCAACCAAAGGCTGATGGCAAAGACGAAGCCGTCGAGCATCTTGTTGATGCTTGTCTGGACTTGTCGTTGATTTCGTAGCATACGGGTCGGGTGCCCTCGTACAACGGGGTCAAGGTTTGTACGCCTTGGCCAATCCGGAAACAATCCCTCATTAACCAAGGGCGGAGAATTTTGGACAGCGGCGCGTGGGGGAAATGTTCAATTCGGCCCAGTCGAAATCACCATTTCTCCTCAATTGTTTCGCCGAACAGGTGGTTCAGTTCCTCCTTGAGTCGCTCGACCGGCAGGCCAATCACGTTTGACACTGAGCCAGAGACTCGTTTGATGATCAAGTGCTTGTTCTGCTGGATGGCGTAGCCGCCGGCTTTGTCGAGCGGATCGATTCCGGCCAGATACTCGTCGATTTTCCCTTTGCTGAGCGGGAGGAAGGTGACGTTGGTGATCACCGAGAATGTCTTGCTGATTTCGTTGTTGTGATAGATCAGCGAGACACCAGTCGAGACCTGATGCGTGCGTCCCTGAAGTTGGGCCAGCATTCTGCCGGCTTCATCGAGATGGGTCGGTTTGCCGAACAGTTCGTCCTCAAGATAAACCATTGTGTCAGCCGCAATCACGAGGCATTCCGGATGCAATTCGGCGATTGGCTCAGCCTTGGCCCTAGCGTTGGCTTCGCAGAGATCGGGGACGAAGTCGCTGCCCTCTAATGTTTCCTCCGCGTGGCTGGGGACAATCTCGAACTCGATGTCCATTGAGGTGAGCAACTCCGATCGTCTCGGGGAGGCGGAGGCAAGGATTACAGGGGGCAAATTGTCCATGGGCAGTCCGTTGGAGAGTCTGAGTTCAAAAGGATGAGTTTACACGGTTGTATTGTGATCACAAGTATGGGCCGCTGCGATGAAGCCGCTGAAAAGAGGATGTGGTTTGTTGGGCTTGCTTTTGAACTCCGGATGAAACTGGCTGGCCACATAAAACGGGTGCCCTGTGACTTCGACGATTTCAACCAGATTCCCGTCCGGGGAGGTGCCGCTGAACACCAGGCCGGCCGCCTCGAACGGTTCGCGGTAGGCGTTGTTGAACTCAAAGCGGTGGCGATGTCGCTCGTGAATTTCCTCAGCCCCGTAAAGCTTGGCCGCCAACGAGCCGGGCTTGAGGCTGCATGGCTGCGAGCCAAGGCGCATGGTGCCGCCCTTGTCGGTGACGTTTTGCTGCTCGTCCAGCAGGGCGATGACCGGGTAGGCAGTGCCGGGATCAAACTCAACGGAGTGCGCGTCCTCAAGCTTGAGCACATTGCGGGCGAACTCGATGGTGGCAGTCTGCATCCCGAGGCAAAGCCCGAGGTACGGGATGTTATTTTCGCGTGCGTACTGGGCTGCTTGGATTTTGCCCTCGGTGCCGCGCTCGCCAAACCCGCCCGGCACCAGGACGCCGCTGCAGCCCTTGAGTGTCTTGGCGGCCCCGTTTTCCTCGATATCCTCCGCATCAACCCGTTCAATCTCGACACCGCAATCGTTGGCTACGCCGCCGTGAATCACCGCCTCGTAAACCGACTTGTAGGCGTCCTGAAGCTCGACATATTTGCCCACTACGCCGATGCGGACCCGGTGGCGCGGTGTAGTGAGTTTGCGGATGATGTCCCTCCAGTACTCCATGTCAGCCGGCTTGGTTTTCAGATCAAGGCATTCACAGATCAGGTCGTCGAGTCCTTCGCGTTGCAGCATCAGCGGCACCTCGTAGATTGAGTGTTCTACGTCGATCTCCTCGATCACCGCCTTGTAAGGCACGTTACAGAAGAGGGAAAGTTTCTGGCGCAACTCCTTGGTTAACGGCTTTTCACAGCGGCAAACCAGAACGTCCGGCGTGATGCCGATCTCGCGCAGCTTGGCTACGCCCTGTTGGGTCGGCTTGGTCTTGAGTTCGCCGGCAGCATTGATGAATGGAATGAACGTGACATGCAGGAATAGGACATTCCCTTGGCCGGCGCCAAGGGCGAATTCCCGGATCGCCTCGACGAAGGGCAGCCCCTCGATGTCGCCGATGGTGCCGCCGATCTCGGTGATCACCACGTCGGCCCCGGTCTTGTCGCCGATCTCCAGGATACGTTTTTGGATTTCGTCGGTCACGTGCGGGATGACCTGCACGGTTTTGCCGAGGTAATCCCCGCGCCGTTCCTTGTCCAGCACGGTTTGGTAAACCTGGCCGCTAGTGAGATTGTTGAAGCGGGTCAGCTTCGTGTCTGTGAAGCGTTCGTAGTGGCCAAGGTCGAGGTCGGTCTCCGCGCCGTCATCGAGCACGTACACCTCGCCGTGCTGGAATGGGCTCATCGTGCCGGGGTCGACGTTCAGGTAGGGGTCAAACTTTTGGAGCGTGATCTTGAGGCCGCGGTTTTCCAGCAGGGTACCAATGGACGCCGCCGTTAATCCCTTTCCAAGGGAGCTCACCACGCCGCCAGTTACAAAGATGTGCTTCACTGTTTTTTCATCAAGATTTCGTGCACCCGCTGCAAATCTTCCGGGGTGTCGATGCCCAAGCTGTCGTGGTCCACCACCGCAACGGCAATCGAGATTCCGTTTTCCAGCGCCCGCAGCTGTTCGAGTTTCTCCGCCTGCTCGAGTGGGGAAACCGGCTGGGCGACCAATCGGAGTAGGATCTCTCGGCGATAGCCGTAAATGCCGAGGTGCTTCAAAAACGGAAACGCCACCAACTGCTCTTCGCTAGGTACGTCGGCGGCGTCACGCAGATACGGTATCGTATGCCGGGAGAAGTATAGCGCCTGGCTGGCGGCATTGACAACGACTTTTACCGCATTGGGGTTTTCGTGCTCGGCGGCGTCGGTGATTGGCACTGCGGCGGTGGACATTTCGTTGTTGTCGAGAAGCGCGGCCACCTTGTCGATCACGCTCGGGTCGATCATCGGCTCGTCGCCCTGTACATTCACGATGGCATCGAATTCGAAGCGCTTAGCCACCTCGGCCACGCGGTCTGAGCCGCTCGCATGATCGGCCCGGGTCATCTCGACTCGGCAGAACCTGGCCGCCACGTCGGCGATCCGCTGGTCATCGGTGGCTACGATCACCTCACTGAGTCGCTTAGCTAAGCGGCACTTGCTGGCGACGTGCTCAATGAGCGGCTTTCCGTCCAGCAATTCCAGCGGCTTGCCGGGAAACCGGGAGGAGTCGTAACGAGCGGGAATGATGCCTGCAATGTTCACTTTCAGTCGCCCAACCGGGCCTCTTGGCCAAGCCGGGTATCCTTTCGCGGACAGGGATGAATACCCCAAATCGTGGCCACTCGTCAAAGAGTTCCAATTTTTTGGGTAAGAACAGGCTTTTATGTCCATTTGGTGTGAACAAGTCCTGATTGCCACCCCCTGCGCATGGGTGGTAAATTCAGCTCGACCAATTGATGAGGGCTCTGCTGGCAAATCCGCTAGAGCTTGCGTGTCTTTCTGAGAAGGACAAGGCGGGGTTGGTTCGTCTGTTGTCCGACCCCGATCCCGGGGTGTTTCAGGCCATACGGCAGACCTTGATCAACTGCGGCACCGAATCCCGGCCTTGGCTGAAGGCCGGCCTAAGCAGTCGGGATCGGCTCGTCCGGAAACATTCGTGGGAGATCCTCACACAACTGGATCGGAACGCGGCCGACCGTGAGTTCATCTCCTTTTGCAACCGGGGCGGGGAACATCTCAACCTTGAGAAAGGCGTATGGCTGCTGAACCGTACCGCCTACCCCAACCTTGATCTGGAAACCTACAAGTCCCAGTTGGATGAGTTCGCAACGTGCGTGCGCAAAGTATGCGATCCCGGGCAAAGCCAGCCGGCCGCATTGATGGCTGTCAACCGGGTCCTTTACCGGAAGGAACATTTCCGGGGCGACAAAACCAACTATTACGATCCGCAGAACAGTTATCTAAATCGGGTGATCGACCGCCGCTTGGGAAACCCGCTCAGCCTGTGCCTTGTCTATCTTTTTGTTGCGCGCCGGCTTGGCCTCCCGGTAACCGGCGTTGGTATGCCGGGTCATTTCATCCTTCGCTTACAGTCCCCGGCGTTCACCATTTATGTAGATGCATTCAACGGGGGCAATTTTTTGACCCACTCCGATTGCGCCACACGGCTCAAGCGTTGCGGGTACGGCATTGATGCCGGCTTCCTTTCCACGACGACCCCGCGCCGAACCCTGATGCGCATCTGTTCTAATCTGCATCAAATCTACCAAAAGAGCCGGCATCTTGGTGAGCGGGATCGAATCCAAAAGTACCTCATCAAGCTGGCCTGTTGATGTGCCGCTCAGCCAAACTGCTTGGCCAAGGGCAAAGCGAGGAAGCAGTCAGTCCGTGCTGAACAGGGAAAGTCACAATTCAACAGTCTTTTCACACCTTGACGTTTTAACCGAAGGGGTGCTTAGTCCTTGCCGTCCGTCTCTTTTCGGGAAAGGGTAATTTCAACGGGCTGGTATTATGAATCGTTTGCATTGTTTCAAGTCTTTGAGCCGGGGAATTCCGGCATTGTTGCTGGTTTCCGTGTTTCTTTTTGGCATGCCGGCTATGGTTCCGGTTTCCACCGGGTTGGCTGGGCCGGACGATGCCCTACCGGAGATCATCAGCATTCAGTTGGAAGTCAGCGAGGTGGTGGTTACGGTCCGGGTCCCAAAGGGAATTACTAAAGTCACGCTGGAGGGACGCTCGCGTTTGGGCAGCGGCAACTGGGCGCCGCGCGCGGTCGAGCGGGTGGACGGCAGCGGTGGATTGTTGGTGATCCGGATCGCCTACTCGAAGGCCAACGAAATTCTTCGTGTTCGTGGCGATGACAAGGAGGAACTGCCGGCTGCGTTTTACAAGGGAACCACTGATTTCAAAGGCCAAAAAGATGATACGGATGGCGGAGGATCACTCGTGGCGGATGGAGGAGTTCCTCCTGCACCCGGTCGAGGGAACGAATTTGATTCTGTGGCCGAGACAGCCGACGCTGGCAAGGCTGACGATGGTGCCTCACGCGATGTTGTCGAGTCCGACATTTGGAGTATCCACAACGACACACTTTACTTTTTCAATAGCCTACGTGGCCTGCAGGTAATCGATCTCAAGGACAAGGGCAACCCGGTCATTCGTAGCGTGTTGCCGATGCCGGCCGTCGGTGAGCAGATGTACACGCTCGGCGACGACCATGTGATCCTACTCGCCCGCGACGGTTGCAACTGGTGGGGCAACGATGCCGAGAGCCAGGCCATCATCGTCGATGTCTCGGGTGACACTCTAGAGATTGCGGCCAGTGTTCCCGTCAAGGGTTACATTCGTGAGAGTCGACTGGTGGGAACGGCCCTGTACATTGCCTCGCAGGTTTATCGTCAGTTTGAGGAAACCAAGCCAGGTTCGGATGTTGTTTCTTTCCGTTGGGAATACGGCACACAGATCTCGTCGTTCGACCTGGAAAACCCAGCCAATCCAGTCGAGCGCGACTCGTTGTTCTACAGCGGCTACAACAACGACATTTATGCTACCGACAAATTCCTGTTTGTCTCCACGGCGGTGCCTCAACAGTATTACAAGACCGACCTGCGCTACATCGATATTTCCGCGCCGGATGGTACGATGGAGGAGGCGGCAACAATCCGTACAGCAGGCCGCGTGGCAGACAAATTCAAGATGCGCCTGAGCGGCGACACGCTCGCGGTTATCTCGGAGGAACTCAATCGCAACGCCAACGACAATCGTAATCGCTGGTTGACCACGCTCGAGACGTTCAGTCTGGCCAACCCATCCAAGCCAGAAGCACTCGGTGAGTTGAGCTTGGCCAAGGGCGAACGCCTCTTCGCCACGCGCTTCGACGCCGAACGGGTTTACATCGTTACTTATGAGCGGATTGACCCATTGTGGATTGTTGATCTGTCCGATCCGCGCAAACCGGAGATCAAGGGGGAACTGGAGGTGCCGGGCTGGTCCACCTACATTCAACCGCTGGGGGATCGCCTGGTCTCGATCGGCGTCGATGATACGGACAACTCACGCCGGGTGGCCGTGTCGTTGTTCGACGTGAGCGACGTCACCAAGCCGAAGCTATTCGACAAGGTGACCATGGGTGATCGTTGGTCCTGGAGCGAGGCGCAGTACGACGAAAAGGCATTCACCGTGCTGCCGCATGCCGGGTTGATCCTTGTGCCGTACCAGGGGCATGAGGCCGGCGGTGGTTATGCCAAGAATGTTCAAATCATCGACCTTAATGAAAAGACGCTAAAGAAGCGGGGAGTCATTGAGCACGCACTGCAGCCGCGCCGTGCTACCGAGTATCAGGATTTTATTATGTCGATCTCCGGTCAGGAATTACTCTCGGTGGACGCCACCGATCGCGACAATCCAGTCGTGAAGAGCGAGGTCGAATTAGCGTGGACCGTCGACCAGGTCATCCCAACGGGCGATTATCTGTTGCAGTTGGCTAAGGGCTCCAACTGGTACTTCGGCGAGCAGGGCGGACCGTCCATCCGGGTGGCATTGCAGGGTGATACCGATACCGCGCTTGGCCGCGTGGTTTTGCCGGAAACGGCCTACCTCTCCGGCGCCTCGGTTAACGGTGATAAGCTATACCTGTTGCAAACCCAGGATTTCCAGTCTGCCAATCCGAAGCCTGTCCCGGAGAAACCCGAGGATGGTGGCGAGGATGGAGATGGGGAGAAGCCTGAGCCGGAAGAGCCCAATCCCAATGTTTTCCTGACGGTGATCGACTTGGCCAATCTGCCGGAGTTGACAGTGCTGGGTGAACTGGCCCTGGTTGACGAGCAGATGGGCTGGAGCAACGAGTTCAAGGCCAATTGGCCAAGCGATGGAAAACTGCTCTGGTCCAATGCCGGGGGGTACCGGTACTGGGGTTGGCGCGGGGGGCCGATGGTCGATGATGGCATGCTGATGGAGGGGGATGTTTGGTGGCCCGGTTACGGCGGGACTGCCGGGCAGTTGCTCTGCTTCGATGTCGGGGCCGCTGCCAAGCCGAGCTTGGCCTCGTCCGTCAACCTCTCGGTGGAACAGAGTGAGGATGGCAAAAACAAATACGCCAATCGTTGGAACTTCAGCGAGGCGATCCTCAACGACAACGGTCTGGTTTACCTGAGCAGCCAGCACACCGAGTACATTGAGTTGGAACCGGAGGAAGAGCCTAAGCCCGACCCCAAACCCGATCCCGGTGAGATCGAGCCGATCGATTCGGAGAGCGACCTTGGCCGGGCGTTGGTCAAGGCGGCGACTGCTCTACTCGGGGATGAAGGTCTGGAGTTGGTGGATGTGATTGCCTTGGACCGCGTCAAACTGGAGGACAGTCAATTCATTGAGGTGGTTCTTCACGCCGAGGATGCGGATGGGAATGAGATGATGGTGCAGGCCGAGGTGGAGCAGGCCGATGACGGCAGCTTTGAGATACTCAACGTTGACATAGTTGAGTATAAGACGATCGAGAAGCCCGAGCCGGAACCAAATCCGCAGCCGAGAGGGTACTGGATCACCAGCTACGAACTGCACGTGGTCGATTACACCGACATGTTCAATCCGGTGGTACGCAAGCCGGTATCGATTCCCGGGACACTGATCGGCACGTCGCACGGGGGCGCGCTTCTCTACACCCAAGGCGCACACTGGACGGACGAGCATAAGTGGGATGGCTACTGGTTTGACGCCAGTTCGTACGATGGTCTAGAGGCGTACCTTGTCGATTCTGTCGAGCAACCCAGCAGTTGGCCTCAATCGTACAAGGTCACCGGCGATGGCACGCTGTATATGACCTTTTCCGAGACAGAAAAAGGCGAACCCACCCAGGGCGGCGAGTCGAAGTACATCACGACTTTTTACATGCAGTCCCTCGCACTCGACGAGACCGCCAAGTTTGTCTTGCTGGATGAGATTGAGTTGAAAACCGGTATCCAGCAACTCGCAGACATCGGCGGACGACTCGTGGGGCAGGACAATCAGCGCATGCTGCACCTGTTCGATACCGCCAACCCTGAGTCGCTTTCCGTCGCTGGGCAGGGTGGATTGGATGGTTGTCTGTGGTTCAATCTGAGCGGCGTCGCCGGCGACATCGAGTCTGGCCTGTGGCTGCCGCTCGGCTACTACGGCGCGGTGAGGATCGACTGGGAAGACTAGGCCAAGCGCAAAATTTCACTCGCCGTCCCGGAGTTGCTCGTTGATATATGGCAGGTACACCGCCCGGATGTGCCGGGCCAGGTCCTGCGCGGTTTTTTCCGAGCGATGTGCCACGAGACCTCCATTTACCAAATTGGCTTCGAATGCGTTAGTCCCATGTGCCTTCTGGGCATCGTGAAACTCTTGCTCGGTTAACTGTTGACCCTGCTTTAGCGGCGTGCCGCCAGGGTTCTGCACGATATACTCAAGCGGAGGGGATACTCTCTCAAAATAGCGTTTTGCTTCTTCGTATTCCCCGATGTGCATCTTGTGCCAGCCCACGTTGGCCACTGTCAGGTAGCCGTTGCGGTCGAGCTGCTCGGCTCTGTCAAAGTATTCTCCGGCCTTGTCCGTTTGGCCGAGCTGATCCAGCGCCATGCCCAGCCGCGCGTGCGAGTAGGCATCGTATGGGTTGAGCACGATGGCCTGCCTCAGCCACGCGGCCGCCTTTTTCAACTCCACCTTTCTCGCTGTGCTACCTGAGTCGGCGGCGCGCCGCCGGTGGATTTCGCCCAGCATTCCGGCAGTCTCGAAGTTGTTAGGCTCGATTTCCAGCGCTTTCTCTAGGCCCTTCACCTGTTCCGGAAATGACTCAGCCGACTGTGATGCTTCTAGCCGGGCATGCTCACGCGTCTGGCCAAGCGCCTCGCTCATTAGCAGGACCGCCACGCCGCCAACCGCCACGGTCAGGGTCAGACGCACTGGCATTCGTACGGCTACCCAGTACCGTTCTGTGGCGAATCGGATGTACGCCGCCAGCAGTCCTGTCAACGTCGCGGCCAGCATGGCGTTGGAGGGGATGTGCAGGTTGAAATCGACAAACGAATGCAGCGTGATTGAGCCTAGCCCAATCGTGCTGCCCAGCACGAACGCCGCGCGGTTGCTGGTCTTGGCCGAGAGATCACTCGAGGTGCGCTGCGAGTATTTCCAGCTTTTGATGATCCCGTGAACCATCGTCCCCAACATCAGCCCGGCCAGCAGCATGCCGATCAATCCCCAGTCCACCAACGTGTTGAGATAATCGTTGTGCACCCTCACCGGTCGCGATTGCAGCCGCTCCGGCCGGTACTTCGGGAAGTGGTGGTCGAAATGCCCCGGCCCGACGCCCAGTAACTTCTCCTCCTTCCACACCGCAGCCGCAGCTCCCCACAACTCGGTACGAGAGCCGATGTGCTCCATCGTCCCTGGTTTGTTGATGTTCCGCAGTCGACCTTGGGCAAAAGGTGATAGCAGCAAAAAACCGGCTATGACTCCCAACACAATGCAGGTCAGCAGAATTCCTCGCAGTCGAAACTGCTTTCGCCAGCCTAGCACTGCGACGATGGCGGCCAAGGCCAGGCTGGTTGATATCCAACCGCCGCGCGACATGCTTACTGCCACGCCGCCCGCCAGGAGCAGGGCCGAGTAGCCGAGCAGGATGCGCATCGGTTGGCTGATGCGGCCGGTCAGCACTGACGCTAGGCAAAGCGGCAGCAGCATCCCGAGGAAGCCGGCGAAATGGTTAGGGTTGATGAACGTGCCGGAGCCGCGCCCCTTGTACTGTTCCGGTCGGGTGAAGTGCCAGACATGCTCCGCCTCCACGATCATCTGCACGATGCCATAGACGGCGATCGCTGCTCCGGTAAACACCAGCATGTACAGCGCGATTTGAGTCCATTCCGACTTGTGTAGATTGTTCAAAGCCACGAAAAACAGCAGTGCATAGACCAGCAGGCGCAGCACTTCGCGGCGGGCTGTGTACTCGACATCGGCCTGCACGTAGTGAAAGAGCGCGTACCCAAGAAAGAGCAGAAGACACCAGCCGACCGGCGGAAAAAGCAGGCGATTGCGGTGTGGCTCAAGCCAAGTGCGGGCCACCCAGAGCAGGCCCGAGGCAGCCACCAGCCATTCCACCACCACGAACTCAAGCGTCCGGACTGCCCCGGTGGCCAATGCAGAAAAGACGAGCGCAGACAGTACCAGCCCAACAATGCCCCTCTCGCAATAGCTATCCAGTGTTCTCCGGATCACAAGACGGTTGATTTAACGGATCGACACCAGTTTGTAAATGGTGGGAGTCAATGTTTTTTTACTGGCAGCGGGAGGTGGGTGGCAAAAAAACGGTCCATCATCGATTGGCAGTAATCGTTGACCGGTTTGGCGATGTCCATCGTGTGCGGCCAACCGTCGAGCCGGCCGTAAGCGTGGGGAATCTTCAATCGCTTGAGGTGAGCTGCCAAGGAATCCGATTGACCGACGGGAACAGTCTCGTCAATCGTCCCGTGGAGGATCAGTGTGGGCGGATCGGTTTTGTCCAGGTGAAATCGCGGTGACGATTCTCGATATAACTCCGGGGCCTCCTCGAACGATTTGCCCTGCAGGAAACTTCTCACCGAGTCATCGTCCTTGGCAATCTGTGTGGTCATGTCGTACACGCCGTAAATATTGACCACCGCACTCACGCGGCTACTGACACCCCTGTTGCCGCTCTCTCCCTCGAGCTTGGGATCATCCGAGTAGCCCAGCATCATCGAGAGATGTCCGCCCGCCGAGCCGCCGACCGCGGCAATCTGATCAGGATTGATCTTGTATTTTTTAGCGTTGGCACGGAGCCAGCGGATGGCGCATTTACAGTCCTGTACCGCCGCCGGGAACGGCGCCTGGCCGCTCAGCCGGTATGAGGCTGTCGCGACCACGTAACCCTTTTTGGCATACGCCGCCGTGTAGAAATGGTAGTCCTGCCGCTTGCCACTTTTCCACGCCCCACCGTGGATGAAGAGTAGTGCCGGCACCGGGTTGGCGATTGTAGCCGGCCGGTATAGGTCGAGTTGCAGGGAGTGGCCGCCGGCGTTGCCGTACTCGATGTCCCTTTCCAGCACGACGCCGTCCGGCAGCGACACGTCACGATCGATGATCTCCAGTTTCCCGTTGCCGAACGCCACCATGATTTCCAGCTTCGACTTGTAGCCGGGAGGCGGCACAGGGGCATCCTTCGACTTGGTTTCTACATCGGCAAAAACAGACCCCACGGCCAAGCCCCAAGCCAGACTAATCCAATGCAATCGAGCGGTCATCACGGAGGGGTTATACGTGTCATCACCCGATAAAGTCACGCCTACTCCGCAACCCGGTTTCAACCATTCAATTGACGAGCAAACAGACCCAGTCCAAGCTTGGCCAAGTGCTGTGAATCGGTTGCCCCTCCAAATCTGTTTCGTTGTCATATTTGCCACTTGGTCTACCGCTTGGGCGCAGCAGATCGAGTGGCCGGCGGCCCCGGAGCGGACGGTTTGGCTCGCAGCCAAGCATGGGGCGTTCGGGAACGGTCAAGTCGCTTCCATGCCGATCGACGCCTCGACGGCGACGAAGCTTGGCCAAGCGATCGAGCGCTTGGCCAGGGAGCAGGGTTACTACGGCGACGGGTTGGTCCTGCGTTTTTTGCCGGGCGAATACGAGACCAACGGGATAAGGGTGCGCCCCCGCTGGCATGTGGTCGGTGCCGGTGCTGGCAGGACAACAATCAAGCTCGTGCCGGGTGCACGGCATCGAAAGATCAAGTCGGCCTATCACAGCGTGATCAGCGGCGGCTGGGGGCCGCAGCGCCTGGTAAGGCGCGACTTCGACAACCTACGTATCGCCGATCTCTCGTTGGATTGCAACTGGAGCGGTATGAAGGCGGTGCTCGGAGCGAGTCTTAAAAAAACGGCCGGCGTCGATCTGCTGGCTCGGGAGGCGTTGGTCGAACGGGTTCATGTGAGTGGCTTCGGGGCGCAGGGCGGGCGGCCGTCGTGGCGTGAGGTGTTCCCGATTCGCGTGATCTCCGGCATGGGGGACGGCGCGGAACTGCCGGGTTATCGTGACTCGATCATCGAGATTCGTCACTGCATCGTCGAGAACTTCGTTCATGGGCCAAGCGCCGGGACGGACTGGCCGTATTGTACGGGCATCATGGTTAGCCATCGTGGTGCCGATATGGCCAACGGCACGGTCAACGTGCGAGTGCATCACAACGAGATTAGGAACGTCACAAACGGCATTGGACTTGGCGGGGCGTTTTTACAGCGAGCGGAGTTTTATGAGAATACCGTTACGAACTGCGGCATCGGTTTCAATTTTGACACTGGTGGCAACCGAGGTGTGGTGAT
>ENA-UPTF01001324-UPTF01001324.1-marine-metagenome-genome-assembly--contig:-NODE-1324-length-15741-cov-2.588419_pt1 | contig 15741 bp, 16 predicted proteins | sample MGYA00238166_ERZ767019 | MGnify/ENA primary metagenome ERZ767019 (study PRJEB28930, sample SAMN06266391) | marine metagenome | isolation source: Sea water from 250 m depth | place: Atlantic Ocean...
ATCGCATAATCATCTATCCCCTTTACGGTTCCAATTTTATAACGACGATATTTTGATTTTTCTGCAAAGGCGTTTTCGAAAACCACCATAGACCCCACTGCATGAGACCCAGAAATGTTTGATAAGTCAAAGCCTTCAATTATTTCAGGAAAATGTTTTAGTCCTAAAGCGGTTTGCAGTTCTTCCAGAGAGCGGGTTCCCACTTCGCCTTTATCTCCTCGATAATGTAGCCGATATGAGTTAACCGTAGTATTTTCTCTGATTAGAATTGCCCAATCAACTTGGTGTTCAACAACTTCAACCTTACCTCTACTTGGACCAATAATCATGACACATTAGTCCACTATTCAAATTTAGCCAGTAGATTGATCTTTGAGAAGTTCTTTAGCGTGCGCGATGGCTGTTTGGGTGTCGCGGCCACCTTGCATGCGGGCTTACCGCGGGCGAACAACTCCACATCACCTAGAATTTCAGCCCCTAAGCGATCAGCCAACGCCACCACAGGATGGGGTTGGGGATGGGTCAAGGGCACGCCAGGACTCAGCACCAGAGCAGCAATACCATCCCATGTCTCTGCCAAAGGTTCGACGGCACGAGCTCCTAGTTCCTTGGCCGCCAACCGACGGTTAGGATCGTCGTCCCAGACCAACACGTCCGCACCACCGGCTACCAAGGCTCTTACGGCAGACAGACCGGTTCGGCCCAGACCGAACACAGCCACTCCCTTGTCCTGGTATGAAGTGATAGGGATCATAATCAACGCAACTTCAAGGTGGCTAAGCCGATCAAGGCTAAAATGACGGCGATAATCCAGAACCGGATGACAATTGTAGGTTCGGCCCAGCCCTTTTGTTCGTAATGATGGTGCAGCGGCGCCATCCGAAATAGCCGACGACCCGTAAACCTAAACGATATTACCTGCAGGATAACTGACAATGTCTCGATGACGAAAATGCCCCCCATGATTGCCAACACAATCTCCTGGCGGACAATAACCGCAACAGTTCCAAGTGCAGCGCCGATAGCCAGTGCACCCACATCACCCATAAACACCTGTGCCGGATAGGTGTTAAACCAAAGAAACCCAAGACCTGCACCCATCAAAGCTGAGCAGAATACGAGGACCTCACCAGCACCCGATATATGTGGAATACCTAGATAGCCAGAAAAAATTGCGTGACCCGTGAGGTAGGCAAAAATACCCATGCCGCCAGCCACAAGCACGCTGGGCAAGATAGCCAAGCCGTCCAAACCATCAGTTAGATTCACCGCATTACTGCTGCCAACGATCACAAACCATGCAAGCAGCACGTAAACCAACCCCAGATTGACTGCCACTGACTTAAACAACGGAACGATGAGCTGCGTTTCAACCGGACTTTGTGCTGTTGCAAAAAGCGTGTAGGCAGCACAGGCAGCTACGATACTTTGCCAGAAAAACTTCTGCCGTTTGGACAGTCCTCGCCCCTCATCTCCTCGGAGTTTACCGCGGTCATCGATCCAACCAATTAAGCCAAACCCAACACATGTAAACAACGTAATCCAGATAAAACGGTTGCCTAGATCGGACCACAGCAGAGTCGCGATGACCGTCGCAACCAGTATCAGCGCACCACCCATAGTTGGAGTGCCCGACTTGTGCTGATGGGAGGTTGGACCATCCTCCCGAATTGTTTCCCCGATTTTTAAATCATTCAGCTTGCGAATAAGTAATGGGCCAATGACGAAACTCATCACCAAGGCTGTTAGGATGCTGCAGATGGCTCGAAATGTAAGGTAGCGGAAAACATTCAGTCCACTGTACTCGGTCGCTAAAATTTCGAACAGACTTTTGAGCATCAGGCGTACTCGCTTGGCCCTGTCTGGATTAATGCATTCACAATATTCTCCATGTGAGAAGAGAGAGAGCCCTTCACCAACACGGTGAGTTCGGGAGTGAGCAGTTCGTGAACGGCAGCAATCAGACTCTCTTGTTTTTCAAAATGGCGGGCATGCATACCAAATTCCTCTGCCGCACAACGTGCGAGACCACCGGTCGTCAATAGGTCATCGATCCCCGCCTCCCTGGCAACCCGACCAGCAGCCTGGTGCAGACCCTCCGCCTGTTCCCCGAGTTCAGCCATATCTCCAAGCACCAAAATCCTTCTTCCTGGACGCGCAGCAAGCACCTGGATTGCCGCTTCGAGAGATGCCGGATTCGCGTTGTACGTGTCGTCTATCAACTGTGCGCCGGCCTGTGCTTGTTTTTGTTCAAGTCGACGCCGAACAGGTCGTACTTTTTCCATACCATTACAGATTTGTTCAGTGCTGCAGCCAACAGACCATGCTGCGGCCACCGCCGCCAACGCGTTGCGTGCATTGTGTCGACCGAGCAAGCTCAATTGAAACTCCAACCGGTCATCGGGAAGACTGACTTCTATCAGGAGTTTGTCACCTACTGTAGTGGCGTCTCCCCGGATATCAGCTTCACTCTCCAGTCCAAAAGTGACACTCCTGAAATGACGGGCACGGGCTAACCAATAAGCTGCAAATCGATCATCGGCATTGATTACGACAGCACCACTTCGGTCGAGTCCATTTAAGATTTCTGCCTTTGCCCGGGCAACGCCAGTAACATCACGTAAACCTTCCAGGTGCGCCGAACCCGCGTTAGTGATCACTGCTACCGATGGCCTGGCAATTCGCGAGAGGTAGTCGATCTCACCTGGCTGATTCATGCCTAGCTCAAGAACCGCATGATGATGCTCTTCGCGTAACCCCAACAAGGTGATGGGCATCCCGATGTTATTGTTGAAGTTGGCACGGGGGGAAAGCACCGGGCCACCTTCACTCAGTATCGAAGTAATCATCTCGCGGACAGTTGTCTTCCCATTGGTGCCGGTTACAGCCACAACGGGCAGGTTGAACTGGCAACGCCAGTAAGCAGCAAGACGTCCAAGAGATAGCGTGGTGTCCCCAACTACCAGAGTGGGTAGGTCGATTTCCAGCTCTTGGCTGGCCATGGCGGCTACTGCACCCGAGCTCTGAGCTTGCGCAACAAACTCATGGCCATCGAAGTTTTCACCCTTGAGTGCAACAAACAACTCGCCACCACTCAGTTCGCGACTGTCTGTCACGACTCGCTCGAAATCAACATCATTACCGACAAGTCTTCCCTCGACAGCTGATGCAGCTGTTAGCAGATTCATCACTTATTTTCCTCCAGCAGTTGCCTAACGGTGTCCTGATCACTGAAATATTTCACATCTGAACCCACGATCTGTTCCAACTCATGTCCTTTACCTGCAATGAGCACTACATCCTTTTGGTCGGCACATTTCAGTGCGATCTGTATTGCCTTCTTGCGGTCTGGTTGTACTGCACTAGGCTCACGGGTCATGCCCGACAGGATGTCTTCTAGTATCGATACAGGATCCTCTCCCCTCGAGTTGTCGCTGGTAAGCACAACATGGTCAGCACAAGACTCAGCAATAGCACCCATGAGGGGTCTTTTCCCCGGATCCCGCTCCCCACCGCAACCGAATACACACCACACCCGCCCAGCCGCATTAACTCGCGCCGCCTTCAGAGCCTGTTCCAGAGCTGATGGCGTATGAGCATAATCAACGATGACTTGTGGCCCTTCGCGATTGTGATCGACCAACTCCATCCGACCAGATACGGATTTTAGACGTGGCATAATTTCCGAGATGCCAGTAGGCGTGAACTCCAGAGCAAGCAGTGTGCTCACGACTGCAACGGTGTTCATGACATTAAACTCACCCAGAAGTGGGCTATGAAAAACGATCTCACCGGCAGGAGAACTCAGTATCAAGTCATATCCATCCGGCGCCACGTGCATCCCAAGAGGATACACGTCGGCGTTATTGTTCATTCCATAGGTCCAAACCTTGGCCGATAGACCAGCAACAGCGAATTCAGCACCCCATGGATCATCAGCATTAATAATCGCTGTTCGCAGACCACCAGTACGAAACAAGAGCAGTTTTGCCGCTGCGTACGCTTCCATGTTCTGGTGATAATCGAGATGATCTCGACTAAGATTGGTGAACACAGCTGCATCAAACTCGACACCCTTAACTCGACCCTGATCAAGTGCATGCGACGATACTTCGATGCAGACGCTGTCGGCACCTTTTTGCAAAAGATCTGCCAGTTGGGCCTGCAGAGTGACCGCATCCGGCGTGGTCAAGCTTTGTGGCTGGAGTGCCCCGACGAGACCGGCCCCAACGGTGCCGATGAATCCTGTTCGATGACCCAGACAGGTAAGCGCTTGCGCCAATAGACCTGCACAGGTGGTTTTCCCATTAGTACCCGTTAGCCCGATGACACAGAGTGCCCGGGATGGAAAACCATAGAATCGGCTCGCAATCTGACCAATTTTCTGGCGGAGATTGTCTATCGGAAAAGCGGGCACTACACAGTCTTGTCGATTCCATCCCTCCGATTCGTATAGAACCGCGGCCGCGCCTGCACTGACTGCCTGATCGATGTAACCGCGCCCATCGGTATCGTTACCCGGCAGGCCCACAAAGACCTGCCCGACCTGCACATGACGAGAGTCCAGCGAAAAACCTGAAATCTCGATGTCATCCTTAATCGGAATATTTGTTACGCCATCGAGCAATGTTCCCAGTGCACAGGGCTTCTGTGATGCCGAAGTTATCACGCGTCCGTTGCCAAGCCGCCTCTACGGGCTGCGATTTCGAGTGTCGACTCAGGCGCGTCAGGTGCAACACGATGTAGTCGTAAAGCGTCGGCCATAATATGCCCAAAGGCCGGTGCTGCAACTTCACCTCCGAAATGTTTACCGCCTTTGGGATCATCAATCATCACAACTAAAACAAAGCGCGGATCAGACACTGGTGCAAAACCGGCAATCAAAGACCGATAACGATCCTTTTCATAACCACCACCAGGCTTGATTTTATGTACCGTACCAGTCTTACCCGCGACCCGATAATGTGGTACCACTGCCCGGGTGGCTGTACCCTCGGAGACAACCCGTTCAAGCATCAACGTGATTTGCCGAGCGACATCGACAGGAAGCACCCTTATGCCGGCTTGAGTTTTGGTTTCCAGGCGTATGGTTACCGGCACCAGCATCCCTTCTGTCGCAAAAACCCCATAGGCACGGGCCAACTGCACCAATGTTGCTGATAGGCCGTATCCAAAAGACAGCCAAGCATGATCTACCGGGCGTTCCCTATTCACTAACAACCCCGACTGTTCACCCGGCAGTTCAATTCCCGTAGTGTGACCAAATCCTACCGCGCTCAACGTGTCGTACAGTTCCTTAGGTGCCATTTCCAATGCCACCTTTGCCGCACCGATATTGCTTGACTTGATCAACACTTCCGAGAAACTGAGATCTCCATAATCTCGGACGTCCTGTATACGACGACCGCCAACATAGTGCACACCAGGACCGGTCATGATCCTACTGTCAGGAGTAAATACTCCCTTTGCGAGGGCTAAAGACAGGGTAAATGGCTTTATTGTTGAACCCGGTTCAAATACATCCGTGACTGCGCGGTTTTTAAAGTTCCCAGCTGTGATGTCGGCCCGGTCATTCGGGTTGAAATCCGGAAGGTTGACCATAGCCAGCACCTCACCGGTGCGGCAATTGAGCATTACGGCAGAACCACCAGCTGCCTGGTTCTGTAGGACAGCCTTGCGGATATGTCTGCGCATTGCAGCCTGAATCCTAAGATCGAGACTCAAATTCAGCTTCCGACCATGATGCACGGACTGAACACTCTCAACATCTTCAACAATACGGTGGCGAGCATCAATCAGAACTCGTTTTCGACCCTCTACACCCGACAAGTGATTGTCGAAAGACCGCTCTACGCCTTCCTGACCGTGGTCATCGATGTCCGTAAATCCAACAATGTGTCCAACCAGCGTGCCCGCCGGGTAGTAACGCCCATATTCCCTCTGGGTAGTGACACCGCGGATACCCAATTGTTGGATCTGCAGCGCTTTGTCTGGCGGGAGGTGCCGACGCAGATAGACGAATTTCTTGTTGGCCGGCAGATCTATCTTGCTGTTGATCTGGTTGAGAGGGATTTTCAACGCAGCGGCGAGTCGTTCCAGGTCAGGTCCGGCTTTTCTGAGTTCTCGGGGATCTGCTGTGATCGCGTCCAGTGGTGTACTGACGGCCAGGATCTCACCCTGTCTATCGGTGATGACACCCCGCACCGGTTTAACTGGAAGCATTCTGATTTGCCTGATTTCTCCCTCACTTCGCAGTTGACTGCTCTCAAGCACCTGAACCTGAAATGCTCTGGCGAACAACCCCATGAACCCCAGCAACATCACCGCAAAGCAGAACCAGTGTCGCCGCGGGTAGAATTTCTGCCGATTTTGGAGCAACTGGCTCATCTTGAACTCTCAAGTCTCAAAACGACGGTGTCCTGGCGATCTGGGGGCACCATGCCCAGTTTTTGCCGGGCCTCGAATGCAATTAAGCTGTGTAGCGACCAAGTCGCCTGCTCCAGTTGAAGTTTTCCCCATTCGTCGTTAAGTCGATCGCGCTGAATTTCTGCATCCCTGACTTCAAGAAACACTTGTCGATTTTCATATCGAATTAGCACTGTGCTCAATGCACTGCCGACCACCGCAATGACAATACCGATCAGTATCTTCATGCGTCTGCGTGCGCCGTTTTTTCAGCCGCCCTGAGCACGGCACTGCGGGCACGAGGATTGGTCTCAACCTCCTGCTGGCCGGGCCTCAGTGGCTTGCTCAGTATTTTCACAGCAGGTCGAATTTGATCATGGGTAACTGGCAGATCCGGCGGATAACGATCACCGCTGGCAGACTGGCGCAGGAACTGCTTGACTGCGCGGTGCTCGAGTGAATGAAAACTGATCACGACCAGACGGCCACCCGGTTCAAGAACACTCAGAGCTTGTGGCAACACCGACTTCAACTCACCGAGTTCCTGATTGACCTGCATCCTGATCGCCTGAAAAGTTCGGGTTGCTGGGTGCTTGCCCGGTTCTCGGGTCGGTACCGCGTGCGCTACGATGTCAGCGAGTTCTAGCGTACGCGACAGCGGTCGACTGGTCCGCGCAGCAACAACGGATCGGGCGATTCTTCTTGAATAGCGCTCCTCGCCAAGCTCGCGCAGACAGTTACGAAGCCGTTCTTCAGTGACTGTATTCAACCACTCTGCAGCAGACTGGCCCATATCCGGATTCATACGCATATCGAGCGGACCGTCACCTTTGAAACTGAAACCACGTTCATGACTATCGAGTTGTGGAGACGAAACACCAAGATCGAGTACAAGTCCTGTCACCCGATGCACAAGCCCGTGGGAATTAACCATTTCGAACAGATCAGAAAATGACGCCTGTACAAACGTCAGCCGGTTTTCCGTCTCAGACATCTGCTTTGCACAGCGATGCGCTTCCGGGTCTCGATCGATTGCAAGAACTCGTCCGGCAGGTCCCAGACAACTCAGAATGGCCCGCGTATGACCTCCACGGCCAAATGTAGCATCGACATAGGTACCGTCGGCTTGGACGTTAAGCGCCTGCACGACCTCTCTCGTCATGACCGGCTCGTGTCCATAAACTGACATGTGCCGGTGAGTTGTCTAGAGCGAGAGCGACTCAAGCTCAATGGGAAGCTGCCGATCCTCGGGCTGCTTCAACAGCCATTCATCGCACTTCACTTTCCAAAGGCCTTCATCCCAAATCTCAAACTTATTTCCCTGTCCGATCAATACAATGTGTTTTTCTAGACCTGCAAATTCCCGTAATGGCGCAGAGACGCGTATCCGGCCCCCGCTTGAAAGATCACAATCCGTGGCATAGCCGATCAAGAGTCGCTTCAACGCCTGTGCTGACGGATCGAAACTGGGTAACTCGACGACCTTTCTTTCGACCTGCTCCCATTCATCCTGTGGATACAACCAGAGACACCGTTCGCCTGTGTTGTTAACAGTCAGCACGAACTGGCCATCACAACGCTCAGTGAGAATCTGACGGTACTTCGCAGGGACGGCAAACCGTCCTTTTTGATCCATGTTGAGGGAACTTGCACCACGAAACATGTCATCTTCTGCCTTAGTCTTTACCTCAAACCCAAGCCGCTGGTCTGGTCCGCTGGTCTATTAGTCAATTGGCGCCCACCGTGCAAAAAAGAACGCCCGACCCCAAAAGGGGCCGGGCAATCACCAAAGGAGGATGAGGATGGATGGATATGCCGCCATCCACGGCAAACCGGTAGGGGTAGTCAGGGTACCGGGATCTGTCGACCCGCAGCTCGCATGTCCTGTTAAATAACTCACGATTCTTAGCCAATTTTTACCTTTTTCACCACAATTACCCACTAATCGACACTCTGGCATCAATATCACGACCTGTCAAGCCTGTAATTCAAAAAAATCATGGGTTTATCGCTGAATGGACACTGTCGATGACTGCGAACTCAATATCGGCCATCTATCGGAAACGGAGCTGACGCCAGCTGTCGGTCCGTCAGTGTTGTATAACTACGTCAAATGACCAGTTGGGCCTTAAAAAAAAGGCCTATAGGCTCTATGAGTGGAGGTGGGGAGCCGGCCTGTAAGCCGGGTTCTGTCGAAGGCGACCATTCATCTTGGTCACACGTCACCGTGTGACTCTCGCGACCTACCCGAATCCGATGCGGGCCGCACCATTGGATTCCTATTTGGTCTTGCTCCAGGTGGGGTTTACCCTGCCGTTCGTGTTACCACGAACGCGGTGCGCTCTTACCGCACCATTTCACCCTTACCGCTCAACAGGTGTTCACCTGCCGAACAGGCGGTATATTTTCTGTGGCACTGTCCATCGACTCGCGCCGTCCAGACGTTATCTGGCACCCTGCCCTGTGGAGCCCGGACTTTCCTCCGCCACGCACCGCTAAACACCGTATTCCGGTGACTGCAGGAACGAAGCCGCGATCGCCCGGCCGACTCCCCATGACAACATATTACTGGTGACGCTTTATAGCAAGTCCGGGCGTCAGCTATCTGAGGCATCTGGCTTAGCCAATGCCAAGATTCGGTCGTAATAATCGTTGCGACGACCGCCGAACAACTTAATGGCTACCTGACTCGCTACACCGGGTTGCAAATGTTCGGCGAGTATCGGCAAAACGTCGTCAGGGCTAATTAAGCGTTGAGTAACTGGGTCTGGGCAGCCCTCGACAATGATCACGAGTTCCCCTCTGACTGGATGATCATCATTTTCGAAGCGCTCCGCCATTTCATCCAGTGTCGCCAGCACAGTCTCTTCGAAACGCTTTGTCAACTCCCGTAAAACCGAGACACGCCGCACACCACCCAGAGCCCGAACCATGTCGGCCAGTGTCGCCTTTAAACGCCTCGGTGATTCGAAAAAAACCAAGGTACGGGGTTCTTTTGCCAGGTCTTGAAGCATCCTACGCCTTGCAGACGATCGAGGCGGCAGAAATCCTTCAAAAGCGAAACGATCTGTTGGTAGACCAGACACAGCCAGTGCTGCTGTCACAGCACTGGGGCCGGGGACCGTCAGGACTGGTAGTCCTGTGGCCAAACAATCTCGGACGAGTAGGTAACCCGGATCACTGATCAGCGGTGTTCCAGCATCACTGACCAGTGCAATATCTTCACCACGCAGCAGTGACTCAATGATCTGACGACTTCGCGCGCGTTCATTGTGCTGGTGTAGCGAGAACAGTCGTTTCGACACTCCAATATGTTGAAGCAGAATTCGTGTGTGCCGCGTATCTTCAGCTGCTATCCGATCCACCGATGCCAAAACCTCCGCTGCCCGGGCAGTCAAATCGCCCAGATTGCCGATCGGCGTCGCGACCACATACAGCGTACCGGATCCGGAAACGCTCATACCAGCGCAAGACACTGACTGCAGTCGACTGAGCTGAATAACATTCTAGGCAAACTGAATGACTGTGAGTCGGGTTATTAAAGTGTATCCGGTATACTGATCCGATGTCGCGATCTGGACTTATTGACAAGGCACTGGAACTGTACCGGCACCATCTGGACAACACCCACGGCGGATTCCTGACCCGGCAGGTGGATAAGCGATTGTGCAATAGCCGGTACAAGCGCAGACCCCCTGGAAGTCATCACTGGTCTGAGGATATTGCTGCCGAATTCCTGCAACGACAGGGCCTTGTACTGCTGGTGACAAACTATCGCAATCGAACGGGTGAAATCGATCTGATCATGATCGATGACCAAACGCTGGTTTTTGTTGAAGTCAAGCAACGTCGTGACAGCCAGTTTGGCCGACCCGAAGAATCTGTCGACATTGCTAAACAGGCGAAACTCAGGCGCACCGCAGCCAGCTATTTACAGCGCAACGATAGATTGCAATCCTGGACCTGTCGTTTTGATGTGGTTGCGATCACGGGCAGTCCACATGCACCGGTTTGCCGCTGGATTCAGAACGCTTTCCATTAAACCGTACGAAGAAACGTACATCCCATTGAAACACGCTAACGTGCCGGCGACTGTGAGACGCAGCTAAGGCCTGTTACAGTTCGGTCTTGTAGAACAGTTCGTTCCCAATCTTTTCGTGGACCAGACCAACACCTCACTAGAAACACAGACCCCATGAATCCTGAACAAAGAATCAGACAGCATTTCGAGACCAGCGCCGCTACCGCACTCAAGACCCAGGCCGCAATCGGTCTGCAGGTGGCCGATGCGGCGCGCCGGATCGCTACTGTCTATGACAACGGCGGTAAGGTCCTGCTCTGCGGTAACGGGGGCTCGGCAAGTGACGCGCTGCACTTTTCAGCAGAATTACTGTGCCGTTATGAAAAGGAACGCCAGCCGCTGGCCGCGATCGCCCTACCAGCTGATACAGCTACGCTCACCGCTACGGGCAACGACTACGATTTTAGTCAGGTTTTTGCCCGCCAGATTAGCGGTCTGGGCAAACCAAACGACGTATTGATCGTTTTCACGACGTCCGGCCAGAGTCCGAACATTCTTGAGGCTACCAGGGCTGCCACAACTGCCGGACTCAGCGTCATCGCACTGACCGGGCGGGACGGAGGTGCCCTGGCGGGTCTGCTCGATACGAATGACCTGGAATTACGGGTTCCTTCAGACTCAACAGCCCGTATCCAGGAAGCCCACGCTATAATCATTCACTGCATATGTAATCTTATTGACCTTCATATGACAGGAGAGACGAGGCTATGACGCCTACTCGCTGCACACCTCTAAAAAGCGTTTGCCTGGGCCTGTTGCTCTTGGCCGGCTCAATCCTGGCCGGTGGCTGTGTACCTGCCGTGAGCTTACTGGCTATTGATGTCGTACGCGACGAGCGAGAGCCGCGCGCTTACTGGCAAGACAATAAGGCCGAAATGAACATACGGTTTTCGATCTACCGGAACAAGACGATTTCAGACACCAATGTCAGCGTCACGATCTGGAATGCCGTGGTACTGCTGACTGGCGAAGTACCCGACCAGCAAGCCATCGACCGTATTCTGGATATCGCAAAATCTCACCATTACACTCGCCAGGTAGTGAATCGCATTGAGTTGGCTGGCCGGACCAATATGGCCAGTCGTATTAACGACAGTTGGCTAACTGGTCGTGTAAAAACTGCGCTGGTGATATCAGGCACAGTGGATCCGACACGCTTCAAAGTCGTTACCGAAAGGGCAAATGTCTATCTCATGGGCCTGGTCACCTCGGCTGAAGCAACCGAGGCTGTGATGATCGTACGCGGCGTTCCCGGTGTGGTGCGTGTTATCAAGGTTTTTGAGTACTTCTAATGTAGCAAGCTCAAGGCGTAAAGACGCCTGGCAGGCCGTTGAATTCTGAGCACAAGATCTTTCAGAGCCAAGACCAACTCCGGACACAGCTGGACAAGGTCAGTCGGCCGCTTGTCTTCACTAATGGCTGCTTCGACATCCTGCACCGGGGGCACGTTGATTACCTGGAGCAGGCAGCACAGTTGGGTGCTACATTGCTTGTAGCAGTAAACAGTGACGAGTCAATCCGAACGCTGGGTAAGGGTGAAGACCGGCCAATCAATTCGCTGGCAGACCGGCTGGCAGTACTGGCCGCACTGGGCTTCGTCGACCTGGCGATCGGATTTGGGGAGGAGACCCCCCTGGAACTGATCCGCCTGTGCCGACCGGATTGGCTGGTCAAAGGCGGTGACTGGCCTGTTTCTGACATAATTGGTGCCGATCTGGTACAAGCTAATGGCGGCACGGTCCACACCATTCCTATCCGCTATCCCTGCTCAACCAGCGAGCTACTTAAAAAGATACGCAGTGAAAATAGCTGAGATCGGTACCCTGATTCAGGCGCAAGAGTCTGCCAGCAAACTGCGGTAGTGCTGCGCATCAGTTTCACTGAAGCAACACGCAACGATCCGCTCGAACTGAACCTGATGCTGGCGCATCACGGACACCGCAATTGCTGCAGCGTCTAACTTGGGATACCCGAATACACCCGTACTGATGGCCGGAAAAGCGATAGATGCCAGTCCCGCATTCATCGCTAACGCGAAACAGTTCTCATAGCAGCACTGCAACAGCGCCGCTTCCCCCGCGCTACCGCCTTTCCAGACTGGACCAACGGTGTGAACGATCCAGGCTGAGACCAGCCCAAAGCCGGGAGTTAAACGCGCCTCACCGGTCCTGCACCCACCCAGTTTTGCACAGTAGGTCTTGAGCTCAGGACCTGCTGCCCGGTGAATCGCACCATCAACACCCCCACCACCCAGCAGTGTCTCATTGGCTGCATTAACCACGACCGACACGTCGAGTGTCGTGATGTCAGCGACCATCACGTCGATCAACGATACATCCTCGTGGGAAACATCAAGACCTATGTCAAGTCGCTATCAGTCAGACAAATGTAACACTCACGTGGGTAGATCGATGCGTATCACCATGGGTTCGAGTTCGGTCAGGGCTCGCCTATACACTCGACGCTTGAATGATACGATCTGTTTCAGAGGCTGCCAGTAATCGACCCACCGCCATTCGTCAAACTCGGGACGCTCGGCATGATCAAGACAGACTTGATTATCATCGGCCAGCATATGTAGCAGGTACCACATTTGCTTCTGACCTCGAAACGCCATTCCTTGAGAGCGAATATAGGTCCGGGGTACATCATAGCGCAGCCATTTTTGTGTATGTCCAATTACCTCGACATGCTCGGGCAATAAGCCAACCTCTTCGTAGAGTTCGCGGTAGACAGCATCCAGTACTGATTCTCCCCTTTCGACTCCACCTTGCGGAAACTGCCAGCCGTCATGGCGGCTGCGCCGGGCCCAAAGCACCTGACCCCCACCATTACACAAAATGATCCCGACGTTAGGTCGATAACCATCTTTGTCAATGCATTGATCGTCTGGCAGTTGCATAGCGTGTGTGCCCAAAATGATTATTGTTTCATGTTCAGCGTTTTCAGACAATGTGATCATATTCTCCGCAAGCTGTCTTCAATGAGGAGCATCGGACCGTAGTAACTGCGCTGCTGACAAAACGGTGTTGATACTCGGTCAAACTGAGCAAACCAGCAGATAAACCCGACTACTTCAATTGATTATGCATCGCGGTGCAAGTCATCGTAGCGGGCCTTGAACATGGCTTCGAGTTCATCGATCACTTCGACGGCAGCCCGCTGGCCCATTACATGCCGGGTCATGAGTGTCGTGGCTGCAGAAAAAACATTATCACTGTCGAGCATCGGATAGGTTTTCGCCAATCGTCGTATCGCCGCGATGACACTCTCTTCCACTGGTCTTGGCACCTGTAGAGGTTGCTCGGAAACCGGCGGGCCTGCAACAGGATGTCGCCGCGATAGATAATCAGCAAAATCGACAAGCGTGCATCGTGCCGTCGGTGTCATTTGACGAAAAGCCTTCATAAGTGTCTGTTCGATATCTTCTCTCATAATTGTCAGGAAGATTGCTGATCTCGTATTGAGATTCAGGTCACGTCAACCGCTATTGGCAGCTTGTCCATCCCTGAGACCAACTGCATCAGTTTGCTCCTTTGCAAAAATGAGAAATTCCTCCATTGCCCTAAGACGAAATTTCTGCTTCTGGTAAACGATCGTGAACGGCCGTCTGAGCGAAGGGGTCAGACTGGTTTTTTCGAGCAGATCCAGGCTGAGTTCCAGCACGCTGGCCGGGTTACGAAGGGAGAACTGCTTGAGTCCCTGTGGGGCAACTTCCCCAACGAATCCCAGCCGTCGATCTCCCAGGGAAAATTCCCCACTGCGACTGAGGGCCAGCAGGGGCAGGTCCACCTCATTCACCTGGAGCGGGAGGTTGATCTTGAGAGCTGCCAGCAGCCCCTCCACGATTCCCTTGAGCCGGAAATAATCACCACCGCTGGTGATGGCGAGTGTCCATTGCTGGGCCGGAAGCTGGCTCTCTGTGGGAAAGTAAATACTGGCGGTCTCGAAGATTTCAATCACGGGATTGGCCAGGGACTCGTTGATTCTCCGGGCTTCCAGCAGGCTTGGCACCAGGCTGGTCCTGAGCCGGTCCGCTCCCTTGAGCATGGGGGTCTGGCTACTGATCGGTGGCTGGTCGGTCCAGGCAGTGAAGCACTCGGGCCAGCTTTCCGGAACCATGCTGGCAGTCATTGCCTCGTCCAGCCCGGTGGCCAGGAGTGTCTGCCGCACGGTCGATTCGACCCGGTCCCTGTCCGTCCGATGGGAAGGCGCCATGGGCACACCAACGTCCTCGGGGATCTTTTCATAACCGTGGATACGGGCTATTTCCTCGACCAGGTCAATTTCCCTTGTCAGGTCCCGTCGCCAGCTGGGGGCCGTGACCTTCAGCTCGCCATCCCCGGCCGTCGCCGTCTGGTTTCCCAGCGCGATGAGAATTCTCGCTACCTCTCCAGGATCCACGTCGATTCCCAGGATCCTCTTGAGCTGGGAAAGACGCAGCACGACAGGTTCGTTTTCAGAGACAGGTTCCCCGGCATCGATGATCCCCTCGGCCAGCTCGCCGCCGGCAATCTCGAGAATCAGCTCACAGCATCGGCGGCTTGCCCACTCCACGCCGACCGGATCGACACCCCTTTCAAAACGATGGGAGGAGGGGCTGTGCAGGTTCAGGGCACGGGCGGTATTTCGGGTTGTGAGGGGATCAAAACGGGCTGATTCGATCAGCAGGTTCCTGGTCGAGCCGGAGACTTCCGAGTCCGCCCCTCCCATCACTCCTCCCAGCGCGATCGCCTTCTCGCTGTCCGCGATCACGCAGATGCCAGGCCCCAGGGAATATTCCCGGTGGTCGATGGCCGTGAATGGTTCGTCCTTGTCTGCCTGGCGGACAAGGACCTGGCCGCCGGCGATCTTGTCCAGGTCAAACGCATGAAGTGGCTGGCCGGATTCCATCAGCACGAAATTGGTGATGTCAACAACATTGTTGACCGGTTGCCAGTCGGGGTTGAGAGGTTGAAAGACGGTGGCCAGCCGCTGGATGAGCCAGTCGGGGCTTGGCCCGACCGAGACATCTCGTATGACCCGTGCCGTGTAGCGAGGGCATAGTTCAGGGCACTCGAGGCTCACCGAGACCTGTTCGGCAGCAGCCGGTGTGCTGCTCGATGGCCGGGGGTCCGGAAGGGTGAGTGGTTGTTCCCAGAGTACCGCGATCTCGCGGGCCACACCGATATGCCCCAGGCAGTCAGGCCGGTTGCTGGTAACCTCCAGGTCAATCGCCAGGTCATCGGCGACCGGACGAGTTCCCTCGTGGTTCA
>ENA-UPTF01001325-UPTF01001325.1-marine-metagenome-genome-assembly--contig:-NODE-1325-length-15732-cov-2.337592_pt1 | contig 15732 bp, 12 predicted proteins | sample MGYA00238166_ERZ767019 | MGnify/ENA primary metagenome ERZ767019 (study PRJEB28930, sample SAMN06266391) | marine metagenome | isolation source: Sea water from 250 m depth | place: Atlantic Ocean...
TCGAGCTTTTCTTGGATACAATCCATCAAGTCGTCCGATATGTCTAGATTTTGGGCTCTGTCTATTTCTCTTACACAGGTAGGGCTAGTGATATTTATTTCAGTTAGATACTCACCAATTACATCCAGTCCAACAAAAAGCAATCCTCTTTCTTTTAATGCAGGGCTCACTTCGTCACAAATCCAGCGATCTCTGTCTGTAAGTTCCTGCGCAATTCCACTTCCTCCAGCGGCGAGATTACCTCTGCTTTCACCGATTGCAGGTACACGCGCTAAGCAATACTCAACTGGATTTCCATCAATCAACAATATGCGTTTGTCACCATTTTTAATCTCGGGAATATATTTCTGCGCCATAATTTGTCGACTCCCGCCATTGGTTAATGTCTCGATAATGACACTTAAATTGGCGTCGTCTTTCTTTGCCCGAAATATTGAAGTACCGCCCATTCCGTCCAACGGTTTATATATTACGTCTTCGTGTTCTTCGTGAAATGCCTTTAATTTGTTTTCAGAAGAAGCTGCTAGCACAGGAGGGCAGCACTGAGGAAACTGTGTGGCAAAGAGTTTCTCATTACAGTCTCTCAAGCTTTGTGGATCGTTTACGATAAGCGTGCCTTCTCTTTGTGCTTGTTCCAGTATGTAAGTTGAATAAATGTAATCTAGATTAAAGGGAGGATCTTTGCGCATGAGAATGACATCAAGTTCCGCAAGCGCTTGATCAGTGTGACTACCCAATTTAAACCAGTCCTGTTCATCATCCATGACTGATAGTGTTTGCATCTTGGCCCTGGGCAAACCCTGATCCATATAGAGATTTGACTGCAACATATAGTGAATCACCCATCCCCGTTTTTGCGCGGCGAGCAGCATAGCTAATGTTGTATCTTTCTTCACGATAATAGATTCAATCGGATCCATCACCACGCCCACTTTTACGCCCATTCCTCTATCCTGCTATCTCCAGTTAGCTATTAGTACTGCCTCGATCATATTGGAGGCGAGATCATATCTCACTTTGGCTGGATAAGCGATTCTATCAATCGTAAGTTTCCGATCTTAAACAAGTTTTTCCGAATATCCACAATCGGTTTATAATATTGACTTTTAATTAGGGTGTTGCGAAAAAGTGAAAACGATAGGTTATACCTGGGGTATCGGTGGCGTTCTTTTAATTTTGCTTTTTGCGATTTATCGGTTAACTCCCATGGCTCTGGCGCTTGAAAGTTTCCCAATGAGTAAATTTCATTGGGCCTGTTTAATCTTTAGTGTTGTCTATATGGCTTATGCTGAAGGTTACAAAGGATTTCATCTAGGCTTCGCACCAAGGGTTGTGCTGCGCGCTATTTATCTACAAGAAAATCCAAAACCAATCCACGTCTTACTGGCCCCAATTTTTTGTATGGGATTCATCTACGCGACAAGGAAACGACAATTGCTATCTATTGGACTAACTCTAATGATTGTTTGTTTCATTATTGTTGTGCGATTAATGCCGCAGCCCTGGCGTGGACTTTTAGACGCAGGTGTCGTGGTCGGTTTGAGCTTAGGAGTTTTATCGATTTTTTACTTCATCTATTTGGCGCGTATTAAACCAGACGCAATTTCTATTACTGCAGAAGTTCCGGGTGACAATTGGCACTTACAATCGCCCCAGGCTAAATTAAATTGAACAAAGCAATGAGTAACGAACAAAATGAAAGAAGCTGCGCAATAGTGGTGACCTATCGGCCAGACATTACTGCGCTTCTAAAGTTGCTCGGACAACTCAACAAAGAAACTGACTTCTTAGTAATTGACAATTGTTCACCTGATATAGGCAGGCTTGCCGAATCGATCATTGTTTATGAGCGGTGCCAGGATTTAATACGTTTAGATGAAAATGAAGGACTAGCCAAGGCCTTAAATATCGGTATTAGCTGGACGATTGAGAACAACTGTGATTATGTATTTCTGTTTGATCAAGATAGTAGTCTTTGTGATTTATTTGTCAGTCGTATGATTGGCGCATACCACGATGCAAACAAACAAAGTAAACATGGCATTGCTGCGGTTGGTCCCAGAATAATTAATACTCAAACTATGCGGCAAACACCATTTAAGTTATTCAATCGATTTATGCTGCGCTCTGATCGATTTTTCGCTGATACGAAATCTCATTTTAATGCCGACTTCCTGATTACTTCGGGAACTATGCTAATTCTTAAACACATCGAGGAGATTGGCGTCATGAAAGAGAGCTATTTTATTGACAATGTTGATCTGGAGTGGTGTTTTCGAGCTAAATCGAAAGGGTTTGATCTATTGGGTACCGATGATGCGGTGCTCTACCATGCGATTGGAGAGCGAAGTATAAGTCCATTGGTGAGAGCGGGGATAATGGCCCAGCATAATCCGGCACGAACTTATTACTCTTCAAGAAACAGAACTCACTTATATACTGTTCCCTATTCGCCTTTGGGCTGGAAAATCAGAGATATGATTCGTTTCTCAATAAAGGCCAGCTGGTTACTAATCTCTTCCCAGGATAGAAAGCAATACTGGGACAATATCCGTTCCGGAATTAGGGATGCAAAATCCCTAAGCTAGTAAATGAGCGCTAATCCTAAAATCGCTATACTGCTTTCCACCTTCAATGGTGCGAAATTTCTGCAGGAACAATTAGATTCTCTGTTAAGTCAAACTTATTCGAATATCATTATTGTTATTCGCGACGATGGCTCTTCCGACCCAACTCCTGATATCACTTCCTATTTCGCTGAAAGTCATGGTGATAAAGTACATATCGTTGAAAATAACAAGCGAAACTTGGGAGCCAGTGCTTCTTTTTCATTTCTTATCGAATACGTTTTAGAAAAAAAATCGGAGCTGGGCTTGGATGAAGCCTATATGATGTTTTGTGATCAAGATGATATCTGGCATAAAGATAAGATCGAGCAGCAGGTAAACTCGATGCTCGAAGTTGAGAATGGGAAAAGCCGAGACGATGCGACACCACCAATACTAATTCACACAGACCTGCAAGTGGTCTCAGAAGAGAACGAAAGCATAGCCGGTTCTCTGATTCATTATCAAGGCCTGGAAATTGAACGAAACCGGTTCGCCAATATGGTGATCAGTAATCTGGTTACTGGTTGTACTGCGTTAATTAATGAATCTCTAGCACGCAAAGCAATTCCCGTTTCCAGCCATGCCATCATGCATGATTGGTGGCTAGCCTTAGTAGCTGCAGCATTCGGCAGAGTGGTATTTTTGGATAAGCCATTGGTGCATTATCGACAACATGACAGCAACACCATTGGTGCCAATGAATTCGTGAAACCTCAGCCTGCCTCTTTGTCATTCTGGAGCAAAGTTTTTGTTAGAGAGCCCAATGAACATCTGTATGAAGTCGCTAGACAAGCAGCAGATTTTCGTCAGCGCTTTGGTTCGCAATTGAGTTTTAGAGAAAACTTGGGATTACGTATTTCAGCTTGTATGTCTGTCAGGATAGGAATTATGCAGCGGATCTTCTACCGCATAGCGCGGCAGTTCTAATCGAATAGCGATTTCAATTCTTGCTGGAATTGATCCGCAGAACAATCTTTAGTAACTCCTTCCAGCGCAGCGTATTGCACGGATCGCCACAAGGATTCGTCTCGATAGAGACGAACACATTGTTCGGCAAAACACCCAGGGGTTTCTCCTACCAGTAATTCTTTTTCATGTTGCCAATCAAGTTGTTCCGCTAGCAGGGGAGTGGTAACGCTAGGTATACCCATGGCTGTTGCTTCATGCACCTTATGGGGTATTCCCGCAGCGAATCGAGTTGGGGCAATAAAAACCCTGCAGTTGTTATAAATCTCTTTAAGATTCTCCAGTCGGCCCAGAAAACTGACATTGGTTTTTTCGATACTGGCAAGGGACTGCGCACCTTTTTCACCGACGATATAGAGATTGATATCCAAAATTTCTTTTTCTATCAGTGGTAAAACGTTCACGATAAACCAGAGAATCGAATCCACGTTTGGCGATCCCTCATCTCTCAATGCGCCTACAAACAAGATACCTTCTCTGGCAGAAAATTCTTTATCTCCAGGTGAGGATTGCAAGGTATGTCCGAGCACGCGAATATTTTCGACTCCATGTTCGCGATAGGTTTCAGATTCTTTCTTTGATACTGCGATAACTACATCTGCCGTCGCCGCTTTTTCTATTTCATTCGCAAAAAGTTCTGTTTGTTCCTGCTCTGAAATCAGTTGCTGATTTAATTTCTTCCGCATGATTTCTCGGGAAGCAGTTAATGCTTCGGCGTCGTAAATTATCTTAGCGTTACCTACCAAGGTTTCTTCTGCTTCCATGAGTTCTTTAAAGATCGACATATTGTGAACACGGCTAACAATAATGTACTGGAAAAACCCTTTTCTCGATTCAAGAAAAGACTGCAGACCTAAATGTCCTTTATGCAGAATTACTTCGATTCCCTTATCTAGCGATCTATAAGTTTCAGACCAATCATCCACCGGAAACTGTAATGGATAGAAAGTTATGTTTAGGTTGAGATTGTTAAGGGCATTGAGTAAATAGGCAGCTCGGGGATAGCCTGATCCCAAACTAGGGTGTGGGACACGATCGTCGATTACTAAAACATTCGGATAACGATTGGCGATCCTTGCAGAAGTAATCGCCTTTGGATCGCTGACAAATTGATTGCCAAGCCAGTCACCATGTTTATCACATAAAATTGCTTGACGTTCTTTCTGCAAAGCAGACGCGCCACTGATCCCGCCAGAGCTGGCGAATTCGTAATGGGTAATCTCCGCTAATGGATTGTAGACAATGCGTAATCCCTTCTTTTGCATACGAATACAGAAATCCGACTCTTCGTAGTAGGCTGGCGCATAATCCAAATCGAATCCACTCAGTTCTTCAAAGTCACTGCGTCGAAACAATAGAAAGGCGCCAGAACAGTAGTCCACATCCCGCTCAAACATGTAAGCACCGAAACTAGGATCATCTCCACGTCCGTAACCCAGACAAGATCCATCTTGCCAGATGATGCAGCCAGCTTCCTGTAAGCTGCCATCAGTCAGAACTATCTTGCCACCCACCGCACCTATGCCGGCATCGTTGGAAATCGAGGTAAGCGAGGAAGAAAGAGCATGTTGGTGAACAACTGCATCATTATTCAATAACAGAATATAATCTGAATGCGCTTCTTCTACCCCCTGATTTACTGCTTTAACGAAACCAATGTTTTCGTCATTGCGGATTATGGTAGCGTTATCTATCTTAGCCAGCAGTTTATCACTCTTATCACTCGAGGCATTGTTGACAATGATTAATTCAATTGGTACATCGCTATGCTCAAGTAATGACTGCAAACAAAGTAAGCTGAGGTGGGCCTGGTTATAGAAAACTAAAACAATCGAAATCGATGGTGCACTTTCACTAACAAAACCTAGCCGCTCATTGCTGGCAAGAAACTCATCGAGTGTCTGCATTGCTTTTTTATCGTAAGCAGACTTCTCTGATTCTGTAGCCGGGTTCTCAGTGTTGGGCGGTGGCTCAGCCATTTCGCCAGTGTCTTCGCTGTCTTCACTAATCTCAGATTGCTTGTTTTCTATGCTAGCTGATCCGCTAAAAATGCGGCCTAATCTTCGTATCGGACCCATTACTCGCCAGGTAGCAGAGCCAAATACCCTATTAAGTTCGGTTTCCAATTGTTGCACATGAACATTTAAGTGCTTCTCAATATCTGATTTGTGTTTTAAGGTATTTTCAATTTCATTAAGCTTTAATTGGCTCTGGTAAAGTTTCTCGTTCTTGTCTTGAATTACCGCTTCAAGCTCTAATTGGCTCTGGTAAAGTTTCTCATTCTTGTCTTGAATTACCGCTTCAAGCTCTAATTGAATCTGTTGAAGTTTTTGATCCCTATCTAGAATTACCGCTTTAAGCTCTAACTGAATCTGGTAAAGTTCCTCATTCTTGTCTTGAATTAATGCTTCTCTCTCTGTGAGTTTGCGATTGAGATTCGTTACCTCGTTATCCAGCAATTTACCTTTTCTAATTTCTTCATTGAGACGGTTGGCTAGTTCATCGACTTTTGCCAAAAGATCAAAGCGCATGGCTTTACCTAGCATCTGATTAACGGCATCTCCATCCCATTCGTTTTTCCATTTACTAAAAAGTTGGGCGCGTGCTTTCCCGAGTGGATGCTCAGGTTGAAAGCGCAGACTATCGTCATCGGTTGCGGTGTCCGAATCTCCACCTGCACGATAGAAAGCTGTTTGTTTATCAACATGAATAAAATCTGTGTGCTGAGAAACCTGCAGCCAGAAATCCCAATCCTCATAGATATCGAAAGACTCATCAAAGTGACATCCCTGTTCAACTAATCCCCTGGAAAATAGAACAGAGTGAATAGGGATATAGTTGTCCTGCATTAGTAGCAATGAGTCATAGTCAGTGTCGAACACATATTGGGTACCCGTGCCGTCCGCTTGAGTTTTAACTGTGCTTGAATAGGCTGCGTTACAGTCCTTACTTATTTCTACAGCGGTTAACAATATTTCTACGTGGCTCTCTGCGATCCAGTCATCGTCATCAAGAAACATTAAGTACTTGCCACTGGCAGTATCGAGGCCGGCATTTGCTGCCTGAGAGCGTGATAGTTGCTTTTCTGGATTGACTACTACAGCTTTGTAACGTTCAGGATCAAATATGGATAAATCCTGCTGAGCAGAATTTACTAGCACGATCTCTATGTTTGCGTATGTTTGCTCCGCGATGGAATCAAGGGCTTGGGAAAGCTCTTCACGCCCAATAGTGCGGCAAATAATAGAAACAAGATTGCCGGAAGTAGCAGTTATTTCAGTCGACATGGAACGAAGGATACTGCTTTATGAGGAATTCATTAAGAGAAAAATACAGACTAGGTGCTAAGGTCTGCTAGGTGGCGATCAAGTATGGCACCCACTATACGACCAATAAAGTCTAAGAAGAGAGTGTCCAGATTTACATTAAAATAATTATCGGCCTGATTCCCAAATGCCAGTATTGCTAATACTTCACTATTGTTGATAACCGGACATAGTGCGGTAGAGCGAATGGTATTTTTTGCGGCGGGAAAGAGATAAGCAATTTGTTCTGATTCCAGTGGACCGCAGTGTGTGCGCTTAAGTCTGAAAACATCACTGAAATCTGTTTTTAGTTTTGCTACAGATTCAGTTCGAACAACATGGGATACATTCAGGTATGGATGTTCCACAATAATTATTTCACAGGCATCGATGTTGTCATGGTTTGCCAATTGATCCTGAGTTACCGATGCAAGTTCGGTAATTGAGTCTGCGCGCAACAAAGCCAAAACCAGATTACGAGTCGTATCGAACAATTGGTCATTATTTCTAGCATTTTCTAAAAGATTGTTAAGCTTTTGGCGCGCTTCTATTCCGCGATCGCGAAGAATAGTAACTTGTCGCTCCAATAGGGAAACTGCTTTTCCACTTTCATGGGGAAGGGATAGGTCAGCAAGTAATTCTTCTTGTCTGGCAAAGAAATTAAGATGATTGCGTAGATAATCTACAACTTGTTCTTCGCTTATTTCGTTTTCGTGAACATCAGTAACCTGCTCCGCTGCTGAAACATCATTACTCATATTTCAATAGTCCCCTCATAAACGGTTGTTGCAGGCCCGGTTATCAGGACAGGGCTTTCACTTCGTTGCCAACTTACCGTTAACTGACCGCCAGTTAGGTTCACCTTAACTTTATCATCTAACTGCTCGAGCAAGCGACCTGCTGCTACTGCAGCACAAGCCCCGGTTCCGCAAGCCAGCGTCTCGCCGGTTCCTCTCTCATAAACTCGTAAGTTGATCTCGTTATGACTGAGAATTTGCATGAAACCGACATTCACACCTTCAGGGAAATCCGGGTGTTTTCCTACTGCCTCTCCAATATCTTTTACGGCAGTATTTGCTAGGTCTTCAACAGAAATCACAGCATGGGGATTGCCCATTGACAGCGCAACGAATTGCAAGTCCCTGGAAATGCCTGCCACCTCTATACTTAGGGTATAGAGTTGCGCTTCCTGGTCGGTTTGAAAGGGGATATTGGCTGGCTCGAAATCTGGAGATCCCATATCAACGGTCACTTCGCCATTTTCATTGGTATGCAGGAACAATACGCGATTTACAGTTTTAACCGTAAGGGTATTTTTGTCCGAGAGTCCATTGTCGTAAACGAATTTCGCGAAGCAGCGCGCACCATTTCCACAATGCTCTACTTCGTCTCCATCAGCATTATAGATCCGGTAATCGAAATCGACATCGAGCGAACTAGGCGACTTTATCTGTAGCAATTGATCGAAGCCGATACCAAATTGTCGATGAGACAGCCTTCTAATTTGTTCAGCCGACAATTCTATTTCGTTGGACGTTAAATCTAGAACCATAAAGTCATTGCCTAGACCATGCATTTTTGTAAATGGAATCTTCATGGGACTTACAATCTAATCCGGCAACATATTTTCATTTGCAAACAACTCAGCGACAGTTTCTCGTTCTCTAACTAAGTAGGAATTGGAACAATCTACCATTATTTCAGCTGCACGAGGTCTTGTGTTGTAGTTCGAGCTCATAACAAAGCCATAAGCACCTGCCGATCTAACAGCAAGTAAATCTCCTGCAGCTATGTTCAGCTCGCGATCTTTGCCTAGAAAATCAGAAGACTCACATATTGGACCCACTACATCATAAATAGCCGCAGCTTCTGAAGACTTCTCAACGGGAATAATTTCTTGCCAAGCGCTGTATAAAGCCGGACGAATCAAATCGTTCATGGCGCCATCGACAATCGCGAATTTTTTGTGCTCGTTGTTTTTAAGATATTCAATTCGTGTAACAAAGATTCCTGCGTTGGCTGCAATAGAGCGCCCCGGTTCAACCACAATCTCCATTTCCCTGTCGGTAAACTTTTCTTGAACTAATGCAATTAGCTCCGAGGGGTGGGGAGGTATTTCTTGACCATAAGAAACTCCCAATCCACCTCCCATATCAAAATGGGAAATCTTTATTCCTTCTTCATCGAGCTCATCCACCATTTCTAAGATACGATCGATTGCATCAAGGAATGGTTCCACAGTAGTGAGCTGTGAGCCGATATGAAAATCGATTCCCGTAATACTAAGCCCGTCCATCTTTGCCGCGCTTCTGTATAAATCGATAGCGTTTGCTGCTGGAATGCCAAACTTGTTTTCTTTTAGGCCGGTGGATATATATGGATGAGTTCCAGCATCCACATCTGGATTAACCCTTACAGAAATGGGTGCAACTTTCCCTTCAACTTGAGCGACTTCGTTTATACGCGTGAGCTCGGCTTCTGATTCAACATTGAAACAATGAATGCCAACTTCGAGACCCTTACGGATTTCATTAGTGGTTTTTCCCAGGCCGGAGAAAATAATATTGCTGGCGTCACCACCAGCGACAAGCACACGATCTAATTCTCCCCCTGAAACAATATCAAATCCTGCTCCAAGTCTTGCGAGCACATTAAGCACACCAAGATTCGAATTTGCTTTTACTGCAAAACAAATTTTGTGGGGATGGCCAGCAAGTGCTTCGGCATACACTCGATAGTGCCGCTCTAATGTTGCTCGAGAATAGATGAAGCAGGGTGTTCCATATTGCGCAGCAATATCGGTAACCGTAATGTCTTCGGCGAAAAGGGAATCACCTTTATAGTTGAAATGGTCCATGGCTTAGCTAACCCGGCGTTAATGTCTCGAGGGTGAAATTATTTATCAAATGAAGTGAAAGAGGTTTGTTCAGGCCGAGTGAGCCCTCCCTTTTGTCCACATTGGGTAAGGGGAAGAGTAAGAAGCAGTATTAGTACGATGCCGGTAATCTGCCGCATGGACGTCTCTTGTTTCTAACGTTTCGAGAGCGGCAGATTATACCGCTCCACCTGAAATAAACACAGCCCATAAGTATCCCACTGCAACTCGCGGGTTGCGCCACATCCCAATAATCACGGCGGCTGTGACTAATTGTCACCAATCTTGAAAATTAAAATCAAGCCCCTTATATTTGCCGATCACATTTTACAGAGAAAAATAGCGCCTGAGGCAGGCCCTTTTTTCTCAGATTACTGGTTTACTGTTAGAGGGATTAGCAGATATATGATTGAAATAAGTCGCCTGACGAAAAAATTTGACCAGTTTGCCGCTGTAGATGATCTTAGTTTTAAGGTAGCAGAAGGTGAAGTTTTAGGATTCCTGGGACCAAATGGTGCAGGCAAGTCCACCACCATGAAGGTCATCACTGGCTTTCTTTCTCCTTCCGCAGGATCGGTGATGGTAGACGGTTTTGACATTGTCCAGAATCCAATCGAAGCAAAAACGCTGATTGGTTACTTGCCAGAGGGCGCACCATCCTATGGCGACATGACTACCCTCGAGTTTCTAAATTTTATTGCTGAGATTAGAGGATATCGTGGTGAAGAGATTGCGACCCGTGTTCAACATGTAATAAGAGAAGTAGAACTCGAATCCGTTGCGCAGCAAACTATTGAAACTCTATCGAAGGGTTTTAAAAGACGTGTCGGTTTAGCTCAGGCCATCATGCACGATCCAAAAGTGTTGATTCTCGATGAGCCTACCGATGGACTCGATCCTAATCAGAAGCATCATGTGAGAGAACTAATTAAAAATCTTGCCAAAGACAAGATCGTTATTATTTCCACTCATATACTTGAAGAAGTCACTGCAGTTTGTACCCGAGCGATAATTATCGATGAAGGAAGAATTGTTATCGACGGCACGCCAGCAGAGCTGGAAGAAAAATCAAAGTATCACCATGCAGTAAGTGTGCGCTTAACTCAGGACTACGATTTAGCAAGTGATCTGCAAGGAGTTTCCGGAATTGGGGACGTAGTAAAGGAAGGCGAAGAAAACAGTTTTACAATTCTTGCAAGCAATAGCGATTCAATCTTTGCTAAAGTTTCAGAGATCGCACAAAGAAAGCAATGGCCGGTAACAGAGTTTCATGTTAATCGTGGCCAGTTAGAAGATGTTTTTCGCTCAGTCACTTCGCAGTCGCAAGGAGGTGAGTAATGCAAAACCTAGGAATTATTTTTCGCAGAGAGTTGATGGGTTATTTCGCAACTCCACTTGCTTACATCTTTATCGTTATATTCTTGATCACTAATGGTATTTTCACTTTTGATATCGGCGGTTTCTATTTACGTGGTCAGGCCGACTTGCTTCCCTTCTTCAGCTTTCATCCCTGGTTGTATCTATTTATGGTGCCAGCTATTGCCATGACATTGTGGGCAGATGAAAGAAAGACGGGAACCATAGAGTTACTACTCACCTTACCTATCAAGCTTTCAGAGGCAGTGCTGGGAAAATTTCTGGCGGCCTGGGTTTTGACTGGAATAGCACTGGCTCTAACTTTTCCAATCTGGATAACGGTGAATTATTTGGGTGATCCGGATAACGGGGTAATTCTTGCTGCTTATATAGGCAGCTGGTTTATGGCAGGCGGATTACTGGCTATAGGCTCATGCATGTCTGCCTGCACCAAGAACTCAGTAATCGCTTTTATCTTAACTGTCTCGATTTGTTTTACCTTTGTCATTATGGGTTCACCGATCCTGCTGAATGCCTTACCGGCATGGCTACCGCAGTTTATTGTCGATGCGTTTGCAGCTTTGGGGTTCCTGACCCATTTTGATTCCATATCGAAAGGCGTGTTAGACATTCGTGATTTCCTTTATTTCACTGTTTTTATCGCAGCCTGGTTATTAGCTAGCGCAATCGTGATAGAAATTAAAAAAGCTAATTAAAGGAGGAATAAATAAGATGAATCAGAAATCACTTTTCTCTTCCTTTGGTCTCGCTGCAATTGCCGTTGGTTTATTAATCGGTGTTCTGCTAATTAGCTTTTTGCCAAGCCTGCGTATCGACTTAACGGAAGACAATCTCTACACCTTATCAGATGGCACGCGTAATATCGTTTCGAATTTACAGCAACCTATAGAGCTGATGTTTTTCTACTCGGATTCGGCGACAGAAGATGTCCCCCAGATTCGAAGCTACGGCAATAGAGTACAGGAGTTATTGCAGGAAATCGTAATTGCTAGTAACGGCAATCTGCGTTTGAGTGTTATCGATCCAGAACCATTCTCCGAGGAAGAAGACCTAGCCACTCAATATGGCATTCGTGCCGTACCTGTTACCCAAGGTGGTGAAGGAGTCTATTTTGGATTAGTAGTGGCACAGGATGCTGAAGCGGAAATTCCATTCCAGATGCGAATTTCGGAAACCATGCCATTAGTTCGCCCGGATCAGGAAGAATTCCTAGAGTATGAGTTCATGAAACTCATTACTCAGGTAGACAATCCGGATCGCCCCGTAATCGGCCTGATTACCGAGTTAGATATCGACGGCGGATTCGATCCACTTTCTGGTCAAGGTACCCAACAGTGGATGATCATGGACCTGGTTCGACAGCTCTACGAAGTGCAACGGGTTGATATTACTGGTGATACCATCGATGAGGAAATAGACATCTTGATGGTTGTGCATCCACAAAGCTTATCAGAACAGATGTTGTATGCCATCGATCAGTTTGTAATGCGCGGCGGTTCGACTTTGTTATTCCTAGATCCCAATGCGGATTCTATGGTGAGTCGCTCACCACAGGGTAATTTGATTCCTGCCGGGATGAGTTCTGAATTGCCTGGGCTTTTAGAAGCCTGGGGCATCGAATTCGATAACAGCAAAGTATTAGCGGATAACGAACTGGCATTGCGAGTTATGATGGGTCAGGGACAACGCCCGGTTCCACATCTTGGCATGTTAGGTGTGCAGCGGAATTTCCTAACTCAAGGCGACATAATCACCAATCGTCTCGAAACTATTAACTTCTCTTCCACAGGCGCAATTGCTGAAGCAGAAGGGAGCAACACTGATTTTGAACCACTCATCGTTTCGTCTGCGGATGCCATGTTAATGGATCGTACTTTCGTTGAGAGTGTTACTGATCCATCGGTATTATTCGACGAGTTTGAATCTGTGGAACAGAGTTTTGTAATTGCGGCGCGAATCAGTGGCATCATTGAAAGTGCATTCCCTGCTGGGCGCCCAATCGTTGAGGAAGAAATTGAAGAAGCAACTATCGGAGTAGAAGCGGAAAATGCAACAACGGAAGTAGGAGTAGCAGAAGATAATCCTGCAGATGAAGTTGTAGCCACCGAAGACGATATGGAAATAGAAGAAGAACCATTTCCGGAACACATTCCCAGTTCAAATGGTGTAGTTAGCATCGTTGCATTTGCTGACACCGATGTTCTATCTGACCGCATGTGGGTTCAGGTAACTCAGTTCCTCGGTCAACGTATTCCGCAACCTTTCGCCAACAACGGTGATATTGTCATCAATGCCTTAGAAAACCTAAGTGGTGGTGCTGACCTTTCCAGTATCCGCAGTCGCGGTCGTTATTCGCGACCCTTTACCCGGGTGCTGGATTTGCAGCGTCAGGCAGATGACCGTCTGCGAGAGGAAGAATCAGAACTGCTCGATAGTCTTGCTGCAACCGAAGCCGAACTGGCACAGTTAAATCAGGACGAAGACGGTAATCCAATTGGGGAGCTTACTCCTGAAATCCAGGCAGAGATCGATCGGTTCAATGCAGAGATGGTGGAAACCCGTCGTCGTTTGAGAGATGTGCGTTTTCAATTAACGGAAGACATTGAGCGTCTTGGTACTAATCTAAAAGCTGCTAATACTGCCTTGATTCCAATTTTGCTAACTATTTTTGTATTGATTGCACACTTGCTACGTGTGCAAAGGAGCAAAACTTCAAGTTAAATAGGACTACGCCGCCTCTAAGAGTGGAGGATGGCCAGGTAGATTCACAGTAATGTGAGTCCCCTCGCCGATTTTACTGGAGATAATCATTTCACCGCCGTGAGCTTGGGCAATAAGTCTGCAAAGATAAAGGCCTAAACCGAATCCGCCGGTATTACGTTGGCGAGAACTATCGGCGCGGTAAAAGGGTTCACTGATCTGGGATAGATGTTCTTCTGATATTCCTTCGCCTCTATCGATGACTTCAACGATTCCTCTGCCGTCTTCAAAGCTGACTTTTATGCTAATCGGATTTTCTTCACCGTGACGCATGGCGTTATTCAGCAGGTTGGTGATAAGCAATCTCACTCGTAACTTATCGATAGTGAATTCCTGATCCTCTTCCGGCATTTCCAATGTTAAACCAGCTTCGTAATCTGAAAACTGTTCGGTAACACCCTGAATAAATTCTGCAAACTTTACAGACTCTGAAACCAATACCGCGTGTTCGTTATTGAGCCGCTCTGCTTCTAGGAGATCAGAGATTAGAAGGTCAATCTCATCGATGTCTTCCTTAAGTTGGTTTTTTTCTTCATTATCTGGCATAAGTTCCATACGCAACTTGGCTTTGGTGATCGGCGTTCGTAATTCGTGACTAATCGCCATTAACAGCTGCCGTTTAGCCTCTAGCATCGATTGCAATGAGTCGGCCATGTGATTAATAGATTCCGTTAATTCCCCCAGTTCATCCTGGCGATTACTCTTTACGCGATAGCTCAAGTCACCTTTCTGGATTCTTTCAGCCCCTCGTCGCAGCAGTCTTACAGGATCTAGCATGCGATTAACTAACAGATAGTTGACAAACAAAATGCCAATGGCGATGGCAAGACCGACATAAATTATGAATAGGTTGTTAGTGTTTTGAGCACGACGATACATAAAAAAATCGTAGCCGCTGCGCTGGACTCGAATAATATCTTCGCCGCCAATTGTGCGCAGTTCTGCATCACTTGTTAAGGATTCAGAATACACCGCTTCATCCACATCAAGCCGGTTTTGAGCATCTGAACTCCATTGCATGATTGGGTTTCGAATGTCGATGGTCCAATCCAGTTCATCGGCAAGCCGCATGGCGTTGGCAAGATTGGGAGGAGTACCTATGTCCTGAATAATAGATTCAATATTTCGTGTGAAGTAGTCAGGAATAGTTTCAATGGCGTCGCTTTCATCACTGATTGTTTGTAGTGAGACGAAAATAATTACGATGAAGAGAACGACTGTTACACCAAAGATGGCCAACAATCGAAAGAATAGTGATTTTCTTAAATGCTCAACAATTGTAGTCATAATTGCTCACCGACAAAAGTATAGCCACGTCCCCAAACAGTCTTAATAAATCTAGGTGTTTTTGAAGTGTCTTTTAACTTATGTCGCAACCGGCTGACCAAAGTATCTACTGCTCTGGAGAAGAGTTCTGCATCGATACCGCGCAATCGATTCATTAATTCATCGCGGGTAAAAGTTTTATTAGGGAACTGCATAAACAAAATTAGCAATTCATATTCCATGGTAGTTAAGTCAAGAATTTCACCATCGAGTTTTACCTCTCGACGAGACACTTCAACTTCTAAACCGTTAATTGGTTTGATGTCACGAATAGAATGGTCGTCGCTGCTGCGTCTTAGAATGTTGTGAATACGTGCAACAAGTTCTCTGGGTTCAAATGGTTTCGGCAGATAATCGTCTGCGCCTAATTCTAGTCCGACTATTCGATCAGTAACTTCTGCGTGAGCCGTTAGCATTAAGATTGGCAATTGGCCATAGATGGAAGACTTAGCGCGGATCTCTCTGCAGATTTCGAAGCCATCTTTCTAGATCGGAAGAGCGTCGTGTAGGGAAA
>ENA-UPTF01001326-UPTF01001326.1-marine-metagenome-genome-assembly--contig:-NODE-1326-length-15725-cov-2.628707_pt1 | contig 15725 bp, 7 predicted proteins | sample MGYA00238166_ERZ767019 | MGnify/ENA primary metagenome ERZ767019 (study PRJEB28930, sample SAMN06266391) | marine metagenome | isolation source: Sea water from 250 m depth | place: Atlantic Ocean | study...
CCGTTAAAAAAATAAATAAGTATAGGGTGGTATTTTTTAGCATTAATTTGACTTCTTTGTATGTTAGAAAATTGTTTCTAGTGCTTTTCGATTAAACTCTCAAGGGCTATTTTATCTTCAGAATAAAATTCTGCGTAAGCAGCAAGCCCCATCATTTTAAGCTTTTTCTCTAGATGCTGATCTACATTAGTAAAAATAAGTTTACCATTCTTGGCATTTATAGATCCGATAAGGCTAATCAAAACGGAAACTCCATAGTTATTCACTTCCGTACACTTATTAAAATTAATAATAAAATGTACGAAGCCTTGGGCAAGAAGGTCTTCAATGATTCCGATGATCTCTTTGGCATGAAAATCATTAAACGGACCATCCAACTTGAGAATAGCCGTTGGTGCAATTTTTTCGATCGCTGTGGTGAGTGTCTTTGTACTCATTTAATTTCCTGTTTAGAATTCAATAATAAAATCGAATTCTAAAATCTGTAACCTGTTTCAAATTCAAAGGACCTTGGTATTTTTGGAGATAATGGGAATGTCGTCCCTTGAGATTCAAAAATATTTTTTATTGAAAATCCAAAATGAACATTATCATTCAACTGATATACCATATCTAAATCTGAGTATACGCCACCTCCGATCTGTCCAGGATTAATATACCATGACGCAGTACCACCGCTGAATTGTGAAAATTGGCCTTCTCTTTCTGCTGTCGCTTCAAAATCACCACTGACAAAATCAAAAGGTTTGGTCCATTTAAGTGATAAAGATGTTGTCAAGCCTTCTACAAATGTATTTAAAGAACTAAAAACCAGAGATCCTTTTAAATTCGATGTATTACTATAAATCCTTCGATAATCATAATAGTCACTGTAAATGCTATCTGCATTATTTGTGGCTAAAGAATCAGGGAAATCCCTGTAAAGTTCATACTTTTTTCCTTTATCTCTTTTGCCATTTAAATCATCATCATTGAAATAAGAAAAATTCATTTCAATTTCATATTTTTCACCCAGATGCTTCCAGCCTCCATCGATTCCAAAGAACATCACATCAATGGGTAAAGTTTGATATGTTAAAAAATAAGTCCAAGGTGGGAGCGGTTCATCAGAGATTAGCTTATCACCAATATTTATTTGCCTTACTTCATCATTTTCCAAAGATGATGTAAAGTAATCAACATAAGGATTCCAGCCTGAACCAGTTAAACCGATGAGTGTCAATGGGCCTTTGAAATTCTTATAATTACCGCCATATGCATTAAAACTAATCATATTCTTACTATTGATTATTCCTGTATATGCTAATTCAATCGATTGAAGTTCTTCCAGCTTGAGTGGTTCAATAAAATTAGAATTCAGTAAAGAATCACTTTCACTATATATGCCATCAAAATCTTTATCTTTAAATTCTAAAAGTGTAAACCCTTCAGACGAACCCATGGCAATAGCATTCGCAACCCAATCAACAGGATAGCCCTGTTCAACTGTTCCGCCAAATACACTTTTTGTTCCAGAAAAAACATTTCTTTCCATTAAAGTCGGAGCTTTAAAACCTGTTCCAGCGATCAGTTTTAAGCTTCCATTCAAAAAATTTTCCTTTACTAGGGCAATTCTTGGTGAAACCTTATCTCCGTAAAATTCATGTCCATCGAAACGAATAGATCCTGTCAGTGCATAATTCTTCAACAAGTCATATTCAATTTGACCATATATACCGTACCTGTATTCTTTTAAATCCTCACCACGTAAACCACCTACAAATGGGTCTTCTCCTTTATCTGCTATAGCAGTTCTGTCTGTGTCTGGGTTTTTAAACTCGTAATCCAAGCCCGAAACCAATTGTATCCTATTAGAAACCCTTTTATTGAACTGATAATCTAATATAATATCTCTGCTGTTGAATTTCAGCCAATAACTTGTACTGTCATTATCATAGGCATCCAATGCATCTTCCCAAGGCAAACTCTTATCATTTGCATCCCGATTAGAAACCTGAAAAACCGCCAATTGAGATCTAAATTGCGCATCAGCAATTTGATCAATTACAGTCAAACGCAGGGCATGATTTCTATTAATAAATTTTAAACCGTATTGTTTCTGGTCCATATCTCTATTGTATATGGGACCAAGACTTCCCATCGCATAGCCTTTACCATCAATAATATTGTAAAAAATAGAGACTTCACTATTTGAATTAAGGTAATAATAGCCAGTTGTTCGTAGTTGAGTTCTATCTAATTCAAGTGGTGAATAATAATCTTCGTTAAGATAACTTTTTTCTCCGTCTCCGCCTAATTCCCACCAGATTGGGTTTTCTGTATCGGTATTCTCATAGGGTAATTCATTTGCTCTCGTAGCTGTTCCAGAAATATCAAATGCAAATTTATCATAGGCCTTAGTAAATCTTCCTCCGAAACGATATTTATCTAAATTAGAGACACTAAAATTGATTTCATTTTCATCATCTGTCTTTGGAGTCTTTGTTATAATATTTAACAAGCCTTGTGAAGCATCGGGTCCGTACAATGCTGCCTGAGGGCCGAATAAGACTTCAATTCTTGAAATTGCTTCTTTTGGTGGACCTGATATAACAGAATAAACTTGCCCAGAGACAGCTTCACCAATATATAAACCATCTGTATACTGGCGAAAGCGCGTACTGTATGCACCGTCAAAACCTCGCGCATTTATCTGAGCACCCTGTACGCCATAATAAATAACGTCTACACCTTTGACAAAGGACGCAAGCCTGTTAAAATCATCGACACCAGTTCTCCTTCTAATAGTCCGATTATTGACTACAGCGATGACACTTGGCGCTTCCGTAATCTTTTGTTGCACTTTAGCTGCGGATACAACCACTTCATTAAGCCCTAGAGCACTGGAAAAAAGATTAAAATTAATACCCACCAGCTGGTTACCCTTAACCATGTCAGTCTCTTCATCTTCTTCAATGCCCAACTTCGCTGTAAAACTCGATTCACTTGAACCATCCAAACCAACGTCACTGGCAGAAACATATATCTCCATAGAACTTGATTCATAGCCAATGTAATCTGCTCTGAGAGAGTATTTACCAACAGGAACGTTTTCGATAAGATAGCTTCCTAAGGAATCCGTTGTGGCACCCATTGAAGTACCACTTAGGTAAACATTAGCACCGGCAAGGGGCATAGAATCACCCGTTACCTTGCCCGAGATCGATCCTGTATCTGCAAACATCAAAGATCCCGTAATGATCAAAAGTATTTTTAATATTTTGTGCATTTTTTTCTCCTTTAAAATATGCGCACTTCCAGCTTACTAATTTTACCACATAAATGTTTTTATACTTAGGATTTTGTGAGTTGTGAACATGGGTAAAATTGGTAAAGTGATTTCATCCATCTAATAGGCAGCGATGAACAAAATACACCAATTCAATTAGACATATCTGGCGCAATACATGATATATCTAACCCTAAAAGGGCTCACATCATCCTTCAAGATGTAATATACCAGTCTAACCAGAGTAATTAGAAAATCAAACTATGGATAGTTAGGGTTGGCCAGCTCTTCTTCATAGGGTATCGAAAGATAATGCCAGGTCTCTGTTCCTAGCATGTGCCATGGGAGCTCATCAGGAAACCGATTCTGATCCATGAGCCTCTGTCCCTGGCAAAACAATTCTTTGTCCCGCTCATGAAGAAGCACACTAAAATCAATGCTCTCAAGGCTAAAAAGTCCGTACGATGCTCTCACTGTATTAACAGCATCAAGAGCGCTTACACCCACAGCTTCATTTCTCAAGGCAAGCTCAGCTAATATGAGATGGTTCTCCTGCCAATTTATAATAGAGATTGGTGAATCTGCATCAGGATATTTTGTTTGAAAATACCGTACATATTCTACACCTGGTGTCATTGAAGCGGCAGACATTGGCAGTCTGACACTCTCACCCGGTTCAGTGGGCCCATTATATACTCCGTCACCCTGTCCCACATCTGCACCAGGGATTGCACAGTCTATAAATGTTTCTGTACTATCCCACACACCATTACCGTTTGCATCTTCAAAATCTTCACCCAATAAGTACTTAAACCTTGAGCCAAGAGTCCAACTGGTTCTAAAGTTCCCTGTCCGTTGCCAATACCAATTGGGCCAGGGCCATTCTTCTCCAGAAAGACCTTCAAATGGTGCATCGCCATCTTGCAGTCCCTGGGAAGCGTGCACTGCTGCCACAGAATAGTTCCCGCCATAGAGCTGTAAACGGCCAATCAAAGAGTGCACCACCTTTGTCTGGTAATCATTGGCAAAGACTAATGCTGAATCAAAATATGCCAATGCCATTTCGTATAGCTCGCTTGAAGGTATAAAAGCGCTGCCGTTTAGCGTTGCTCCACCATCACCCGGGTAATTAGGCCCTCGACCATAGTAACTTCCAAGAAGATAACAGGGCAACCCCTGGTATAGATATGCTGTATAGTATCCTTCTGCTTCTGCCGCTTCTTCACCATCCATAATATCCAGCTTTTCTTTTAATATATGTGCTGACCTCCAAGCCAGGGCTATGGCTTCATAGGGACGAACATATGTTCCTTGTGTATGGTCAAAAAAACCATTATCTATGTATTCACCTCGGGTACCGGTAGTGCCCTGGACTTTCCCATCATTCACTAATTCATCTGAAAGTCCATCCGCCCATAGAGAGACATAAGTATGGGCATATGAATATTCATTCAATACGCCGGTAATAAGAAATGGTATATTGGATGGATCATTAATATCATCATCGCTTACATAAGACACTGAAGGGGCCGTATTCTCAACAAAGGACTCACACCCGGTGATTAAAATTAAGATCTGCATTATTATTAGTATATTTTTCATCATTCTAGAACCTTACGTTTATACCAAAATTATAGGTGGTCGGATGAGGCATCGTATGGGCTTCAATGCTTCTATAACCTGTTTCACTTATACCTATTGGCTCAGTGATCGCACCAACCGCATTTATTTCTGAATCGATCCCAATGGTCCCCGGGGGTCTCCATAGTTTAAGATTCTGGGCTGAAACAAAGACCCTCAATCCTGAGATCGCATTATCCAGTTTCAGCATAGGAAGGAGACGATCTAGGTTAACACCAAGGTTGACTTCTCTTAGCCTGGTAAAGCTACCATCTTCGCCAAAATTAGTGATATGAGATGGGTGGTTAAGTGCAAATTCATTGGCTGCGGCTTCCCACTCTGCTTCCCTGCCTGGAATAGCCACAGGCAGCGGAGGCACTGCCCCTCCGGTTGCTGCATATAAATCATAGTTTACCGTCCCTACAACTTCATCTTCTTCAACAACCGGAGTAATCTGACGGATAAATTGAAATGGCAGAACATTCATACCTGCAAATAGCTCATCAATTCCAAGTTTTTGTATTGATTGCAACCAGGCAATGTGACCATTATTATTGGGAGCAGTGGCCCACCACATTCCTCCTATTCCAGTCATAAATCCTGTTTTCCTTTCAAAGAGCATAAAAAAGTCGAAGATCTTATAGTTAACACTCATGGAGAGATTACCCGTATGCTGGGGTACGGACCTGCCAAGCATACCTTCATCTTCTGTGATAACTCCGTTAAGAGGATCAAAATAGGGAACCAGCCCCGCCATACCCAATAGTGCAAGGTCAAAGGTGTCAATCTTTGCCCCAAATACTTCTTTCCCCCAGAGTGTATATTTTGGGTACCCTTCCCTGGTTGTCATGATCCCATATCTATCAAAGATCGGATCGCCCATTTTTTTCACAATATTATCATTCCAGCTGTATGATGTGGTAACATCTACACTGAGATCTTTCTTTTTTATCGGCGACAGTTTTAGTAGTGTTTCAAAACCTTCCATCTCCATGCTCCCTACGTTTTCTGGTTTTGACAGGTTACCATAACCCATCGAAGGAGCTAACGGAATATAGATTACTGAGTTTTCTGCCCACTGTTGATAAGAAGTAAGCTCAAGGGAGAAGAGACTCTGCCATGTCAAATCGATGCCCCACTCTACTTCACTGATCCTCTCGGGCTCAATATCCGGGTTGCCAACCTTTGCAATCGACGCCCCGGAACCATATCCACCAACCATGCCGGACCACAAAAGTCGCTGACCATCATCATGATTTGGCAATACCCCGCTCTCACCATAGGCCATGCGAAACTTTAACAGTTGAAACTGTGGGGGCACAAACCCGAACTTGTCCAGCCTGGTTGAAAAACGTAATCCTGGATAGCCTATAGACCTGGATGATGCTCCCAGTGCAGAGCTATAGTCTTTTCTGTAGCTGAATGTTAGATAGTATTGATCATATATAGACACTTCTTCTGTGAATATTCCTCCTGCATCCCTTGAATTACCAAACCATTCACCAGCAACCGTTATATCTGTTGCGGAACCAATATCGGTCACAGCGCTTTGTCCAAAATAGTCTCTATAAATCTCCATCCCCTGCCACGTACGGTCAAAAAACTGTGCAGACAGACTGGTCGTAGCAACAATAGGACCACTAGAAAAATTATGTGCAGCTCCTATATCATAGTTCACACTTGTTTCATCAGATTTTTGCATCGCTTTTGAACCAAGACTATTTAGTCCATAAGTATAATCAGATGTATATAACCTTGAGTGATCTCTTTGAACATCATCCACCCCAATCTTCCCTCTAACCGCGAAGGTATTCAGCCCATATTTATTTAATTTTTTAAAAGGATAGTAGGTTAGGCTTGCTGAACTTATTAACCTTTTGGATTTCAAGCTAATACCTAGGTCTGAGACAGCGGCACTATCTGCTTCTTGCCATGGTTCATAAGCCACTAATGTATTATACAATATTCCATAAATATGGTTATCACTAGGAGGAACCTTGGAATCAAGGATGCTGTATGATGAATTTAAGCTTAGCTTTAGATTATCCTGAGGAAGAAAGTCAAAGTTTGCCCTTAAGGTGGAACGGTCAAATTTATTATTATCCTTCCATATAATCATCCCTTCTTCATGGCGCCTGGAAAAAGAACCAAAATAGCGAGACTTATAGTCACCGCCGCTGACACTGAAATAATCATCATTAATTGCACCATCAGATAAAAGGCTGTGGAACACATCCCGGTTCTGGAAACCTTCATCAACCTCAAACTCAGGACTATTTCTACCTGTGGTGTGTTTATAGTTAAACGTTGGTCCGTCTTCACCGGCCACCCCTTTTTTAGTCTCAATAAAAACAATGCCGTTTGAGCCGTTCGTACCATAGCTCGTGGCGGCAGCTGGGCCCTTCAGGATCTCAATATTCTCAATATCGTCCGGATTAAAATCAAGCAACGTAGATAGCCCTTGCCCACCAGTAAAGTTTTTCCCAGTCTCATCATTAGCTACTCTCATGCCATCAATAAAAATAACAGGCTGTTCGCTTCCATTCAATCCTCCACCTGCCCGCATATCAAACCGAAATCCTCCTCCAACAGTACCTGATGCTTTGCGTATGTCCAACCCTGATACCTTAGCATATACCAGAGAACCAAAATCGGTGTACGAAGTGGATTCATTAAAACGTCTTGGTTTCATCCTGGTTACAGCTACTTCTGATACTTCAACAGAGCGCTCAGAAGCTATACCGGTTACAACAACTTCTTCGCTGTTAAATACATCTTCTTCCAAACTGAAATCGATTCCATCCAGAGTTTTACCCTTAATAATTGCAGATTCGGAATCATCATCTGCTTCATCAAGGCCCATTTTTTCAAGGTAGGACTCATCAGACTCAATATCACCCTCAGTATCAAACGCAGAGATATAAATAGATTTCTTCCCAGACCGATAACCAATGTAATCACAGGTCAAGGTATATTTACCAACAGGAATATTTTGGATATTATAGTAGCCAGCAGAATCTGTCGATGCACCTAATGATGTGCCCAGAAGATATACATTGGCACCCCAGAGCGGTTCGCCATACTGACTCTGCGCCGTACCAGAAACAGAGCTGCCCTCAGCAAACAAGCGTAAGGTAATAAAAAGCGATAAGATTAGAATTGGTTTTTGCATCTACTATCTCCCTAACATAAAAGTATCAATCCAACAATTCATCAACATTTTACAAATGATAATATGGAGAAACAAAGTTTTAGTATACGAGATACAGAAAATGTTTTAGTTCAAACCTAAATAAGTGGATATTTTACTTTTATCAATATTAATAAAAGTTATAACTAGATATAGGACGTTATGCTGGATTCAATTTCTTATAGGCATCCAAGATTTTTACATTCCAATAATTTTTCTCTAAAAATGCTTTTCTAAGTGTTCGATCTTTTATTTTGAATGATTGTTCCATAATGATATCATAGGCATCCAGGATATATTGTTTAGCATCATCAGTCATATTATTAACTAAAAACGCGTTAACCAAGACATCATAATATTCCATTTCTTCAAATGTGCTACCTTCCTTTAATTCTTCCTGAATTAAAGCAATATATCTCTTTGATTCTTCAGACTGACCAATGGCATGATGGTTCAAGGCATTAAATGCTTTTGGAATGACTCTCATGCTCAAATCAAAGTCCGGGGGTATATTTTCAATAATAAAATCAAAATGCATAATTGATTTTTTATGATCCCCATTATAATAACTATATCGACCTGAATAATAATTAGATAATAGAACCATAAACGGAATTCTCAGTTGATCAGTAAGTGTGGTTATTTTACCTAAATAATGGAAGGTACTATCAATCTGATTACGGTAATAATAAGATTCCGCCATCCTTACATAGGCACCAAAACTAATCAGTTCCTGATTCAAATTTTCTGCAATATTATAAGACAATTGAGTATGTTTATGTGCATTATCCAGGTCTCCTATCCTGCGATAAAAATCTGAATACATTCCTGCTACCAATTGTATTGCTTCCTGTTTTTTATATTTTATTGCCAGTTCATTTGCTTCATCCAAAATAGACTTGCCTTTTTCTAATTGCCCATTTTCAAGTAACAGGTCTGCATAATTAGGTAGCACCAATGGCAAATCATGTTTATCTCCATATTTCCTAGCCATATCAACGGATATATTCATGTATTTTAAGCCTTCATCTTTTTTACCCTGTTTGATTAGAAGATTGGACAAATGCCTTGATGCATCAGTTACACCTTTTTTATAATCTATTTTTTCCGAAGTCTCATAGAACTGTAAATAATAAGCTGCAGCTGAGTCTAAATTGTTTTTCCCATATTCATAGTAAAAACCATGTTGCTCGTATCCCTGTCCAACCGAAATATAATTTTTTGTTTTTGTACCAATCTCAATCGCTTTTTTAGAATATTCCCGCATCTCCAGGAAATTCCCCTGCCTAAATGAGATCCAGCCCAATAATGACCATGATGAAGCAAGCTTATTATCAATATCAGTTGACATTTTTAGTAAACTTTCAGCCATTTGCCAATCTTCAGAGTTTTGCTGATGCTGAACCTTGTATTTGCCCTTCAACATATATTCATAGGCAACCGGGTCTGCCTTATAGGTCTCACTGATTAACTCATGGTCACTTTTTTTATAGGTCAACTTGTTTGAAAGGCTGTCTGCCAGATTACCTACAATGAGGGATGCATTTCCGATACTTTCCATCCATTTATTACCAAAAAGAGTCATATTTTTTTTATGATCCTGTAATTGGCATCGAAGGTTAAATTTTTCATTTGCCTTATGGATGCTACTGGTCAAGGTAAAGCTCACATCCAATTCTTTTGCAATATCACTCTCGGATAAATCAGAATCTTTATATTTAGTTACAGAATTCATCGATGCAACACGGATATTCCCAAGGCGGCTCATTTCAACGATTAGATCTTCTGTCAATCCATAGGCCCAGGGCTCATCATCTTCATTTCCCAGGTTTTTCATATAAAGGATCGCAATAGATGGTATTTCATCTTCATCTGCAGAAAGGCCCGATAAACCCATAAATCCCAATGCAATGGCCCCAATTATAGATGCAGCTACACCAAGGATTGAGAGTGTATTCCATCTGAACCCTGCCTTTTCTATAGGTACGAGTTTAGCTTTTACTTGTTTCAGATCTGTCTCTGGTAGTCCATGAGAGATAATACAATAGGCTTTAACTTCCTGTGAAACGCCCTGCAATTGGGGTTTTCCAAGGTATAAGGTTTTATAGCTGGGGTCTCTTTCAAGAGCGGCATTTACCCGGCCGGATATAGCAATACCGCCTGATGCAGAAAAAGGTTCAATACGGGAAGCAATGTTTACATCATCTCCAATAACATCGCTACCCTGGAAAACGACTTCGCCCTGGTGAATACCGATTCTTAGATTGAGGTGCTCTACTGACCTTACCTGTTGTTGAATTTTAATTGCACATTCTACTGCATCAAGATTTGTTTCAAACGAAAGCAGTAATCCATCACCAATCTCCTTGAGCCATTCACCATTATGCGACTCAACAATAGGTTGTAATAGATCACGCTGTTTTTCTAAAAGTGCAAGCGCTGCAGGTTCATTTTCAGCTGATAGTTTGGTAAAACCAACTATATCGGTGAAAACAATCGCAGCCAGTTTTCGTTTAGACTGAGATTCCATTGGGATATCTTATTAATAACTTCCTAACCATATACTTTAATATATAAACCTTTGTTAAGTGTGATTGGAAATAAATCCTTAGTCTTTTCTGATTTCTTATCTATTTCGTAATCACTTCAACAGAACCATTTTTTTTGTTTTCTTAACTCCATTAGCTCTTAACAAATAAAAATATATACCCGCTCCAACCAACTCACCGGAATCATTTCTCCCATCCCAGATTACTGACCAATTTCCTTGAGGTTTTGATTCATGCAAAAGATTCTTAACCGTATTACCCATTACATTAACCACAGACACTGTTACAAATGCAGAATGCGGTAAATAAAATGTAATATGGGTATTTGGATTAAATGGGTTAGGATAATTGGGGAATAATTTTACTTGCTCCGGAAATAGCTGTGTTTCATTAATCCCAACTGCATCACCCAATGAAATATCAAACACTCGAGGTAAATGATCGGAAGCTTCCTGGGTGTCATTCCATTGGAGACCATATTCGTTTAAGGTATCTGTATCCATGGCAAGTGTATTTAGGGTGTAATGGTTCCCCGTATCGATCGTGGCATCAGAGTAAAATATATAATCCAGTTTCCCCGGGTTAAATGATGATCCATCTCTGCGCCAGGTGTAACCCATCCGAATATGGGTATGACGGGAAAATAAATCAACGATTGCTGTAGAATCCCAGTCTGGAAAATAATCTTCACCATATGATTCTTCATCTTCAATATCGCCGATCCGAATTGTTTCTACCTGTTGACGGTAGCCCACGTAATTAAAGTCTCCAACATGAACGAAGGGAGTTCCATATTCTAGATCAAAAGGGCCTGTGCCTTCAGTTACCCAATCCCGCCATATGCTTGAAAATTCATCCACCTGCTGCTGGCGATCTTCATTGTTCGAGCAACAGGATAAATGGGAGTTGAAGACCAGTAGATTTTTCCCAAGCTCATCTTCAGTATTCAAAAGCGCTGCCATTGTACGCCCTGAGCTAATCATATTGGCATCTTCAAGAATTGGGAATCTGGAAAGAACAACCAAATCTCTATAGGTCCAACTAGCATGCCACTCATCTTCCGGGAACCAGGACTGTATAATATCATCGATCTCGTTCCAGTCCCAGTGCTCCTGTAGAGCGATCACATCTGGATCCAGGGCCTGTAATATTCGTTTAAAATGAAGCTGTCTTTCTTCATTAATAATACCATCATTCCAGGTATTATAGGACACAATGCGAATATCATCATCATGCAACCGCTCAAGCGTTATAGGTTCAGGATAGGCTACAGCATCTTCACCGATATTGAAATATACACCACCTGATTCATCAGGAATGAAATCAGAATTCTCCTGCCCTTCTGATAAAATAATTTTTCCTTCTGTTAGCACCTGGGAACTATTCATCGTTAATGACTCCGACTCCCTTGATATAGCTATCTCAAACTCCGTGGATGTGATAGTTGGGCCAATTCGCAGTACTAGATCATTTTGCCACAATTCGACCTGTTGACCATTAACATACTGATAACCCCATCGCTCTCCAAAAGTCCAATCTAATTCTGCACCTATACCATGGATATCTTGACCTGTTGATGGATCATTATCTGCATCAATATAGAGATGAAATTCATTCCAGTCCTGCATCAAGAATTCGCCTTCATAAAAATTGAAATACATAAATAAAAAATCCATATCATAGGTGATTTTTATTTCAGAAAAATCAGCAGTTACAGCATCACCTTCTGCATCTGTATATGCAACAGTCACATCTTCCCAATCATCAAATAAACCATCAATTGTAATCGGATGCCCACCAAATAATAATGAAAATAAAAAAGGGCCAGCCACAAAATGACCCAGCCCCGGTTTATAGTTTTTAATGGTTTTGGGCTTAAACATCTAGCATATCAAGGACAAGCCTAACACCCCAGCCTGTTGCACTACCCTTTGGATGGATACTATTGGGTTTAACACCCCAGGCCATGCCGGCAATATCAAAATGGACCCAGGGAATATTATCATCAACAAATTCTTTTAAAAAAGCTCCTCCGGCAATAGATCCGGCCTGGCTGGGTGCACCCGTATTTTTTACATCTGCGATGTCACTCTGAACCTGCTTGCAAAATTCCGGCCAGAGCGGAAATTCCCATACCTTCTCACCAGTAGATTTTGATGATATCTTTACTTTTTCCATAAGACCTTTATCAGTACCCATGACGCCCGTAGCTATGTGCCCTAAAGCAACCAGGACTGCTCCCGTCAAGGTCGCAAAATCCAGAATAAATTCAGGGTCATAATGTTTTGAAGCATATGATAAACCATCTGCAAGGATCAATCTGCCTTCCGCGTCCGTATTGAGTACTTCAATGGTTTTTCCATTGTATGCCTTTAAAATATCACCAGGTTTATATGCCTTTGCGCCCAGCAGGTTTTCTGTTGATGGTACAATGCCGACCACATTCAGTGCAGGTTTAAGCATCGCAAGTGCCTTAAATACACCCAGCACAACAGCCGAACCGCACATGTCATATTTCATTTGATCCATTTTAGCTGCCGGCTTGATGGAGATACCACCCGCATCAAAGGTTAGTCCCTTACCCACAATGACTTTTGGTTTTTCATCGCCGCCATTCATGTATTCCAGCACTATAAATTTTGGAGGTTCATCCGTTCCCTGGGCTACCCCGGCAAGTCCACCCATTCCCATTTCTGTGAATTCTTCACGATCAAAAACCCTAAAATTCATACCGCCTTCATCAGCAATTTCTTTAGCAGTTTCAGCCAAGCGCGAAGGTGTGGTTACGTTCCCCGGATGGTTTCCAAGATCCCTTGCAAGGCAAACTGCATTGGCGATGGCTGCCCCTTTTGTAATGTCTTCTTTGTTGCACCCTAAGACGGTAGCAGACTTGAGTTCAAAATTATTTTTTTCTTTTGTTTTGTAATCCAGGAATTGATAACTGCCTAATACAAGTCCTTCCCCTACAGCCTGGCAATGGTTGCAGTCAATGCACAGACATTCAACTGCAACCGTATCTACTTTTTTCCCTATTGCAGACCGGGAAGCTTTCCCAGCTGCCACTCGAACAGACATTGCATTATACTTTTCTTTCTTGCCCAGTCCCAAAAGCAGAACTCGTTTCCCTTCCAGGTAAAATGTATGTGACTCACCACTTTTTCCTTTAACATCCCCTATCTCGACCGCCTGGGAAAAAGCGCCATCTGAAGCGGTGTTGATCTCTTCAGCCAAGGGTGTAAAACTTTTGTCTTCAAAAACACCAACGACAATAAGTCCCGCATCCGTTTCATTCCATTTATCATTAGATAGGTTTACAGTTGTAATGTGAGCCATATGGTTCCTTTTATTATTTTATGAATTATACTAGTCTGAAACTTAAGGATAGGTCTGATTCCTGTCATAAGGATAATCTGCATTTTATGGGTAAAAAGTTTGTTCTAACTTTATCATTCTTCTTATGACCTTTATCAATATTAACTCAAAAGAGCAGCATCCAGTCATCCTGTTGTTTATAATGTTTTTTGCAACCGTTGCAGCCAGCATTACAGGATCTGCAGTACGGGATGCTGTATTCCTGATCCAGTTCGATAGATCATTCCTGCCCATCATGTATATCCTTATTGCAATGGTGATGGCGGGGGTAATCACAGTTTACAAAAAATATACTTCAAGTCAGGATCGAGTTTCATTGATCACAATTTCAGGGCTTCTTTTTTCAGTCTCATTATTGTTTTTCCAATCTAATCTATCCGGATGGATGATACCTGTTTTCTACGTATGGATGGAGATTATCACTGTTTTATCAGTCATACAGTTCTGGCTCCTTGCCGGTGAAGTATTTAACCCACGACAGGCAAAACGGATTTTTCCACTGGTTATTGCAGGAGGATCTTTTGCGGGTATGAGCGCTGGCTATGGAATCAAACCCTTTGTGACAGAGTATGGATCTGAAAATCTTTTATACATGACCATTTTTTTTATTGGTCTCAGTGTTGTGATAAGCCAACTGGTTAGGCCATTTAGGATAGATGAACAGGGTGAATTGGATCAATCAGACATGCTAGTAAATAAGCAGAAAATAAAATTTGATCCTTATCTAAAAGCCATTGCTTTAATGGTTGCATGTTCAGCTTTTATATCAAAAATAGTAGATTACCAGTTTAAAATAATGGCAGCAACCGCATTCCCAACCCAAAATGAGCTGGTAAACTTTTTTGGAACCTATTATATGTCAACAGGCGCAGCGGCTCTTATGATGCAGGTATTTGTCAGCGGTTTCATTCTGACCCGGTTTGGTATTTTGGCAGGGTTATTGATCTTGCCTTTAACCATCGCAGCTGGATCTGCAGGATTTTTTATGGCTGGAACGCTCCTGACAGTATTTATTGCAAAATTTTCAGATCAGGTGTTCAAATTCTCTATCAATAACGCTATTCAGGAAATCCTTTGGCTTCCCTTTTCTCCGCAAAAAAAACGGCAATCAAAACCCATAATTGATGGCACTATACGCTCTAGCGTGGAAGGATTGGCAGGTCTCATGATCTTTACACTGGTATCTCTAAAACTGATCCCGGAATCAAAAATTTATTTATTGAGTTTAATTGTCATTCTAGGTGTTGTTCTTTGGCTATGGAACTGCTTCAGGTTAAAAGATGGATATGTCAATTCTTTAATGGCATCCATCGAAAACAGGCAACTGAACTTGGACCATGTAGAATTTGATATTAATGACGCCCATATTGTGAAAACCCTGGATGAAACACTGAATGACAAAAACGAGTTTAAGCAGTTATTTGCCTTAGACCTGCTTTGGACACTTCCTTTAGAACCATGGAAGCATACAATAAGAACCTTATTTTCTACCGGGTCTTTAGCTGTAAAACGGGGCGTCCTTGAATTAGCTTGGCGTCAACCAGATATTTTACCTGATCAGCTGATAATAGAAAATATCCATTCAAATGATGAGTTAACCCCATTCACCATCTCCTGTGCTGGAGATAGAGGCATTTATAAACAAGTAGAAATATTACCCCAATATCTGGAAAGCACTTCAAATGCCCTCAGATCCTCTACCGCTGTGGCGATATTAAAACAGGAG
>ENA-UPTF01001327-UPTF01001327.1-marine-metagenome-genome-assembly--contig:-NODE-1327-length-15719-cov-4.608298_pt1 | contig 15719 bp, 11 predicted proteins | sample MGYA00238166_ERZ767019 | MGnify/ENA primary metagenome ERZ767019 (study PRJEB28930, sample SAMN06266391) | marine metagenome | isolation source: Sea water from 250 m depth | place: Atlantic Ocean...
GCTGATGGTGAATATCCCAAGAGCTAGCCAGGCAGTACGCCAGCCCCAACCGTTGATCAGGACTTGGGCAATCAAAGGAAATATGGTCAGGCCGATGCCCTGGATGATACCCATGAGAGCTAATGCCATAGGTCGGCGGCGGATGAACCAGTTGCTGACTGCAGTGGACGTTCCTAGCTCTAACGGGCTGGAAAAAACAGCTCGGCCGGGTACATATAGCAAATAGAACGACCAGATTGGCGCTGTTAAAGAAAGTCCGATGGCACTCAACCCGACTACCGCGGCAGAAGCCGATAGCAAGATTGCAGATCCGTATCGGTCTATAAGTCGGCCTGCGATCGGGGATACAATTAGCCCGAAGAGGGCTCCAAGGCTGACTGCACCTGAAAACTGACCGCGGCTCCAACCGAACGTTTCGGTCATAGGTACTACGAATACTGAAAGAGTGGCTACGGCCATCACTGGTCGTGACCCGAAGCTGGGCACCGAGGCTACAGCCAGAATTATCCAACCGTAGTAGACGGGTAGTCGATCGGCCAATCGAGTACGGACTGCCGCGAACTTCAAGGGTGTGCGCTCCATTGGTTCCTAAGGGCGTGGGATACGGAAAAAACTACTATGTTTGATGAGCTTAGTCTTGAGGCAGGGGGTCTCCCAAAACGTGCATTAAACGGTTTGCCCATCCGAAAAGAGATGCTGACAGTACCAAGTCCAAAATCTCACCCATGTTAAGTCCGTTATCGGCTAGTCGTTTTGTGTCAGCCTTGGTTGCGTCTGATGGGCAATTTGACAATTGAGCAGCGAATTTCAATATGGCTTTTGGGCGTTCATCTAGTTCGGTGTTTTCACCTTCGGCGAAAACGCTGTTTATGACTGACTCGTCCTTGGTCAGTTGGTTATATCGGTCAGCATGGACGGCGGCGCAATAAATGCACCGATTGACGACTGAGGCGGCCACAGCGCCCAGTTCAGTTTCAGCGCGCGAGAGGCCGCCTCGGCCATACATTATTCCGTTGAAAAGAGGCGTACGTTGTTGCAAGGTCTCTGGGTCTAGTGCTAGGACCAGAGTGTACTCGCCGATTTTCGTATTAGAGACCGTGACTTTCATAGCATTTAGCTGTTCATCACTGGCGTCTTCGAGCTCTAGTGGTATCACGCGTGGCTGCCAGAATGGTACAGATGTAGTGAATTCCTTGATTGGTTCTTTCATGCGACTTCCACCATCAGTCGGAGTCCAGTGACGACTCTGATCTGGTAGGCGATGAAAGCGATTAGCTCAGAGAGTCTGACTATATCAGCGTCATCGAGGCCAGCGGACTTCAATGCAGATATGTCGTCCTCTTTGGCGTCTTTAGGACTTAATGTGACTAAGTCAGTATGGCGGATGATCGCTTTATTCCGAATGTCATCTCCACCGTCGAAATCAGTGTCCGCGAGGTCTTTGCTCCCAATTCCGAACAGCGTTTCGTAATGTTGAGCTAAGATTACCTCGTTGTTCCTTCTAGCTATTCGGCAAGCAAGGCCCGCCCGCTCAGCATGTGATAATCCGCCCGGTTGGTTGGGCCGGAGTGATGCTTCATAGGCGTTTTCAGTCAACTCGAAGATGTCATTACGCATGGACAGAACGCTAGCTAGAGGGCTACTGGCAGATATGCCAGACGCTTTGGCGACTACGGTTTCAAATATATCCAATACGCCTCCGTATATATGGAAATGTTATAGAGAGCCGTCGATCACTATATCTAGTACCGCCGGTTTGCCCGATGCAACGGCCCGCTGGACCGCTGGTGCGATTTCGGCGGGGTCCGTGATTTTCTCGCCGTGGACGCCCATGCTGCTTGCGATTGCGGAGACGTCGAATGGAGTCGGGAAGTCGGAGTAAGGGAGGTTCTCACCGGCAGACTCTTTTTGTTGCAGGATCTCTCGTTGATAGACGTCGAAGTTCACTTTGAGAACGCGGTACATACCGTTATTGCATATTACAAATATGCAAGGAATGTTGTCGTTGGCCGCGGTCCATAGCCCCTGGATGGTCATCATGGCACTGCCATCGCCGATGATTCCAAACACCGGACGGTCAGGATTGGCTACTGCAGTGCCCATTGTTGTCCCGATGCCTCCGCCGATGGACTGGCCACGGAAAGCTCGAAGGTCTCCTCTCTTTTGGCCTTGGAAGTAGTGGCGCATGGTGGCCCGGTTGCTGATGGAGTCGTCGACCACAATGGCGTTGTCTGGCATAGCAGCCGCAAGCTCAGACATCATGCGGGCTGGGGACATGGGTTTGTTGTCCCATTTGGCGGCTACCGAGTCCTCAAATGACTTTCGCTTATCTTCTGCTGCTGCTACCACGCCGATTTTTCGGCCATCAATCTCGTTTGCAATTTCAGGAGTGATTAAGGGTTTGAGCGAACTAATGAGTTCTTCGATTGCCAGGCCGCAGTGAGATACGATTCCGACGTCCGTGGGTTCAGAGCGTCCAGCGCGACCTGGTATAGGGTCGATATGGACCAGTTTGGTATTCTCTCCTAATATAATATCTCCCCAGTAGAACAGTTCGTCCATAGCGTCCATGCCGATGGCTAATACTAGATCTACCTCCTCAAGGGCTTTTCGGCTGCTTGTCACACGTAGGGTGTGGTTACCGAAAAACTGCGGATGGGTAGTCGGGAAAGATACTTCGGCTCCCCTGGACTGGTATACGGGGAAGCCCATTAATTCAGCCAACTCCACGGCTAGGTCATTAGCGTGGTCTTCGGAGACTCGGTCTCCGACCATCATCATGGGGGTTTTTGCGGCCATAATTAGCTTCACGGCCTCTTCAATACCTTTCGGGTCGGGCCTATATGAGTCGTGCATCTTGCTCGAAGGCACGATGTTCATTTCTGCTTCGGCTTCTAGTGCGTTGGCCGTGAATCCTACGTAAACCGGGCCTTTGGGATGGCTGTTGGCCTCATGGAACGCGCGGCGCATGACAGATGGGATCTGGTCCGGAAGGTTCAGTTCCACGGACCACTTGGTTACCGGACGCACTAACTCTGCTAGGTCGGTTTTAGTTTCATTGACCTTACGGGCATCATAGTTAGCCGATGTTATGACCATGGGGGTTCCAGTGTTCAACGCATCAAGCATGAGGGCTATTCCGTTGGCCAGACCACTGTCTACATGGAGGCTGACGAATGAAGGTTTCTCGGTAGCTCGAGCGTATGACTCTCCCATACCCATTGCCACGCTCTCTTGAAGGGTCAGGAAGTATTGTAATTCTGGGTAGTCTCCCAACATATCTATTAAAGGCGCTTCACTGGTGCCGGGATTGCCGAAGATATGCTTTACTCCCTCCGCCTTCAGCATCTCTAATACAGCCTGTTTACCGGTCATCATTTGAGCCATCGAGTCAACCTTCTAAAAAACAAAATTTTATCCGTGTGTAATGTGGGTGGTCGGAATTTTTCAAAGCCCTGGGCTCCGTGACTGCACCCCATTGTGATTAAACAAGTACAAACTACGGAGCGGCTTGTACTAACTCGATTACTACATCGTCCGGACCTTCTATATAAGCCAACTTGATACCTTGTGGGGTAACGGTCAAGGGAAGTATCACCCGGATTCCTTCAGCCTCGAACCGGGCCATCTCAGATTCAAGGTCTTCCACGTGAAAACCGAAATGTTCAAGTCCGAGCCGATTTAGTTCGGGGACCGCTCGTTCGGGGGACGAGTTGGGTGGCTGAGAGGAGATGTTTAGTCGGGTCGGGCCACCGACTTCCATGCCGATGGTGATGGTGCCTGGCATAACTTCCCGTTCAGAAACCTTTTTGGCGTTGAATATCTTTTCATACCAGGCAGCAGACGTATGCGGGTCTTTAGCGCGGATATGAACGTGGTTGATGGCATAGTCCATGATTGTTCTCCTTAGAAGCGGCGATTAGCTTCATGTGCTTGTACACGTCGAAATGTTAGCGTCGCTGGAAACCATTGTCTACTCTAAACTGGTAGACGTATTGTATTTGGCAGGACAAAACGGAAGTCTGTATACTCGCCTAAAGCCCATATGAGGATTTTAATGGCTAGGAACTTCAGGCTGGCGTTGGCGCAAATCAACCCTACGGTTGGCGACATCTCTGGAAACATAAGCAAAATCTTGGACTACCTCGAGCGCGCACGCGATGTTCAAGCTGACCTTGTTGCCTTCCCTGAGATGGCTACCACAGGTTATCCACCTGAAGACCTCTTGTTCAAGAAGGATTTCTTGACAGAGAATGTAGCAGCCATGGAGAGAGTGGCCGTTGCGTCGAAGGGCATCGCTGTAGTGCTTGGGTACGTGAACATAGTATCTCTAGAACGCCAGTCTGAAGTTGTCGGCCCGGAGATTACTAACGCTGCGGCGCTTTGCTATGACGGAAAATTAATCGATACATATCACAAGATATTTTTGCCTAATTACGGTGTTTTTGACGAACAACGCTACTTTCAAAAGGGTTCGGTCTGTCCGGTCTACGAAATAGGCGGTGTTTCCATCGGGATTAACATTTGCGAAGATATTTGGTACTCAGTTGGCCCAACCACAGTCCAGCGCCAAGCCGGTGCGGAACTAATTGTGAATATAAATGCCTCACCGTTTCACGCTGGTAAACGAGCTTTCCGAGAAGAAATGATTGCGGAACGGGCTTCGGATCATGGGCTTACAATTGGTTATGTGAACACGGTAGGGGGGCAGGACGAACTGGTGTTCGATGGCGGTAGTATCATATGCGACCGCAAGGGAGGGCTGCTCGCTCGAGCCCCCTCTTTCGAAGAATCGTTGATGGTGACGGACTTAGCGTTTCCAGCTTCTCGAGTGAAGTCAGAGTCAGAATTGACGGATATAGATACCACATCATTAGGTAAGTCTAATAGGATTATGGTGTCTGGATCAGATGGCGCGTTTAAGGCACCACTCGAAAATCGGGAGGCTAATGCAGAGCCTAATGATGGTCCAGAAGAGGTGTATCGGGCTTTGGTCATGGGTACTGGTGACTACCTACGAAAATCAGGATTTTCTAAAGCATTGATCGGTCTGTCAGGTGGTGTTGATTCAGCGCTGACGGCTGTGGTGGCGGTGGACGCTTTGGGGTCTAATAACGTGGTTGGGATCACGATGCCTTCACGCTATTCGTCTGAGGGCAGTATCGACGATTCCAAGGAGTTGGCTGAAAACTTAGGTATGGAACTGTGGGAAGTGCCTATTGAGCCGGCACACAGTGCTTTTATCGCCATGCTGGAAGACCGGTTCGAGGGAACAGATTCTAACGTTGCAGAAGAGAACGTTCAGGCGCGGGTTCGTGGCAACGTTTTGATGACAGTAGCCAATAAATTTGGTTGGATGGTTTTGACCACAGGAAACAAGTCGGAGATGGCGATGGGGTACGCCACGTTATATGGCGACATGGCTGGTGGATTCGCAGTTTTAAAGGATGTACCAAAGACCATAGTTTATGAACTTTGTCTCTGGCGCAATCGGCAGGGTGAAGCCTTCGGGACCGTGGATGATGTAGTACCTTCTACAATAATTGACAAACCCCCCAGTGCTGAGCTGCGCGAGGACCAGCTAGATGCCGATAGCCTACCGCCTTACGATGTATTAGATCCGGTAGTTGAGGCCTACGTCGAAGACGACCTGAGCTACCAAGATATGGTTGCAAGAGGGTTCGACCCTCAGGTGGTACGCCAGGTTATCGCCGCCGTTGATCGAAACGAATACAAACGCCGCCAAGCTCCTCCTGGTGTGAAGATCACTCATCGAGCCTTTGGTAAGGATAGACGCCTACCGATTGTGAATCGCTATCGGCAAAACGAAAACAGTGGTCCATAAAATCAATTAATTAGAGAACTGAATGCAGCTCGTTCCCGTTGGTGGTTAAGCGTTAACTTCCGAGGACAGTTGAGAGAGTTTGCAGAAGTTGAAATTCTATAGGCCGTTGGTTTGCCTAGGTGGTATAACCAGAAGAGCAATACTTTCAATAATACTGGGGCTTTTGGCGTTTGGTGACAGGACATTAATGGGCGATTTTATAGTGCGGTTACTGAAACGGTAGCGGATTTGTTAAGGCAACTGAATTCGTGCTGTCTTCGAATTAGTTAGAACCTATTCGCACTGGCAGTAGCTTGTATCCAAGATGCTTATTTAGTAGGTCAGGTGAGATATTTTTCTTGACTGAGGTACAGGTTAGATACGTTTGATACATTAACAACAAATAATGAACGCCAAGGTATATCAATTGACACGAGTAACCCGTAGGCGCAGAATGGGCCGTGCGCATGATTAAACCAAAAAATAAGGCCGCGTTCGGCTTGTCCAGCCCTATTCACTACGCGTGGATTGTTATAGCTATCGCGGCCTTTATGCATATGGCCGGAGGATCTATTCGGCAAGCGTTCGGAGTGCTCATCGTTCCTCTACAAGATGAGATGGGCTGGAACGCGGCTACCGTCACACTGGCTTATGCCTTGGCCAGTATCGTGGGTGCGTTGCTAGCTCCTATGAGCGGTATCTGTACCGATCGATACGGTGCTCGAAAAGTAATCATGGTTGGCGTGATAACCTTCGCCGTTGGGGCGTTGATGACAGGGGTGGTTTCAGAGATCTGGCATCTTTGGATCTCGTATGGTCTGTTCCTGGGTGTCGCGCAGGCTTGCTTCAATGTCCCGATTATTACCACAGCTTCTTACTGGTTTCGGACTCATCTTGGGTATGGAATAGGTTTTTTGCAGGCGTCACATGGACTGGGTCCGGCCGTAATGGCGATTGTGGTCAGCGCGCTGATTACCGGGGCATCGTGGAAGATGGCTTTTTGGTCGATAGCTATTATCGGTGGCATAGCTATGTTGCTACTGATGGCTTTTTTCCGGAACCGACCTGCGGATATCGGAGGAGGCGCTTTCGGGGCCGCGGAGCCGGATGAGCCGGAAGAACGTGACCCGGTGCGGGAGAGAGCGAGGGTAAAGGCGTTTCGGACAAGTATGCAGTCGACCACAACTTTTTGGAAATTGGTTTCCGTGCACTTCCTGGGTTGTGTAAGCCACGCCATAGTCATTATCTATATAGTCCCTATCGCCGTGTTGGCAGGAGTGGATGAGGTCACCGCTGCTGGCGTCCTCAGTACTCTGGCTCTGGTTAGTGTTTCTACTAGGTTCCTGACCCCTGTGATTTCAGATTACATTGGGGCTCGCGGTACGATGGCTACGTCATTCATGTGGCAAGGTTTGCCGGTTCTTATGCTTTTTTGGGCTCAAGACCCGTGGCAGTTCTATATGTTCGCAGTGATATTTGGAATCGGATATGGCGGAGAAGGGTCGGCATTCCCAGTGATTAACCGCCAGTACTTTGGACGAGGTCCAATGGGCTCGTCATTTGGTTGGCAGCAGTTCGGAGCCGGTTCTGGGATGGCTATGGGCGCGTGGGTCGGTGGAGCCCTTTTCTGGTTATTCGATTCCTATACGGCTACCATACTAGTCTCGACTTTTACCAGTGTAGCCGGAGCAGCAGTAATCATGTCTATGGAACCCACAAGCCGCATGCTAATACCGAACTGGGAAGATACTATTCCGGCAGTCCCGGCAGCGGCGGACGATTAAATTAGCCACATTCTGTAATAGTTTCAGCTATTGCCGATTGTTATTGGGTTGCCAGTTACCAGAAACGGGTTGGATACCGTTTTAATATCAATGTGATTCATGAGTTCCATTCACCCGCCTTGACTCAGCTTGGTTGGAGACGGCAATAAATAATGGCTATTGGCGCGGCATTCGGCATGATGAGCGCGTTTTTCATGGGTGGATTGTATGTAGCTGGAGCACTAGGTGCTATTGCGCTCATACTCATGGAGTTCTTTAATATTTCCAATCCCAACTTATGGAACATAATGGGGAATCGGGCTTGGGAGGGCAGCACCAACTTTGTTCTGATCGCGATACCGTTATTCATCCTCATGGGTGAATTGGTCCTCCGGAGTGGGGTGGCCGAGAGGATGTACAACGTCCTGTCTAGATGGCTAGTCTTCATTCCCGGCGGACTGATTCACAGCAACATTGCCTCTTGTGCAGTGTTCGCAGCCTGTGCGGGATCCAGCGTCGCCACAGCAGCCACTATTAGCAGAGTGGCTCTTCCGTCTTTCCGTCAACGCGGGTATAACGAGCGGCTGGTTATAGGGTCTCTGGCTGCCGGGGGCACGCTGGGAATTTTGATACCCCCTAGCATTGGACTCGTGCTTTATGGGTTGATCGTTGGTGAGTCAATTGGCAGGTTGTTCCTAGCAGGGTTTGTCCCTGGGGTAATCTTGGCAGCGACGTTCATGTTGATGATTGTAGCGGCGTCCAAGATTTGGCCAGGCATATCGCCTAAGGAAGAGATGGTCACTTGGCGTTTGCGGTTTGTGGGTTTGTTCAGCCTTTTGCCGATCGCTGGTCTGATATTCGCTGTGATGGGAAGTATCTACTTTGGATTCGCGACTCCAACCGAAGCTGCGGCGGCAGGCGTGGCTGGTGCTCTTGTTCTCACCATTGCGGGGAATTCAGGGATGCTGTTCATAAGCGCGGTAGCTGGTTTTGTCTCAAAATTGCCTCTATTGCCGCAGAGTGCGAAAGCTAGGATCTATGTCGTTCATAGTCTGAGACCTATTACTCCGGGTGATGTGAAGAGAAATGTTGATTGTATAGCTCGGATCCTGAAAGAGGCGTTCCTTTCAACTGCGCGTACATCTTCAATGATTTTGCTTATCTTGATGGCGGCTTTCACATTACAGTTCGCATTTGCAGCTGTGAGGATCTCCGTCGATATGGCGGAATGGGTGGCTTCTTTTGATCTCACGAAGATGCAGTTGATTTTATTGTTAGTGGCCTTCTATTTAATTTTAGGGACTTTCATGGAAAGCTATTCAATGATGTTGACTACTCTACCAATTTTGATACCGGTGTTGAATGACGCCAATGTGGATAAGGTGTGGTTCGGGATCATCATGGTGATCCTTCTTGAGGCGGCACAGATCAGCCCGCCTCAAGGGATGGCTCTTTATGTGCTTCATGGAGCTCGACGTGATACTGATAAAGAGCTATCTGAGTATGAAGGTGTGTTGGCAGATACAGGCACCATAAATGACGTTTTCGTCGGTGTGCTTCCGTTTATGGTGTGTATGTTTATTGTGATCGGCTTAGTTGTCGTTTTCCCGGAATTGGCGACCTGGCTGCCAGACCAAGCTAAAGGGGATTTCTAAGTGTTGGTATAGCTAAGGCATTATGAATCGGTTGTATTTAAAATACCCCTAGGAACAGTCAATTCGAAGAGGTATTTTAAATCAAAATCGAGACGGTACCGAGCGCTTAACTGAGGGGAACTATGGCTTCCACTTCTACCAAAAACTCAGGCCGGACTAGACCGGCTACTACGACGGTCGAGCTTGCCGGAGGATCTTTAGGCCAGGTCTCGGATCTGACCTTGCTGTAGGCTGGATAATAGGCTATGTCGGTAATGAAGCATGTAATTTTGGCTACATCTTCCATCTTAGCCCCGGCAGCAGATACTACCTCGCGGATGTTGGCCATTACCTGACGTGATTGGGCTTCGGCGTCACCGGCTCCAACCACGTTGCCGCTGCTATCTACAGCAACATGTCCGGAGACGAACAGAAAATCACCGACGATCATTCCTGGAGACAAAGCGGGATTAGGGGCTGCACCTGCGGGGTTGACAGGTTTTCTTTCTGGCATGACTGTACCTCCTGGCTCAATTATTTAGAACTGTTGCTGGATCTCGCTAACCCAAATTATACATATGACGAGGCATAGGCGCTCAGTAAGTGTTTAGAGGGAACGCTAAAAGAGTAATTAGCTTTGGGAAGGTAGCGGCATGGCGGTGTCGTCACGGGTTACGGAGATACAACCTCGGACACCTTCCATTTTGGAGAAGAGTTTGTTGAGCTGATCCAAGCCGGTTGTGTAACAGGTAAGACTTAGCGTTACGGTACTGTCTGAATAGTCACCAGTGACCACCGACGCTATGTTTACTCCTTCATTGGATACTAGGGCGGTAACGTCTCGAAGAAGACCTACTCGATCGTACGCTTTCATTATGATGCGGACTGGGTACAGTTGCTTCTCTTCACCCCATTGGACGTCTACCAATCGTTCCGGTTCGTCTTCGTGATGGACACGGCTGCAGTTCTGTTTGTGGACAGTCACTCCTCGTGCGCGCGTGATAAATCCGATGATTGTATCCCCTGGGATCGGGTTGCAGCACCGACCGATGCTAACGAGGAGATCTCCCGCACCGACTACGGTGATTCCCGACCCGGGACTGGTAACAGCTAATTCGTTGCGTCGTTGGGCCAGTGGATCGTCTGTTTCCCGACCTACTTGAGCCAAACGCTGGGCTAGCAAACTTTCTGCGATGTTGCCAGATCCCAAGTTCGCCATTAAATCGTCCATCGAATCGACTTTGAATAAGGCGAGCAGGGTTGTGTCATCTACCGTTTGGTTGAAGCGCCGAAGTTCTCGCCTGACGACTTCGCGGCCTCTTTCAATGTTAGTACCACGTTCTTGCCTACGGAACCAGGCCCGCACGCTTTGTCTGGCACCTGCTGATCTGATGAAACCTAGGTTAGGGTTAAGCCAGTCTAGGCTCGGGCCGCTGTCAGACTTGGAATTGAGAATTTCTACGGTATCTCCGTTATCCAACTCAGTGTCTAAGGCAGTAAGTTTGCCGTTTACTTTAGCTCCGATACAATGGTGGCCCAAGTCGGTGTGAATTTTATATGCGAAGTCAATTGGTGTTGAGCCTGAAGTAAGCTCAACAATCCGACCTTTGGGAGTGTATACGAACACTTGGTCATGGAAAATGTCTTGTTTGACGGACTCGATGAATTCAGCAGTACCAGCGACTTCGCGCTGCCATTCCAACAACTGCCGCAGCCAAGTCATTTTCTCTTCGAATCGTTGATCTCCGGAGTTGCCTTCTTTGTAGGCCCAGTGGGCTGCAACACCGTACTCAGCGATTCTGTGTAGTTCGTGCGTTTTGATTTGTACTTCTAGAGGGGTCCCTCCGTCACAGACTACATTGGTGTGCAGTGCTTGGTACATGTTCTCTTTGGGATTGCCTATATAGTCGTCAAATTGGCCTGGAATGGGGTGCCATGTTTGATGGACGACACCTAACGCCTGGTAACAATCCGCGGTTTCCTCCACTAGTACCCGTAAAGCGAATAGGTCATATATGTCACCGAACTGTTTACCTTCGGCTTCATACTTCTGCATTTTCTTGTAGGTACTGTAGATACCTTTTGGGCGACCGATCACCTCGGCTTCAACGCCGAATTTCAATAATTCGCCCTTGAGTCTAGAGCACACTGAGTCTATGTACTCTTCGCGCACTGCTCGTTTGGATGCGAGTATTTTGGAAATCTCCCGGTATTTCTGTTCGTTTAAGTGGCGAAAAGCTAAGTCATCTAGCCGCCACTTAATTTCCCAGATGCCAAGCCGGTGAGCTAAAGGAGAGTAGATGTCCAAGGTCTCTTGGGCAATACGCCGACGCTTCTCTGGAGGCAATGCGTCCAAAGTGTTCATGTTATGTAGGCGATCAGCGAGTTTGATCAGCACTACTCTGATATCTTCTGCCATTGATACCAGCATCTTGCGTAGGCTTTCGGCATGCAGGGATTCGGCGTCATCTATAGGGCTGCCTAAATCTTCAGCAGGTGGTTGAAGCCTATCGTCCATACGGGTCAGCTTGGTGACGCCGTCGACCAATTTGCTTACTTCGGGACCGAAGCGCTGGCTGATTTCGTCAAGAGAAACATCGCAGTCTTCTACTACGTCGTGGAGTAAAGCGGCAACGATGGTGTTAGTGTCCAGGTGGAGATCTGCGAGGAAGAGGGCGGTCTGTAGAGGGTGTGCTATGTAGGGCTCGCCAGATTTGCGCATCTGCCCGATGTGGCACCGGTCGGCAAAGGCGTATGCCTGCCCTACCACTGCCGTGCTGTCTTCAGGCAGATAGCTACTAACCCTTTCGATAAGGGTCTGCGCCGATTCTGAGGCTACCCTATCTTTAGCTACCACTGCACCCGATAATAATACACGGGCCTTGTTAAAGTCTAGAGCAGAGCTTTGACGTTGGCGAGGTTGTATGGATTGGTGCATTGTCATGAGATACGCTAGACATACCGCCACAGACGTGCAAGCTTCATTTAACTAAAGTAATCTTATTGGATATGTCCCCTAATAACCTTGCCTCGGATAAAGGCGAGCAAGATACTCAAAATAGTGTGCTTTTGACCCAAAGCCCCAACTTCAAATATTGGGTATTTGGTGCTTTGGCTATCGGCATCTTCACTTCTGTGGTGGATCACGGTAGCGTTAATATTGCGCTTCCGACTATTGCTAGCGAATTCAAGACAGATTTGCCCACTATTCAGTGGGTTGTGATTATTTATGCGTTGACCATTGCGGCTTTGTTGTTGCCGATGGGGCGGTTATCGGACTTAGTGGGACGGAAGAAAGTTTATATCGTCGGTACAGTGATTCTGGCCGCTGGGGCTATACTGTCAGGTTTATCGCCTTCTTTGGATATGATGTTCCCTTCTCGTGTATTACAAGGAGTCGGGGCGGCTATGACCCAAGGCACTGGTATGGCCATCATTACAGCGGTTTTCCCTGCCAATGAGAAAGGTCGGGCTATCGGTCTATTTATGACCATGGTCGGAATAGGAGCCGTCGCAGGCCCTGCTATTGGCGGTATCGTAGTTGACGCGTTCGGCTGGCGGGTGGTGTTTTTCCTCACGTTACCGTTGGGTGCTATTTGTCTGGTGGCTACTGCCTGGGTTCTGCGGGGTTGGTCGGAAATCCAAGAGAGCAGCGGCACCAAATTTGATTGGTGGGGCGCAGCATTATCTACGGGTTTCCTGGTTGCTTTGCTGGTAGCTATGACTATAGGCAACAAAGCTGGTTGGGAGTCGCTACCAATTATTGTCGCATTTGGTAGCGCGGCTGCCATGTTGGCTCTATTTATTTGGTGGGAGTTTCGATGTGACGCGCCAATGCTGGATCTTAGACTGTTCAAAAGCAGGACGTTTACATTTGGGATATCATCCGCTTTCTTGACCTTCTTAGGCTCATCAGCAGTTTTGTTTATGATGCCTTTCTATTTACAAAACGTGTTGGGGTATAGTGCTAAGACTGCAGGGTTTGTGGTCGTTCCTGGTGCCTTTTGCATGGCAGTAATGGGAACCGTGAGTGGGGTGCTGTCAGACCGGCTTGGACGACGGCCGTTTACTGTTGGAGGGCTGGCGTCTTCGGCGATTGGGCTCTTGATCTTGTCGCTGGTCACTGAAGATTCTTCATTGTGGATGGTGGTTCCGGCTTTGACGCTAATGAACATAGGGATGGGAACTTTTTACTCGCCTAACTCCAGTTCAGTTATGAGTACTGTTGGCCAAGTGCAATATGGGGTGGTGTCTGGATTTTTGAATCTGGTACGAAACGCTGCTAATGTGACTAGCATAGCCTTCGCTACAATCATTGTAACGACAACTATGGCTTCCCAGGGCTTCGAGCCCAGCTTAGAAGCCGTTCGTCAGGAGGTTGAAGGCGTTGCCCCAGCGTTTACCCAAGGACTGAGGTACGCTTTCTTGACGATGACTGGAATTGTGCTAGCCAGTATGACTCTTTCAGCGTTGCAACCCCCTCATTTAGACGAACCAGAATAATAAGCGAGTGGTTAGGATAAGAGTGGAGTGCGCTATCTCCAGGTTTAACGCGGCTAGATAGATTCGGGATGGAAAATTCTGTGGTGCTGTGAAATATTTTTGATCTTGGTGAGGTTATCGGGTCTTTAAACAAATCAATATCCAGGACACGGGAAATATTATCCAGACCCTTTCTGCAGTTTTAACTCGATTCATTCACTAGATGGGAAATACCTAAGTTATGGATGATATTCAGTCGTCCAGTAAGGTCCGAGTTACGTCCACAGTGGCGTAGGACCAGGCTATTTTGAAAGGTGTTGCACCTGTGTTGATCAGACGGTGGTGTGTGCCGGGCGTGATGAAGGCTGAGTCATATTGTCTTACTTGGTACTCGACGCCGTTGATTATTAAAATTCCAGAGCCTTCGATAACGATCACCGATTCTTCCGCGTTGTGAAAGTGGGTGGTATTAGACGTGCCAGATTGGAATGTGGTTATTCCGCTAGAAATCTCAGTCGCGCCGTTTTCTTTGGTTATACTGCTTGCTACGGATACACCCGGAGCCCGTTGAAGGCTATCGACTTCCTCTCTTCTGATGACTCGCGGCTCTGACATTTGAACTCCTGGACTTTGAATTTCGTTAATCTTGGGCTAAGAACTCTCGCACGATATCACTAGCGGGTTCTCGGTCGGTCATGTTGTATAAGATGATAGCATTACGTACGGAATCGGCTTGAAAGAATCTCTCGTAGAGAATTTGACGTGCCCCAAAGGCACTGGAACTAACATCCCAGGCTAGACGGAATAGTTGTACCCGGTCTCGAGCTGAGGCTGTATCGGTCTCCAGATATCGGCCGATTTCTTCGGCTAGAGGACCTTCTATGTCTGCTTCTGATGGTAGGGCCATGAGGCTGCTCGAGCCAAGGAGATGCAGTAACTCACCCATGCGTGGATACATGCGGATGAACATGTTTCGAGCCACTTGTAAAGGCAGCTCGGCGGGACACATGACTCCCCATTCGTCTGTCTTCGCATCTACTTCTGATGCTCGAAGACAGGAGCGGGTGACTTCGAGGTTTTCGATTATCTCGGCGATCATGGTCTGAACTTGAGCTGAATCGTTGGAACCTAGTGTTTCGGTCATGAGGTTTGCCAGCCCTAGTACGAATTCACATTTAGCCAAGTTGCGGGTGACTACTTGGTGTCCTGAATGACAATGCCGGTTGGTGGCCATCTGCATGTTGTTGCAGAGGGATACGTCACCGATGAGAAACACCCGCTCCCAAGGGACGAACACGTTGTCGAAGAAGGCAACCGCGTCCATCTCTTCGAATCTTGAACCTAACGGGTGGTCAAAATGTGATTGTGTGTGGTCGAAAGTTTCTCTGCATTGATATTTCAAACCAGGAGAGTTACTGGGAATCGCGAATGCGAAGGATGTTGGGCTAGGGGCGTTGTCCGGCAGCATGTGCGATGTCGTCGGATAAAGAGCGATTTCGTCGGATAGAGGGGCTAGGGTGGCTAAAACCCGCGCGCCGTGGACGACAATACCGGCATCGGTTTCCTTGATCACAGAGAGAGCTATATCTGTTCGGTCTTCCAGAGGAGTCGCTCCAGGCGAGCGGTTGCGCTGGAGGTTCAGTAATGTATGAGTAAGAACCAGGTCGTTTTCCCGTATGTGCTCGTAATAGTTTTGGATGTTCTGCTTGAATTCTGGACGGTTCTGGGCGAAATAGTCTCCTGCTGCCGCCATGGCCATCATATTAACGTTCATGAAATCTGGGCTACGGCCCATCATTCCGCAAGTAGCTTTGGCCCAATGATGCATCATAGTTCTGCGCCGATCCAAATCCTCATGGGTCCGCGGTGTTAAGAATGACATGCCCACAGGGTTGCCTGTGGTAGGAGATTCGTAAGTCATTTCGGGTTTGAGTTCGGTGTCGTGCTGCATGTCTAACAGCTTGGCCATGGTGTGGACGCCGTTGCGTAGGCCGGGATGAGTGGTGACATCTTTGA
>ENA-UPTF01001329-UPTF01001329.1-marine-metagenome-genome-assembly--contig:-NODE-1329-length-15711-cov-9.828067_pt1 | contig 15711 bp, 12 predicted proteins | sample MGYA00238166_ERZ767019 | MGnify/ENA primary metagenome ERZ767019 (study PRJEB28930, sample SAMN06266391) | marine metagenome | isolation source: Sea water from 250 m depth | place: Atlantic Ocean...
GATGATGATTGGAGGTCATTACACGAGTTGAATTTATTATCGGCTGTACGTTGTACCAGAGCTTTCTTACCTTACATGAGAGAACAGAAATGGGGCAGAGTTGTTATGGTTTCCAGTTCAGCAGGTAAATACCCTAATGCAGCACTCATTGATTATGGAGCCACTAAAGCAGCAATGATTTCTATTAGTAAGTCATTAGCGAAGAAGTATGGTGCCGATGGGGTGTTAATTAATTCAGTTTTGCCTGGACTTATTCACACTGCTATGTGGGAAAGAGCCGCCAATGAAATAGCTGAGGCGGTTGGAAGTACAGCTGAATCAGTTATAGAAAATAATGGGAAAGGAGTTCCAGTTGGTAGATATGGAACTTCTGAAGAAGTGGCGTCTCTAATTGTGTTCTTGTGTTCTAATGCAGCGTCTTACGTCAACGGTACCTCCATTGAAGTTGACGGAGGACAAGCTGCGCATATATAAAATTTTATTGTCTTAAGGATTAGTATGAAATTAGGAAGATTAGGAGTTTGGTATTTTTTTGATGCAATGTCGTCTTCTGAAGCGGCTACTACTGCTCAGAAGATAGAATCACTGGGTTATTCAACATTATGGATTCCAGAGACCACAGGGAAAAACCCTATGGTTTTAAGTTCTTGGCTTCTTTCAAATACAAAAGAACTCAATGTTGCAACAGGGATTGCAAATATTTATCACCGAGAACCGGGTGTTACTTTGGCTGCTCAAAAATCTCTCTGTGAGCAATCGAATAACCGTTTCTTGTTGGGATTAGGAGTTTCACATAAGCCTCTGGTAGAGGGAGTAAGAGGATTAAATTATGGACCTCCAGTAAAGACGATGAGAGGTTATTTAGAAGGTATGAAAGCTTCACCTTATACAGCTCTGTCACATGAAGAAGAACCCCCAACAGTTATAGCTGCGCTTGGCCCAAAAATGTTGGAACTGGCTGCTGAGATGACACAAGGGGCACATCCTTACTTTACTTCTCCTGAACACACTGCCATGGCTAGAGAAAAGTTAGGAAAAGACTCTTGGCTTTGTGTTGAACAGAAAGTGGTTTTGGAAAAAGACCCAACCAAGGCTAGAGAAGCAGCAAGACAAGTTTCTACAATCTATCAAGGTTTGCCTAACTACAGGAATAATTGGATTCGAATGGGACTAAGTGAGGAAGATATAGATTCATTAAATGACAAGTTCATTGATACAACATTTGCTTGGGGCACAGAAACAGCTATTCAAGAAAGAATAAGTGCCCATTTTGATGCTGGAGCTGATCATGTTTGTATACAGCCTGTGAATGCCAGCGGTCAAATGTCCGATTTAGATTGGGATTGCTTAGAAGCTCTAGCCAGTTAATTCTTAAATGAAGGGTTCTTGTCATTGTGGAAAAGTAGAATTCCTCATTGAAGTTAATGAAGAGGATATTCTTAAACATATTTATAGATGCGATTGCTCTTTGTGTATTAAAAAAGGCATCATTATGAAACCTCTTCCTAAAGAAAAGTTCTCTCTTATTCACGGTGAAGAGTTTTTAAATTCTTATAAATGGAATAAAAAAATAGCTGAACACTTCTTTTGTAATATTTGTGGTGTTTACACCCATCATCAAAGAAGAAGGGACCCCGATCAGTATTCAGTTAACTTAGGCTGTTTAGAAGGAGTTAGGGTACCTGAAGAAAAGCATATTGACTGGGTAGACGGTTCTAGTCATTCCTAAAATCGATTAGATTTTTGAATAACTAATGATTACAGATCCTTTTTTCTATTTTCTAGCAATCATTGCAGTATTTCTTCAGGGCATGGGAAAAGGTGGCTTACGCGGCATAGGTTTATTGGCTGTTCCTGTAATGTCTATTGCTATTCCATTTCTTCAAGCTGTAGCTATTCTCTTGGCTCCTTTAATTTTTATGGATTTTGTTACAACTTATCGGTATAGAAAAATGTGGGACTGGAAGATAGTTAGATTTATAACTCCTTTAACTTTTGTTGGAGTCATTATTGGGACTATTCTCTTCAAATATATTTCTGAAGACCATATTAGAGTTGTAATTGGGATCATTGCTTTATGGTTTGGCCTAGATTATTTTTTAAGAGATACAAGTAAAGAACCAAAAAAACCATCTAAACTAGCGGGTTTTATTTGGTCTACTGCAGGAGGATTTACCAGTTTTTCAATTCATGCTGGAGGCATTCCTGTCAGCTTTTATCTTTTACCTCAGAAACTAGATCGAGTTGTATATTCTGCTTCAGTTGGATTGGTCTTCTTATTTTTAAATTTGTTCAAGATTTTTCCTTATTATTATTTAGATCAACTTTCGATAACAAACATTTATACAGCTTTAATGCTCTTACCTTTAGCTCCTCTCGGGGTTTATTTTGGAGCCTATCTGGTTAATCGGGTAGGACAAGAATGGTTTTATAAATTCAGCTATTCTTGTTTAGTAATTGTAGGGATTAAGTTTATATATGATGGCAAGGCTCTTTTTGGTTTTTAGATTTATTTGACAGTTAATAACTAAATAAAGAGTCTTGTTTCATCAATTCTTTACGCGCTTGATCGACGGTTATCATCTCAAAAGAAATACTATCGTTGGGTCTAAGTTGACCTATTAGATGCAAGTCAGCTGCAGCTATTTGTAATATTCTAGGATAACCACCAAGAGTTTGAGAGTCACATCCCAAAATTATTGGTAATCCATTCTCAGGGCACTGAATTGTTCCTGGAGCCATGGGACAGCTGACCATTTGATTGTTATTTGATATATCAACTTTTACCCCTGTAAGTCTATTACCCATTCTGTTCGAGTCATTCGATACAGTAAAAATTGAAGAGAAAATAATTTCCCTTGATGTCTCTTTAATTAAATCATACTCAGGACCTTTAATTACTCTTATCGCCCATTCATTTTTGAAAGGCTTACCTAAATTAAAATCTATTTCTGTATGAGGGGTAGTTTCTAATTTACAAGGCTTGGTATTAATTACAGAACCTTCTTTCAGTGGAAGGCCTTCAATCCCTCCTAACTTCGCAGGTAAATAGGTTGAAGTACTTCCTAAGAAATCTTTAGCCAAGATTTCTTCTGAAAAAGCGATATAAGATCTACATCCTTTTGAACAGTTATCCATTGAAAGGATGTCATCAGGTTTCACTTCAATAACTTGATTCATCTCCACTTCTTTATTGTTTATCTTAGGATTCATGTCTGCTCCTGTGATAACTACAGAGTAGGGTGCAGAGAATTTAAGGGTAGGTCCGTTTAAAGTACATTCTAGGACAGGGGAATTGAAAGGTTTACCCAAAATAAAGTTGGCTAATTTTAATGAGAACTTATCTGCGCCTCCTGATTCAGGAACTCCCATATGTCGCCAACCAGCTCTACCTAAGTCTTGAATGGTAGTTTGTAATCCTGATGAAATTATCTCAATACCCATAAACTATTATTAGTTAAAACTTTCAAATTCTTTTTTTGTAATTGGATCAAATTTAACTCTCATATCTTGTTTTATTAAGAAGGGATTTTCTTTGTTCTCATCAAATAGTTTCATCGGTGTCCTGCCTATGATGTTCCAACCACCAGGGCCACCAAAGGGATAAATACCTGTTCTATTTTCTGCTATGCCAACTGACCCAGGTAAAAGATTTATTCTAGGTTTGGACAACCTAGGAACTCTTAACTTTTTATCTAAATCTCCAAGATAAGCAAAACCTGGATTAAATCCAATCATCTTAACTTCGTACTCAATATTTGAATGGAGATTAATCAGTTCTTCGCTTGTCAAAGATTTAGTTTTTGTAATTTGTTCTATATCCAGTCCAAATTCATCCGAATAATAAACAGGAACCCGCAATAGTGTTTTTGTTTTAGATTCCACTTTAAAGTCGAACCCATGAACTTGAGAAAGGATTAACTCTTTGGCTTTAGAGTCAGTTATTTTTAAATAATCGTATTTAACAGCTATGGATTTTTCCGCGGCTACTACCTCTACCCAATCTGTTTTTTTTCTTAGGTATGCAGAAAGAGAGAGGAAAAAAGATGAGTTGTTTTGATGCTCAGATGCTTGATCTAGTTCTACTAATAAAATGTCTTCCGAAAATTCAGAAATATAAAAACGGTCAACACTATTCAATTTGCCTGAATCTTAATTTTTTCTTCTTTTAACATGTTTGTTAAAGCTTTAGCTACTTCTAATGAATTTGGGTGGTCTCCATGTATACAAAGAGTTTTGGCTATTAGCTTAAGAGATCTATTATTGCTCACGATCTTCTGATCACAAACTATACTTCGAGCTTGGTTAACTTGCTCTTCCACCGTACTTAATATTGATCCTTCCTCGCTTCTATCAACAAGTGTTAAATCTTCCTTATAAGCTCGATCAATAAAAGCTTCAGGAACAAAAGATATACCTTTTTCTTTCAGCATTTGACCCAATAAGGAACTAGCGGGTCCGATGATGGAAAATTTCTTTTCAAAAGAATTTATTAAGTTTATAAATAAACTGCTTAATTCTTCGCTTTTAGCTACTTCGTTGTAAAGTCGACCATGTAGCTTTATGTGACTTACTGGTGTTGACAAAGAATCTGCTACCTCTAGAAAGAGTTCAATCTGTTGTCTAATAGACTTTTCTAGATCTTCAAGGTCTATGTCTATCATTCTGCGACCAAAACCTTCTTTATCAGGAAAGGAAGGGTGAGGCCCTATCGCTACACCGTGTTCCTTGCAAGCCTCAATGATAGTTTTGATACTATTGAAATCTCCTATATGCCCACCACAAGCAATGCTACAAGAACTAATGTAATTAAGAATATTAAGTTCATTAGTTAATTGCGCTTCATTCCGATATTCACCTAAGTCGGAATTTATATCAATGGAAGTCAATGCTTGTGAAACTAAGTCTTTATCGACTTGAAGTCAGGTTTCCTTTTTTCTATAAAGGCTTTTACACCTTCTTTGAATTCTTCTCTATCAAGAAAGATTTCCTGAGTGTCTCTCTCATAGTCTAGTTGTTTATCAAGAGTCGTAGACAAAGCATGATCATGAGCTTTAACCACAGCTTTAAGGCCAGCTATCGGTCCATCAGCTATTTTCTTAGCCAAATTAAGAGCAGAATCTAACAGATCGTCATCTGGAAAATAATCCCATATCAGACCCCATTCTTTAGCTAATTTAGCGTCAATATCTTCCCCTAACAAACCCATACCATTAGCTCTTGCCCGACCTATTAACTGGGGTACAAACCAAGAGGAGCCTACATCCGAAATAATTCCTAATTGAGGTCCAAACACGAGTTTAAATTTGGCTGATTCAGCCGCTACTACTAAATCTCCACTTAGCGCTAAACCAACACCACCTCCAGCAGCAATTCCATTTATTGCAGTTATAACTGGTTTATTACCACCAGTTATGGCTTTAACAAGTGGATTAAATCCTATTTCCATATTAACCGCAGCCGCCTGACCGGGAGAGTTATTTTTGTCGTTAGGCCAGCCACCATTTGCGAGATCTGCTCCTGCACAAAAACCTCTACCTTTTCCTGTTATAACAACAGCTCTAACTTTTGGGTCATCATTAATTTTATTCATAGTTTCTAAAAGGCCCATGATCAAGTCTTTGTTCATGGCATTAAGAACTTCAGGCCTGTTTAGGCTAATTAAGAAAACTCCTTTTTCCGATAGATCTGTTTGAATCGCTTCTGACATAGAAAAATTATAACTGTTAACAGGTTTTTTTTAACCTTTTAATCAAATTGCTTGTCTGCACTTGCAAAGATCAAATAAAAGATCATGCCAAAGAAACTTACACCTGCTACTAAATAGAATACAGCAGCCCAGGAACCAAACTCATTTAATATTAGGCCTGATAAGTAAACTCCAATTATGCCTGGAATAGCACCTATCATATTGGTGATTCCCATTAGTGTTCCGGTATATTTTGGTCCTATATCAGCATGGTTAACTATAAAACCTCCAGCTGCCATACCAGCAAAAGCATTACCCAAGCACATAAGTCCCATAACAGTTCCAACTGTATCAAATGAGGGAATTAACGTTAGGCATACACCCGCACCTCCAAATCCAATGGTATTACAGATTTTTCTCACACTCAGGGTCTTAAAACCCATTTTTAATAAATGGTCTCCAAATAGGCCACCAAGGTTTAAAAATATGAAAGAGGTTAAATGCGGAAGCATCGCAAGATAGCCGATAGAAGCAAAGTCCACACCTAAGCCTTGGTTTATAAATATAGGTAACCATGACAAAAAAACAAAAAGTGAGTAGTTACTGCAAAAGTGGGCTACCCCAATTGCCCAAAGAGGTTTATTAGTAATTAAAGTTTTCCAAGGAAGTTTCTTAGCTTCTTCAACCGTAGGAGCTTCACTTTCGATAAGAATAAGTTCTTGTTGAGAGATGTCGGGGTGTTCTTTGGGAGAAGAAGTCACCATTTTGTTCCAAAAATAGAACCATATAAAACCAACGGACCCAAAAAGATAAAAGGACCACTGCCATCCAAGGTGAAGAACAATTATAGGGGTAGTTATTAGAGCAAAAACTGTACCAAGATAAAGACCGCTATTTGTAACACCCACTGATCTTGCTCTCTCACCTAGAGGGATCCATCTTGCATAAAGGCTATGCCAGGCTGGGAAAGTAATGCCTTCGCCTAATCCCATTCCTATTCTTGCCAATATTAAGAATGTAAATCCAGCATATGAAGCCATGGGAGTTAAGATTGTAAATATAGACCAAACTATTAATCCATAGCCAAGAACTAACTTGGCTCCAAATTTATCTGAAAGATAACCTCCTAGTACTTGTGTGACTATATAACCAAGAAAGAAAGACATTGAGACGAAACCAATTCTTTCATAATCCCATCCCAGTTCTTCAGCCATCGGTATGATGGTTATGGAAATATTTACTCTATCTATATAACAGATAAAGACAGCTAGAATGGTTAATCCAATTACCTTGAATCTAGTTGGCATATCTCATTTAAACATTGAATAGTTGAAACTAGTAGGAGAACAAGTAATTAAAAAATTAAATTTAAATTCTTAACTATTGTGATAACTTTAGCTCCATATTTTTGTTTTGGAGGGGACGGTTTATGACAGAAGAAAAATTATTATTAGAAGGCATCAAGGTTGTCGATGCAGCTAGTTTTATTGCGGGACCTGCTGCGGCAACAATAATGTCTGATTACGGAGCTGAAGTAATAAAAATTGAGCCTCCTGAAGTAGGTGATAGTCTTAGGTGGTTAATTTCTAGAGGAAGAATGCCGGAGGGTCCTGATAATTACTGTTGGCAATTAACTTCAAGAAATAAAAAAAGTATCGCTCTAAACCTTAAAGATAAGGAGGCTCAAGCAATACTTATTGATTTAGTTAAAACAGCTGATGTGTTTATTACAAACATGCCTTTTCCAATAAGGGAGAGATTGAAGTTAAGATCTGAAGACATAAGGCCTCATAATGAAAGACTAATATACGCTTCACTTTCTGGTTATGGTGAAGTTGGGCCTGACGCTAATCGAACGGCATATGATTCTTTGGCTTGGTGGGCAAGGACAGGTTTGATGGATTTTGTAAGGCCTTCAACTAGCTCCCCACCTGCTTGGTCTACTCCTGGCATGGGAGATCACCCAACAGCTACAGCATTATTTAGTGCAATTATGACTGCACTATATAGGAGAGAAAAGACTGGAAAGGGGACAGAGGTATCGACTTCGTTAATGGCAAATGGAGCATGGTCAAATGGGTGCTTTATTCAGGGTGCTTTAATGGATGTTGAATTTGCTGACAGAACAGACCCTCTTCCTAAACATCCTTTTGGGGATATATTTGATACCGGAGATGGTCGCCAAGTAGCTTTGGCTTTGGTGAATGCTCTTAAAGAATGGCCAAAACTAGCTAAAGCTTTTAAGCGAGAAGATTTACTAAATGATCAAAGGTTTGAAGGCACAGGTCTTGTTGATAACCAAGAGGATTTAAGAATAGAGTTAACCAAAGAGTTTGGTAACAGAGATGTTGATCAGATCAATTCAGCTTTAAGAGAATCTGGCGTTACTTATGGGTTTATAGGAAAAATAACTGAATGTAAAACTGATGAACAATTTTTAGAAACAGAGACATTGGTGCCAATGAAACATGAGAAAATGCCAGGATTGTTAACTGTTAATAGTCCTATAAAGATTAGTGACGAACCTAAAAAGCAGCCCTACAGGGCTCCCATACTAGGAGAGCATACTCAAGAAATACTGAAAGGATTAGGTTTCAATGAAGATAGAATTACTAAATTAAAAGAAATAGGAGCAATAGAGTATTAATCATGAGTAATTGGGAAGATATATTTAATTTTAATGATCAGCTTTCTCATGAAGAGAGACTGATTGAATCTAGTACTAAAGAATACTGTCAAAAATCTTTAATGCCTAGGATTCTAGAGGCGAATAGAAATGAGTCTTTTGATAAAACAATTTATAAGGAACTAGGTAGCCTGGGTTTACTTGGAGCACCTATTGACGGATACGGTTGTGCAGGTACTAATTATGTTTCTTATGGGCTTATTACCAGGGAGATTGAAAGAGTGGATTCAAGTTATAGGTCTGCGTACAGCGTACAAACTTCTTTAGCCATGCATCCCATTCATAAATTTGGCTCTGAAGAACAAAAAAACCATTATTTACCAAAGATGGCTAAGGGAGAGATCATTGGTTGTTTTGGTTTGACTGAACCAGATGCAGGGTCTGATCCAGGCAGTATGAAGTCAGTAGCTAAAAAAGTTAAAGGAGGTTTCAAGATAAATGGATCTAAAACATGGATAACTAATGCGCCGATTGCAGATATCTTAATAATATGGGCAAAGGATGAAGACAATAAATTAAGAGGTTTTATTGTTGAAAGAGAGGACAAAGGATTAGAAACTCCTTATTTGAAAGGAAAGTTTTCTTTGAGGGCTTCCGCTACAGGACAGATATTTATGGATGATATTTTTGTACCTGAAGATAGAGTTCTTCCTAAAGTAGAAAGCTTTAAAGGCCCATTTTCATGTCTGAATATGGCAAGATATGGAATAGCTTGGGGGGCTATAGGAGCAGCAGAATTTTGTTGGCATGCAGCTAGAAACTATTCCCTGGATAGAGAGCAGTTTGGATCACCATTAGCTTCTAAACAAATAATCCAAAAGAAACTAGCAGATATGCAAACAGAGATTACTTTAGGACTTCAATCTTGTTTAAGGGTAGGTAGGTTAATTGATGAAGAGAAGATGATTCCTGAGATGATATCAATGATAAAAAGAAATAATTGCGGTAAAGCTCTAGATATAGCTAGAGCATCAAGAGACGTTCATGGAGGAAATGGGATATCAGATGAATTTCATGTAATCAGACATGTAATGAACCTTGAGGCCGTCAATACTTATGAAGGAACCCATGATATCCATGCATTGATCTTGGGAAATTTACAAACAGGCATAAATGCATTTTCATAAAAAAACCCAGGGCACATCCTGGGTTTTTTTATGTTCTTAACTATCTAAATTAGAAGTTAACTCTGAAAGTTGCCCCATATACTCTGGGTTCGGTTAAGAAGTAATTTGTATACATACCTGAAGTATCGGATGTTACGTAGTGTCCTGTAACATTATTATCATCAGATAAATTTCTTACCCAAGCCCTTACACTCCAATCACCTTCTGAATCTTGAAGCATAAGTGAGAAATTCAATTGATCCCAAGAGTCAATTTTGTCCCAACTTCTATTGAACTCTCTAGCAAAACTTTCATCTTGCATGTAGTAATCAAATCTTGCAGTCAGGTCAATCCCATCTGAAGGGTACCAAGTTTTCTGGATACCCAACTTTAAGGTGTATTCCGGAGCATTTGGTAAAGCATTACCTTTAATATTTGTTAAGACACCATCACTTGTAGGCACACCAATTGCATTAAGGAAAGTTCTGGACATGTATACAGGTACTCCACTTGGAGAAATAGTATTAGGGGCTGGAATACATGCTCCGAGTCCACCACAAATAGCAGCAGCTCCTACGGCACCAGCTGCATTAGCTACATATTGAACTCCTGTTGCACTTCCACTATCTATATTTTTTAGCACTATCCAGTTTGAGTCACCTTGGGCCCTATCTTTAGGATCAAGAAGCAGATTATCTGCAGCTTTGGTTTCTAACCAAGAGAACATTACATCTACTAAAATATCTGAATCGAATTCAGGAATAAATAACATCTCTAATTCAGCACCCTGTATGTCAGCATCAACATTGACGTTAACTGATGAGTTATTGATTATTTTATAAATCTGAAGTCCTTTGTAGTCATAAGAAAAGTAAGAACCATTAAGTTGCATTCTTCTATCCAGTAAACTAGTTTTAAAACCAACTTCAATTGCATCGACTTTCTCGCTATCAAATACTCTTGGGGTATCTAGAGGAAAGGAATCATTGATAGCTGGATTGAATCCTCCAGGCTTAAATCCTTTTGAGAAATTCAAGTAAGCCATTGTGTCTTCATCTATTTTCCAATCCAAACCAACTTTACTAGTTGATTCTTCCCAAACTGCTTGGGTTGGACTACCACTTAAAATACGTGACTCGTTATAACCAGGCGTAGGCGGAACTTGTAGTAAGGCAGCTGCTACCTGTGCCGCTCCTGTTGGGTCCCCTCCAAGAGTAGCTAGAGTAGCTGCATCCACAGCAGATTTAACATTGTAATAACTTAATAAAGGATTTGCTGTAGGACATGCGTTGCTTTGAGCTCCAGTTAAAATTGCTCCTGCATTTGCAACAATATCAGTTAAACAGCCTGTCAAAGAAGACCTAACCCAAGCGGCGCCAGGTAGTCCTAGAGCTGGGCCTAAGTTAGCGGCATTTGCCAAGGACGATCTATCTCTAGTCCATTTCTCATCTTCATTTTTTCTATAACCGACAGTCAGACGAAGTGAATCAGATAGGTCTATATAGACTTCACCAAAGTAAGATTCTCTATCTGCATAAGAGAAAGCATCGTTATGAAAGAATCCAGGATAAAGTTGAGGCACTCCTATTGGAGCTAACCCATAGATAGAAATGAAATCAAGTGAATTGGAATTTACGTAGTAACCACCATGACTTTCACTATCTGTTTGGTTCATTCCCAAAACAAAATTAATATTTCCATCTAGGTTGGATTGAACTTTTATTTCTCCATATTCTGTTTCAGCCATATCAGTATAAGATTTATCATAAGAGTAAACTCTATTGAAGCTTCCTATAGAATCTCCTCCAAGAACTCCCGCCGTGCCTAGTTGTTCACAGGTAATACCACAGGCAGTACCTGAAACCGGAATCATAAGATCCGTTCCAGTTAAAGCATTTGGAGTAGGTGGAACAGTATTAAAGTTTAAAGGAGTAAATGAAGGACCAACATCCATATTGTAGTCTTGTTGTGAATCCAACGTACCTTCAGCTTCTGCATAATTAAATGTAAAAGTGTAGTTACCAACATCTTGAGAGATTGTTAAATAAGTTTGTTCGCTTTCGCTTTTAAATATTGGTTCAAAATCAGAATGCATCTGACGCAGATTCATATTAGAAGGCCTAGGATATTGGTAAAGACCTAATGCATTAAGTGCTGAACTGTTTTGACCAAGAGGGAAGATTCCCCCAAAAGAAATATACATAGTACCTGTAGAAGAACCTGGATTTATACCATCTCTTCCAAATTGGTCAGAAAGACAACCGTAGGTCGGTAAAGGATTTTCTTTGCAGACTTGGTTAGTTATTCTTGCTCTATCGCTATCTTCATCGTAAGACTGATGCATTAAATCAATTGAAGTACTGTCACCTTCCCATCGTAGGCTTATCCTATAATCTTCTTGATCTCTTCCATCAATGTCGCCATCAGATAGCTCGAAAAGGTTTTCAGTGTAACCATCTCTTTCAAGTGTGCTTCCAGCAGCTCTAATAGCAAGTCTTTCACCCAAAGGAAGGTTAATAGCATATCTAACCCTTTGGTGACTATAATCACCAACTTCAGCTTCTAGGTAACCGCCCACTGATCCCATTTCAGGTTTCTTGGTAATGAAATTAACAACTCCACCAGTCGCGTTTCTTCCATACAAAGTCCCTTGTGGTCCTCTTAGAACTTCTATTCTTTCCATATCATAATATTCAGTAGTTACTAGGTTGCTTACAATTGGAATATCATTCATATGAGCTGAAACTCCAGCTTCTCCAGTACCAGCAGTAACAAGCCTTCCTATGCCTCTTATAGAAAAAGAATTTCCACTAAAGTTAGTGTTAGTAAAGCTCACATTAGGCACATTCAATTGAATGTCACTGGTGTTGATAATTTGTCTTGCTTCAATTCCTTCAGCAGAGAAAGCTGTTACAGCTACCGGAACTTCTTGAAGACTTTCTTCAGTTCTTCTAGCTGTGACTATAACTTCCTCTATTCCTTGATCTACCTCATCAGCTGCGAGTAGATTAGAATTAAAGTTTAAGCCCAATAAAAGGACTATACCGAGAGTATAAGATTTGATTTTTTTCATGTTATTTTCCTTATATTCATGAAGTAGAATGTATTAAGGGGATAAGAAAAAGCGGGTACCCCCTAAAAATTTCGCTTATTCTTATAAAAAAACTTATGAAAATCAACCAAAAAATCTCATATTTAATTTTTTTAGCAATATTTTTAGTTAATTGTTCTAAAAATGAAACTACTTGTGAGGTTGCGGATGTAGTTTTAACTAACGCTACTATTTATACCCTGAATGAAAGTCTTCCTGTTGCTGAATCTCTAGCATTTTTAGGAAATACGATAGTTTTTGTTGGGAGTAATTTGTCTTCCCAAAATTATCAGTGTGGTGATGCTGAGATAATAGATTTAGAGGGGAATTATGTTTACCCAGGCTTTGTAGATTCTCATGCTCACCTGAAGGGCATAGGAAGGAGGGAGAATTCCCTAAATCTACAAGGAACAAAAAGCCTTAAAGAGATGTTAACTGCAGTAGAAATCTACTCTAACGGTATTGAACCGGGGGAATGGGTTGTAGGCAGAGGATGGATAGAAAAGGTATGGCCGGAAAAACGATTTCCAACAAGGTACGAATTGGATAGGTTTTCTTCAGACAAGCCTGTAATGCTGGAACGTGCTGATGGTCATGCAGTTGTGGTAAATAGTGTAGCTTTAGAATTGGCAGGTATATCTTCAGAGTCTATAGATCCTCACGGTGGAAGAATTGAAAAAGATATAAACGGTCAACCAACAGGAATGTTGATTGATAGAGCTACTTCTTTAGTTGAAAAATTAATACCTGAAAGGACAAAGCAAGAAGATAAAAGAGATTTAAAAGCCGGAATTGATAGAAATGTTTCTCTTGGGTGGACTCAAATACAAATAGCAGGAGGTACTTTCTCTGATATAAAAATCTTAGAAGAGATAAGGGAAGAAGGGAATTTACTGCAGAGAGTTTATTTTGCTGTAAGTGCAGGAAAGCCAGCTGAAACTCTTTTAAACGTCGGCTCGACACTGGATCCTACAAACATGCTAACAATAAGAGGTATTAAGCTATATGCAGATGGTGCCTTAGGTTCTAGAGGCGCTGCTTTAATTGAAAAATATAACGATCAAGAAACAAAAGGCCTAGTTATCTTTACCAAAGAAGAAACAATGCCAGTTCTTATAGAAGCATTAAGTAAAGGTATTCAGATTCAAACTCATGCAATCGGAGATATGGGAAATCGATTAACTCTAGATTGGTATGAAGAGGCCTTTGCTTCAGTTAAAGAAGGGGAAAGACAAATAGTTGATCCTAGATGGAGAATAGAGCATTCACAAATTATCACAAAGGAAGACCAAGCCCGCTTCAAAGACATGGAGATCATTGCTTCCATGCAACCTTCTCATGCCATTGGAGACTTACATTTTGCACCATCAAGACTTGGTATGGATAGAGTAGGGAATGGATATCCCTGGAGAAACTTAATTGATTTGGGCGTGATCATAGCTGGAGGTTCTGATGCACCCGTTGAAATCGGTGACCCTTTGATTGAATTTTATGCTGCAGTAGCAAGAAAGGACTTGGATGGCTTTTATAGTAAAGGTTGGCATTTGGAACAGGCAGTTACAAGGAAGGAAGCTTTAAAAATGTTTACCATTTGGCCAGCGTTTGCTGCTTTTCAGGAAGACATAAAAGGAACCATTGAGGTTGGGAAGTTAGCTGATCTAACAATTTTCTCTAAAGATATTATGGAAGTTCCAGAGAAAGAAATACTTGAAGCTCAAGTCATAAAGACTATTGTAAATGGGAAAATAGTATTTGAAGGTAAAAAAAAGGGCACCTAAGTGCCCTTTTTTAATGATTGAATTTAGAAATTCATTCCTACTTTTAAGTAGTAGAAGGCTCCATTAAATCCAAGAGGAGAAGCTTCAGGATATTCCCATCCTAGAATCAAACCTCTCTTTTCTTTATCTGGATAGTCATCAAAAGCATTTTGAGCACCAAAAGTAAGAGTGTAGTCACCTAAATCTCTCGATACTTCAAGGTCGATGGTAGACATGTCACTAATGTAACCTCCACCGCCTCCCCATTCTTCTGTGAACCACTCATCAACCCAGTTCATTCTACCTAGAATTCTCCAGTCACCAGTATTATGAACAGCTGATAGATTCCAACGCTTTCCAGGAAGAAGTTTCTCTAATTGATCAACTCTACCTGAACCTATTAGGCCTCCAGTTCTATCAACTTCTGTTTCAACATCACTGTAAACAAATGTAAATGATGTATTTCCATTAGCTATTTCTGTGTCATAAGTAGCAACTACGTCAAAACCATCAGTTGTTGTATCAAAGTCGTTTACATAAAACCTGAAATTAGTTAAATCTCCAGCACCTGGGACTCCCAGAGACTGCAGAAGAGCAATATCGGCTGCTGTAATAGAGATGTCATCACCTTGAGTAATACGATCTTCCAATTCAATACTATAAAAATCAAAAGTCACATTTAAGGCATCTGTTGCATCCCAAACAAAACCGAAACTGGTGTTTGTAGACTCTTCAGGAGTTAGCTCTTTACCACCATAGTAAACAGAAACAGGGTTAGTAGGAGCTAGAGTACCTTTCTGATACAAATCACCTCCAGCATCTGCAACCGTAGATATATTGGAAATATTTGCTTGACCAGGTGTTGGAGCTCTGAAGCCTGTACTTGTAGTTCCTCTCAAAGAGAGGTTATCAGTAGCCCTGTATAGGAAAGACAGTTTACTATTGCTTGTAGATCCGAAAGTATCAAAGTCTTCATAACGAACAGCCAAGCCCATTAGTAATTGTTCTGATACATCTGCTTCTAAATCGACATAGAGAGCAATGTTACTTCTATCCCAAGTTCCTGCCATGCTTGGAGAAAATCCTCCAAAACCATTAGATCCAATTCCAAATCCTTGCTTGAAATAGGGACCTATCTCCCAGCTTTCTTCATTGCCTGATATTACAGTAAATTGTTCTTCTCTAAATTCAAACCCATAAGCAACGTTTAAGTCAGAAGCAAAACCGTCCACTGCAACCTGCTTAACCATGTCAACATTAAAGTTCTTTTCTAATTGAACATAACTTCCTGGATTGAACTCAGTTGGAGTATCAGGTCCAAGGGAAGCATTAACTGTATTCATGATGAAATAGTCAGCTTGGTTTTCTCCTACACTAACACT
>ENA-UPTF01001331-UPTF01001331.1-marine-metagenome-genome-assembly--contig:-NODE-1331-length-15684-cov-9.345422_pt1 | contig 15684 bp, 8 predicted proteins | sample MGYA00238166_ERZ767019 | MGnify/ENA primary metagenome ERZ767019 (study PRJEB28930, sample SAMN06266391) | marine metagenome | isolation source: Sea water from 250 m depth | place: Atlantic Ocean | study...
CCAAACGCCAGTTCACGAATCATTGGCCCAGCTATAGGAATCGAGTTGGTAAGCGATGCTGCAATGCTGATTGCAAGTTCTGCTCTTTCACTGAAAATTATATCGTATCCAGTAAATGCTTCAAGGATTGTTACAGTACCAAGTATGACACCTGTCACCCACAAAATTTCATTTCTTATTTTGTATCGTCCGCTAAAGTATTGGTAATACATGTGAAGAATTGCTAGCATGACCATGGCGTTAGAGCCATGATAGTGCAGGTTTCTAATATGAAATCCAAATGGTACTTCGTTGTTGATAAACGCAACACTGTCCCATGACCTTGTCATGATTGGTTCGTAATAGAACATCAGTAACGCACCAGTTACACCCAGAGTGATGAACATGATGAACGTCAGCATTCCCAAAAATCCAAATGGACTTACAAACCGTGCTGGAAATGAAAACTTTATTCCAGTAAAGATTGTTCGGTCGAGCTCATTCCAAATCCAATAAATGAATTCGAGTAAACCGTTGCGTCTATCAAGCGAAACGGCCATATCCTACAACTCCATTTGCGTTAACACCCCATGTTGGGGGAGAAATAAACATAAATCCGTCAGAATCAGCCTCAAATTCAAGCACAGGAAGTGTGTTTGAAGGAGCTGCCTGCACTGATGCAGGTCCTGAAAAGGAAGTACCTGTTCTAACATCATACATGCTTCCATGACATGGACATTCTCCTCTCATTCTTCCTTCCTCTGGCCAGTACTTCCACAAACACCATAAATGAAGGCATACCATACTATATGCTCTAAATGAAGACACATCCTTTCTTGTTCCACCAAATTTTTCGGGAAGTCTGATAAACTGCCATTTTCTAAATGCCTCCTCATTAAGAACTTCGTCAGCTGTTTCTGGATAAGTAATAACCTCAGCATGATTTATTGGATAAGTGTTAAGATTAGCCTGCGTACCATCTGGCAAAATTACAGGTACTTTGGATAGAGTGACGGATGACGGATTTGGCATAAACTTGCCCCAAGAAACGAAAGGTGCAAAAGCCACAGATGTTCCCGCAGCACCCATAAGCTTTAGAAAATCTCTCCTGGACATGCCACCAGGTCCCTTTTCCTGCTCAGACATTCAAGCTCACATTCGTCAAATTGGTTATAAATCTTCTTTCAAAATTTTATTTTCTTCAGAAGTTTTTCGAATTCTTTTGATAATAATCGGGATCATGATTGCCGCAACAATAATGGCGCTAACTATAATTAACAAGCTGTTTTCTGATGACGGATCCATATCTTTGGTAATAATAGATGGTTCTGGAACAAACGTATGATCAACATTGAATGGTATAACCTCTGTTTGTTCATTTCCAACAGTATCCAAAGCCATAATCGTCAAATGATAAACTCCATCATCACTCTCAGTTACATCAAATGAATGAGATGTTATGTCTTCTAAAGACTCGCCATCTGGCAATAAAACTGTGATCGCCCCCTCTTCAGCCAAATTCTTGTCTTCTACCTTGAAATCAATTTGTAGCGAGTCTGCTACTGTCATATTGCTTATTGGTGATTTTACTAAGATTTCTGGTGGAGTATTATCAACTATAAATGAAAACGTCTTATCCGCCTCATTACCGACCAAGTCGATTACATGTATTCTCAGTTCGTGCTCTCCGTCAGGCAGCATTCCAAACTTTAAAGGCAGTTGCTCTTGTGTACGCTCTTCTCCATCAAGGTAATATTTCACAGTATCAGGATTTTTCTCAATTATCTCTGGCAAAATTTCAAATTTTTGGTTTATTAATTCAGGAACCTTGAAGGTTATCTCAGGTGGTTTTTCATCGGGCAGGATTGTGGTAAACTTTGCAGCAAGTGATATAGGTTCTGTTACTGATGTGCCGTCAAATAGAGTCGAATGAACGAGCAGAGTATATGTTCCAGTTTGGTTAATTGGTGCAAATAAAACAGTTGATGTGTTATCTTTGTTTTTGAGAGGATAGAATGTACCACCTCCACTAAATGAGGATGTACCAAGCCAATCACCGGTAGGCCAACCAAGAAACTCACCAAATACTCCTGATGGAAAATTTGTCTGAATTATTTTTCCATCAGGATCAATCATAAACGCAGTAAAGTTTGTCCGTTCATTTTCCCACTCAAAGTCAATCGTTGCAGAATTAATTGTGTTATCCTGAATGTCAAAATAGTATTGTCGCCAATCACCGGCCATGTATCTGCCTGTCATATCAAATGCGCCCTTGACGTAACCATTTCCATACAAAGTATTTCCTGCCGAACCAGAAATGATAGTTTGTTCTGCGTCTTTCTCAACTGAGTTTAGTACACCGTATGACACAGGTGAATTAATTTTATGATACTTCCCTTCAAAATTTAAGAATCCTTGATAAACACCAGTTTGTTTATCAGATGGTACTGAAAGTGTAGCACGTACATCAGTGAAGTCGTTAGGTAAAATTGTAACTTTATCGTCTACAGTAATGTCATCCCATAAAACATTTTGATAATAGCTCGTAGAGAGAGAATAATCCATTGCAGTTACATTTTGGTTAGTATTTCCCTGCCAGAATGAAAATATTTTTGGTACAGGATATATTCCTACAATTGGTTCGTTTTCAAATTTTTCAGTAGGATCTGAAAGACGAATTTCTTGAACTGTTCCCCAAGAACCGCCTCTGCTTACCATTGACAATTCATCGCTAGAAATCTCATCGTCTTCGTTCTTATCGTCCCAATCATAAACATAAAGAGAAGAAATTCGCAAGTTATCTGCATAATTTGCTGTCTGGTTCATAAAAACATCAAACGGAAAATGCAGATTCAAGACCATAAGTGAAGATTCGGGATGGATTATGCTAGTTTCATTGCCAATTCTATGTTGGGCGGGTATATCGCTCAGCCTGACATAATTCGGTCTGTATGTGTCTGATTCATTTAAAATTGTGTCTTGAAGTAACGGTTCAGTAACTCCGCTAATTTCAAGCAGCTCAATTAATTCAAAAGTTTGAGGCTTGATTGTGACCTCTATGGGATACTTATTTGGATTTTCTATTGTATAAGTCGTGGTAGTCTCTTCTCCCGGATTCAATCTTCCACCATACCAACTAGTCATGGGAAATGTTTTATCTTCAAGATCAATCCAAGGATTAGAATCAATACCGAATAAATCCAAATTGAGTGATGACATCGGTGTATCAAGTACTGCTTTTATGTTTGAAAATGATGCATCATTATGTACCATGAATTTCCCTCCATGACCATTCACAATTCTTATTGCATCCAAAGAATTTACTAATCCTGCTCCTTGTGTTAATGGATCATTACGTAAGTCACTTGCAGATGACATCAACAAGTTTCGAATTAGGAATGGATCATAATCTACTGAATTTTCTTTCAAACTTTCAACCACAAGAGCTGCACTACCAGCAGCAATTGGTGCAGCCATACTGGTACCACCAAAAACACTGAACGCTTCATTAGGCTCGTCAGGCATTTGTGTTATTGCTGAAGGCACAAAGCCATATGCTCCAATACTCATTAAATCTGGTTTCGGATCACCAATAACCCCAGGACCTCTGCTAGAAAAATCAACAACATGATCTGAATGATCAGTTGTGTTTCCAAATCGTGGCTGGCCTTGGAAAGAACTGTGTCCTACAAAGTCATTATTTGTTACAGCACCAACAGCTATACCAAATGACGTAATTCCAGGCATGCCCATTGTGCCATACCCATGTCCGGAGTTTCCGGCACTAGACACTATTGTTGTTCCTGTATAATTTGCATGAAGAGACTCTGGTATGGCAAGTGTGTTAAGTACGTGTGATGAGATGTCCATACCAGGTGCATATTCTAGACTTGGAAAAGTGCTAACTCCCCAACTGTTTGAAATAATATCTGCCTTTGATTCACCCGTGTATGTCCACTTGTTATCATTATTTTCAAAACCAGCACTCCACATCCATCCATAAAATACATCGCCAAACCACAATGACTTTACTGGAAGTATGCTTGCGCCCGGCGCTATGCCCAATATGGTCGATTTCTTTGTGTCATTGTAGATGTCATACTCCATCTTACCCTTTGATACAATTGTTGCAGAAGACGCAGTTCCATGTCCGAAAAAGTCATTCATAACTCCAAAATAATTACCATCATTATCCATTGCAGGTAACAATGTTCCATTAATTGCGTTTAGCTTCTCGTCAATTTCGGCTTCACCTGAAAAAATTCCATATATGTCAACTACTCTTGCTCCTACCGTTCCGGCTGAATAATCATTTACACCGTCATTATCTGAATCATAAAGCAAGAATTCGTTTCCACTACCAATGGTAATGGGCGTCTCATCGGTAAAGTCAAAGTCATAATCTGGTCTTGAGTTTTCAGCCCTAGTAAAATCTAGCCAAGAACTTGACATGTCTGGCGTGATTGTGTCATACACACCGGCCTCATTAGGATCAGTCACTAGAACAATTAGAACCTGTAATTTGCCTATATGCGAAGCAAGCATTGCACCCACATGATAGATTCCACTTTTGGACGGAATGAAGTCTTTTTTGCTTTCCCCAATTTTCATGTCGCCATTTATCTTGGCGTAAATAACATGCTCCTGACCATAGTATGGATACAAGGAATTGTAAACAGAGAGCGTGGCATTATTTGCTGTCGTTCTCAAAAATACACCATCCTTTGACACATAGGCATAAGATGTTGTATCTAGATCTATCAATTCGTTTTTTGTAAAGTTGTACACCCTATCTTTTGCTATGTTTGCAGCAAATGTGGAGTTAGTAAGAACCAGTCCTTGTCCATCAGCATCAAGCATTATGGGATTGTTATCATCATCTCGTGCTAAAGATTCCATTATGTCGGGATTTGAAAAATCAACTCCCGTATCCATTACAGCCACAGTGACTCCCTTACCTGTCACATCGTAGAGTTTATGCACATGCTCTGAATTTGCTATATTTCCAAATTGGGATGTTTTGGTAATTGCGTTAGATGAAACATATTTGGAATGAAAATCCAATGCAAAATCTTCAATGACATAATACCCACTAGATTTTAGTTGTAACGCCTCGTTTTCTGTTAATATCCCAACCGAGAAAAATCCGTCTCCAGAATCAATTCCGTATACGAGATCCTTTGTATCAGTATATGCATTATCTAGAGAGCCAGAGCCATAAACAAGATACCTTTTTGTCATGCTATCTTGGCGTGGTAGCTCTATCGAAATAATATCAGTCGTTACTTCAATGTCGAAGTTTGAAAATGTGGAGACTTCAGTGCCTTCCATAAAACCATAAGAGCTTTGCTGGAATAAGATCAGTACAAAAAATGCAACTAGAAATAGTACTAGTTTAGACATTACAAGAAATTGTCTAATTACAATTATTATAACTATCTTCTGCGCGCAATGATTGAAATCTGCAAAGCAAGTATAACTGCGATAGCACCCATTATGGGGAATAATAACGAATTAACCTGTAACGATGCCTGTTCTATATTCTCTACTGCTGAAGACATGGTAGATACGCTAGTATCAATAATTGTTACACTCTCATTCAGTTTTGTGCTAGCGTCTTCGAGTGTAGTACCAAATCCATGAATGTCAGTTTGGAGTGTATCAAGTTCACTGGATGCAGTTGTCAATACTTCGTTAAGAGTAATGATCTGCCTAGATATACCAGCTATATCCTCGCCAAGAACTAGAGTAGCAGCAGAGCCATGCGACTGTGTTCCTTCAGAAAATGCAACCATATGGAAAATGTAAGTGCCTTCCATTCTAGGTGTGTATTCTACAAAGAACAGACCCTCATGCAGCATCTGTACTGATGTTGCAAGACTTTGCACTTTTCCATCAGGAGAATGTATGTGTGATGACGACAATACCTTCTGTGCGTCACCACCAACCAAAAGTCCATCAGTTGTGACCTGTACAAACACACGGAAAGGTCTGTCCGCAGCAGCCATCTCTGGTGCAAAGACTTCTGTAGTAATTCTACGTTCTATCGGTATCAATTCAAGTTCTGTTGTAGATGCAAACTTTATGTCAATTTTTTGACTCTCACCAACATTTGTTAGTACTTCAACAGTATAAGTTCCAAAAGGATACTGTGTTGATGAGTCTGGCCAATCCAATATTTTATAGCTGAATGAACCGTCAGTTCCAGTTATAATTTGTTGAAACTCAGCTTGTCCTCCATCTGGAGCGAACAGTCGTATAACTAAAGGTGCGTTTTCGGGACCAGTACCATATACCAAAAGTGGATGTTGTGTAGTGTATATTTGCTGATTCGTAAACGCCTGTAATTCTTGTGCGAATGCACCTGGTGAACTAGCAATAATTAGAAAACCAATGATAGTAAAAATTAGAAATTTCAATGCTTACATTAATTTCGACTGGTAGATATTGTTTCTGAATAAATTTTCCTTGTTTAGAATAAAAAAAAGAAAAAAGGGGGGGGTTAGAATGTTTCTAGTCTTATACTACGTCTATGTCTACTGATACTGTTGGCGATAGCGCTGTTGGATTATCTACACTCTCCCATACAAACACTGTTGCAGTGTATGAACCGGAAGAATCAGGTGTCCATGACAATGCTGGACTCATTGATTGTCCTGCAGTCAAAGAACCTGTAATCCATGCTAGCGATACGGTTACTCCGTCGCTATCCTGTACCTGTACTAAGTAGGCGAATTCTTGATCACCGTCTTGTCCATTTGACACGTCGGCTGCAATCTGCACTTGTTGATCAACTGATACTTCTGCAACTGAGGAGCCGAATGCATCGACTACACGTGCGTTAGCAGCAGGTGCTCTTTCAAGTGGTGGGAATGCTGTACCAACTGTGGTTGTGGCAGCTATGGTCAAGTCATCGTCTGTTGTATATGGTTCAGGTAGTGTTTCATCAGTATACTCAGCGGTTACAGTGTCACCTTCGGAGACACGTAGATTTGAACCAGAAGATGCAAGGTCGCTAGTAAAGAATACTGTTCCCTCGAATACTCCTGTATCTTCGTTAGTCTCGCTCATGTCAAGGTTGAAACCACCGTTATCTGAATCAGAGAATACGTCTATCGTAAATGTATCAATAATATCGTCATCCAAGTTTTCGTCTGGGTCTACAACTGTAATTACTGCTGAACCGCCTGCTGAAACTGCGCTGGTGTCAAAGTATGCTTCGCCAATATTCCAGACGATGCTTGCTGAGGCAACCACTACTTGGGCATCATTGTACTCGTAAGAGACAGAGATACCGTCAGTTTGTGAGTCAGTTCGTAGTATACCACCATCATTTGTGGATCCACAGGTTGTTGCATCTGGGGTTCTATTGCTAGAATCAGATGACATTGTGTGGGCGAATCCAGCTAACTGGATTTCACCTTCAAAGACTCCTGTATCAGGTCCAGATTCATCTCCAAAGTAAGTCTTGTCACCGGATGAACACATCTTTCCAACTCTGGTTGTTACCTGAATTGGTAGATCTGCTGTACCGATTTGTTCCTCACTTGCAGTGTTTCTGTTATGATCAGGTGCAGTGATTGTGAAGAATACCGTGTCAGTCCATGTATAGACTGCTTGGTCTAATTCAACGAGTGCGCCAAAGTTTGAAATGCTAAAGAATACTTCAACATCCAAATCATCGTCACCTACGTTATCTTCACCTGATAAACCTTGATCCGCGTATGTTAAGGTTACAGCCTCTCCAAAGTCAATTGTTTGGATAGTATTGCTTACACTGTTATCGTTATAGATACCAGATGTTGGTAATGTGACTACGGTCTGGAATACACCAGTGTCGTCACCTGTTTCCTGTAAGGTTGATGGGTTATTTGTAAAGTTGTTGTCTGCATCCAATCCTTCGGATGAGTCAGCGTCTGAGTCCCACTCAATTAAAGCAGTGGTATACGTTTCAGTTGAACCAGCATCTAAGTTCAAGTCAGGATCGGTTAATGTTAAAACCATATCGCTGCCTAGTACATAGACATCTTTGTCAAGTGAAAGTGAACCAGTTCTTAGATCGAATGTTGAAGAGTCGTATACAGTTGATGTAGAACCACCGTCATCAGATGTATCAACGTATGATACCTGAATAACGTCACCAGATGATACTGTTACATTAGATGCACCACAGTCTTGTGATTCATCAATTGTAAATTCTACTTCGTAGTCAAATGAATCTCTCACAATTTCTGTGAGTGGTCCTAATTCTTCTACGACTGAGCCAGAGGCATCAGATGCTACAGTACTACCAGCTGTGAAACAAGTTTGGGATGATGTTCCCTCAATAATCTTGATGATTATTGTACCTGCTCCTGTGCCTGAGCCTGTAGTTAGAGTATCAGCGGTAAAGTCTGCATCATGTACAACAATTGTTGCTGTAACTGGACCTGCGCTACTTATGTCGGTTGAGTTATCACCTTCTTCAAGGTCGTTTGCTGCAAATGGTACTGGATAGACTGATCTGTCGAATGATACGCTACCACTGTTTGAAGTGATTGTTGCTATATCATAGAATTCGACACTGTTTCCACCAGCATCCCTTGACTCATAGTATGTTAGTTCCATATCCTGGCCATTTTTATCTGGAACAGTGAATGTTCCGACAAATACACCAGAATCGTTACTTGTCTCTATGATAGTCATTGGGCTTGTTGCAACGGTCTGAGTGGTTATACCATCAGAACCTGTTATTGTGACATTGAATGTGGTTGAGCTGTTTTGATAAGTATCGCGTATTGCACTGTCTTGGTTAAGATCAGCATCGACTATGGTAATTGTTGCCATGTCATCTGCCTCATAGGTATCTGCATCTAGATCTGCTGTACCCGTGTGGGTCATTGTATCTAGTTGAGCGCCTATCTCAGTTGATGCTTGTAATGCATCTGTATCATTGTATATGACACGTATTGCATCTACTCCATCAACGGAATCTTGTACTACGACTAGTGCGTGTCCGTCTTCTCCCATATCGGTTAAGAGGCTCTCTACTTCATGGTCGTTACCATTGTGTTCACCACTAATGGAACCACCTGTTGTTGAGTTGTTCAAGGTTATGTATTCTACAGAGCCTTCGAATACACCAGTGTTATCACCGGTTTCTTTGGCTTCGATTCTGTATGTACAATTGTGGACTAATCCTGTTGCGTTATTCTGATCGAAGTTACAGAAGTCAGCAGAAATTGCATAGTCAGCTGTTGCTGCTAGGTCTTTTCCTGCTGCGTGTGTAATCTCGAATGCGACTGTGACAAATGTAGTTCCGGCATTATCGTCTGCACCTGTGTTCCATGATTGATGGTCGGATATATCTTGGGATTTAAGCCAATCTGTACCGTCATCTAGATCATAAACTCCAGAGCGTACGTTACCATCACTAACTATAGTAATGATGGAGGTTGTACCTGAATCTGTACCGTTATCACCGTCTGCTGCTAGATATACGTTAACGTCTGTTGAAGACATGTCTCCTGCTGGACCTTCAATGTTATAACTAAGAACCACTGTTCCTGGTAGTCCAACTAGGTCTTTTATTGAGTGACCAGTTGTGACGTTAATCCAAGTTGATGTTGCTGCAGCAGTATTACCTGATTCAGCTTGATGTATGATTCTTAATCTATCACTATTGTCCGTTGTGTTATACACAGCAACGGTATAGTTAGATGCACCCTCTGTACCTGGTGAACCTTCACCTACAACAACACCTGTTGTGGCGCCTGCATCACCGGCTTGTAAGGAACCATTTGATCCCTCAGAGAGAGATAAACCACCTGTACCCATACTGATAGTTGGGACAGCTCGTTTTTCATCTTTAATTTTTAATCTTTCATCGTCCGTTGGGTTAAAGTTCATGTCTGGGTCGTTGATTGTGAATGTTGCAACTTCCGTTGAAATCCAATCACCTGCACCCGCGTCAAAGTCTATGGTTGCATCATTATAAGTAATGATTACGTCGGCGGTTTCGCCTGCATAATCAAATACTGTTTTATTGTCGCCAGCGGCATCTGCCTTGACTTCAAGTTGTGATTCACCATTTAAGTCAAATGACTCGAAAATTGCAGTGTTTGAACCGCTTTCGGTCATTGAGACTGTTGTATATCCTGACATAACTCCTGTAGTACTTGCGTCCCATGTAAGCTGACAGTTGTCTTCACATCCGTGGTCACCTTGTTCTGCTCCAGACCACTCACTATTGGTTCCGTTGTTTGCAAATATGATAGATGTTGAGCTTGCCTTTGTCTCGGAAAGATCAAAAATCCAAATATCTACATCCGTTGGATCAATGTTAAGTGCTGGGTCGGTGATGGTCATGTGAAGTTCTGCATGAGCAGCTGGACTGTTGTTGATAATATTGATTGATGCTTCATCATCAGTATTACCGTATTCAACATTTAGTTCGTTAGAACCATATTCGATGATGTTATCATCGCTCAAGTCGTAACCTAAGATGTATGGCCATGAACCGTAACCTGATGCATTAAGTGCGTGTCCTCTTTGACCCAAGTCATTTGCTGACTCGTTGTGGTCACTGAGTGTTGGTGCACTTTGTAATACTGCAGCAGATATTAATTGTCTTGCTACTGTTGCGGTTGAGTCGTCCAGAGTTTTAATCATGTTGTCTGCGTCAAAGCATGAACCGGCTTGGCCCGATACTTCAGCAGCAGTTGCTACTACCTCTGCCCAAATTGCATAATCGTCGTCAGCGACAATATATGAACTACCGCCGTCGACTGAGAAACCTGTATCACATGATTCACCATATTCCATACCATTACCATCTGCATCCAGTAAGGTTGCAGCTGAATCATCAACTACGTAAATATACCATTTACCGTTGATGGCTTGGTTCATAATGAAATCAGTGTCGTTGATTGTGATTTCGGCTCCATTGTTGATATCAATTTCTGTGTCAGAGATGTCTGGGTCGTTAACTACAATTTCTAGGATAGCTCCTCCTTGAATATATTCAGAGCTGACAGATAACATTCCGTCGGTGAGTGCAAAGGTGTCTGCTTCTGCCTGAGGCATAAAGCTTGGAACACCAATTGCCATTCCACCGGCGAACATTATCGCCATTATTGTAAGACTAGTTAATTTACGTCCTATTTCGTTTTTCATGTTATTGGAATTTCTTTCAAATTTTAGTATATAACACTAATGGACATCTTGTCCATTTTTGCATCCTACTTTATACATATTTCAACTAGCGATCATAAATTTTACAATTTTTAGATCGTTTATTGAAATTATTACAAAATAGTCATCATAACTATTAAGTATTTTGATGGTTTGTTATGATCGATTTCGTACCTAGGAGGCCTTTATAGAGTGAAATTGCCTCCTTCTCGTCCTTTGGACCAACCAGAACAGCAGATCCACGCTTCATGAAACTGACAGAGAGGTCATTTGTCCTTAGGGAAAGTCCAAGATCACCCAAATTTTCCACAATAAAGTCTCTGTTTTTAGCAATAGATGTGATATCATCAACGTTTAGTGCAACAGGATACGTAGGTGTAATTGAAAATGTTCTTTTTCCTTTGTTTCGTCCACATAATTCTTCAAGTATGAGCTCTTCCTTTGGTTTCTCTTGTTTCTTTCCAGTACCACACACCGAACACTCGTCAACCCTGGAAACTTTAGTGAAATTAAAGACCAAGTTTTCCAAATCAACATGTAAAACTTTATCCTTAAGACTTGGTTCTTTTCCTGTAATTACTTTTACAGTTTCAGAAACTTCAATGCCACCAATGATAGAAAGTATTGATGGATGTACACCTTCAATGCTACAAGTTGGCATAGAATCTTCATCAAGTGCAGGAAACAAACAATGATAACAAGCAGATTCGTTAGGAAGTATTGTAAAACACTGACCAGTGACACCAACTGCTGCACCAGTAACAAAAGGAATTTTTTTTTCTATGCAAGCTTTGTTGAGTGAATAACGCGCGTTAACACTATCAAGTGCATCAACAACAACATCACAACCATCAACAACTTCAAATGCAGTGTAATCATTAATTGAAACAGGCATTTCCTCTATAACAATGTCTGCATTAAGTTTGCGTAGTTTTCTTGCAGCAGTTTCAACTTTTACTTGTCCAACATCATCTTCATTAAACATTGTTTGTCTATGCAAGTTTGATAACTCAATAACATCTCTGTCAACAATTCGAATTTTTCCAACACCCATAGCTGCAAGCCTTGTAACTATTGGATTACCCAAACCTCCAACACCAACAACACAAATCTTAGATTGTTTTAATTTTAATTGTCCTTGATAACCAATTTCTTCTAACATAACTTGTCGAGAATATCTATCCAATTCTTTTTCGGAAAGGTCAGACACCTGTTCCCCTGTCCCACTGCCTCCTGCTACTGCAGGAAGAATTGATATTTCATCACCATCACTTAACGTAGTGTCAAGACCTGAAGAAAATTTTGCATTCTTTCCATTGATGTAAATGTTGATCAGTGATCTTGGTGTACCATCTTCATTTAGAACTCTGCGTTTAAAATCGTCACCCATTGTTTCTGAAATTTTAGCAAACGCATCTTTCAGTGTAGCTGCATCAAGATCAGTTTTCTTCTCTCCTGTGCCTCCATTCAAAACTGATGGAATTGTGAAGGTAATACTTGTCAATTTACTTCACAACCGCCGAAATTTTTGCAACATCAGGCTGCATAACCTGTGGTCTGGACAGTACATCCATAATAGATTCTGTCGCCTTTAATCCGTTACCTGTTACATAACAAACTGTAGTTTCATCCTTGTCAATTTGTCCATCATCAACCATCTTCTTTAGTACAGCTACCGATACACCACCAGCAGGTTCTGTGAATATGCCTTCTGTTTTTGCAAGTAATAGTATTGCATCAAGTGTTTCTTTATTGTTTGATTCTTGAGCTATTCCATTGTATTGCTTTAGTCTTTTCAAAACATAACGGCCGTCTCCTGGATCACCAATTGCTAAACTTTTTGCAACAGTATCAGGATTTTCTACTGGAATGACATCATCACTGTTATCTTTAAACGCACTAACTATTGGTGCACAACCACGTGGCTGTGCACAATTCATGTGCATTTTTGATACTTTGTCTATTAATGAAACTGTTTCTAACTCCTCAAACCCTTTACAAATTGCATTGAGCATTGCGCCACTTCCAGTTGGAACAATCAATTGATCAGGTACTTTCCAATCCAATTGTTCAGCCACTTCATACGCTAAAGTCTTTGAACCCTCAACATAGTAAGACCGCATGTTGATGTTTACAATGCCAACTCCCTTGCTGTCACCTATCTGTGCAGCTATTCTGTTTGCATCATCATATGTTCCATCAACAGCTATGTAATTTGCACCGTATGACAACGCTTGGGCAATTTTTGCGTGTTCGATATCACTTGGTGCAAATATGTAACATGGAAAGTCTGCTTTTGCTGCATGTGCAGCTGTCGCTGACGCTAAATTGCCAGTTGATGCACATCCTACGGAACTTAAACCAAATTCTTTTGCTTTAGAGATTGCAACGCCTGCAGGTCTATCTTTAAATGAAAATGTTGGGTTGACAGAATCATTTTTTATGTATAGGTTGTTTAGTCCAATCTCCTTTCCTAGCTTTTCTGCTCTAACAAGTGGTGTCATTCCAGCGTTTATGCTAACAATGTTAGATTTGTCAATGATTGGAAGTAGCTCGAAATACCTCCAATAGGTTTGTTCACGGCCTGCAAAGGTATCTTTTGTTATAGATGGAAAGTGATAATGAACATCTAGTGGACCAAAGCACTCATCACAGATATACTTGAAAGTAGAGTCATACTCCTTTTTGCATTCCCTACACTGTAGGAAGGTCTTATCCATGCCAGACATTCGTAAAAGTATTGATAAAATATCCTAATATCAAGTTAAGTAATACTTAACTTTTGAGTGAGTTGTGGAAGCAAGTTCGCTCGCCTGTATGACATGCTGGACCTGCAGGTTCTACTAGATAGATTAGTGCATCAGAGTCACAGTCAACCAAAACTTCTCTAACTTTTTGCGTATTACCTGATTCCTCACCTTTCATCCATAGTTTCTTTCTAGATCTACTCCAAAACCAAGAATTTCCAGTAGATAATGTACGTTCGAGTGATTCCTTGTTTGAATATGCCAACGTTAGAATCTCCTTGGTGTTAGCGTCCTGCACTATAACAGGAACTATACCATTCCCTTTTGAAAAATCAATGTTAGTGATGTTTTGTTCCATAGTTTATCATAAACTGTATGTTTGTTAATCTTTACTATATCCTCACAGGAATTCCGTTTTCTTTGATTAATTTTTTCACGCGGTTAACAGAATGTGTCTCATAATGAAATATAGAGGCGGCTAATGCTGCTTCTACATCAGTTTTTTTAAAAACATCAATCATGTCCTCAGGCTTTCCACAACCACCTGATGCAACGACAGGAATAGAAACAGAGTTAACAATTTTCTTTGTCAAGTCAACATCATAACCGTCTTTTGTTCCATCCATATCTATACTGGTTAGAAGTATTTCACCTGCACCAAGTGACTCCATTTTTTTTGTCCACTCAATTGCATCAATCCCAGTTTCCTTTTTACCACCGTATATGAATACTTCAAACCAGAATTTTTTTCCGTTATCAGTGAATACATTTTTTTGTCCAGCTACATTATAGTTTCTCTTAACATCAACTGCAACAACAATACATTGTCTTCCAAAAAGTTCCATTAGTTCTGTAATGATTTTAGGATTTTTCACAGCACCAGTATTAATTGCAACTTTATCAGCACCATTAAGAAGTATGTCTCTTGCATGTTGAAGTGTCTTTACACCACCACCGACAGTAAATGGTATGTTGATCACTTTTGCAACTTTAGAAACTAATGACTTTATTATTTCTCTATTCTCTTCTGATGCAGTAATATCAAGAAAGACAAGTTCGTCTGCACCTTCATTGCTATATTTTTCAGCTAGTGAAACAGGATCACCTGCATCTTTAATTGATTTAAAATGTAAGCCTTTAACTACTCTACCGTTTGCTACGTCAAGACAAGGTATTACTCTTTTAGTCAAAGTCATATCCCCTTTGCCTCCTCAATTGTAACACGATTTTCATAGAGTGCCTTTCCTAATATTACGCCAAATGGGTTTAGTTCCTTCACTTTTACGACATCATCAATATTGGAAATTCCCCCACTAACAATGAGATTAACATCTTCGATTTTATTTACCATTTTTAGTGGTTCTAGGTCAGGTCCCTCTAGTGTACCATCCCTGACTATACTAGTCGATAAATATTCTGAAAAACCCATTTTTTTGAAGTCGTTTACAGCATCAATTAATGGTATCTTCGTGGTCTGTTGCCATCCATTCACAACTATAAGACCATCATTATGATCAACCGATATCACTAATTTTTCATTACCATATGTTGTTAGAAGCCTATCAAGCACTGTTTTATCCTTGAATGCAAGTGTTCCTATCACTACTCTTTGTGCAAATCCGAGAGCCTCTTCGATAACCGTTTCATTCCTAAATCCTCCAGCAACTTGTACTGGGATTTTTACTGATTCCGCTATGTTCTTGAGTGAATCAAAGTTAGAACCACTTCCAAGAGTTGCATCAAGATCTACTAGGTGAATCATATCGGCACCAGCAGACTCCCATTT
>ENA-UPTF01001333-UPTF01001333.1-marine-metagenome-genome-assembly--contig:-NODE-1333-length-15642-cov-3.591455_pt1 | contig 15642 bp, 17 predicted proteins | sample MGYA00238166_ERZ767019 | MGnify/ENA primary metagenome ERZ767019 (study PRJEB28930, sample SAMN06266391) | marine metagenome | isolation source: Sea water from 250 m depth | place: Atlantic Ocean...
GGCAATTTCCATTCACCCGCAAGATTGTTCCAGATTTCACTTCGTAGGCTCATCGGAGTTTCTCCGGAATCTATTCCTAATAAACTCACCCCACGCAAAATAAACGGAAAAACTGTTGTCGGTAAATCAGCAGATGCTACTAACCCTGTTGCGGCTGCAGCCCCTCCGCGTTTAATCGCTTTAATCAGCGTAGCTAAAGTAGTTCCTCCCACTGTATCTACTGCTCCAACCCAACGTTCTCTCAGCAACGGTTTTCTCGATTCATTGTTTACTTCATCACGATGAATGATTTCCTCAGCACCTAATCTCCTCAGAAATTCAGTTTCCTCTGTCTTTCCTGTCGCAGCGACCACATTGTAGCCTAAATTTGAAAGTAGTGCTACTGATACACTACCAACACCTCCGGTTGATCCGGTAACGACGACTTCTCCCTGGTCAGGAGTAACTCCATGTTTGAGCAAAGCATGAACAGAAAGTGCAGCTGTGTAACCTGCTGTACCGTAAATCATGGCTTCTTTAACGGAAAGTCCATCCGGAAGCGGAACCACCCAGTCAGCAGGAACTCGAATATATTGCCCAAAGCCTCCAGAGGTGTCCATGCCCAAATCATAACTTGTTACGATCACAGAGTCACCAACCTTGAAGCGTGAATCTGAACTTTCTGCAACCTCACCTGATGCGTCTATTCCAGGCGTGTGAGGATAATTGCGAGTTACTCCAGGATTACCAGTGCAGGAAAGTCCATCCTTGTAGTTCAACGAAGAAAAGCGTACCCGCACCAGAACTTCACCTTCTGGCAGTTCTTTTATTGAGCGTTCAGTTATTTGACGAATAAAATCTTTTTCATTGATTTTACTAACTACCATAGCGCGAAAAATCGTATCTCTCATTTTAATTTTTTAGCATAAAAATTTTACCAGTGGTTCTATTACCGACAAATCTTCCTCATCACAAGTCTCAAGCCAGGATTCTTCTTTTCCGATTTTGACAATCAGCATTGGTCCCCAGAATGGATTTTCGTTAAATTCCCATTCTGTTTGCCTTTCCTGAGAAGCACCTTCTCCGTCAATATAAGCGAGAAACGGCCCGCCTAGTTCCTCCATATCAGTAGCTTCACATCTTAACAAATCGCAGAGTGTATCCAAATCAAGAGTTTCTTCGATTTGTTCAATGCTCTGCTCATCCGGATCAATATAGATCCATGTACCATTTTGACTAAAATCCGGATTCATCTAACCAACAAATTTAAGCAGCAGAAAATACCCAAACATTTTGAAGTTTGAAATCGTAGTCAGATGTTGCTTCTGATATACTGGATTCTGCTAAAGACAAATTCACACAAAAAATGCCCAAAAACTCTGTTAAAATTTACACCGATGGTGCGTGCTCACCCAACCCCGGAATTGGAGGATGGGGAGCGGTTTTGATTTCCGAAGAGCACAGTCTCCGCACTGAAATTTCCGGTTCCGAAGTTGACACAACCAACAACCGTATGGAGTTGACGGCTGTGATCAAAGCCCTGGGAGCTTTAAAAAAACCGTGCGTGGTTGAACTCTTCACAGATTCAAGTTACGTGAAAAATGCATTTGAGCAAAAGTGGCTCAAAAACTGGCAGATCAAAGGATGGAAAACCAAAGGAGGCAAGCCGGTTGCAAATAAAGATCTCTGGCTTCACCTGCTTGAAGTCAGTCACGAGCATGTAGTTTCATGGCACTGGGTCAAAGGACACTCCGGGAACCCAGAAAATGACCGCTGCGACGAACTTGCGGTTCAGGCCAGAAAAGATCTTGTAAAGACCAATTAATAGAGTCTCACTGTAACGGTTGAGTCAACCTTCGCTATAAATTATCCCAAACAGCCTTTACAATTTCCTTAACTTGAGCGTCAGTAAATTTGCCGTCAACACTATAAAGCACCTTCCCATCTTTACCAAACAGCACGACGTCGTTATTATCGTCACTTAATCTCCACTTCTGAACCAACGTTTTTTCAAGGTCTTTCACATAAACTGTCGATTTGTATTCTTCTTGTTTGCTATTTAATTTTATGTTGATAGCAACATTTGGCAGCCAGGTAGCCGCCATATTAATTACTGCAACAGAACCATATTTTTCTGAAGGGTAGTTTTCCGCCTTGAGAGCTTCGCTGACATGATTGTTAAGTTCCGATTCATCAGGGTCAACATAGAAAAGGATGAGGACTTTTCCGGAAACAAGTTCTTCACTGCTCCACTGTGTACCGTCTAGTCTACCACCTAAATCGTCTTTCAGCACAATTGTTGGCGGAATTTCACCAATGGGCAATTCTGCGAAAGTCATTGCTGAAGACAAAAGTAAAAATGTTAAAATTGTAAATGTTCTCATATCATCTTTTTATGTTTACTTGGTTAACTGAAAAGCACACATTATAACTTAAATTACGTAATTGAAAGACAAAAATGATTTTACCCGGAAATTGGTGCAGGTATGTCCGGAAGATTCAAGCAGCGCGGAAGTTTAATTGAACCATCTTTTTGCTGTCCATTTTCGATCAGGGCAATCAAAGTTCGTGAAACCGCAATTGCAGTTCCATTGAGCATATGGACAAATCGGTTTTTTCCTGTATCTGCATCATTGTAGCGGATGTTCATGCGCCGTGACTGATAGTCTGTACAGTTTGAAGAAGACGTAACCTCACCCCATTTCCCACGTCCCGGCATCCAGGCTTCTAAATCATATTTTCGATAAGCAGGACCTCCGAGGTCACCTGTACAAATGTTAACCACTTGATATGGGATCTCCAAATCCTGATAAATCTGTTCTTCAATTTCACGCATTTTTTCATGCATTTCTTCCGACTTTTCAGGATGAGTAAAAGCAAACATTTCTATTTTGGAAAACTGATGCACCCTGTATAATCCACGGGATTCCCGCCCTGCCGCACCAGCCTCGGTGCGATAACAATGCGAAAAACCTGCATACAAAATCGGTAATTGATCTGCCTTGAGCACCTGATCGGCCAGCAACCCACCCAAAGTTATTTCTGCTGTTGCAATCAAACAGAGGTCTGAATCCTCCAACGAATAAATCTGGGTTTCCTCACCACGTGGACTGAAGCCAATGCCGTCCAAAATCTGACTCCTTGCCAAGTCTGGTGTCATGTGAACGGTGAATCCCTCTTTTTGCAGCAAACCGAGGGCATATTGTGCTAGTGCCAACTCCAAGAAAACAGCCTGATTTTTGAGGTAGTAAAATTTTTGTCCAGAAACTTTTGCTCCTCCGTCAAAGTCAATCAGGTCCAGTGCCTCCATCAGCTCAAGATGGTCTTTTGGCTCAAAATCAAATTTTCGAATTGTTCCAACTTCCCGTATCGGCATGTTGTCCTCATCAGTCAAACCTTCTGGAGAATCAGGATGTGTTAGATTTGGAACCTGTTTTAGCAAATTGAGGCGCTGCTCTACCAGTTCATGGAGAAATGATTCTTTCTCAGACTCTTCGTTACGTAAATTTTTTGATTCTTCGATCAGCGGCTGACGTTCATTAGACGGAATTTTACCTTTCATTTCTTTACTGATCTCATTCCGACGCTGTCTAACCGAATCGACTTCAGCAGTGATTTGCCTGACCTGTTCATCAAGCTCCAACAATTTTTCAATGTCAACGTGGACATTTCGTTTGCGGCAATTTTCCGCAATTTCTTCAGGCTGGCTTCGGATTAATTTAAGATCGAGCATTTAATAAGGTTTCTGGTTTCAAATTTCTAGTTTTTTAGGAAAAATACTTTCCGGACGAAGTTGATGATATCCCGTCAATTCTTGAACAGCTGTTGCAGTTGCTAATAGGTGATGATCCTCATAACGCCTTCCCATTAACTGTAACCCTACGGGTAATCCGCTCTTTGTTGGCCGCCCAGGAATTGAAATTGCGGGTGTTCGAGTGAGGTTTGCCAGCACACTGCAAATATCGGCCATATACATAGCTAGTGGATCTTCAGTTTTTTCTCCCAATTTGAAAGCTGGGAAAGGTGAAACTGGTCCGAGAATAAAATCAAATTTATCGAAAGATATTTTTGTGGAAAAAATTTCGTCTTTTGAAGCGTTAATTTTATTATCTTCAAGAAAAAAAGAGATTCAGTTAAAATATGATTTAGAAAATAATGTAAATTTAATTAAATTTTCTGAAGGAAAAATTGATATAAGTTTTAATGAAAATCTTGATAAAAATTTTGTAAGAAATTTATCTGAAAAATTATTAGAATGGACCGGCAAAAGGTGGGTAATATCTTTAACCAAGGAAATTGGCCAAAAAACATTTTCAGAAACTAGAGTTATAAAAAGAAAGGAATTAATTGAAAAGGCAAAAGAAGGAGATACATATAAAAAATTTAAAGATATTTTTTCAGATGGGGAGTTAGTTGAAGTTTCAGACAAGGATTAAAATATGACAGATTTTACTAATTTAATTTCAGAAGCAAAAAAAATGCAATTAAAAATGAAGGAAACGCAAGAAGCCCTTAAAAAAATTGAAGTTGAGGGCATATCAGGAGCAGGACAGGTAAAAATTATAATGAGTCTATTGCTGAGGTAAATGAAGCTCTTCATATGGCTCAATTTGCTTTTGGTTCTGGCAGAGGTCCTCACGGAGAAGCGGTTTCGTCAGAGATTCAAGATAAAGACGCCTATATGCTTCGTAAGCCAAAAGGAGTAATAGCTATTGTGACGCCTTTTAATTTTCCTTTAGCTATCGGAGCTTATTGGTGCGCCGCGCCAGCCATAGTAGAAGGGAACACGGTAGTAATTAAGCCTAGTGAAGATGCGCCAATGTCAACTCAAATGGCTGTCCAAATTTATGCGGACGCTGGTATTCCACGTGGCGTCATTAATTTGGTACATGGCGATGGTACTACTGGTAATCTTTTGGTTCATGATGATATCGATCATGTTTGTTTTACTGGTTCTGCCGAGGTTGGACAACATATCAGAAAAGTAGCGGCAGAAAGCTGGCATAAAACCACGAGTTGCGAACTAGGAAGTAAATCTGCCTGCATTGTATTCGATGATGTTGAATTCAAACTAAGCATGGAGGCGGCAGTAGCTAGCGCATTTAAATTGTCCGGCCAAAGGTGTGTTTCATCTGGAAGAATCTTAGTCCAACGAACTATTTACGACGAATTCGCAAAAAGGTTCGCGCAAGAAGCAGCAAAGCTTAAAACCGGTAATCCCTTTAGAGTTGTGTTGGGCACCACAGGAACTCCTGACGCACTCTGTTGGGAAAATTATGTACCCAACGAGGATAATTATTATGGGCCCATAATTAACGAACAGGGTTTCGGTAAAATCCGACTGTACAACAAAATGGTTGCAGACGATGCTGAGGCTGAAGTGCTACTAAGTCCAGTTTATACTGGAGAGGGTAAATCTTATTACTCTACCCCGATGGTTTACAAAACGGAATGGAGAGACGTACCTTACTTGAAGAACGAGGTCTTTGGTCCACATGTAGCTATAATTCCATTTAACGATTTAGAAGATGCTATTAATATGCATAATGATGTTCCACAAGGGCTTTCTAGCTCTATATTCACAACTAACTTAAAGAGTGCGGAAAAGTTTCTATCTCACAGAGGAAGCGATTGCGGCATTGCCAATGTGAACATTGGTACTTCAGGGGCTGAGATAGGTGGCGCATTTGGTGGAGAAAAAGAAACAGGTGGTGGTAGAGAGTCCGGATCAGATTCATGGAAACAATACATGCGACGTCAAACAAATACAATCAATTGGAGCAATGATTTACCATTAGCTCAAGGTATAGAATTCAATTTAGATAATTAGTATATCTTTAATAATAGGTTAATATAAATGAGTAGATTATCAGGAAATAATGTTAGAGAAGTAATTAATAAATATATGTTGGCAGATGGCATGGACCCTGTAATTGATCTTGATAAAAGTCACGGAGTATGGCTTGTAGATTCAAAAGATGATAAAGAGTATTTAGATCTTTTTTCAATGTTCGCATCAATGCCAGTAGGTTACAATCATCCTTATGTTATTGAAAACAAAGATCGTTTTATTTCCGCTGCACTAAATAAACCCACTAATTCTGATGTTTATTCAGTGGAAATGGCAGAATTTGTAAAAACAATGGGACGAGTAGCTCAACCTGATTACTTGCCCTATGCATTTTATGTTGAAGGGGGTGCTTTAGGTGTTGAAAATGCTTTAAAAACTGCTTTTGATTGGAAAGTAAGAAAAAACCTTAATTCAGGAAATGGTGAAAAGGGTTCCAAAGTTATACATTTTAAAGAATGTTTTCATGGGAGAACAGGATATACGATGAGTCTTACAGATTCTCCAGACCCAAGAAAAACAATGTATTATCCTCAATTTGATTGGCCAAGAATAACTAATCCAAAAATTCATTTTCCTCTTGATGAACAATCTTTAAAAGATGTAATTCGTGCAGAAAATGAAGCTATTGAACAAATAAAAACTTCATTAATCGAAAATCCGAATGACATTGCCGCACTTATTATAGAACCGATACAAGGTGAAGGAGGGGATAATCACTTTCGTTGTGAATTTTTTAAAGAATTAAGAACTTTGGCTAATGATAATGAATTTTTACTAATATATGATGAAGTACAAACTGGAGTAGGTGTTACAGGAGAAATGTGGGCACACCAACTTTTTACTTCTGAAAACTTTGATTGTGAATGTGATAGCGTTGATACCAGACCGGATATTATTAGTTTTGGTAAAAAAACACAAGTATGTGGAATATTTGCAGGTGATCGATTAAATGAAGTTAAAGGTCACGTATTTGAAGAATCAAGCCGTCTCAACTCAACTTGGGGTGGAAATCTTGTTGATATGGTTAGATTTACTGTTTATTTAGAAATTATAGAATCTGAAAACTTGGTTTCAAAGGCTAAAGAAAATGGAAAATATTTAACTGAAGGATTGAAAAGCTTAGATCAAAATCATAATGTTGTTTCAAATGTTAGAAATAAAGGATTATTTGGAGCATTTGATTTACCCACAACTGAAATAAGAGATAAGGCAATTAATTTAATTGCTGAAGAAGGTGCACTCATGCTTGGTTGTGGTACACAATCTATCAGATTTAGACCTCATTTGAATATTACAACTACTGAAATAGATTTAGGTTTGGATATGATTGATCGAGCCTTAAATCACATATAACGTATGACGGGAAAAGGCGTTCTTTATATTGTTTCAACTCCGATTGGAAATTTAGAAGATATAACCTTTCGAGCTATCAGAATTCTTAAAGAATCATCTCTTATTGCTGCAGAAGATACACGTCGGACAAAAATTTTATTATCTCATTATCAAATTTCTACTTCAACTATTAGTTATTATGAACATAATCGATATGCTAGAATACCTAAACTGATTGATCATTTGTGTTCTGGAAAAGATATTGCTCTTGTTACTGATGCAGGAACACCTGGAATTAGTGATCCAGCATATAGATTAATACGGGCAGCTATAAATAAAAATTACAGAGTAGAATCTGTGCCAGGAGCTTCAGCCTTTCTAACCGCATTAGTCTCTTCGGGATTACCCACAGATAGATTTATATTTGAGGGCTTTCTTCCTCAAAAAAAAGGTCGAAAGGGAAAACTACTAAAAATAAAAGATATAGATGCAACTATAATTTTTTATGAAAGCCCAAATAGACTTCAAAGGACTTTAAAGGATATTCTAGAATATATTGGTGATAGACCAGCAGCTGTAGGTCGAGAATTAAGCAAAAAATATGAAGAAGTAATGAGAGGTAAGGTTTCTGATATATTATCACATTTTACTATAAATAAACCCAAAGGTGAATTTGTAATCATAATAGGTAAGGACGATCCAAATGTCTATTTCTAAAGGTAAATTAATTACTTTTGAAGGTATTGATGGGTCTGGTAAAAGTACCCAAGCCAAAAGGTTAGTTGATTATTTAAATAAATCTAAGGAAACAGCTATCTTTGTTAGAGAACCAGGAGGAACTACAATATCGGAGGAAATAAGAGATATTCTTCTTAATCGCCATCTAGAGGATATAAATGATAGAACAGAAGCATTATTAATGACAGGTAGCCGGTCCCAATTAACTCATGAAATTATAATACCTAATCTAAATAAAGGATTGCATGTAATTGCAGATCGATATTCTGATTCAACTTTGGCATATCAGGGTGGAGGTAGACAAATTGATTTAGATTGGTTAATAGATTTAAATAAATTTGCAACTTACAATTTAGATCCAAATATTACATTTTTTATCGATGTGATACCGGAGGAAGCTTTTAATAGAAAAAACAAAGAAAAAGATCGTATTGAAATGGCAGGAATTGAACTTCAAAATCGAGTTCGCGATACCTATTTAAAACTATCTCAACGATTTCAAGATAGATATAAAGTAATTGATGGGCATGATTCTATTGATAATATTCATACTAAGATATTAGATGAAATTAGAAGCAGAGAGTACATATAGATGAAACAATATGGTTTAAAAATATTTCTACCAATTGCAATTATTACTGCAATTTTCTCATTAGCTATTACGCAATCAAGCTATTATCGCAAAATTAGTAAATCACAACAGTTAATTAATCGCGTATATAATCAAATTTTTTCTAGCTATGTTCATCAAATTGACCCTGAAGCTTTTACTAAGGATGCTATAAATGGAATCACGGAGAAACTTGATCCATTTACCGAATTTATGGTTGATGATGAACAGCATAATATCAATGTTCTAAGTCAAGGTAAATACGGCGGTGTTGGAATTCAATTGAGTTATAGAAATAATACAATGTCTGTTGTAGCTCCTATGGATGGAGGACCAGCAAAAAGCGCTGGCATTATAAGTGGTGATATAATTCTTAAAGTAGATGATATTGATGTAAAGAAATTTTCATTTAATGAAGCTGCTGCTAAAATTCGTGGTGAAAAAGGTACAAAAGTAAAATTAACTGTTAAGCGGTTTGGTGATAATGATCCAATTGAATTCAATTTAACCAGGTCTGAAATCATAGTTAAAACTGTTACATATGCAGGTATGTTATCAGAATCAACGGGCTATATAAGGTTAAATCGATTTAATAGAAATTCACCGATTGAACTACAAAATTCTATATCATCTTTATTAAATAATAACGCAACGAGTTTAATTTTTGATTTGCGCGATAATGCAGGAGGATTACTAACTGCAGCTGTTTCTATGCTAGATATGATGATTGATAAAAACACAGTATTGGTATCAACCAAAGGCAGAACTAAGGATTCAAATCGAACATTTTATTCCCGAAGGGATCCAATAATTCCTGAAGATATTAAAATTGCAATACTTATTAATCAGGGTAGCGCATCTGCCAGCGAAATTGTAGCAGGATCTGTTCAGGATTTAGATAGAGGTATCGTAATTGGTCAAAAATCCTTTGGTAAGGGATTAGTCCAAACACAATATTCCTTTGATGATAAGCGTAGTATTAAAATCACAACGGCACGTTATTATATACCTAGTGGACGATTTATTCAAAAGCGTGATTATATTGATAACAAATACATAATGAATGCATCAGACGAAGATTCAATTTTTAGTACCTTAGGTGGTAGAACAGTGTATGGAAATGGCGGGATAACGCCTGATTCAACAATTGTACCTGATGCTATGAAATCTTTATCAAGTCAATATTGGCGTAATGGATATTTATATTCATTTTCACAGGAAAATAAACATGATTATAAATCATTCGAATCTGTTCAAAATGATAAAAATTTATTAAATAGATTTGAAAAATATCTCAAGACTAAAGATAAAATTTTTCTTCCTGGAGAGAAAGATTTGAATTTAGCAAAAGAGCAAATAGTGGCACTTGATTCAACTAACTTAAACGTCAATAATGCATTAGATATACTATCTGATTTCTATGATCGTGAAGAGAATAATAGAATGCAATCAGAGAAGGAAGACATAAGAGAATTGCTATTGCTTGAGTTTGCTGGTTTATTTAATGGTACTGAAGGGCGATTAATTCAGGCGCTTAATAATGATGAAACAGTTCAGACCGCTTTAGATATACTTTCAAATAATTCTGCTTATCATGCATCTTTATCAAGCATTGAAACCATTGAAAATTAAATGATAAATACTTTTTCCGAGGTAACTGATAACCCAATTAAATTCTGTAGTTGTTTTTACCATGGGGCGATTAGCTCAGTTGGTTAGAGCGCTACGTTGACATCGTAGAGGTCAGCGGTTCGACTCCGTTATCGCCCACTAGTGAAAATTAAATTATTTTAAACATTTATGACTGAAATAGAAATAACGCTACCTGATAAATCAAAAAGATCTTTTGAATCTGGCGTAACACCATTGCAAGTAGCAGAAAGTATTGGACCTCGACTTGCTGAAGATACAGTTGCCGCTACGATAAATGGAGTTTTGACCGATGCAACTTCCGAAATTACTGAAAACAGTGAATTAATACTTCATACTGGCTCCAGTGAGGAAGGTCACGATGTTTTATTGCACAGTACTGCGCACTTAATGGCTCAAGCCGTAAAATCTATCTGGCCAAAAAGTCAAATAACAATTGGCCCTACTATTGAAAATAGATTTTATTACGATTTTGATATAGATGGAACTTTTTCTGATGAAGATTTAATTAAAATTGAAAATAAAATGAAGGAAATAGCTAGTGAAAATTTATCGGTTTCAAGATCTGAGCTTGACCGTGATGAAGCAATTAAGTTATTTGAAAAACGAGGTGAGAATTATAAAGTTGAAATAATAAATGAAATAGAATCTTCGGATCAAATATCAGCATACAAGCAGGGTGATTTTATTGCTATATGTAAAGGTCCGCATGTGCCTTTAACTGGCAAAATCAAGCATTTTAAATTGTTAAATACATCGGGTGCATATTGGAGGGGTGACGAAAATAATAAAATGCTTCAAAGAATTTATGGAACAGTTTTTTCATCAAAAAAAGAATTGAATGATTATTTACATTTTTTAGAGGAAGCAAAGAAAAGAGATCATAGAAAATTAGGTAAAGAATTAGAGCTTTATACTTTCGATGATGAGGTTGGCCCTGGGCTTCCATTATGGCTACCAAATGGTGCTGTAATTATTGATGAACTCGAGAACCTTGCAAAGGAAACAGAACGAAAACATGGATATTATCAAGTTCGTTCACCTCATTTGACTAAAGGTCAGCTTTATGAAAAATCCGGACATCTTGACCTGTATAAAGATTCTATGTTCCCTGCTATGGATGTTGATGGGATGGAATATTATGTAAAACCAATGAACTGTCCTCATCATCATAAAATTTATGATGCTTCTCCTAAAAGCTATCGTGATTTACCTTATAAAATAGCTGAGTATGGTACTTGCTATCGATATGAAAAATCCGGTCAACTATTTGGACTTATGCGTGTTAGGAGTATGCAAATGAATGATGCGCATATTTATTGTTCAAAAACAGATTTTGATAATGAATTTTTAGACGTCTGTAATATGTATCTCGAATATTTTAAAATTTTTGGTATCGAAAAATATGAAATGCGCTTAAGCCTGCATGATCCATCTGATTTAGGTAAGAAATATATTAATGAACCAGAGCTTTGGCTTGAAACTGAAGATGCAGTAAAAAATGCTTTAAAGTCAGGTGGCGTAAATTATGTTGAAATTCCAGGTGAAGCAGCGTTTTATGGACCAAAAATTGACGTTCAAGTCTGGAGCGCTATAGGAAAAGAATTTACATTAGCAACGAACCAAGTAGATTTTGCTATTCCAAAGCGTTTTGGACTTACTTTTACAGATGAAAAAGGACAGAACCAAACGCCATTATGCATTCATAGAGCTCCATTAAGTACACATGAGAGATTTATTGGTTTTTTAATTGAACACTATGGTGGCGATTTTCCATTATGGCTTTCACCTACACAAATAATGATTTTACCTGTTTCTGAAAAAACTCATGCTTATGCACAATCAATTGAGAGTAAATTAAAAGATGTCGGGATGCGAGTTAAACTTGATAATCGTCCTGATAAGATCAGCGCTAAGATACGTCAAGCTGAAATCAGTAAAGTTCCAGTAATGCTAATTATAGGTGAAAAGGAAGCTGGAAATAAAACTGTTACCGTTCGTAGAAGATTTGTTAAAGAACAAGAGACTATTGAATTAAATAACTTGATTAAGCGTTTTACATCTGAAATAAACAAAAGGAGTCTACCTTATCGCGAAAGTTAATAAGATCAAAATGAATGAAGCCATAAAGGCTGATGAAGTACGATTAATATCTGAAAACGGAGAACAATTAGGAGTAGTTAAACTAGACGACGCTATTGAACGGGCGAAGGATGTAGGGCTTGACTTAATGGAAGTCGCATCAAATGTTAATCCACCTGTTGCCAAGATTATAAATTATGGCAAATTGAAATATGAAGAAAAGAAGAAGGCGCAGGCTAGTAAGAAAAAACAACATGTTGTAAAAATTAAAGAAATGCGAGTTCGGCCGAGAATAGATGATCATGATTTAGAAACAAAAGTTAGTCGCGGTAGAAAATTTATAGAGGATGGATGCAAATTAAAAGTAACCCTTATGTTTAGGGGTAGAGAAATGTCTAGGACTGATTTAGGATTAGATGTTTTAAATAGAGTTATAGAAATGCTTTCAGACATTGCTGAAGTTGAAAAGCATGGAGAATTGGAAGGTCGTAGACAAACGATCGTTTTGACTGGAAAGTAGGAGTAAGTCAATGCCCAAACAAAAAACAAGACGCAGTGCCGCTAAACGATTTCGTTTAACAGGTACTGGTAAAATAAAAAGAAACAAAGCAAACCATAGTCATATGCTCATTCGACGTAGCAAGAGCGCAAAACGGAAGATGCGTCAACCAGACATTGTAGATGCATCAGAAGAAAAGCGCGTACGCCGGATGATTGCTCGATGATATAGGAGAAAATAATGCCTAGAGCAAATAGTTCTGTGCCAAGACACAGAAGACATCGAAAAATAGTGAAGCAGGCCAAAGGCTACTATGGTGCCCGGAGCCGCAATTTTAAAGCTGCTAAAGATGCAGTTGAAAAAGCTGGATTATACGCATATAGAGATAGAAGACAAAAGAAACGTCAATTTAGGCGACTTTGGATTATTCGTATAAATGCAGCTGCGCGGCAACATGGCCTTTCCTATTCACAGTTTATCTCTAAGATAAAAGCAAAAGGAATTCAATTAGATCGTAAAGTATTAGCTGATATGGCAATGAATGAACCTGATGCTTTTGCGCAATTGGCTAAGGCTATTAATAGTTGATGAACTTAAAGGAATCTATTGAATCGGTTCGGAATGATTTTCGAGCCGATTCTGATCCCTTTCCCTCGGATTCAAAATCAATTGAATTACTATATAACAAGTATTTAGGAAGAAAAGGTCTTATAGCAGACCTTTTTAATAAACTAAAAGACGTTTCTAATAAAGAACGTCCAGCAATTGGTAAAAGTTTAAATCAACTAAAAAATGAAATAAGTAAAAATTTTCAATCAATTGTTAATAATTCCTCCGAAGTAGATATTACTCAAGAAGATTTCACATTGCCTGGGTTAAAATTCCCAACTGGGCATATACATCCATTGCAACAGACAATGAATCATATCAAATCTATATTTATGAATGTTGGTTTTTCAATTGCATATGGCCCAGAAGTTGATGATGATTTTCATAATTTTGGTGCTTTGAATTTTCCCCCAGAACATCCTGCAAGAGATATGCAAGATACTTTTTTTATAAACTCTGATACTATGTTAAGAACTCATACATCAAATGTTCAGATACATTTAATGGAAAATCAAAAACCTCCATTAAGATATATTGTTCCTGGTAGAGTTTATAGGAATGAAGCAATAAGTTTTAAAAGTTATTGCCTATTTCATCAAGTAGAGGGTATTTACGTTGATAAAAATGTTTCATTTGCAGATCATAAAGGTATACTTGAGTATTTCGTTAAACGTATGTTTGGCGAAAAAACAAAAATGAGGTTTAGGCCGAGTTTTTTCCCTTTTACAGAACCAAGTGCAGAAGTAGATATTTGGAGCGAAAAAAGAGGTCAATGGCTTGAGATTCTTGGTTCAGGTATGGTTGATCCAGAAGTATTTAAATCGGTTAATATAGACCCAGATATATGGCATGGGTTTGCATTTGGAATGGGAATTGAACGAATTTGTATGTTAAAATATGACATAGATGACATTCGACTACTGTATCAAGGTGATATGAGATTCTTGGAACAATTCTGATGAAAATTTCTATTGAGTGGTTAAAAGAGTTTTTAAATTTTTCACAATCAAGCCAAAAAATCGCGGATACACTAACAATGTTAGGCCTTGAGGCAGAATGCAGAAAAAATAGTTCAAATGTTGAAGGAGTACTAGTAGGTGAAGTTAAAGAATGTGTTAAACATCCCAATGCTGATAGATTAACTCTTTGTAAAGTATTCGATGGTAAAAAATCATTTTCTGTTGTCTGTGGAGCTCCAAATGTAAATAAAGGACAAAAAATCGCATTTGCACCAGTAGGAACAACTTTGCCGAGCAATATAGTATTATCTAAGGCCAAGATAAGGGGGGAGACAAGCGAAGGTATGATTTGTTCGGAACGAGAATTAGAAATTTCCGATGATCATGATGGAATAATGGTGTTAAACCAAAAAGCTAAAGTTGGATCAAAATTTAAAGATTATATAAAATCATTAAATGAGACTTTAGAATTAGACATTACACCAAATCGCCCAGATTGTTTCTCGCATTTAGGTATAGCTCGAGATTTATCCGCAAAATTAAATAAACCCCTAAGCGCCTTAAATGCAGATCCAATTACTTATAAAAATAACGAAGCTGAAAAATACATTTCTATTAAGTTTGAAAATCCTGATCATTGTCCTAGATATATTGCGGGCATAGTGAAAAATGTAAAAGTTGGATCATCACCTGATTGGCTTATAGACCGATTGGAATCTATCGGTCAAAGAAGCATAAATAACTTGGTCGATATATCAAATTATGTAATGATGGAGCTAGGTCAACCAACACATATTTTTGATTATGATAAAATTAATTCTAAACAGATACTTATTAGAAAAGGTAAAAAAGGAGAGTTTCTATCTACATTAGATGATGTTAAACGAAATGTGTCATCAAATGAATTGTTAATTACAAATGGTTCAACACCATTAGCGCTTGCAGGAATTATGGGCGGCTTAGAAAGTGCTGTTTCAGATAAAACAAAAACAATTTTAATTGAAAGTGCATACTTTGATGCACCAACTATAAGAAAAAGTGCAAAGTCACTTGGTATGACAACTGATGCTTCAAAACGCTTTGAGCGTGGTGCGGATCCAAATGGAGCAGAAGTTGCTTTTTGGAGAGTAATAAGACTTATTGAAGAACTCTCAATTGGTACATGGGTACCAGGAATAATTGACCCGTACCCAAAGAAAATTAAACAACCTAAAGTGTCTTTAACTCGGGAAAAATTAGATATTTTATCTGGAGTTATTATAGAAGATGAATTTATATATGATATTCTTACAAAAATTGGCTGCAAAGTTACTAGTAAAACAAAAAACAAATG
>ENA-UPTF01001334-UPTF01001334.1-marine-metagenome-genome-assembly--contig:-NODE-1334-length-15630-cov-2.109432_pt1 | contig 15630 bp, 13 predicted proteins | sample MGYA00238166_ERZ767019 | MGnify/ENA primary metagenome ERZ767019 (study PRJEB28930, sample SAMN06266391) | marine metagenome | isolation source: Sea water from 250 m depth | place: Atlantic Ocean...
ACTGTCTGTCAAGGAATTAAATACTATAATTTCATCCAAACGATTGATAAATTCGGGGTTAAACGCTCTCTTAACTTCTGAAAGCACCATTTCCTCCATTTTTTCAGAGTTAGCCTCTTCATTAGAACTATGAAATCCCATTTGATGTTTCTTCTCTAAAACCCGGGCGCCTAAATTGGAAGTCATAATAATAATAGTATTTTTACAATCGACAGTCGTACCAAGTCCATCAGTTAGTTGTCCATCCTCAAAAACTTGGAGCAAAATGTTAAAAACATCATGATGAGATTTTTCAATCTCATCTAACAAAATAATCGAATATGGTGAACGCTTAATGCGTTCTGTTAGTTGACCACCTTCCTCATATCCAATATAACCAGGGGGGGAACCTATAAATTTAGATACTGAATGTTTTTCCATATATTCTGACATATCAAATCGAATCAATGCCTTTTCAGTACCAAATAAAAAATGAGCAAGGGACCTCGCAACTTCTGTTTTTCCTACACCAGTAGGGCCTAGAAAAAGAAATGATCCTACCGGTCGATTAGGGTTTTTGAGACCTGCTCTAGAACGCCTAATTGCCCTAGCTAATGCACCAATTGCTTTATCTTGACTAATAACCCGATGGTGAATCTCTTTCTCAATTCTCATGAGTTTAGCCATTTCCTCTTCTTTAATGGCCATTACTGGAACTCCAGTCCATTTTGCAACTACATTTTCCACATCTTCTTTTGTTACGATGCCGCGACTTGATTCATCCAAATTAAATTTTCCTTTGATGGACCTCAAGTGATTCATAGCAAGTTGCTCTTCTTTTTTAAGATGCTCTACTTTTTCAAATTCTTCGCTAGAAATGGCTGCTTGTTGCTGAGCCTCCAGAGCCTTAATCTTGTTCTGAATCTCATTCATTTCCTGAATGTGACTATCGTGCTTTAACTTAACCAAGGCCCCGGCCTCATCGATTAAATCAATAGCTTTGTCGGGTAAAAAGCGATCCGAAATATACCGACTAGATTGATAAACAGCTGTATCAATTGCTGTAGAGTTATAACTAACCATGTGAAATTTTTCGTAACGTTGTTTAACTCCATTAAGAACACAAATGGCTTCTTCTTCAGAAAGAGAGGGTATTTTTACTGACTGAAAACGTCTTTCTAATGCTCGATCTTTCTCAATAGACTTTCTAAAATCACCAGGTGTTGTTGCTCCAATAAACTGAATTTCCCTACGACTAAGAGCTGGTTTGAGAATATTAGCAGCATCTAAGGATCCTTCTGCAGAACCAGCACCCACTAATGTATGGATTTCATCAATAAAAACTAGGAAATTCGGGTTCTCGATTAATTCTTTAATAATATTCTTGAGGCGTTCCTCAAATTGGCCACGATATTTTGTGCCAGCTACTATCAAGGAAAGATCTAATGCCAAGATTCGTTTATCAGACAAATAACTCGGAATCTTATGATTAACTATTCGTTGTGCTAGTCCTTCAACAATTGCTGTCTTTCCTACACCAGGCTCTCCAATTAACACTGGATTATTTTTGGTACGTCTACAGAGAATATGAATCAAACGTTCAATTTCTCCGTCTCGTCCCACTAGAGGATCCAAGCTATCCTTGCTAGCCAGGCTAGTCAGATCACGACTAAATTCTCCAAGAAGAGGGGTCTCTTTACTAGCATTTTCAGTTGATTTCTCGATCTTGACCTGACTCAATTCATCTCGAATTACATCTAGTTCTAAACCCCGTTCGAACAAGATCTCAGATGCTAAACACTTCTTCTCTCTCAAAATGCCCAGCAGTAGGTGCTCCGTGCCAATATGACGATGATGAAGTCGCTCAGCCTCATCTGCCGAAAAAGTTAAGATTCGCTTACACTCAGTGCTCAAAGGAAGATCAATAGAAGTCGATACCTTTTCTCTGATTACCGTTCGCTCTTCAATATCCTTCTTAATAGAATCAATAGAAGAGTTAAACCGCAGGAACCGATTTGTTAAGCTTTTGTCCTCTCGGATCAAACCCAACAAAAGATGCTCGGTTTCTATCGAAGGACTTCCAAATTGGCTGGCCTCATAACGAGCAAAAAAGATTACTCGTCGAGCCTTTTCAGTATATCTTTCAAACATAGTTTCCGCGAATACGTTGTAAGATACCGTTCTCTAATTTAAGAACTCTATTACATTTAGATGCTAGTTTAACATTGTGAGTTGCTAGTATGAAAGTATGTTTTTTCTTGGCTTGTATTTTCTCAATCAAGTTAAACACCATTATTCCTGTACTACCATCCAAGTTTCCAGTTGGTTCATCAGCAAGAATAATTCGAGGTTGATTCACCAAAGCACGAGCAATAGCTACACGTTGCCTTTCACCACCAGACAATTCACTCGGATAATGATTGAACCTTCCATTTAGGCCCACTAGGTCCAAAAGTTCCTTACCAAAATCATCATTAGTATAGGTCCCCTGAATTCTTTTGGGCATCATGACATTTTCTAATGCTGAAAATTCAGGAAGTAGATTATGAAACTGAAAAATAAATCCAATTGATGATCTTCGATAATCAGCTAGTGGCCCCCTGCCTAGCTTAAACAGATCCAGATCCCCAAAATGGATAGAACCACTAGTGGGGCGATCAAGAGCTCCAATTATGTGCAACAATGTACTTTTTCCAGCACCTGACTGACCCATTATAGCAATCATTTCTCCCTGCTCAACTTTTAGATCGAGACCTTTTAGAACCTCCAAACGGTCATTAGGCATATCATAAGCCTTATGAAGATTATTTATTCTAATATTTTGGGGGGAGTCAATAATGCACCTACCTAATTCCATCAACCTTCCATTAAACTCAAATATTTGTTTTGCTTAATTCTTGATATCTTATGGAAAACCACTAATCTTATAAAGCTATTCATAATGCAAAGCATCTACTGGATCCAATCGAGATGCCCTTTTGGAAGGATAAAGAGTTGCCAAAAAACTAACAAAAATAGCTACTGCCATTACTAATAAACCATCTGTAATTAAAATTTCAAAAGGAACATGAGAAATAGAATAGATATCTGCCTGTAGTTGGATTAACTGATATTTGTCGCAGATCCAACAAATACTATACCCTAAAATCAATCCAAAAAAGGATCCGACAATCCCAATCATCAAACCTTGAAAGATAAAGATCTTTCGAATGTTCCACTCGGTGGCACCCATAGACATCAACACTGCAATATCTCGAGTCTTCTCCATAACCATCATGGTTAGCGTAGTAATAATATTGAGAGCTGCCACAAAAATAATTAATCCTATTGTAATGATCATCACAAATTTTTCTAGTCGGAGGGCCTCAAAAACGGGACGGTTAAGTTCCTTCCAATCAATAGTCTCAAAACCTTTACCTAATAAGGTTTTAATCGCAAGTGAAATTTTTTCCACCTCATCAACATTATCTACATGACATTCAATGACAGAAACGTGTCTACCTACACCTAAAACCTTCTGGGCTGATTTCAAAGAAGTAAAAACCCAATGGTCATCAAAATCATACAACCCAGACTCAAAAATCACTGCAATTTTAAATCGCCTATTAAGTGAAACTTCACCAAGGGGTGACAGGACTGTTTCATCGCCAAAAATACTAACTGTATCTCCCAAAAAAAGTCCTAATCGCTTTGAAAGAGTTATACCGACAGCGATCTTTTTGAAATCTTCATCAGCAGAATCAAATCCCAACTCATTCAAATCACCTTCAATAATTTTGAAAAAATGGTGCTTGACATCAGATGCTTCGAGAGAAATTCCTTTTAACATGACTCCATCTTGACGAGGACCAGCACTTAACAAAACAGTACCATACAAAGCAGGAGATGCATTCAGGACACCAGGAATTTTTACAATTTTCTTGGTAACTACAGAATGATTTTTAATACCTTCAATTTCTAAAACAGGTTTAACATTAATGTGTGCAGTACCACCCAGCAATTTTTTCTGTAAATCAGATCGAAATCCTGTACTAACAGCCAATGCTACTATCAAAGCAGCAACTCCTGATGCCACTCCTAGAATCGCAATAATTGTAACGATTGAAATAAACGTCTGTTTACGTTTTGCTACAAGATAACGTAAAGCGACAAAACCCTCAAACGTCATTTTTAGCTCTTTTTTCCTGGTTTCAAGAGAGGAAAGAGAATCACATCTCTGATGGATAGTGAATTAGTAAATAGCATTGTTAAACGGTCAATACCAATACCCTCACCAGCAGTCGGTGGCATTCCATAACAAAGGGCACGAACATAATCTTCATCCATTTGATGCGCTTCTTCATCACCTTCCGACCTTGCTACCATCTGGGCTTCAAAACGGTTTCGTTGTTCTTGGGGATCATTAAGTTCACTATAAGCATTAGCAATTTCCATTCCAGCAATAAAAAGCTCAAAACGCTCTGCTACCATGGGATCGCTAGGCTTAGTTTTACTTAAAGGAGAAAGTTCTAGTGGATAGTCATAAATAATAGTTGGCTGAATCAAGTGTTTTTCTACAACTACATCGAATAGTCCTGCAAGAAGTTTTCCTTTAGAATCACCAGGCCTAAAAGGTATTTGATCCAGTTCATTTGAAATTGCATGTTCGTTCCATTTTTCACAAACATAATTTAATCGACCAGTATCTTCCAAATCATGTGATTTGAGTGAAAATAACTCACTTGTAGGCCAGAATTTTTGAATAGCATCCTTCAGTGAATAACGAGACCAAACATCAAAAGAGATTTGATCTCCATTATACTCAAATTCTAAACTGCCAAAGATCTCTAGGGCTAGCCGTTTCATTAAATTCTCTGTTAAATCCATCAGCTCAAAATAGTCACTATATGACTGATAGAATTCCACCATAGTAAATTCGGGATTATGTCGAGTAGAAATCCCTTCGTTACGAAAGTTTCGATTGATTTCATAAACACGTTCCAACTGTCCTACAATTAAACGCTTCAGGTATAATTCTGGAGCAATCCTCAAAAATAATGGAAGATTAAGAGCGTTATGAAAAGTCTTAAAGGGACGAGCCGAAGCCCCTCCAGCAACTGCTTGCATCATTGGAGTTTCAACTTCAATATAATTCATTTCATCTAGAAAATTCCGAATCCCCTTAATTATTTTGCTACGTGTCTGAAATACCGTTCGCACTTTTTTGTTACTTATCAAATCCAAGTAGCGCTGGCGATAACGAATTTCAACATCTGACAGCCCATGCCACTTCTCTGGAAGTGGAAGCAACGATTTAGCCAGAAATACAATATTTTCAGCATGAACAGTCAACTCTTCAGTTCTTGTCCTAAAAAGATACCCTTCCACACCTACAAAATCTCCAAGATCTAATAGTCGATAAAGCTGGAATTGCTTCTCACCTAGAGCATCTTTACGCAGATAAATTTGTAAGCGATGATCACCGTCTGACAAATTAATAAAACCTGCCTTGCCCTGACCTCTCATTGCTACTATTCGACCTCTCACTTTTACATTTATCCGTTCAGCTTCTAACTCTGATTTAGAAGTATCTTGATGTTGAAACAGGATTTGCCCTAAAAAGTGAGTTGCCCTATAGGCATTAGGGTAAACCGCATAACCTAAAGTTCTGATCTGCTCTAGCTTATTGTGACGTTGAGCAACTAGATGTTGTTCAGATTTAGATTCACTCAAAATTTTTACTCCCTAGGGAATTAAGCTCTTTAAGAATACTGTCCAGAATACCGTTAATGAACTGGACAGAATCCGAAGTACTAAACTTTCGAGCAATTTCAAGAGCCTCATTAATAACTACTATTTTGGGTGTTTCACTCTCGAACATCAGTTCAAAAGTAGCAATTCTAACAATATTCCTGTCAACCACAGCCATACGTGGAATTCGCCAGTGCTCAGCATGGCGCTCCAAAAGGATATCAATCTGATTAATATGTTGGACAGTACCAGCAGTAAGATGATCTGCAAAGTCCTTCGTTTGAACATCTACACTATCATTACTATCATTCAGCGTCCAAAATGAACTGCGGACCTTCTTAAAAGACTCCTTGGAGAGATCCCACTGAAAAACCATTTGTAAAGCATGCTCACGCCCTCTCCTTCTTCTACCGATCATTAAAAGGTTTCCTCAGAATGCTAATTAAAAATTAAACTTTAACAAAATTGCTTGAGGATTTTAGCCATCTCAATAGCTGAAACAGCAGCTTCAAATCCTTTGTTTGCAGATTTGAGCCCAGCTCGATCAATCGCCTGTTCCACATTTTCAGTAGTAAGAACTCCAAATGTTATTGGAACCTCTGATTCTAAAGAAACCCTAGCAATACCTTTTGTAACCTCGCTGGAAATATAACTAAAATGAGGAGTTTCTCCCCGAATTAAAGCACCAAGACAAATCACAGCGTCATACTTATTGGTCTTCACGACTTTCTTAGCTACAAGGGGAATTTCAAATGCACCTGGTACTCTAAAAATATCAACATCAGTTTCCAAAGTACCCGTATCAGATAGCGCATCTAAAGCGCCTCTAAGTAAGCGATCCGTTACAAAATCGTTAAATTGACTAACAACAATTGCGAATTTCAAGCTTTGAGAATTGAGATTCAGGGTACGAGAGTTGAAATTTTTCTTCCTAGTGTTTACCACCCTGTATTTCTCCTTAATAGAGTTCGTAAACTCCTCTTATTCCGCTGAAACCCTTTACCTATAATGCTATTAGCTTGATCTAAACGTTGATAATAGCAGTTTTTAAGTCGGAGTCTAGCACAATTTCAACCTTTTTTCTTTCAGGAAACAACCAACTGCTAGTCTGATTTATCAACAAAAAAATCTCAAGACACTTGTCTCTCTAAATCGACTGACTTAACATAATCTATCCTTATAATAGGTTCGAATTTATTTTAGTTTATAGTTTATTATGTTGATTACTCGTCTCCGCTGGAAATTACGACGCCTTGCCATCCGCTTAGAAGGACAAATCAATTCTTGGGAAAATATTTTTAAAGGTACTAGGGTAAAGACACGTATGTGTCCATCTTGTAGGGCACTCATCAGTAATGCAGAATCTTCTTGTTCCTTATGTGGAGCCAAGTTGAACTATCGCCCTAGTGGACTAGCCAAGTTATTAACTAATTTCTTTCCTAGATTCATGCCTATTTCTTTTACGCTTCTGACGGTTAATTTTCTTTTTTTTATATTTACTTTTGCTTTTGAACAAAATGCATCCTTAGAAGATTTAGGACTTTTGATTTTTGGAGGTGATAGGACAACATTAATTAACTGGGGAGCAGACATAGGAGCATATGTTGCGCAAGGTGAATGGTGGCGCCTTATTTCAGGTCTATTTATTCACATTGGAATAATCCACCTTTTTTTTAATTCCTATGCACTAATATTCATTGGCCCCCTTCTAGAAGAATGTTTAGGAAAAGAACGATTCTTTTTTACTTATATCGCAACAGGAGTATGCAGTTTTATTTTTAGTAACTGGTACTATCCTCCTTTCTTAGTTACGGCAGGTGCCTCAGGATCTGTTTTTGGGCTAATTGGATTAGCAGTAGTAATTTCTAAGCGCTGGGGCACTTGGGGAAATCTGGTACAGCAACAACTAATACATTGGATTATTTACGCATTTTTCTTTGGAATTATAATAGGTGCAAATAATGCTGCTCACTTAGCTGGAGCGCTATCTGGAGCTCTTTTAGGGCTTTTATTCCCCGATCCCAACAAACAAGGAGAAACTGTCTATGGAAGTTTCGTTACAAAAATACTCTACTGGATTCTCCTCTTAATTACTTTAGTTGCCCTCACCATGGCAATCAAAAACCGTTTTGAGTTGGGATGGTCAGCAACTTCTACAGTTCTAACTAATAATATCTTAACTCTTATCCAGACCAAATCTGGGCTATAATGAGAGTCAAATGAAGGTCGACAACTCCAATTATTATTCGTCTTTAAACAAAATCCATAAATCACTGGTAACTTTGCTTGGACCAGAGTGGGTACTTCACACACCAGAGGAATTACTTGTCTATGAGTGTGACGGTCTGACTTTACATACCCATCCTCCTGATTTTGTCGTCTTTCCCAACTCTACTTCAGATGTTATTAAAATTGTTACGTTAGCCCAAAAATATAAGATCCCCTTCCTAGCTAGAGGGGCGGGTACTAGCTTAAGTGGAGGTACTATAGCAGCAGCAGGGGGGATTATTTTGGAATTTTCTCGGATGAATAAGATCATAGCCGTTGACCAAGATAATCGTCTTGCAAATGTTCAACCTGGAGTAGTAAACCTACATGTAACTCAGGCAACTGAAAATATAAACCTGCACTACGCACCTGACCCCTCAAGTCAAGTAGCCTCTACAATCGGAGGTAATGTAGCTGAAAATGCTGGAGGACCTCACACCTTAAAGTACGGAGTAACTACAAATCACGTAGTAGCTTTACAGGTGGTCTTGCCAAATGGGGAAGATTACCAAATAGGAACAACAGCTGGCGATCAGGTTGGGTACGATTTGGTTGGAACATTTGTTGGCTCTGAAGGAACTTTGGGAATTGCTACTGAAGTTACCGTTCGTTTAATCTATTCCCCACAAGCAGTCAAAACTTTATTAGTTATTTATGACTCAGTCGTAGATGCAACTAAAACAGTCTCCGGTATTATCTCACGGGGAATTATTCCAGCTGCCTTAGAAATGATTGACAAGAACACCATCCAAGCAATTGAAGCTGGTGTGTATGCCACAGGAATACCTCTAGATGCTGAAGCGGTTTTGTTAATTGAAGTTGATGGCTTGGAAGCTGGCATCGAACAACAGCTCGATGAAATTCTATCAGTAGTGAAAGATTATCAAGCAAGAGAAGTTCGTATTGCTAAAACTTCTTCTGAGCGAAAAAAACTCTGGGCAGCACGAAAGAATGCGTTTGGAGCTTACGGGCGAATCAGCCCAAATTACTACACCATGGACGGTGTTATACCAAGAAGCAAGCTCCCAGAGATTCTTAATCGTATTGATGGTCTCGGAAAGCAATACGGATTACGTATGGCGAATGTTTTTCATGCTGGTGATGGTAATCTTCATCCAATTATTCTTTACGACATTAACCAGATAGATGCAAAAAAGAAAGTTTTGGGGTTAGCAGGAGATATATTGCGCTGTTGTGTTGAAGCTGGCGGAACACTTAGTGGAGAACATGGGATTGGCCTTGAAAAAAAAGATTTCATGCCTCTTTTTTTTAGTGAAGAAGCGATTGAGGTGATGCGCAAGCTGAAAACTGTTTTTAATCCCAATAATCTTGCTAATCCAAAAAAGATATTTCCAATGCGACGAGGATGTGGAGAAATGTCTATAGATCCAGAAAATAACAGAAGCAAAACAACAGCCTACGAAAAAGATCCTGAATTTGTTCAGTTCTAGTACTAACTAGAGGAAATATACTCGTAGGTATTCAGTTTTGTACCATTAAAAATTAAATTTAGGGTATTTATCTTGCAAGATTCATTTCAGTCCAAAACAAAGTTGTCTATACCTAGCAGTCTCCCAAATTCTCAGCTTTCTAAGTTTAAAGTTCATGGCCTTCAACCAAGAATAGCAGCTTCCCCGAAAACCTCAGAGGAAATGAGTGAAATAATCAGGGTTGCCCAGAAATCAAACTGGGGTGTTGCACCTTTTGGATCAGGAACTAAACAAGAAATAGGCAATTCTCCAAAACGGTTTGATTTAGCTCTTTCTACGAGGTTCTTTAATCAAATTCCAGAGTATGAACCTCAAGATTTAGTCGTTCGAGTAGGGAGTCGCTGTTGTCTACGCCAGTTACAAAATCATTTAATGGCAGACCGGTTGTGGCTACCAATCGATCCACCTCATTCTGAAAGATCAACTTTAGGTGGAATTGTTGCTACCAATTCAAGTGGCCCGTGTCGCTTTGGTAATGGCACAATTCGTGATTACTTGTTAGGTATTGGAATCTTTCAATCAGATGGCTCATGGACACAATTTGGTTCAAGGGTAGTTAAAAATGTAACGGGTTATGACATGTGTAAGCTCTATACAGGATCTTTGGGAACCCTTGGGATTTTTTCTGATTTTTATTTTAAGTTGAAACCTCTTCCTGCCTATGAAAAAAGTATGGTCATGCTATTTAAAAACCTTCAAAACATCTATGATGCCATGATACTCCTTGCTAGAAGTTCTCTTCAACCTTCTGCTTTAGAATTTCTCAATTCAGAGGGTCTAGAAACTGTCTGTCAAAAAATGGATTTGTCCCAAAAATTTAATCGTTATGCACTTATCGTCAGGTTTAGTGATTTAGACAAATCAGTTAATTGGCAAGTTAGGGAGCTCCAACAAAAGTGGTTGCCTTATGTTGATGAAGGGATTGAGTTAAGTAATTCCAAACAACACCTCCTCTTATGGGAAATGTTGAGGGAAGATGGCCCATATCTTTCAAAAAATCTAAATAACAATGTAAAGCTAAAGATCAATATTATTCCTACCCAATTAGTACACTGGGTTAATCTATTAGAAGAAAATTTAGCTGGAATTAATAGCTCTGTCGTTCTAAAAGCACACGCTGGAAATGGTATCATTCAAATGTATTGTCATCTTGAAAACTCTGTTCCAACTATTCAAACACTAGCCAACTTAATTAACGAATGGCGAGCGAAGCTACGATCTTCACGGGGTAGTGTTATCATTGAATCTGGACCTAAGAATCTAAAAAAAATAGTTGATACTTGGGGTTATTGCTATAAGGATCTAAAAATAATGAGTCAAATTAAAAATCAGTTGGATCCTCAAGAAATATTAAATCCAGGCAGATTTGTAGTCTAAGTGTACCAAGCAAGATTCTTTTACAATTATTATTAACTAAGTAACTTTTCAAACTGGCCCTTTATGAAGCCTATAAAAAATCAAGATAGCAATACAACAACTGACTTAACCCCTCAATGTATTCATTGTGGGTTGTGCTTACAGTCTTGCCCTACCTATGTTGAGCTAGGAAAGGAAGCAGACTCACCACGTGGAAGGATTTATTTGATGCAAGCTCAACAGAAAGGAAAATTAGATGTCCAAGGGAGTTTTGCTCAACACATTTCTGCTTGTCTTGATTGTCGGGCCTGTGAATCAGCATGCCCCTCTGGAGTACCCTATGGTCATCTAATAGAAAATGCTCGTGAACTAGTCGAGAAACAACTCCACAGACCTTGGCCAGTAAGAATGCTTCGTCGTTATATATTTGAGTTTGTATTCTCCTCGCCAAGAAAACTGAGATTTCATTTTGATTTACTACGTCTTTACCAACGTACTGGCCTACAAAAACTAGTTAGAAGTTCCGGTTTATTAAAGTTATTTCCTGGCCATTTTTCAAAATTGGAGCAGTTGTTGCCTGATCTTACCCTAAAAAACAATAGGATAAAGATCGGTTCAATTTTTAAACCAAAGGTTTCCGTTCATCATCGAGTAGGACTATTGACAGGATGTGTAATGAACGAGCTCTTTGGCTCAATTCACCGTGCAACCATTAGAGTTTTACAACTTAATGGATGTGAAGTTGTTGTTCCAAAATCTCAAGTGTGTTGTGCAGCACTTCATTCCCATGCGGGAATTGCTTCGACCGCTAAACAAATGGCTAAAAAAAACATTGAAGCTTTTGAAAAAGCTGGGGTTGATAAGATTATAGTAAACGCTGCTGGCTGTGGGGCTAAGCTCAAAGAATATGACTCTCTTTTAGAACAAGACCCCGAATTTAAATCTAGAGCCCAAACTTTCAGTCAAAAAGTAGTAGACATCTCAGAATTTTTATATGACCTGCCTAGTCTTTCTCCACCTGGACCATTTCACGCTCGTGTAGCTTATGATGACCCTTGTCACCTCCTGCATGCCCAGAGAATTGACCAAGCTCCTCGAGGATTGCTAAAACGTATCCCGGAACTCCAGTTAGTTGAATTACAAAACCCTGATCAATGTTGTGGAAGTGCTGGAATTTATAATATAACGCAGCATGATCTTTCAATGCGTATCCTTAAAAGAAAAATTGAGGACATAGAAAATTGCTCCCCTACTATACTGGCAACAGGAAATGCTGGTTGTCTAATACAGATTTCTTATGGCTTAAATATGGCTAACCTTCCAAAGATTAGAGTAATGCACCCAATTGAAATTCTTGACCAAGCCTATAGTGCTTCCTCCAAATCTTAAGACTTTGTCTAATACAGTTTAACAAATGAAATAAGCGGCGTTACTAATGCTTATTTAATGATCTTTTTGTCTTCATAGAGAGCTCTAAAATTTCATTAAAACACAAAGGATCTACTCATGTTAAAGTAATATCTTAATAAAAATAGTTTCTATCTTTCTATTAACTTCTTACTAAGAAGATTTCTTAAAAAGAAAGAAATTTACTTTGTTTGGTTACGTTCTGGAATGTCAAAACAATGTGGAGAATCAATTCTTTTGTTATCTATATTCACTGTGTAATGTATAATTTTAGAGCTAACTTTCTTCATTAAAAATCAATTAGAGGCCACACACTAATAAATAGCATCAGTGGTGTTCATTCGCTGAGGTAAAAGTTGTCATTAAAAACGAGTTTCAATTTGTGGAGTAAGAAAAGGGGTAAGGAGACAGAAGTCAGTGACTCTAAAGGAGACAATCTCATGAATGCGTTTGAGGAAAAGAATGCTACTAATAAACAGTTTGGAGTAAACGAAGAAGGTATAATTAATATTGGAAAATCCGTCTTTATCAAAGGTGAATTAACTGGAGACGAAGACTTAACTATCGAAGGTAGAGTCGACGGAAAAATTGATTTAAGAGAGCATAATCTTGTCATAGGGCCAAACGGAAAAATAACAGCAGAAGTTTTTGCCAAGAGTATTACCGTTATGGGTAGTATTGTCGGTAATGTTAGTACTAGCGGGCTTCTAGAGATTAAAGCTTCTGGTTCAGTTGTTGGAGATCTTTCATCTCCTCGCATCTGTGTCGCAGATGGAGCTTACTTCAAAGGAAGTATTGACATGAAAAAATCTACCCAAACAGTAAAAAAAACAGAATCTCCAAAGACCGAACTAAACTTTAGCCAACAGTCAGTCTCTCTACCAAAAAACCTAAAAAATACAACATTTTAAAAGTTTGGATTAACAATCTTAACAGGTAATTTACAGATACTATTTAGTTTGAATCTAACCTTGTCAGCTGTTCTTAAGGAGTTCAGCTAATCCAGAATAAATTCAAAAGGTTCTCATAAAAACCATGTCAGCTCGACTAAATATCTGGAGAAGACTGTCTAGCACCAACACAGTAGAACAAAGAGAAAATTGCAACAAAACTAATTCGAGTACAATAACACTTCCATCAAACATTCTCAGGGAGTTTCTTCAGGCCTTAGGTCGCAAAGAAAAGGCAGTCATTCTAGATATAGGAGCTGTCGTTGGGCCAAACGTGGAATATTTTCTGGAATTAGGCACAAAAGTGTATTTGGAAGACCTAATTGAAGTATATACCAACCCTATTTACCTCCGGGCTGTTGATGACAGACCAGTTTTTGATGAACAAAAGTTTTTCGACGAAAATTTTCAGTACTCCCATGCTTTCTTTGATGGAGTTATAGTTTGGGACAGTTTGAGCTTTTTAGATCCTAAATTTGCCAAGAGTTTCATAATTAAGCTTTCTTCAATGATGAAACCCAATAGCCTTGTTTTAGGGCTCTTTCACACACGAAAAGAAAGTACACCAACTAGGCTACATAAATATCAAATATTTGGGGAAAATTATTTAGGAGCGATTCCACTTAGTAGGAAATTGGAACTTCCCACAATTTATCAAACGAGGGATATCATTCAGTTATTCAATGGGTATGAAAGTAAAAAGTTCTATTTAATGAAACACAACATCTTAGAAGTCCTTTTCCAAAAAAAATAATGTTATCGGCTTAAATTTCATTTAAGAAAAACTCTAAAAATTAAATGCATAAACATTGTTCATAGTTTAATTTTCTCGAACAATTCATCTATATTGCTCGATTTTAGATCAATTTAAACTTTCGGATTTTGACTCCGGCTTGCTCAAATAACTGAAATGAAATCTCATTCAAAGGGTATTCTATATTGAAAATAACTTCTACAATTCCACTATTTATAGCCATTTTGGCGCACATTAAACACGGAGAAAACGTAGTGTAGAGCACTCCATCTTTAACAGTAGTTCCATGAAACGCAGCCTGAGTAATGGAATTTTCTTCGGCGTGAGAACACAAACAATCCTCCAAACGAGTTCCTGAAGCTGTCAAACTATTGCAACGTGGACATCCCCCTTCGTTACAATTTTTCGTACCACGAGGTGTCCCATTATACCCAGTGGAAATTATTCGACGGTCTCTTATGATTAGAGCTCCTACCTTGCGCTTGATACAGTTACTGCGCATTGAAGCTACCTGGGCAATCCTCATAAAATATTCATCCCAAGAAGGTCTTACTAGACTGGATGATGGATCATTATCTTCTATATCAGACATATTTATCCTTTTCCTCATTCTGTTTTAAATCATGGGTCTAGCAGTAAATCAAAAACTCTTTTAAAAAACACCATATACACACGAACCCTATCTGATTTTTTCTAAATATTGCATTCTTCTCAAGAGTAAAATAAAATTTTTACTTGTTTAGTTAAGATATTTTCTACGAAATAATCTCCAGATGAATATTTTAAAACCTGAGCTCAATGATTATCTTCACTCCTTAACTCCCACCCAAGATCCTGTATTAAAAAAAATGGAGCTACTAGCCGACAAAAAAGAATTCCCAATTATTGGCCCCCTTGTAGGCCGTCTTTTATGTCAGCTAGCACTGCTTACAAAAGCCAAACGGATTCTGGAGTTAGGTTCAGGATTTGGTTACTCGGCAATTTGGTTTTCAAAAGGAATTCACCCAGCTGGCCAAATTTTCTGTACTGACGGATCTAATAAAAATGCTTCTTTAGCAGCCCAATTTTTTAGACAAGCTCAAGTTGAGAACATGGTACAATATCGGGTTTGTGATGCCTTATCTGTCTTGAATCAGGATTCAGGTTTGTTTGATATCATACTAAATGACGTCGACAAACACGAGTATCCAAAGGTTTTTAGCCTAGCAGTCCCCCTATTGAAAAAGGGAGGACTACTCATTACAGATAATACCCTTTGGCAAGGGAGAGTCATTGATACTAATCCCTCACCCAGCACTGTGGGAATTCAGAGGTTTAATAAACTTAGCTATGAGTCACCCTTGGTTCTAACTACCCTGCTGCCGTTGAGAGACGGCGTTACTGTGAGCTTAAAACTATGAAAATTGGTAATTATGAAGTTTTTTCAATCGAAACTGGCCGCTTTGGGCTTGATGGTGGTGCAATGTTTGGAGTGGTTCCTAAAACCCTGTGGAGTAAGAAAATTCCTAGTGATCCCTATAATCGAATAAACCTTGCTTCAAGAACCCTTCTTATTTTTTATAAAGATCGAAAAATTTTAGTAGATGTTGGAAAAATTTTTAAAGTAGATTATAAAACTTTAATTATTGTTAGTGCTGCTGTCGAATGTATTCATTCATATTCATTAATACATGATGATTTACCATCAATGGACAAT
>ENA-UPTF01001336-UPTF01001336.1-marine-metagenome-genome-assembly--contig:-NODE-1336-length-15624-cov-3.615424_pt1 | contig 15624 bp, 15 predicted proteins | sample MGYA00238166_ERZ767019 | MGnify/ENA primary metagenome ERZ767019 (study PRJEB28930, sample SAMN06266391) | marine metagenome | isolation source: Sea water from 250 m depth | place: Atlantic Ocean...
AGTTCCTCCAAATTCATCTTTAACAATAAAAATATGCGAACGGTTTTTTGTAAACCTATTCAATACAGATTCGACAGATTCTTTTTCATAAACAGTCTCCACAGGCTCAGCAATTTCTGACATAGTTTTTTCAAAATAATCATCTGCCATTGTTTCCAATAAAGTATCTTTATAGACAATGCCAATAATGTTATCGATATTATCTTTAAAAACTGGAATACGTGAAAAATTAATATCTTCATCTGCATCCATCACTTGACCAACCGATTGCGTATCTTCAAAAGCATATATTACTGATCGTGGAGTAAGAATGGACTCTACATGCATATCTTTAAGTCTAAATAAATTTTCAATTATATCCGATTCATGTTCATCAATTGAACCTTCATCTTCTCCCATTTCGGCCATAGCAGTAATTTCTTCTCGACTTACTCTCTTTATATCTTCTTCGTCTGGAGTAAGTTTGGCAGAAAGAATGTGACTCAACCATACAAAAGGAAAAGTAAATATCATTAATAATTTGATTATGTAGGCCGAAGGCAAAGCAAGGGTCCTCCAGTAGGTTGCGCCAATAGTCTTAGGTATTATTTCAGAAAAAATTAATATGCAAAATGTTAGAACGGCTGATGCTAAAGCAACTGCACTCGATCCATAAACAACAAGTGCTTGAGCTCCTACACCAGCAGCACCAACAGTATTAGCAATTGTATTAAGCGTTAAGATGGCGGCTAAAGGTCTATTTATATCATTTTTTAATTTTAGCAGTAATTTACCACCTTTAGCATTTTGTTTAGACAAGGTACCAATATGAGAGTGTGTAACCGAGAGCAGAACTGATTCTAGAGCCGAACATAAAAATGAAACAATAAGAGCTAGAGAGAAATATCCAATTAATAATGACATATATTTAAAGTTATTTTAAAGTAGAATTTTGTTTAATCAATCTTTTTTCTTCACGATTAACAATGATCCACATAGGTATATAAATAACAAACATTAAAACAAATGCAGCCGAAACAAAAGTATACAAATAATAGGGCCATTCGCCAATTAAAAACGGACTATCACCACCAGGTTTTCTGCAAACAAACCAATAATTAGCATCATTACCAATAATTTTATTAATAAATCCGATTACAAAAACTGCACCATTAGAAATTAGAAATGTATTTAATAGTGCTCCTTTTCTACAACGCATGCCATCTACAATCATTAGCCAAAATACATTAAGTATTATAATACCATGCGAAAAAAAGTTAAAAAAGATAGAAATGTCTCCGTATGGGAATCTGGATGGATCAGGAGTGAATATTGCTTGAGCAGCACCAACAATACCCCAAAAGAAAGATATTTCAAATGCTGCCTGACTTTTATAGTATAATGCATAAGATGATATAAATAGACTAAGTCCACACATATGAAGAGATAAGTCATCTCCAATGTCAAAATCATCTATATATAATTGAAAGATATCAAATAGCAATTCTTGCAATAATGTTACAACAATTAAAATAACAGCAACACTCAGCTGTATATGTTTCGGCATATACTTTTTGCCTACCCAAGGAAGCCCAAACCATAAAACAAATGAAGCTAATAAATATAAATTATGTTCAAATCCAAATGTTGGAAATTCAGCTGATGTCATGATTTTTGAAATGCCTTTGCAAGATACACAGCACTTCCGTCATTAAAAGCATTGTATATTTTAGAATTCTTAACTCCAGCAAAATCTTTAAACGCAGGTTGCAATAATTTTGGCACATGTAGTTTAATCATTTCCATTTTTCTTTCGTGAATACCATCAAGTCCTTCTATCACTTCCGACGTAATGGTTTGCTCATGAATACACTTCATATCTAATTCTTCAAAAGCAGATTCAGTATCTTTTATCATATCTTTCCCTCTAAGGTCAACCCAACTAAAATGTCCCCCTTTTTTCAAAACTCTATATACTTCTTTTAAAAATGATTTCATATTCCCATAACAGTGTGATGATTCAACGTTAATAACAGCATCAAATGTATTATCATCAAATGGTAACTTTTCCGCATCACCTTTGACAAATTTAAGATTTGATATATTATTGTGAATTTTTTTTGAAAGTTCAACTGCAGATGAAGAATAATCCAATCCTGTCATCGATTCGGGATGTAAATAGCGAGCAATAAACGATGCTCCTCCTCCTCTTCCTGATCCAACTTCTAAGATTTTTCTATTATCAACTGGAATCTGAGATGATGCGTAATTATACAATTGAATGAAAAGGCGATTACTTTCATCTTCAGACTTTAGGTCAATGGAATAATTATCATTTTGTGAAATATATCCATAATTCATAAACGTCCAGCCACTATCTGTAGCTCTCTTTGCAAGTCTCTGATACCACCATTTCCACATCGATCTTTGAAAACTTGGTGAAATTCTTATAAGTGAAATGAATAATTTTGCTATCATAAATAAAACTTTGTCATTTTTTTAGTCTATTTGACTTATAAATTTTCCCATAACTTGAACCCAAATATATATTCCTATCCCATAAGGCAATTGACGAAAATGATTCCTGATCTAAATCTAAAATTTGCAATAATTTAATTTGTCAAGAAAAACTCATGATACAACTTTATTTATTTTTTTCAATGCATCGCGTGCCATTTTCTTTTCTTTCAGCGACTCTGGCGCTGGTTCCCATATCTGGAGAAACGTTTCAATATTGGATTTTGCCAACCTATAATTTTTTAATTCTAAATTAGCCAACCCAGAATAAAGAAAGATTTTTGGATAGTAATAAACTCTTTGTCCGGCATGCGAATTATAATCATTTTTTAATGAGTCAAAATATTTGATGGAACTGGAGAATTCATTTAGCTTGAAATAAGAAAATCCTAAATCATAGTAAATTAAAAAGCGGGTACCAAGTGTCGTTCCACCAACTACAGATTCAAAAATTTCTACAGCTTTTCTATATTCGCCTTTTCTCATAAAATTCTTTGCATTTTCAATCCCTACTCCCATTGCCTCTGAATTACCAAATGCAATCATTGTATATTTATTTTTCTTATCAATATCGTTCAAACTATCAAATGCTTGAATTAAATTCCATTTTGTAAAAACACCAAGATCAAAGTAGGTTACGCCATTTGAATCATCATTAAAGATATTTTCGACTTCAAATAATAATTTTCTACCAATTTCTTTTTCATCAAATATATCTATCATGGCCCTGGCTCTAGTGATTAGCGTGATTGCATACCAGCGAAAGTTGGATGCTCTAGTGTAAATCCTAAGGGCTTCATCGGAATATTCAATGAATGAATCTTTGTCACCTCGAAAAATTGCTAATCTTTGTAAATTACGAATCCTGTCCGAATTTTCTAATTTTTCATACCTTTCTTTTGCTCTTTTATAATCACCGGTAATATAATATCCATAGCCGAAAGCAAGATCAGTATCTACAAGCTGAACTTCTGCATCGTCAATCTCTCTTACTAATCCAAAATATTCGCTAAATTTTCCTGCCCACAAATAAGAATTTAATTGGTGCCTTTTATAAACTGGATCGTTCGGATAAAGTGATAATGTCCTTTCAGCAATTTCAATATTTTTATTATGGTCTTCCACAGTAATATATGCATCCTTTAGGTGTGTGAAAGCAAGACCAAAAGAAGGGTCCAGTTCGTAACTTTTTTTGAAATAGTCAATTGACTTTTCAATGTTTCCATTATGAAAAAATCGATCGCCAATTTCAAAGTATGCTAATTTTTCATTAGGATATTTTTGAATAATCTCTTCGTATAGTGGTATTTTTGATTCCCAACCATTTACATATCTAGCAGTAATATATAGTCGCTCTTTATTTGGGACTGAATCTATATAATCCATGGATTTTTGGATATATTTGCGATACATCTCTGTATTATAGTTCCAAGAAAATGTTCGTGCAAGTTGAAAATAGGCTAGTGCAAATGTGGAATCTAATTCAATTGCTTTTATTAAGTTTGTCTCTGCTTCCTCCCAACGTAATTGATTAAGAGCCTTTTCACCGATATCGTAATATCGATAAGCTTCTAAATTTTTTGTAGTCATATTGGCGATAGTAGTTTGACTTCCCTCAACTTCTTCAGCTTTTTCTGCTAAACTGGTCCTTGTTTGTTTTGATATTTCATCAATTAAACTTGGAATTTGCTCTTTTCCTCTTGCTTGAACATTTGTCGAGTATAGATATTCATTAGATTGAACATCTAAAATTTTCAAATCAATCGAATACAAATCACCAAATTTTCGAATTGAGGTTAGAACGAGGGATCCTATATCTGCCCTTCTACAAATCTCTGCACCTAACTTTTCATCAATAATGTTAATCTCTGGTTTACCCATTTGCTTTAAGAGGTCATACATCCGAGATTTTGTTAAAACTGATAAATAATTTGATTGTTCAAGAGAAGTGATTAGAAGCCCCGATAAACCGTTTAGGGATTGGTCCTCAGTATTATTTTCAAAATCAGCAATAGCAACAGGAATTCGGTCTCCAGTATAATTAACAAGTTTTCCTTCAGATTCAAATAAATTGAATTGACCAATAATAATACCGGCCAAAACACCAAAAACTAAGAAAATATTTCTCTTTTGTAAATAAAAAGGACGGGTATCTACCTTCACTTCCATATTTCCAACTTGCGTCGTAGGTTCATTTACTATTGATTCTGAATTAGAGGGTGTTCTTACTATACCATCAGGAGTTCTATCAAAAATCCAAGCAACAATTGCTACAACAGGAAAACCTATTAATAGAACAACAACAACAGCTGTTAATACCCAATCGGGCAGGCGTAAAGCTGGGAATGTAACTTCGCCAATCTGCATAATTATCCATGCAACTACAGCATAAGTAGCAGTTACACGAAAAACTTTTCTTCTCTTTAACTCATCTATAAAGTTACTCAAGATTAATTACCTCTATTTTTGTGTGAGATAATCTACAATAAGTAGATATTATAGTGATAATAAACAAAATATTTATTAATTCTCTCGAATTATGTCCTTTTGACGAATTATCGAGTCAAACGATAAATTAAAATCGCTGCTCGCGATGTGGTCTTAGGAAGAGTAGAAAGATCCAGCCATTCATCCTCAGAATGAGCACCATGCCCATCTGGGCCCATACCTGCTAATGCGGCATCGACATGTGGGGCAACAAATGAAATATCAGCAGCACCACGCATACTTGGGTCTAGTGGCTTAAGGACGCCATAGCCAAGAGATTTATTAATTACTTCTAATTTATCTAGTAAATCATAGTTTGCCTGAGTTGGTTCCATTGGAGGATAACTAGTCTTAAACTCTATAGAAGCAGTTGTACCTGGTAGATTATTAGAAACAATTTTTTTCATTGAATTCATGGCATTATCTAACTGATCCATTGAAATAGTTCTAATCCCTCCATGAACAACTACTGATTGCGAAACAACGTTTGTCTTCCCATATGCATTTCCACGGGCATTTAATGGATCATATTCAATGTCTGTACCACCAACAATAGCGCCAGGATTAAATGTAAGATATTGTTCTTCGGCAAGCTCCTCTCTAAATGCATTTAATATTCTTGAAGATTCAAATATTGCACCATAACCTAAAGATTCACTAAACACTCTAGACGAATGCCCTTGAATACCAGTTGTTTTTAAAATCCAAGAGGAAGCACTTCTTCTAGCAATTGTTCCAGAATTCATCCCTCCAGCTCCTTCAAAACCAAAACCAATATCGGCCCATTTGCCAGCTTCAATTAATTCTTTTCTTACAATTGAAGAATGTGCGCCAAGCTTTTCTTCATCGCCAATAAAGGCAAGAGTAATATCCATATTTTTTAATGCACCTACATGATCTAAGGCTTTCATAGCATAAATCATTGATACATCACCAGACTTCATATCTGCTATACCAGGACCGAATGCTTTATTTCCCTTACGGATATATTTTTGGAAAGGATGATCAACTTCAAAAACTGTATCTAAATGGCCAATCATAACAATTTTTTTGCCTTTACCCCCTCGCATTTCCGCAAAAAGATGACCGGATCGTTTTACGCTATCATGGTAAGTAACCCAATATGTTTTAAATCCTAATTCATCTAGTTCTTTTTGAAAAATCTTTCCTACTTCCTTATTTCCATTAATATTTAAGGAACCACTGTTTATATTTACTACTCGTTCAATAAGATCTATTGCATTATCATTTTGTTTTTCAATGTAGGTTCTGATCTTTTTTTCTGTACGATTTAGTTTTTGACCAAATCCGATACTAGAGATCAATAAAATAGATAAGAAAAGTCGAAAGAAAATATTCAAAAAGGTTATTGAATCTGGTTTTTTACTGCCTGTGCGATATCAACAGCATTGGGGGTATCACTATGAACGCATACACTTGATATATTTATTGGAACTGAAGTGCCATCCACAGCAATAATATTTCCATTTAGCATTTCTTTCATCTGATCTGCTGCTTTTTGTGGATCTGTAATTAAAGCGTCATCAAACTTCCGGCTTCGAAGCGTACCATCTGCTTCATAAGTTCGATCTACATAACCTTCAGATATTGTATCTAAACCTAAGGCATCAAAAACGGTTAACATTTTAGATCCAGCAAGACCAACTGCTTTGTATGATGAATCGACATCAATTATAGCTTCTGCAATTGTCTGAGATATTTCTTCATTATTTACCGCAAGATTATAAAGAGCACCATGTGGTTTAACATGAGTCAACTCCATTTCATGTTCAGAAGCAATATCTACTAATTTTTCAATCTGATCACGAATTGAATCATTTAAATCATTAGGGTCAATATCTTCCATCTCTTTTCTTCCGAAGTTTTCCTTATCTGGAAAACTTGGGTGTGCGCCAATACTAACACCCTTATCTTTTGCCATGAGAACCATAGCGGCCATCATTTCGTCATCACCAGCATGGCCACCACATGCAACATTGATAGATGTAACATGATCCATAAGTTTTTCATAAGTACCATCAGCTAATAGATGGTTGAGTTCGCCCATATCAGAATTAATATCTATACTCATCTTTTTTTACGTCCAAATTGTACTAGAATATACGAAAGCAAAACTGGAATAATCCTCTCAAAAGGGTTTCCTTCAGGCTTATAATCTAAGTAATAAAAAAATACGGTCATAAAAAATCCAATTGACATTGCTGCTAATGCATATTCTTTTCGTACGCCACCTTGCATCCTACCAATAAGTAACGGGCCAAATGATGCGCCCATAGTAGAAAAGGCAAATAATACTCTGCTGTAAATACTTTTGTCAACAAATATTGATAATATGACTGCTGCAAAACAGATCAAAATGACTGATATACGCGTTTGCTGTAAGCTTAATTCTGCTTTATCATTTTTTAAATCATGACTTATACTTGAAGAGGCAACTAATAGTTGACTGTCAGCTGTTGACATTATCGCGGATAGAACTGCTGCAAGAACGATTCCTGATAATATAGGTGGTAATAATTGATTACTCATAACAATCATTATTTGTTCATGAGCAGAAATATCTGTTAAAAATCTACCTGCCCATCCCAGTAAAATCATCCCAGGGTAAATGATGAGTGCCCAACCAATGGCAATTATCTTACCTTGATTTACTTCTTCATTTTTATCAATGGCCATAAATCTATTTACTACATGTGGTTGTCCAGGATAACTAATTCCAATTCCCATCGTTCCCAAAATAAAGCCTATTGCAATAATGCCACCAAAACCTTGAGGTGAGGAAAAAATTGATTGATCAGAAAAGCTAGTTATAATATTACCTAGCCCTACCTTTGAGACTGCGACAGTAGGCAAAATAATTGCTGATAGTGCCATCATTATACCTTGAAGCGTATCACTAACACTAACAGCCCAAAATCCGCCTAATAACGTATAAATTAAGATTATTAAAGCACCTAAAATTATACTTGTATTTTTGTTCATACCAAAAGTCGATTGGAAGGACTGGCCTGCAGCATCAAATTGAGATGCTATGTAGAAAACAAAGCAAAATAAAATAATAGCAGAAGCAAACCAACGAATCTCTTTAATTGATTTTCCATCATCAGATGTAGCTAAAACATCAGTTAAGGTTAAAGCTCCTATTTTTTTACTATAAACATTAAGTCTTGGAGCAATATATAGCCAATTTATCATAAATCCTGAAAGTGTAGCTGGGAACAACCAGATTGCAGGCAATCCCCATAAATAAGCAGCACCGCTCACTCCAAGAAGCGTCCATGCTGAAGATGAACTTGCTGATGCGCTAAGGGCTGCCACCCACGGACCAAGGGTACGACCACCAAGTATATAGTCACTAGCATTATTCGTTCGTTTATTTGCCCAAATTCCAATAAAAATCAGAACGATTTTGTAAATTATAAGTGTAACTAGGATCGAAGTTGTATTAATCATGAATTAATTATTAAATATAGCTTCTTGTTCCAATCGAAGAATCTCGGCATCTTCAAAGGAAATTAGTTCAAATTGAAATTTATCTCCCGGCTTCAACTGACCAACTTTACATAAATCTGCTGAAATGACATTAGCAATCTTAGGATAGCCACCAGTTGTTTGATGTTCAACAAAAGAAATAATTGGCTCTCCTCCTCCAGGAACCTGTATTGCACCAAGCGGAATTCCTTCAGTTAATATTTCATTACCTTTTGATGAATGTATTGGGTTCCCCTTCAATCTAATTCCCATTCGACTAAAAACTTCTGAAACTGTAAACATTTTAGATGTAAAGGCAGCCCAAGTTGAATCTGAAAAATAAGAGCTCTGTAAACCCTTATTAATACGAATTTTAGATGTATTAATCTCATCTAGATTATTAGGTATATTTGTGATATTGATTTTATTATTTTTATCGATTTCTAAAATATCTCCTTTTTTTAATGGGCGGCCCATAAAACCGCCCATTCCAGACATAACATGAGTTGTTTTTGAGTTAAGATAGTTTTCAGTTTTTATCCCACCTTTTACCAATAAATAAGACCTCGCACCTCCCTTAGTTATTCCAACAGATAAAATCTGGTTTTTTTTAACGTAAATCGATTGATTATAGGGAATTTCTTGACTGTCAAGAGACAAATTAAAAGAACTTCCTGTTACAGCAATTACAGCATCTGAATTAAATTTAAAATCACCACCCAACAAAGTCATTTCTATCCCTGCTAATTCTTCAGGATTTCCGACAATAATATTACCTAATCTAAACGAAAATAGGTCAGCAGCACCTGATGAAGAAATTCCAAAATGACTATACCCATATCTTCCTATATCTTGTATTGTCGTTTGTACACCAGGTTTAAGAATGGTTATACTCATCCTATGAAACTCTCAAACTTGCTTTCTTCAATCTGGAAAAATTTTAATCTATCTCCCATTTTAAGAATGCTTGATTCAGGGCGATTAGTATCAAATACATTTAGAGGAGTTTTTCCAATTAAATTCCATCCCCCTGGCGAAGACAAAGGATATATACCAGTTTGACTTCCTGCTATTCCAATATGTCCTGAATCAACTTTTTTCCTAGGTGAATCCAATCTAGGAGTTGATATTGACTCATCAATACCACCTAAATAGGGAAAACCTATTGAAAAGCCTATAAAATAGACTAAATAAGCAGGCTGTGAATGTCGCTCTATAACTTCACTTTCACTCAAACCAGTGTATTTTGAAACACGCTTTAGGTCTGGTCCATGTTCACCTCCATAAACAACAGGAATTTTTATCTCACTTCCTTTAGGAATGTCTTCATTTTTTGCATTAGAAATAGCTTCTTTTAAAAATGATGAGACCTGATTGATACGCACGTTATTTGATAAAGAAACCATAATGGAATTATATGATGGGTGAATATTTATAATTTCATCAATTTTATTTTTTAAAAGATATTTCGTGAATGAAAAAACCTGCAAATGCAAGTTTTCATTAATAGATTCACCAAACTGAATTAATATAGCTCTGTCTGATGCTTGGTTAATTTTTGGATATGAAATATTAATTATTTGTTATTTTTTTCATCTTCAGATTTATTATTCTCAACTTCCTCTGAAACTGATTTTTCTTGGACTTCCTCAAGACTATCTTCTTCTTTTATATCCTCTTCTATAGCTTCTTTAACTGAGTGAATAGGAAGAGTCCAAATTTTCCCATTTTCATCTTTAAAGAGGTATCGCGTTGGAAAATGTGCAATCGCATCTAAAACTAATTCTGTGCCCTCTTCTAGATCACCCTGAACTTCATGATGAAATTTGATAGATTTGAACCTTGTTCCAGTTTTAACACCGGAATGTTCATTAGATAATTGATCAAACTCTTTAGTTTCCATAAATAATCCTAAATTACAAATCAAAATTAAAGTTTTTCATACAATTGTTTCAATCAATGGATGAATTCTATTATTATATTCAACTTAATGAGAAATGACCATCATACTATTTTTGGTATCAATGGATGTCATGCAGTCTTAGAATCAAAAAAATACAAAATTATTGAAATTTTAATTCAATCCGGTAGCGCGGCAGAAAAAGACGGTAAAATAACCCATGCTCTTGGCTACCATGGGGGCCATATTAAAATGCTTCCTTCCACCCAGTTTAAATCAAATTTTCAAAAATGGAGAACTCAAGGCATTGTTGTTCGCTTTTCTGGAAGAATCGATTCTGATCTTCCATCCTATAAAGATAAAAAAGGCAATATTGGTTTGCTAGCTTTAGACGGTATAGAAGATCCGCAAAATTTTGGGCAAATTATTCGAACTTCTGAGTGCGCAGGTATAGATGGAATCATTATTACTAAACATTCTAGCTGTGGACTTACTGACACCGTATTGCAAGTAAGTCAAGGAGCTTTTACTCAATTACCTATTTATATCGTAAATAACTTAAATCAAACCGCTTCACAGCTCAAAAATGAAGATTTTTGGATAACAGCAGTTGAAAACAGTATTGAATCCAAAAACTGGCATGAGATAGACTATAGCGGAAAAGTACTTATTATCATTGGAAGCGAGGGACGGGGCATTAAAAAAATAAATTTAGATAATAGCGACTTTCAAACAACCATCCCTATGCAGGGCTCGATTAACTCTTTGAATGTTTCTGCTTCTGTAAGCGCAATACTATTTGAACGCTTGAGGCAGCTATTATCTCAAAAAAGATTAATTAAAAAGTAATACTAATTCCAATTGTAACCCGAGTATCAGCAGCCTTATAGTTATTTATATAATATTTACCAAAGCCATCTTTTTCAGATTGGGCTAAATCTCTATCTATAGCAGGAGGAGTTCCCTTCCCAGGGTTCTGAAACGTAATCTTTTGTCCCTCCACATAATATTTTGGATCATACTGCATAAAAATTTTAGGTGCAGGTTGAGCATCATTTTTTACGTTGTATTTAATTACAATATTTAACCACTCTTCAGCAGTCTTAATTGTGAATGAATTTCTCCAGTCTGTCAATACATCATCGCCAGCTGGTTTATAATAATATTCTGATTCATAATAGAAGTTTTCGCCCATTGGAAGCTTCAACTTTGGCCTAATAGAAATCCTACTATATTTAGATGGTTTCAAAGCATTATTATCTTTATAAGCGGTTACTCCTAGCGAATCACCATAATCAGCAAAAAGATAAATACTATTTTTACCAACAATTTCTTCTTCTTCAGATAAAAAAGCTGCACTAAGTGAAAGCATATCACCTAAAACACGCCATTTTGCACCCAATCCAAAATTGGAGCGACTTTTAATTCCAAGAGCATCATCAAATGAAGATTCTGCAATAAGAAACGGTGAAATAGTACCATTAGCCCATAAATCAAACTTTAATGTAATCTGTTGATCATTATAATAGTTTTTAATTCCTGCCCAAGTTGCATTATTTTTTTCAAAAGCAAACAAAAATTCAGAGTCCTTCAAGACAGTCCCACCTAAGTTTATATCTCCAAAAGAAGTTAGAGAATAAGAAATATTCCAATATTGAAAATCTGTATTTCCACCTCGACCAGAGTACCCACCAGACAGATCATTCTCAAATTGAGCAAAAAGGATTGATGGAATAATGGTCAAAATAAGTAATAGTCTAAAAATCATGGTATGTTAGCCCTTTATTTCAGTGCTAATTTTACGAAAACTAGGGATAAAAAAAATAGGGCGAATAATCGCCCTATTTTTTAAATAAATTATCTAAAGATAATTTTAGTTAGGATCATCTTCTTTTTTACCCTTTGATCCAAATAATTTCTGCCAAAAGCTACCTTTTTTAGTAGCTTTACCGTCAGTTAAAGCAGCCTTTTTACCAGCTTCATGGCTTTCCATTTTAGCTTGAGATGGCTTAGATCCAGGATCTTTTTTTACACCATCTAATTTAACGCCAGCACCTTTTTTGGCACCGTCGTCCATTTTAACACCTGCTCCGCCTTTTTTTGTATCATCAAGTTCGTCTTGTGCATATACAAAAGAAACTGTTGAAACGAGTAGAAAAAGAGCAAAAGTTTTAAAGATACGATTCATATTATTTCTCCTTATTAGGTTCAGTTTGACCCTTAAGTCAAAGATAAATTAGTTAATTAAAAACCATAGTTCAATAGCATTATTTTCGTTTGTGACATACGTCACATTAGTCCTAATTCACTTTTTATTTTCAGATTTTTTTTGAGCATCTTTAGATGGACCAAATAATGATTGCATATTTTTTGAAATATCGTCAAAAAAAGAATTAATGTCTTTATTGAATTTAAACGAACTCTGATTAATTAATTTAGATAACTTTTTAACTGGATCTTCTTGTTTTTTAGTAGTCATAAATTATAAAGCCTTTGATGAAACTATATTGTTTAGACCTTCAGGAAGAGCTTTTACAACCTCATATAACTCTGGTGGAGCACTTTCAAAAACGACCATTTCTTCACCATCCATATATCCATATACTGTTTCAACCGTAATTACAGGTGAGTCTACTAAAATCCATACTTTCTGTTTAACGATAAATTCATTCCCAGTATCTTGATCTCTAAGTCCAGTTTTCAGCCAGTCAGTTTCTAAATATTCAGCTGTCATAAACCCACTTGGTCCTTGCATTGTCATTCTCGTATCCATTGGATTTAAAACAGTGTACCCCATTGACTGTATATATGGAATAAAAGTATCTACAACCCTTTGAGGATCTGTTGAATACTCTATTTGAGTTGGAAAAACAATTTTGTTTGAGCTACAACTCATTAATACTATAGAAACTGAAAGAAAATAAATATATTGTTTTAGTCTCATTTTTACTCTCTAATTAACACTTAAATGATCACTAAATTTAGTCTTGGAAGAATAAAAAGAGAAGTCTAATAAAAGAATTCATTTGGGTTCATAATCAAAAGGGAGTTGATCTCCTACTCTTTCCCACGCCGTATACCCTTGTTGTTCAATCATATATGGGTCAAAATAGCGACCTTTTCTATCAAAAGAAACACTACCTTTCTTTAGTTCAATAAATGATGTTTGTTCATGAGGTTGCGTTCTAAATCTATTATTCATAGTATAATTTAATTCTTCTGATTCGTATCGATATCTAATCAACATTTTACCTCTAAAAGATAAAAGTAAATTTTCAGGATGATTACCTAAAAATACGAGTGTATCCATGTTTATATGTCGAAACGAAGTTCTATCAAAACTTCTACCACTAATTGTTGGATTTATAAAAATATCAAAACCCTCTTTAATCAAAGGATCCTTTTTTCTTCCTGCAATCATTGACCAATTCCATTTTTGGCTTACTTCATCGTTATTAACGTTAAAGCGTTCATAAAAACGATCTCCTAAAGTCGTAAGAAAATGCCTTAATGATCCTTTGTAAGCAACGTTGCGGTTTTTCTCCCACTTCCTTTTTTGACGGTTAGATTTTGGATCCATTTCAACAAAAAACGAATCACCAGCGTAGCGTACTAAATAATTATCAACAGTAAATTCAGCAAGAAAATATTGTATTCTATAACCTAAACTACTATTCTCAATCTCTAATGGCTGACTTGCTGTTGCCTGTAATGCCCCTCCATTTACATCAAAGGAAAGAACATATTCATTTAATATTTTACAAGCTTGACCATTTTTGCTCTCACCTAAAAATATCCGGTTAAATATTGCTAAGTTTTTCTTCCATAGTTTATTGGATTTAGCTGTAACTATAACTTCTTTCATTTGAATTGGCTCAGGTACTAAAATAAAATTCATTGATATGCGCTCATTATCAAAAACAAAGACATCTTGTTTAATAACTTCATATCCAATCATTGAAATAATCATTTCATATTTTCCATAAGGTATATTTCTTATTGAGTAAAATCCTTGGCTATCAGTTGTAGCCCCCCATGTAGTTTTTGAAAAGAAAATATTTACCCCAACCAAAGGTTCTCCACTTTCTTTATCAGTTATTCGTCCATCAACCCTCGACTGAGCAAATACAACTATGATACTTAATATATATAATAAAAATATTTTGGACAGCTTAAAGGAAATATCACTCCCCTTTAAGCAATGGAATTGCAATCTTAGAGGCTTTTCTAATAATGTGTCTAGGTGACCATTCTTTGGATAGTTTCTTTATTAAACTAATATCCGATGAACCGCCTACACGACCAAGTTGTTTGACCATCTCTGCCTGAACCACATAACTATTATCGCTTGCTATTTTTCCCCGAATAAATTCTGCTGATTCTTGAGGGTAATTTGTGGACATTTGAGTAATTATTGTTTTCCTTGGCTGTGAATGCTTTTCTCGATCATAAGCCACTGTCCATTCTTTATAATTTAACTCACCTGATATAGATTTTAATGATGCTTGGCGAACAAGCCATGATTTATCATAAAATGCAGACCGTTTTAATTGTTTTAGAACCTGTGAATCCTGAATATGATCATACAAATTATTTGCAGCTTCCATCCTGCCAATTACATTATCACGTTTTAATTTAATTAATAACGCATCTCTTGATAGATCTTGATCGACTTCAATCAAAAGATCATTATTTGGATCTAATCGCACGTACACAGGTTTATATTTTAATTTAAATTTGTATATATTTTTTCTTTCATCAATAAATATTGATTTTTTCTCAATACGATTTTTATAAAAAAAGGCGAGTTCAGTTGGCATCTCGTAAATAAATGGTGTTTTTCTACCTTGCTGAGTTTGATTAATAAATACACTCAATTCACCATTATCCCATTTAGATGTAACCTGAACCTGTGGGTGACCAGCACTTAGCACCCATTGATCAAAAAACCAGTTCATATCTGATGATGTAGCATCATTCACAGAACGAATCAAATCATTCGTAGTTGGATTTCCATATCTAAAGTTTGTTAAAAATTCTTTCTGGAATTTTTTAAAATTTTCATCTCCTATAATTTGTCTCAACATATGAAGTACTGCGGCACCACGTGGATAAATATGACTATCAAAATTATGGTTAGGATATTTCCAATATGGATGAACCATTGGTCTAGAATATTTATTTTGATATTCTCTGAAATAACTTTGTTTTTTCTTCCATAGATTGATTTGTCTTTCATCTTCTCCATA
>ENA-UPTF01001339-UPTF01001339.1-marine-metagenome-genome-assembly--contig:-NODE-1339-length-15608-cov-16.120662_pt1 | contig 15608 bp, 11 predicted proteins | sample MGYA00238166_ERZ767019 | MGnify/ENA primary metagenome ERZ767019 (study PRJEB28930, sample SAMN06266391) | marine metagenome | isolation source: Sea water from 250 m depth | place: Atlantic Ocean...
AAATTGCATCAAAAGAGGAGTTGTTCTTCATTTGTTCAAGCTTTGTATCTGCCTGAATTGTCAATGCTTGAAATTCCGGGTCATCGACCTTTTTAAGATAATATTGCTTTCTACATTTCCACTGGCTTAAAAATGTCTCCCACAGTATCCATTTATCACCTACAGCACACTGCTTTGTTTCAAAACCTGCACTCCTTGCAGCACGTTCTGCTTCAATGTCACTTTCCACAGTATTCAAATACAGTGGTGGTTTGTTCCATTTTGATTTCTGCTTCAGCAGTTTAGCCTGCAAAAAAGCCTGAACATCTCCTCCAAGTACTTTTACCTGGTCCATGTGAGGGTCATAGTTCAGTAAAAAACAACGGTCTCCATCGCCATCAAATACAAAACCAAAAACCATTCCTGGTCTGTTTTGATGAGCACTATTATGTTCACGGCCAATTGATAAAATCCGGCTTAATGCCTCATATTCAGCAAAAGCTCCATTTACTATTTCATCGGCATTGATCTCTGAAAGTCCCTCTAGATCTGCAACTCCTGAACAAGAATTTATGCCTCGCGAGGGTTCACAATTAAAAAATTCAATTCTACATCCTTCAAAATTCAGTATATCCTTTACTAAATGAGAAAAAGCTCCATTTGCTGCATCAACAATAACTGTAACTCCATTCAGTAAATCCTTCTGCAGCCAGTTGTTAGCCTGATCAGCAACAAAATCAATAAACAGCTTCCTTGCCTGCTGATGTTCATTGCTAATTTCTCCAGTCAGGGGTATTGTCCTTAGTTCTTCATAATCAAGATTGAGACAGCGCTGAGTCAGACGCTTATCATCTTCAGGAAGCAATTTAAGATTTGAGTGTCCAAGAAATATTTTTATGCCATTCTGGTCCGCTCTGTTATGTGATGCAGTTAAAACAAACCCGCAAGCGGCGCCAACTTTCAGCTGATACAGTGAAATTGCCGGAGTTGGAAGAATATCAACTACTGCCGCGGTCATTCCTGCTTTCCTGATTCCATTAACTGCTGCCTGGTTGAATCTGCCACTGCTGTCCCTGGGGTCCCAGCCAATTACCGCAATGTCATTATTTGCAGCAAAACCCATATCCAACAGTTCCTGACAAAAGGAGTATGTGTATAATTCAAATAATTCTTCTGTCAGAATACCTTCATTAAGTAAGGCCTCAATCGGACCGAGAGACGAACTCTTTTCTGCCAAACAGACAGGTCCGCGGATTCCGTCAGTTCCTTGTATGCGGTTAATAGCCATCTTTATAAATGTAAATAAATGCTTAGCAGTTGAAGTATAAAATTTTCCAAAATTATAAATGGAATCAGGTGGGAGACTGACTAATCAGCCGACAGTTACTGATTTTGCCAAATTTCTTGGCTTATCTATATTGCGTCCCAGGTCTAGAGCGGCATAATAAGCAAACATCTGCGCAATTATCATTTGCAACAAAGGAGCAAACAAAGAACTTACAACTGGGAGGTTTATAGACTGGAAAGCAAGTTTTTGAGCAAGTTCATCACCCTGAAAGATAATGGCAATCACGGTTCCTCCACGTGATTTAACCTGCTCCATGGCAATCAGTGTGCGCTTGTGAAGTTCTTTTTGTTCAGGAGGTGGTACAAAAAATAATGTATGCAGAGCGGACTCTACCATTGATAAAGTTCCATGCTTAAGAAAACCTGCGGGCATGCCTTCAGCGTGCTGATAAGTGACTTCCTTCATTTTTAAAGCAGACTCCATTGCCACCGGATAATACACTCCGCATCCCAGAAACAACCAATGTTCAACATGACTGGTATCTCGTGCAATATTGCGAACAAATCCAGACTGTTCATTGAGAACTATTTCTATAATTTCAGAAAACTCCTGCATCTCATTCTGAAATTTTTTGTAATCTTTTTGTTTTATTTTTCTCCTGATAAGCCCCAGCTCCAAAGCTACACGTACCATAATGAATGTTTGGGCCAATGCCGCCTTTGTGGACACAACACATATTTCAGGTCCTGATCCCTGCATTATTACCTGGTCTGCCATCATACTGATTGCTGACCCCATAACATTAACTATGGCGGCCGTTTTTGCTCCACATTCTTTGGCGTATACCAGCGCAGTTTTTGTATCATATGTTTCACCTGACTGAGAAATAGCCAGCACCATGTCTCCCTGTTTTATATCCACAACCGAAAATTCATCAGAACTCAATGCAGAATAATAACACTCAGCAAGAGCAGAGAAATAGTACTGACTGATACTGGCAACATAATAGGTTGTACCCACACCCATCATGTATGAACGTGAAGAATCGGCAAACATTTCAGCCAATGCGACGATTTGCTCCTTTGGAATCTGCATTGCCTGCCTGACAGTCTGCGGTTCATCAAATATTTCCTTCAGCATATAATGAGAAAATCCGCCTTTTTTACTGGTCTCTACGTCCCAGTCAATATGCAGAACATTTTTCTTGAGTTTTTTACCAGTTTTCAAACTGCGGACTTGGTACTCATTAGGACCCAAAATTACATATTCACCCTCATCTAGAACAATTGCCTTCCTGGTATATTCCAGAAAGGCATTTATATCAGATCCAACATAATTACAGCCTTCACCCAGCCCCAACAATAAGGGGGACTCCTTTTTCACGCAGTACAAATTTTCCGGATCATGTGAAGAAAGCATTACTATTGAAAATGAGCCTTCTATCTGCTGAAGGGCTGCCAGGAAAGCCTGTTCCAAATCATTACTTTCAGTATAGGATTTTTCCAACAGGTTCACAAAAACCTCAGTATCAGTCAATGAATCAAAACAAACACCTTCACTAAGCAGTCTTTCCCTGAGCTGCTGGTAATTAGATATTATACCGTTATGAACGACGGCAAATTTTCGATTTGCAGAAAGATGAGGATGAGCATTTTCCTGAGTGACTCCTCCATGGGTTGCCCAGCGTGTGTGAGCAATACCAATTTTGCCCTGCATCTGATCCAAACGTTCTTTCAGATTGACATCATCAATTCCGCCTATATTTTTTCGCAAATCTATCTTGCCATTCTGTATCACGGCAACTCCACAGGAATCATATCCTCGATATTCAAGATTTTTGATGGAATTAAGCAAACTCCTGCCAAAATTTTCTGAATGCACTATGCCGCTGATGCCACACATAACAATTAGTAAATCAAAATGTTGTATTAATTGACTTCAAGCCTGAATGAAAAAATTGTTTAGATAATTGTAAAATTACGCATGCTGTGAGTCTGACTTCAAAAAATTCCCTAATCAGCATTTCAAATGGTAGTGCTGTCAGGAATTTTACTCCCGCTATTCAAAATTGAACCCGGCCCAGTTACATGCCTTACTCCGATTTTAACGTTGTCTCCAAAGAAAGCTCCTAATTTGATCAATCCCGTTTCAACAGCACCATGACCTGTTTTGCAAATCACAGGTGAATACTCCGCAGTATGATTAACGGTTGTCAATCCAGACCCTGTAGTAGTATTTTCTCCAATAACACTATCTCCAACAAAAGATAAACGTCCAATATCATTGGACCCAAAAAGCACACAGTTTTTTAACTCTGAACCATAACCAACTGTAGAGTTTGGGCCAATAGCACTGTAGTTGCGAATAAGTGAATTGTTCCCGATATAAGAATTTTCCCCAATATAACAAGGCCCCTTGAGCACTGTTCCTGATTCAACAGTTACATTTGGTCCAATCCTTACTGCGCCTTCAAGATGCACATGCCCCAGTAATTTTGCACTATTGTCAATGTTTGCTGTTTCCCATGAGTTCATTAACATTTGGTTTGCAACCAAAATATGCCAAGGATGAATCATATCAATCCATCCTTTTTCCCACAAACATGCCTGAAGGCCGCCAGTTCCTATAATATGTTCATAGCACCGGGAAATATCATTATTGAACATTTCCAAAAGCTCAAAGATGTTTGGAAATAAAACAAACATTCCTGCAAAAACATAATTTGCCTGATCACCTGAAGGTTTTTCAATCAAGCGACTGATTTTCATTTCATGATCAAGGTAGACATTACCAAATTCCTTGGAAGACTCCGGCAGTGCTACCATTGCGACTTCCTTGTCAGTTTCGGTATATGTTTGCAGAATGGATAAATACGGGTTGTCATCAGTCAGTACATCTCCATAGACAAGCAAAAAAGGCTTTTTCTCCAATGATGACTGGCATAGATTCAGGGCATGGCCTATTCCGAGAAGTTCATTCTGAACAATATACTCAATGTTTACTCCATGTTTCTGTCCGCTTTCAAACACATTTCGAATCAAGTCCTGCTGATGATTCACAACAAGAAGAATATCGTTAATTCCTGCTGCTTTTAAAAAACGGACAGTGTTTTCAAGAATGTATTGTCCCGCTATGCGAATCATAGGCTTGCAACGGGTTTCAATAAAGGGGCTTAGCCGTGCACTGCGGTTAGCTGCAAGTATGACTGCTTTCATGTGATTTCTGTATTATTAATTGGTAACTTAAAAATTTAAGCTGCTCCGGCTATGCATATATCTTTGTACGATCTACACTCTCAAGCAAATGTTGCATAACTTCGTCAATGTTCATGTTTCCAGTATCTATGATTATAGCATCTTCAGCAGCCCTTAATGGAGCTATACTTCGATTTTTATCCTGATGGTCACGTTCAACAAGAGCAGACAGAATTTCCTGAAAATCAGCATCAACATCCTGTTCCCGCAACTGCAGATACCTGCGCTCAGCACGAATTTCAGGTGATGCATCTATGAAAAACTTATGATCTGCATAAGGGAAAACAACCGTACCGATATCACGGCCTTCCAGTACTGCGCCTTTATAATTTCCGGCTTCACATTCTTCTTTCACCAAAGCTCGCTGCTTTTTTTTCATCACTTCACGGATGGAAGGGAAAAGGCTAATTCTAGAAGCAAGTGATGAAATATCCTCTGACCTGATTTCATCAGTCACATCAATTTCATCACAAAATGTTTTCTCATCTTCAAAATATATCCTTGTCTGTTCGCCCAGTTCCTGCAGAAAAAGATCGCTTTCCGGACAACCCTGCCTTCCCCAACTCAGTGCCAAACAGCGAAACATTGCTCCGGTATCGACATATACACAGCTGAGTTCAGCAGCTAGTTTTCGGGCAATTGTGCTTTTGCCAACTCCAGAAGGACCATCAATGGCAATAATTATAAAACTCATAAGATGATTGTTTCACGTGAAACATTCTGTTTAGATTACTTTTTCATTTTTTTATTACATCAAATTACCAAGCAGGGCTTCTACTTCTTTCTGACGATTACTGTCTTCAAAATTATTGAGCATTTTACGATAAATTGCTTTAGCTTCTTTATTGCGGTTCAGCTTCACATAGCTGGAAGCTATTCTTAAATTCAGATCATACCTTTGTTGATCGGACAAGCTTTGGTCTAGGTAAAGCACCTTGAGGCTGGCAGCCAAAGCCTTACTGTGTTGGTCAAGTTTAAATAGTGCAAACCCCTTTTCTCTAAGTATACGTAACTGCCATTTCTTACGGCCGTCTTCAATAGTTTCCATCGATTTCAATGCATGGTTTAACCAGCGTTCTGCCTGCTCATATTCATCCAGATCGTTATATATTTCCCCTATGAGAACAATCTGCTCAACCCTTTGTTCGGGTGCCAGGTCCTCCTGACGCACAGATTTTTCATAATTAGCTACAAGTTGTTTTAAATAAGGTTTGGCCTTTTCTTTCTGTTTTTTTTCAAGAAAATAACCGCTGAGCAAATGCAGTATTTCTTTGGCATAATGGTCATCTTGAACCTCACCCAGTAATAGACTGGCCCCTTGCTCTAACTCATCAATTCTACCCAATTCATAATGAATTTTCAGAATCCTGTAATTGATAAAGCGACTTTTATTTTCCGGTGGATTTTTTAATGCTAAACTATAAACCGTGAATGCCTGCTCATATTGTTTCATTTCATAGAGGGCATCTGCCTGGTGAAAGAACAAAAAACCCTGGTCTTCACTTATAGAAATGCCCAATCCAAGACCTGTAACACCAATGATACGCCGAGGATCATTAATGTGCTTCAATACTTCAATCCTCAATTTTATCAGAGAAAAGTCTGCATGCATTGTTATCGATCTCCTGAGCACATCGTCTGCCTGTTCATATCTTTGCAGCGCCATAAGAACCCGAACTCTAAGATTTATTGCTCTTACCGGCTTTTTTAATGGATCAAAAGTGTTTTGAAGTTCATTTAATATTTCCAGTGCTGAATTGTATTGTTTCTGCTCAAAAATAGCTTGGGACTGTAAATAAAGACCTTCTTCCAGAAATGGTGATTCAGGATACAACTTTTTCAAATTTAAAAGAGACAAGTTTACTGCAGCCCAGTTCTGCTGGTCATGATTTACCTTAGCCAGCAGGAACAGACGATCATCAGCCCTGTTACCATTTATGTCAACCTGGCGCATGGCCATGATTGTCTGCATAGAGTTTTTTTCTATTTCATACTGCAAAACTCCATACCAAAAATAATAATCTGAAAGTCGATCTGAATCGGGGTAGCTTTCGAGTAACTGCTTAATCAACATGAATGCCCTCTGGTAATTTGAAGAAACCAGCTCGATCACTGCACTTAAAAAAAGGCTTTCTTCATTAACAATTGAAGACTGTGTATCATCTCCCTTCAACGAATATTTTCTTGATGATTCAAGAAATGTTTTCGACTTTTCTATCTGGTCCAGGCGCAGATAGAGGTATGCATAAATCAATTCAACTTCATCCTGCCATGACCGCCAATAAGTGTTTATTGAGTTAAGCTCAGTCTCCAATTTGAGCAAAAAATTAAATTCCTCAACTTTAACGGCACGGTGTATTAATGCCCTCAAGGCTTGTGCACGAAGAATCTGATCCTCTATATTCATCCAGTCTTTCCATGCCTGTTCAATTTGTTTTGTATGCAGGTTCAGTTTTAAATAAGCTTTAGCAAGTTTATCAGTACTTTGTACACCTAGTTTTTCCAAGGTGCTTATTAATTTTTTCGCTTTATTCCATTGTTTAAGGTTTAAATGAGCATCTAACCCAAGCCAAAGAAAATGCTCCATTTTTGAATCATTATAAAATTTGGTATTTTTAGAATGAGTAGCAACGAAACTTGTTAATTTCCGCCAACTTTTCTGTGAGTAATAAAATTCCCCTAAAAGTAAAATATGTTCGAAATCATTGGGAAAATCCTTTATTAATTTTTCAAGAACACTTAGCGTTGCCTCATTCTTATTTAATTTAACATTCGCCAAATATCTTAAATAAAGCAGTTGGCTGCGAATTTTCTCACTATCAATTTTATTTTCATATTTATTAATAATATCAATTACTTCATTGTATTTATACTGCTTAAAGGTCAACCAAGCAAGTGTGTACCTGCTAAAATCCTGGAAGTCAATGTAGCGTTCAGAGTGCCTGCTTTGTTTCAGCGAATTCAAAAATAGATTCAATGATTTCGCAGATTGAGCATATTTTTGGCGCTGTGCAAAGATTTGGCCCTGCCAAAACCTAGATGGAATAAACCAATCAGTTTCAGGATACTCCTCAATGACTGTTTGAAATCTCATTAATGCCAGAGTCAAGTTTCCTCGAAATAACTGCACTATACCTTCCTTATAATATTTACCCGACCTGTCCAGCCAGCCTGGGTCATCCGGAACAAAACGTGAACTGTGCCAGTCAGACAGTTCCGGGACAGGTGCTTCCGATACTGAAACAAGGGGGAAAATTGGAAGGTCTGGTAATCTAAGTACAGGAACAGGAAGAGAATATGAACCTGAACGTGTATTTACTACAGTCAAATTGTTGGAGCTTTCAGCTAATACACTTGAAACAAGGCTAACTATTAAGAAGGCAATTACCAGGACTATAAAAAATGTTTTAGGTTTCATATGATTCAAATATGAACACAAAACTAAAACTAATTTAATTTATTGTTTTGTGCTGTTTGGAGAATATTATCTCTGCAGCTGACTATGCCGTTTCGGAATCGTACAAGTTTTTCTGCAGCACTATTCAGATCTTCAGCAGAAAGTTTCAGAGCATATTCATTCATGCGCATTGCATGCTGGTAGCGTGGGTCATAATATTCTTCAAGAAGTACATGGACTATGTTTTCAAATTCACCTTTTCTGAGCCACTGGCGCAACTGTTCGGCTTTTTTCTTTCCCAGTACTTTTTGCATTGATTGCAATATTGAATCAGTTTGCAGGAAAGTCTGCTCATCACAAATTTTATATTCTTCTACAATTCGTCGTATTCGTGTATCAAATGATGCCTGCAGCAACACAAGAGTCCCGTATTTCATAGCTTCCGCAAGAGACTGAGGTATAAATACTTTTCCCACCTTTCTGCTCTCTCCCTCAATGAAAACAGGTCTTGTATTTGGAAGTTCAAGAATTTTTTTAGCGAGCAGAGCTTCAAAATTTTTTTGTGTCTGAGGCATTTTATTAATTGCTCCAAACAACGAGCTCCTATGTCCTGCAAATTCTTCCAAGTCCAGATGATCCGGAAGTTTTTTCAGCAACAAGGTCTTGCCAACTCCTGTACTGCCATGAAGTACAATCAGTGGAGGAACAGGTTTCCTGAGCTGCCTAAGCACATAACTACGATAACTTTTATAGCCTCCCTGCAATTGAGCCGCCTGAAAACCTTGATACTGAAGAAGCCTGACTACAGATGCTGATCTCATTCCACCACGGGCACAAAAGACAACAAGCCGTTTAGATTTTAAATCTGTAAGAGACGAGAGAAATTGCTGAATTCTTGGTTCAAAAAACTCCAGCCCTTTTACAACCGCAGCATTTTTGCCTATCTTTCTATAAATTACTCCAATTTCAGCCCGCTCCAAATTATCGAACAATGGATAATTGAATGCGTCTGGAATGCTCCCTTTTTCGTATTCCTGAGCTGTACGTACATCAATCAGAGTATTTTCTTCGCAGAGAGCCTCTATCACTGAAACTTCATCAAGCAAGCCATTAAGAAAAGATTCAATCTTTCCCAAATACTGTTTTGGCTGGACTGAATAATTGTGTGACCTATTCATTCTACAGCAGAAGATTCACTCGATTCTTCACTCTCAACTTGAGAATCAAGTTTGTGAATTTTTCGGACTTCTAGATTGATGGCTTCCGCAATTTCGGGATTTTCATCCAGAAACTTGATTGAGTTGTCTCGTCCCTGTCCCAGGCGTTCATTATTGTAGGAAAACCATGTACCGCTTTTCTGCACAATATCTTCATTCAAGGCCAGATCAATTAATACCCCCATCCTGGAAATTCCCACTCCATAAATCAAATCAACCTCTGCAATACGAAATGGTGGTGCCAATTTATTTTTTGCAACCTTAATTTTCATACGGTGCCCTTTCACCTCATCTCCGCTCTTAATCTGGCTTGCACGTCTAACATCCAGACGGATACTTGAATAAAATTTGAGCGCATTTCCTCCAGTTGTTGTCTCTGGATTCCCGAACACAACTCCGATTTTTGACCTAAGCTGATTGATAAAAATGAAAATGGCATTTGACTTTGAGGTAACACCAGACAATTTACGTAGTGCCTGGGACATCAAACGAGCATGCAAGCCCATGTGAGAATCACCCATATCACCTTCCAGCTCGTTTTTTGGAACCAGAGCAGCTACTGAGTCAACAACAACAATATCCACTTTACCTACTCTTACAAGCTGCTCAGCTATTTCCAGACCCTGCTCACCATAATCCGGCTGAGCCAACAAAAGGTCTTCGACCTGTACACCTAAAGTCTTGGCGTTATTTCGGTCAAACGCGTGCTCTGCATCAACAAAAGCAGCAATTCCACCTTTATTTTGTACTTCAGCAATTGCGCACAGTGCTAATGTAGTTTTACCGGAAGCTTCAGGTCCATAAATTTCAATAATTCTACCTCGAGGTAACCCGCCGATTCCAAGTGCAATATCCAAAGCTAAATTCCCGGAGCTAACCGCAGGATAATGCCCTACAGAAGACCCATCCATCTTCATGATTGCACCTTTCCCAAACTGGCGTTCGATTTGCAGTATTGCCGATTCCAAATCTTTCTGTCTTTCTTCAGTAACCATTATTTCTCCTTGAAAAGATGTTTTTATTCTCTATTTTCATCGTAAATTTTAACTATTTGGATTCTAATCACTTTCCATGTGTTTTGCCCATTAATTATACCTCAGTCAAGAGATGTATTAAAGTCCCTCTCATTTTGTTAAATAGGTTTATTTGATTGTATATAATATAATAATAAAAATCATAATCTGACTCTGTTATAGTCGCAATGTTATATTCAAAATCCAAAGCATACGTTAATGAACCACAGCCTGCTATATGAACATTTCTATAGATCAATCGCTACATTACTTATACATCACAGGCAGTTACTAACCACAGGTAACTTGAACCTTGGTGCCATGTTGAATATAATAGTTTCTTCTCTTTTTCACTATTAATTAAATTTTTCAAATGGAAAAAGTACTGGTTACTGGCGGCGCTGGTTTCGTAGGTTCATTTCTTTGTGACAGGCTGATTAATGAAGGACACGAAGTCATTGTTATCGACAATTTCTTTACAGGGAAAAAATCAAATTTGCTGCAGTTGCAGGACAACCCAAATTTTGAACTGATCCGACATGATATAGTGCAGCCGATTCTAGTAGAAGTTGACTGGATATTTAATCTGGCCTGCCCGGCTTCTCCGGTTCACTATCAGTATAATCCTGTAAAAACCGTGAAAACCAGTGTTATGGGAACGCTTAACATGCTTGGTTTGGCAAAGAGGGTTAAAGCCCGCATTTTACAGGCATCAACTTCCGAAGTGTACGGTGATCCTCAGGTACATCCACAACCGGAAAGTTATGCAGGACATGTTAATCCCATAGGATTGCGCAGTTGTTATGATGAAGGTAAGCGTGTGGCCGAAACTTTGATGATGGATTATCACAGGCAAAGTCAGATCGATGTAAAAATCGTGCGAATATTTAATACTTACGGGCCAAGAATGAATGCTGATGACGGAAGAGTTGTAAGCAACTTTATTGTTGCAGCACTCAGAGGTGAACCTATAGTCATTCACGGAGACGGACAACAAAGCCGAAGCTTTTGTTACGTAACAGAGTTGGTGGATGCGTTGTACCGTATGATGAAAACAGAAAATTTTACGGGCCCGGTAAATACTGGAAATCCGGATGAATTCACTGTTATTGAATTGGCCGAAAAAGTTCTAGAAATGACTAATTCAGTCTCCAAAATAGTAAAAGTAGATGCACGAGAAGATGATCCGGTTCGTCGAAAACCAGATATTTCACTGGCTAAACAAAGACTTGGTTGGCAGCCGGAAATTACTCTCCAAGAGGGTCTCAGGCCGACAATCGATTATTTTGAAAAGTTATTAAAAGATAACTGAGTCATGTTAATAATATTGAATGAATTTCACATTAAAGTTTATGATCAGCAAATTAATATTGCTGTGTTAGTTTAATTTAATTTTAAATTGTTTGATTTTATAGGTAATTTTTACATCATTTAGATTAGCAATTCCACGGTATAAAAGATCGCCGCAGAAATTAAATTATCAAATAATATTCTTCTTTGATTAAATTTTTGCTGGTATAAAGCACTTAGAATACGTAAATCAAAACTACATCAATCTGCTTGTCAAAGAATTATACCTGAGGCAAATTGAGTTGTTTGGTATTGTGGTCTCTAACAATAGTTGAAGGTGCTTGCAAACTTTTTCATTTATTACATGAAGCCCCTTTATGTCCCGCCTCCCGGTTTCTTCAGAACTAAATAAAATAGCAAAAGCAATTGCTCGCTCCGAAGGACGGGGAATTCTTGTTGGTGGAGCAGTACGTGACCATTTCATGGACCGGAGAATTTCCAAGGACTTGGATGTGGAAGTTTTCGGCTTGAGTATGCAGGAATTGGAATCTGTGCTGCAAAAATTTGGCAACATACATGCTGCAGGAAAATCCTTTGGAGTTCTGAAGCTGAAAACACCAACAGCAGAATACGATTTCAGCTTGCCCAGAAGAGAACAAAAGACCGGCAAAGGCCATCGGGGTTTTAAGATTATTACCGACCCCGCAATGAGTTTCAAGGAGGCGGCATCCCGGCGCGACTTTACTGTTAACAGCATGGGTTATGATCTGCTTGAAAATACTCTATTGGATCCATTTGAAGGAATTGAGGATATAAAACATAAAAAATTAAGGCATGTAGGGCCGGCTTTTGCTGAAGATCCCCTGAGAGTTTTTAGAGCCATGCAGTTCTCAGCAAGGCTTGAATTTAAAATTTCAGCTCAAACTGCAAAATTCTGCAGAAAATTAGATCTTTCTGAGTTGCCAAGAGAACGAATATTTGAAGAGTTTCGGAAATTGCTATTGAAGGCAAAAAGACCCTCCATTGGTTTAAAGGCTGCAAAACAACTTGGAGTCTTAAACTATTTTCCGGAACTCAAGGCGCTTATCGGAGTACCCCAGGACCCTAAATGGCACCCTGAGGGAGATGTCTGGACTCACACCCTGATGGTACTTGACGAAGCTGCAAGGCTCAGAACAGGCATTGAAAAAAAAGATATGGTGTTGATGTTTGGAGCGCTTTGTCACGATTTTGGCAAGCCTCTTACAACCAAATTTTTACGCGGGCGCTGGAGAAGCCCCTCCCATGATACGGACGGTATCGCTCCCACTTTACATTTTCTGCAGAGACTTACTGATGATCGGGATCTAATTAAGCAAGTAACCAGTATGGTTAAAGAGCACCTCCGGCCAATTCAACTTTTCAATGAGCGTGACCGGATTAATTCCGGAACAATCAGGCGGCTCGCATTACGTGTCCGGATACCTGATCTGATTCTGCTGGCAAAAGCGGACTATCTAGGGAGAAATCTGACTGAAAAAGAAAGGGAATGTTTTGAGGCAGGAGACTGGCTGCTTGCAGAAGCTGAAAGGATGAACGTTAAAGATGAGGGGCCGCGTCCTCTGCTGATGGGAAAACACTTGTTAAAACTTGGAATGTCTCCCGGGCCTGAAATTGGAAAAATTTTGAAGCTGGCTTTTGAAAAGCAATTAAACGGAGACCTGCAGACAAATGAGCAAGCAATATCATGGGCAAAATCTAATTACCCTGATCTGGCAGGTATTGCGTAATGACTCCACCAGCCATCTAATTGATTTTTCTTCATTCTGCTTTCTTATTCACAAATGATCCATTGATATGAAAATTAAACCACTTGCAAAAAACCGTAAAGCAAGGTTCGAGTATGACATACAAAAAACTTTCGAAGCAGGAATTGTTTTAAAAGGTACAGAAGTTAAAAGCATCAGATCAGGACGAATTAATCTTGCAGAAAGTTACTGCAGAGTAGATGAAAAAATGCAGGTATATTTACTGAATGCCCATATTTCACATTATGACTATGGCAATAGAAACAATCATGAACCGCTTCGTCCGAGACGTTTACTGTTGCATCGTTCAGAAATACGTCGCCTTTATGGACAATTGAAAGAACAGGGCCTGACACTGATTCCTCTTAAAATATACCTGAAAGATGGCTTAATTAAACTGGAACTTGCAATAGGACGCGGAAAAAAAATACACGATAAGCGTCAAAATATGAAAAAACGCGAAGCTCAAAGAGATGTGGCACGTGCACTGAGTGAACACTCATAAACGTTGTATATGATGACAAAAAACACTCTAATTCCTGATGATTCGGACCAGGTATGGTCATGGCTAGCCTTGAGTATGATTTCCGGAATCGGGTATAAAAAGATCCGGGAATTAATTGAGCAGCTGGGTAGTGCGGAAGAGCTGCTGAAAACAAGTGCGGAAATTCTGTCAGAGCAGTTTCATATCGCTCCAAAATTAGCGGGACGTGTCGCAAACGCCAAGCAATCACACAGTTTTCAAATTGAATAGAGAATCATTGCTGAAACACCTGGAATTCAGCTTTTTTGCCCTGACTCATCTGGATTTCCATAGCAATTGCAACATATTTCTACCACGCCTACTGTTTTGTACTGGAAGGGAAATTTAAAAGATGCAGAAAACCCCTGTCTTGCTTTTGTGGGTTCCAGAGGATGCACAGCTTACAGGAAACAGCAAACACGCAGGCTGATTAAAGAGCTGTCGCTGCATGTACCTGATGTCATAATAGTCAGCGGTCTTGCAAAAGGCATTGACACGATTGCACACCAGACAGCACTGGAGTGCGGGCTGAAAACCATTGCTGTTCTTGCAGGAGGACTGAAACATATTTATCCTCCTGAAAACAAAAAACTTGCTGAAGAAATAACAAATAACGGAGCTCTTGTTTCCGAATTTCCCCTGGGTGTAAAACCTCTTGCCAGGAATTTTCCCATACGCAACCGCATAATAAGTGGTCTGTCCATGGGCATAGTTGTTACTGAAGCACGAAAAAACAGCGGGGCAAAAATCACAGCCGCATTTGCATTGGAACAAAACCGGGAGGTCTTTGTAGTTCCCGGAAGAATCGATTCAGCAGCAAGTGCAGGTGCAAACAGTCTGATTGCACAGCAACATGCCAAGCTCGTCTGCAGCGCTGAAGATATTCTGGAAGAATTGTCTCTAATGTCCTTGGTTCCAAATCAGCAACAGTTCAAATTTGAACAAAGTGATTCAGGAACAAGAAAAATAAATCCGGATGAATTAGGCAGTACGCAAAGCAGTATACTAAAGGCTCTGAATGATGGGATAGAAGAAATAGACGCAATTCACACGAAAACACAAATTGAAATGAATATCTTGCTGGCTACCTTGCTAGAATTAGAATTAACTGGTACTTTGGAGAATATTGGAGGCCAAATATACAGGCTTGCTGCAGAGCTGGACATTACTGTTCACTGAATTAAACAAAAAACAAGATGGAACCCAATTTTTATGTCGTCGGCGACAATAAAATCACGTCGTTCTTTTTAAGAAATTTCAAATTTATAATCATCCTGCTGATTTTAATCATAATTGGCTTGTCAGCAACAATTGCATACTTGAAATATATCCACATTAAGGACCTTGAAATTCTGAACGAGCATTTAGAACGGGTAAAATCAAGAAGTACGAGTCTTGTTGAAAAATTAAGGGAGACCGGCCAACGTGACTCAAAATGGGAACAGCAGGTTTTATCTCAATCTTCTAAACAAAAAAAACTTAACGAACAGCAGGCATCTCTGATAGAGAAGCAAGCAGAAGAATTATCTGAACTGAAATCCATACTCCAGCAACGGGAACAAGTAGTACAGCAATTTCAGAGCGAAAAAACTTCTACCCAAGATCAAATCAATAACCTCCAGCTCAGAATTCGTTCTCTGGAACAGCAGCTTCGTAGCAATGAAGTTTCTTTAACTGAATCAAAAACCGAAAATGAAAATGTTAGGGCTAAAATAGGTGAGCTGGAAAATGAAATTCGTAAATTTGAATTGAAAGAAAAACAACGCAACAAAAAGGCTGCTGCCTCTGTTAAAATACTGAAATCCAAATCAATTGCTAATCCTCCTGTCACAGTTGAAAGGTTAAGGATAGATGCAGGTG
>ENA-UPTF01001340-UPTF01001340.1-marine-metagenome-genome-assembly--contig:-NODE-1340-length-15585-cov-3.258641_pt1 | contig 15585 bp, 15 predicted proteins | sample MGYA00238166_ERZ767019 | MGnify/ENA primary metagenome ERZ767019 (study PRJEB28930, sample SAMN06266391) | marine metagenome | isolation source: Sea water from 250 m depth | place: Atlantic Ocean...
TACATCTACGCTTAGCAACGGCGACTATTGCAAATCAACCACCTTCTGGCGCCCTTGCCACTCGATAAACGGCATTGGCAAAGTCGTCTGAAACATAAATATTGCCCTGGTGATCTTCAGCAACTTCGGCTGGCCTACCGATCACATCACCGTCCACGAGAAACCCCGTGAGGAAGTCTTGCGCCTTGATGCCTTCTTCATCCCAATGCAGAGAGACAACCTTGTACCCATCCTTGCGAGTCCGATTCCACGAACCATGCAAGGCCACCACCGCCGCGCCCGTCATATTAGTGGAGCGATGGATGGGTGATCGCAAAAAAACGATGCCGAGGGGCGCGTTGTGGGCAGGAAAATCGAAAACCGGTGGAATCGAGTTGGCAATCAAGGTTTGCTTGTCGTTGCCAAGGTCCGGATCAGGAATGCGTGCCCCATTGGCGTAGGGCCATCCGTAAAAACCGCCGTCGACAACAAGATTCAGTTCGCATGGGGGGAACTCGTCGCCGAGCAAGTCCCGTCCATTATCTGTGGCATACAATTGCCCATCACTAGGCGACCAATCAAATCCCGCTGAATTCCTAAGGCCCGTCGCAAAGACCGTCTCATTGGAGCCATCTGGCTGATACTGCAATAGCGTCCCGCGGCGTCGATCTTTCTCTTCGCATACGTTGCAGCTCGATCCAACCGCAACGTACATTAAACCGTCTGGGCCAATTCTCAGCGTTTTTTTCCAATGATTCCCGCCTCCTGGAAGATCCTTGACCAAAACCTCGTAGGTTCCCGACGTCTGTTGGCCATCAAATCCGATACGCCCAACCCGATCTTCCTCCGCGACATATAGGAATCCGTTGAACAGATCGATACCGTTGGGACCATTCAAACCCTCCAAAACGACGTCGTTACCGTCCGATCGGCCATCGCCGTCTTCGTCCGAGTAAAGAATCAGCACACGACCGGTCCCAGGCGATGCAACCAGTACATGATTGCCATCCGTTACACGGAGAACGCGCGCATCTTTAATACCCGCTGCGAACAAGCTGACCTTATAACCTTCGCGAACCTCTAGCCGATCAGACACCAGTGCTTCGTCCATCGCAGGCGGATCGAAGAGGGGAATGTTCACCGGCGGCATGACGATCCAGACCGCCAATAACAACACGGCAATCACAACGCCAAGACCAATGAACAACCGTCGCAGTATCTTCATTACCTGCTCGTCCTCGTGGTTTTTCGTCCGACCCCATGCTGATTGTTGCAGCACGGGAACTTATACCGTTCGAATCGGCGTGTTCGCGCGATCCTTGTCGACATCAACGTCCTGACTCGCCTCGAATCGTTAGATGCGTACTGCCGAGTTTGGCATCGTAGGTGATCATCACCACTCCGTCCTCAAGCTGTCGCAGAACTTCAACACGTTTCGATTCAAGCGTCCCATCGGTGACCTTGCTTTCCCGAGTAATGTACTCGTCGACAATTCCCTGCAACGCATCTTCAGATAGCGCTTGATGGGGTATTTCGATCATCTAGTGCCGCCCGACTATCCGCTCACTTATGGGCAAAAGTCGCAAACGAGGCTCGAGATCCGAAAAGTTGAATAGCTCGGGATCGGCCAAATGAGAAGGCACCACATTCCGCATGGCTCGAGCAATATTTTCAACGCGTCCCGGCTGAATTTCATCCCATTGCTTACACATATCTTTGACGACCTGCCGTTGCATGTTTTCCTGCGAACCACAAAGTCGACAGGGAATAATTGGGTGCTCTCGGTATTTGCTATAGCGAGCGACATCTCGTTCACGAACGTAGTACAAAGGACGAATCACGACATGCGCACCATCGTCCGAGAGGAGTTTGGGAGGCATCGATTTCAATTTGCCTCCGAAAAACATATTCAAAAAAAGCGTCTCAACCGCGTCATCCAGGTGGTGCCCTAACGCGATTTTCGTCGCACCCAGTGCGCTTGCTCGGCTGTACAAAATACCCCGTCGGAGTCTCGAACAAATCGGACAATAGGTTTTGCCCTCGGGCGTCAGGTCCTTGACGATGGAATAGGTATCCTCTTCGACGATATGGTATTCCACGTCGAGTTCATCGAGGTAACGTGGCAATACATCGGAGGGAAACCCAGGCTGTTTCTGGTCAAGGTTCAAGGCAAACAACGTGAACTGAACAGGTGCGTTGCGTTGTAAGGACCGCAAGACATCCAACATCGTGTAGGAGTCCTTGCCGCCCGAAAGACAGACCATCACCCGGTCGCCTTCTTCAATCATCGAGTGATCGACGACGGCTCGTCCGACCAAACGTCTCAACTTCTTACTTAGCTTGTTGTGTTCAACGCTTGCCTTCGCCATAGCCTGGTCAGTGTGCGATCGAGGATATGGAATAGCAATCATCTTGAACTTTATTCTGGCGAATCCGAATTCCTTGCATTCGGACTCGCGGTCTCTATGATTACGCCGCGACCAATTACTGTGGCGCGCAATCGACGAACTCGTCGCGCTGACAAGCCGCTTACCGGCGAAGTCGGCGTCGTTCACCGGAACTCTAGTACGGGCCTGCGGCGACTGGTGAATAAGCGTCTTGTATCAGGAGATTCCTATGGGCCTCGAGCGCCAACGCGATCCAATGGAAGTCGACGAAACGGACGAAGCGTTGTACCGCTTGCGTCATAGTCTCGCGCATGTGCTCGCCCAGGCTGTGCTCGAAATGCGTCCTGGTTCAACGCTCGGATTTGGGCCTCCCATTAAGGACGGCTTCTACTACGATTTCATTCTGTCGGAGCCTATAACGGACGAGGATTTCCCCAAACTCGAACAGGCCATGCGCCGTATCATCAAAAAAGGCCAGCGGTTCTATCGTGAAGCGTTGTCCAAAGATGATGCCCTCAAACAACTCAGCGAAATGAATGAGCCGTACAAACGTGAATACGCGCTCGAACTCTTGGATCGCGACGATACTGCAGAGCTTTCGTTCTACCGCAACGGACCATTTCTGGACATGTGCGAAGGACCTCACGTCGACACGACACGCGATATCCCGCGCGACGGATTTAAGCTCCGGAGTGTTGCCGGAGCGTATTGGCGCGGCGACTCGGATAACGTGATGATGACTCGCATATACGCCTGGGCATTCGACGATAAAGCGACCCTCGACCTCCACGTTGACGCCTACGAACAGGCTTTGCTTCGAGACCACAAAAAGCTCGGCCGGGAACTACGCATCTACGCCATCGATAACGATATCGGTCGAGGGCTCCCGCTATGGCTACCCAACGGTACGGTGATTCGAGACGAGCTAGAAAAGTTAGCCAAGGAGCTCGAATTCAAAGCGAACTATCAGCGCGTCTCAACACCGCATATTGCGCGCCGCGATCTCTTTTATCAGACCGGACATTTACCCTATTACGCCGACGGCATGTACCCGCCCATGGAGCTGACAGAAGAAGGCGAAGATGGGGAACGAGTCAAAGAAGCTTATGTCCTGAAACCCATGAACTGCCCACATCACCACAAAATTTTTTCGTCAGAACCACGGAGCTATCGGGATCTCCCGTTGCGTTTGGCAGAATACGGGCAGGTATATCGATTCGAGGAATCAGGCGCCGTCGGTGGACTTGTACGCGTACGTGGAATGAGCATGAACGATGCCCACATCTACTGTACCGAAGATCAAATTAAGTCCGAGTTCAGAAATGTAATGGCCTTGCACGATGAGGCCTACGCCATCCTGGGATTAGACGATTATTACATTCGGCTTTCTCGCTGGGATCCAGAAGACCCCAAGGGAAAAGAAAAGTATGTGGACGACCCCGCCTCCTGGGAAACCTGCGAACGGCTCATCGCCGAACTCTTAAATGAAATGGAAGTCGAGTATGTGGAGGGGCCCGGAGAAGCCGCGTTCTATGGACCCAAGATCGATATGCAGTTCCATACCGTGACAGGTCGGGATGAGTCCGTCAGCACCGTCCAACTCGACTTTGCGGTCCCGCCCCGACTCGGGCTGCACTACGTTGGGTCCGACGGAGAAGATCATGTGCCGTACTGCATTCACCGGGCACCCTTTTCGACGCACGAACGCTTTGTTGCTTTCCTAATCGAACACTTTGCAGGCGCATTTCCAACGTGGCTTGCGCCGGTTCAAGTCCGTGTGTTGACCGTATCAAATCAATTCACCGAGTACGGTCAACAAATCGTTGACCGACTCCGCTCGCGTTTCATACGTGCCGAGCTTGGCTCAGACAGCGACACGGTTTCCAAGAAGATCCGTGAAGGCACGACTCAAAAAATCCCAAACCTAGTGGTCGTGGGCGAACGAGAAGCGCAAAACAGCACCGTAACGCTGAGACGTTACGGTATCGACAAACAAGAAACGCTTTCGGTTGATGCTCTTGAAAACGCGCTCATTGACGCGATTGCGCGGCGATCGCTGGAGTTACAACTGAGCTAAATGGAGTTGCGCCAAACGGGCATCAAATCTCTATGGTCGTTTGATTCAGTTGGATGCTTGGGCTGTATGGCGATTCACGCCCGAGAGATTGATGTAATCCCTCAGAATGTGGCCCGTTTCCACAATGAGCGGGTCTGGATCTTCGCTAGACTCGGAAACCTTTTCCGCTTCTCTTCGTGACTTATGCGCATCGAGCTCTTTGAGACTCTTAACCGGATTTTCTCCGCTGGCAACGAGCAGCGTATTTTCTAGCTCGAGCCGCCATAGATCGTCGGCCTCTTTTTCACTCAAACGGGTCGTTTGGTTAAGCGATATGTGTGTCTCGGCACGCTTTTCTTTCCTCCATTCAGACATTGAACGGAGATAGACGAAATCAGGATCTTGTGAGACCCGTCGCTCGTGGTTCGCCCTGAGCCGGTCCAGATAAGGTCGGATGGCGTTGCCCTCGCGGTACGGGGCTGGCTTGATCGTATCCCAGATAAGAGCGTCTTCCAGCGTGCTCTCACCGATATCGTCGACGCCGAACACGTCCGGGTATGCGATGTCGGGAACGATCCCTTGATGCTGGGTGCTGTCCCCTGATACCCGGTAGAATTTTGCTTCAGTGATCTTAAGTTGACCACGGTTCAAGGGCACCAATGTTTGTACCGTACCCTTGCCGAAGGTCTGAGTACCGATCACCAACCCCCGTTGGTAGTCTTGAATCGCTCCTGCGAAAATTTCGGATGCCGAGGCGGAAAGCCGATTGACCAACACCGCAAGTGGACCATCCCACGCCATCCTACCGTCCTCATCACGATAGACTCTCGCGCTTGGCCTGCGCGCTTTTCGAACTTGAACCGTAGGGCCCTTCGAAATAAATAGTCCCGTGAGAGACTGTGCTTCCTGCAGTGAGCCCCCACCGTTACTGCGTAAATCAACCACAAGGCCGTCCACACCCTCCGCTTTCAACTCTTCGATGAGTTTCCGCACGTCGCGCGTTGTGCTCCTGAAGTTCTTTTCGCCGCGTCGGACCGCATTAAAGTCGACATAGAATGTGGGGATGTCCACTACGCCAATCCGTACGTCGCCGAGCTCGCTCTCAAGCGTAAATACCTTTTTTTGCGCAGCTTGTTCTTCGAGTTTGACGGTATCCCGCTTTATTTGAATCACCCGACCGGATTCTTCATCACCGGAGTTATCAACGAGTCCGAGCCGGACGATCGTACCTTTAGGACCTCGAATCAATTCAACGACGTCGTCAAGGCGCCATCCCACCACGTCGATCAATTTACCGCGCTCGCCCTGGCCAACCGACACGATTCGGTCCGAGGGCCTTAGTTCGCCCGCTTTATCTGCCGGTCCAGCGGTCACTAGACGCACCACCGAGGTGTAGTCGTCTTCCGTACGCAACACCGCCCCGATTCCCTGCAACGAGAGCGACATACTCATGTTGAAATTCTCGGACGAGCGAGGCGATAGGTATTGAGTATGCGGATCGTATGTTGAAGCGAACGCGTTAATGTAGATTTGAAACGCGTCTTCAGGTCGGGTTTTCTGGGCCTGTTTCAGCCGATTTCGATAGCGTTTAAGTAATACATCCTGAATGTCATCAAGATCTCTCTCGTTAAGTTTCATGCCGAGGATTGATGCTTTCAGACGCCGCTCCCACAGCGCGTCACTCGCGGCCTCGTTCTCGGGCCACGGAGCGGTATCGCGGTCTAACTGAAGCTCATCCTCGGATTCGAAAGTGAATTTCTCGACTCCCTCTTCGAGCCGAACAACAAGGGAATCGAGCCGATCCAAAAGACGGCCCCGAAACGTATTGTAAATAGCAAACGCGGGTTTCAAGTCTCCATGCTTCAACGCCTCATCGAGCTGATACCGGTAGTTGTTCAGGGCATCGAGATCGGTTTGGAGCAAGTACGCGTGCCCCGGATCCAATGTATTGACGTACTTATCAAATATTTCGCTTGATGCTGCGTCGTCCAATGGCTTTTTAACAAAGTGGTTGTGTCGAATTTGATCGACAATGGTAAGACTGGTACGCGGATGGCTGGCGAGGGGCTCGAGATTTGCAACGCGATCGTCATTGAATGCGCCTTTCTGGTCTTCTGCGCAAACCACAAATGAAGCGACGAGTGCTACAAGCGCAAGTGGTCTGACGGCTAGTTTTGTCCGATTGCCCATACTGCGTTCAGTCCCTTATGACACCAGCCCGGGTTGATCGCTCGTTTTGTACCAAGCTAACGGCCTAGACTCGTTGCCTCCGACGGATGGCCTCCGGCGAGTGTCGCACGCAACGACCGGAATGTAACCCCGCTGCCGATCCAATGAATCGTGCGAGCACCAATGGCACATTTCGGCATGGCACGGAATAATGCTGTCTCGTCAGAACGAGGTCCAACGATGCAAACAAGATACCAAAGCGGTCGAAAAGCTTTATCGTTTTCTCGTTTAATATCGGTCACGTTTTTGTGGGCGTGCTCACCCAGCGTTAGTTCTGAAACAAGTTCTCTCCCGGAGGATCAAGCAATCCAGCAATCGTCTGAGTCCATGTCGGGAGAAGCGTTTCTCGCTAATAACCAGACACTTCCGGGCGTCATGACGACCGGCTCCGGGCTCCAATACAAAATTCTCGTGCAAGGCGCTGGCGCTCGACCAGGACCACGAGACTCGGTTAGCACTCACTACGTGGGAACTTTGATCGACGGTACGGTTTTTGATAGTTCTCGAGCCCGAGGCTCGGCCGCACAATTTCCCGTTAACGGCGTTATTCGAGGCTGGACCGAAGCGCTTCAACTAATGCCCGTGGGGTCGAAATGGATTCTCTACGTACCACCCAATCTAGCCTATGGCTCTCGGGGAGTCGGATCGCTCATTGGGCCAGATGAAACTTTGGTGTTTGAGGTTGAGTTGCTTGGCATCGTTGGACGTTAGGCTCAGCATCTGCATCGAGACTCACGTTCGGCCTGCACGCGTACTCGGAGCGACGCGTCATTGTGGGACTTGCCCTCGAACTCAGGCTGACACGATATTGGCAGCAATCCGCTCGATGCATCGGCGAGATTCCCAAGCGATCGCAAACAAGAACGCCGACACGGCCTCTCGTATGTCCCTCGATTTACAGATGGAAGCGCCTGCAGCGGAACATGGTGCAGATTCTTTCGATGTCGCTACTTCATGAAGCGAAGCGTCACCCGAACCGCGCTCCTCGGCTGCATCGCCACAATCGTTGCCATCGCTTGGCTGGCCAATGAATTTGAGCTCGACTTTGATCGACTCATCGATTTCTTTTTATCCAGCACCCTCATTGTGATCGGGTGTATGTTGTTAGCCGGCCTCGTCGTGGCGTCGAAACGGGTTATTAGGTGGAAATACAGGAGCGCGCAAGATAATCAGGGAAGATCGGTGAAGAATCGAGACAACCTGGGTAAGTAGTAATTATCGAGATCCACCGAAAATGCAACGGCGTGCGCTCGACCCATAATCCGGTCCCGGGTAACCAGTCCGATCCTCCTTGAGTCACTGCTGTTGTCACGATTGTCACCTAGCATCATGTAGTACCCAGCCGGAATTGGTTGCGGCGGAAAGGTTGAATAGGTCCCGGTAGAGCGACGGCTCACCATAATCACACGGGAGTGGCCCAAGACGGTCTCCCGAAAAAAACGGTAGGTACCTGCATTCGGAACCGGTAGCTTGCCAATTTCATCGGCCTCGAGAGGGTCGTAGCTGGCCTTTTCACCGTTGACAAAAAGCTGGTTCCGGCGCAATTCAATCACATCGCCCGGAACCCCAACGACGCGCTTAACAAAAAGGCGTTCATCTTTGGGATTATCAAACGTGACGACATCGCCCCGTTTTGGCTCCCCCCACCGAAACATTCGAGTCCACGTGAAAGGGACCGCGAGATCGTATGCCAATTTATCGACGACGATTCGATCCCCCGGCAGGATCGAGGGTTTCATGCTTCCTGACGGCACCTGATTCCAATCGGCGATGGCCGATCGAAAAATGAGCATGACGACCACGAAAACAACGAAGCTCCGCCACTCGCCCCAAAGTTTATTGAAACGTGCGTTCACGGAGTAAAGGCCGCCCTGTCGACATTCAATTTAGCCACCCGCACATTCTTAGTTGGTCGGACCAATCCCTCTCACGATTGTTGTTTTTCTTCTTCGAATTGAGCCAATTGTTGCGGCTTAGCGTCCGTTTGATATTGCTTTTTCCAATCTGAGTAAGCCATGCCGTACACGATCTCACGCGCGGATTCGTAGTCAACGTCGACGCCACGTTCCTCCGCCGCAGCTACGTACCATTTAGACAAACAGTTGCGACAAAACCCCGCGAGATTCATGAGTTCAATATTCTGTACGTCCTTCCTTTCATCCATATGCGCGAGCAGGCGGCGGAAAACAGCTGCTTCCAGCGCCTCTTCTGAATTGCTTTGATCCGTATCCATTTCGTTACCTCTTTCGCCGACGGGCATAGTAACTTAACTACGTTTCGACGCCGCTTGCGGTTATCGTCGAAAGAGTGAACGCCGGTGCTATCAAGCCGCCACAATCGGGGCTGACCAGATGCACGTAGCTGACGTAAATCGTATGAGCCCCCGGCTAATTCGATCGGATTCGCTCGATCATCGAACGAATCTCGATAATTCAGCGATTACTTTGCAGCTGGCGTATTACGGAGGAATACTGGGGTGTCGTCTCCACTCTCGGCTTCGCTGTAGCGATAGCCATCGACGGCGAATGCTTTTATCGCTTTAACCGTTTCGACTTTTTGCTGAACAAGGTAACGGGCCATGAGTCCCCGCGCTCTTTTTCCGTAATAGCTGAGGAACTTGTATTGACCGTTATGGAGGTCTTTAAACACCGGCGTGATAATTCGCGCGTCAATGCTTTTGCTGTCCAAGGCATCGAAATACTCGTTCGACGCCAAGTTGACTAGAATCCTGCTGCGATGATCCTTGAGGTCCTCGTTGATCGCGTTCGTAATCGAAGCGCCCCAGAATTCATACAGGTTCCCCGACCCGTTCATTTCGAGTCGGGTTCCCATTTCGAGGCGATACGGATGGATCGTGTCGAGGGGTCGCAACATGCCATAAAGTCCAGAGAGGATCCTTAGGCGGCGTTGAGCAGACGTCAGCTCCCTGGCTCCGAATGTCCACGCTTCAAGGCCCATGTAGACGTCACCCTTGAAGGCCAGAATCGCTTGCTTCTGAGGGGCGGATTCGCTGTCCCAGTTTCCAAATCGATCGGCGTTCAGTTCACCGAGCTTGACGCTAATACCCATCAGGCTCGAAAGGTCGGCCGGTGAAAACGACTGCAGGCGGGTGGCTAGTTCATTGGCCTCCGCCACAAATCGGGGGTCCGATCTTTTCCGCGATTGCTTCGTGTCGTCAAAATCAAGGGTTTTTGCGGGAGATAGAACAGCCAGCACGATTTTTCCTTGGTCGAAATAATGGTTCCGAGGCAGTTATTTTAATGAGGGTGCTGCACAGATGCTATGCGCGGTAAAATCGAGGCACGCGTGGCCAAAAACACCAAGCTACGTCTAACGGAGTCGCGGATGTGAACGTCCAACAGGAAATTGAGCACAAGTTGAACACACTCGATCCATTGCATCTTGAGGTCATCAACGAAAGCGACAATCACAACGTGCCAGAGGGATCCCAGTCCCACTTCAAGGTCGTCATCGTGACCGAACAATTTACGGATGCCGGGCGGGTGGCTCGGCATCGGATGATCAACCGCTTACTCGAAGACGAGTTACGAGGACCGGTCCACGCCTTGGCGATTCACGCATACACCCGCGAGGACTGGGAAGAACGATTCGGACATGCCCCAATGTCGCCGCCGTGCCTGAGCGGCGACAGCTGAAAAAAATTGATCGGAATGGCGAGCGTCGTCACCTTTTATCGGTTTGTCGTTATCTCCGAACCTGATGCATTGCGTCTGACAATCACTTCCCTGTGCGAACAGCACGGGCTTGTCGGCACTGCCTTGATTGCGTCCGAGGGCCTCAACGCGACCCTAGCAGCGACTGCGCGGAGTGATCTGGAGGCGTTTATCGTCGAACTTGGCAAGGATGTTCGATTCAAAGACCTGAACTGCAAATGGTCATCGTCAACGGGTGATAACGCCGTGTTCGATCGTCTCAAAGTCCGTACTCGACCGGAGATCGTGAGTTTCGGCAAGGAATATCAAACATCCTGCGCTCCAGGTCCACGCGTCGGTGCGGAAGAATGGAACGCGTTAATTGAGTCGCCCGATGTCACGGTCATCGACGCTCGCAACACGTACGAGACGGAGATCGGAAAATTCCCTAACGCGGTAATCCCAGGCACCAAATCGTTTCGAGATTTTCCCGACTTCGTCGATCGCGAACTCGACCCCTCAACCCACTCCAAACTCGCGCTCTATTGCACGGGCGGGATTCGCTGCGAAAAAGCATTCCAGTTCCTCAACGGACGAGGATTCGAACATATCTATCAGCTAGATGGCGGGATTCTGAACTATTTGGCCAACGTTGATGCAGCCCATAATCGTTGGTCGGGCCAGTGCTTTGTCTTCGATCAGCGAGTTGCCCTCGATAGCCATCTTCGTCAGGGATCGTACGATCAATGCCACGCCTGCCGTCGGCCTATCTCGGCCAGTGATAAACGCTCGAAACATTATCGTTTCGGTGTCAGCTGTGCCCGTTGCATCGACGAAACCAGTCCCGAACAGAAGGATGGGTTTCGTGAACGCGAACGCCAAGAAGAGCTCGCGCGTAATCGGGGTCGTCGTCACGTCGGGGCAAGCCAGCGGGTTGCGACAAAGCTCCTTTCGGATTCATCGGAGCACAGGTCAAAACATTGATTCTTTTCGATAGCGCCACAGCCTACCGACTAGCCATTGGACCGGTCATTCAGCACCCGCTTTAGCACAGGCCACACGTTGTCCAGCAGCTTCGACTGAGCCTTGGCATTGGGATGAATGCCGTCGGCTTGCATCAACTCATCCACGGTCGCAATACCGTCTGGAAAGGGTACCAGCCGACTGCCCGTGTCCGAGGACGTCTCGACGAATACCGCTCGAAACGCGTTGGTGTATCTGGGACCGTAATTGGCAGGAATGGCCATGCCAAGAATAATGACCTCAGCACCCTGATCCCGAGCTAACTTGGCCATGACTTCCATGTTTTCTCGAATTATTTCGATGGGGTATCCACGTAGTCCATCGTTGCCGCCTAGCTCCAGGATGACGACGTCGGGTTGGTGAGCTTCAAGAATCGGCGACATCCGGACCCTCCCTCCAGCCGTCGTCTCACCGCTGAGGCTGGCGTTGACAACAGTTGTCGCCATCGAGTACTCGCGCAGACGTTGATCCATAAGTGCAACCCAGCCTTGCTCTCGTTGAATCCCGTATGCGGCGCTGATACTGTCGCCCATCACGACAACCGTTAGTGGCCTTTCACTCGCAGCGCTCGCGGTCGATATGAACGACGCGAATGCTAGAAGCACCAAGGTCCGAAGTGACATGGCCACACCAATTCTACGTGCAAACAACCTAGTCAAGTCTGTACCAACCGCAGAGGGGTTGTTGACGATCTTGGATGGCGTCGACGTCGAAATCAATTCCGGCGAAGCCGTCGCCGTGCTCGGGCAGTCAGGATCGGGAAAAACAACGCTCTTGGGGCTTTTGGCGGGTCTCGATCTACCGACATCGGGCACTGTTCATTTAGACGGGGAAGAGATCACGGCGATGTCAGAGGAAGACCGCGCGAGGGCGCGCGGGCGCTGCGTTGGTTTCGTTTTCCAGACCTTCCAATTGATTGATAGCTTAACTGCGCTCGAAAACGTGATGCTCCCAGCCGAGCTACGTCGCGATCCCGAACCCATGAAGGCGGCTTCCCAGTACCTAGAACGGGTAGGTCTTGCCGAACGAATCACGCACTATCCGCGCCAATTGTCAGGCGGCGAACAACAACGCGTCGCAATGGCCCGCGCTTTCGCCTCAAGACCACGCGTTCTGTTCGCCGATGAACCGACCGGAAATCTCGATTTAACGACAGGCACCCGAATCGTCGATCTGTTGTTCGACTTAAACCGGGAAGAAAACACGACCCTCGTGCTCGTGACCCATGACGAGTCGCTCGCAAGTCGTTGTGATCGACGAATGACCCTTGCCGAAGGCAGAACTGTCCCTTGAACGTTCGTCTAATTCTCCGGCTGGTGGCTCGAGATTGGCGCGCGGGGGAACTGAGGCTGCTGCTTGCCGCTCTCTTGGTCGCGGTTGGTACCGTGAGTGCAATCACATTTTTTGTCGACCGGCTCCATCAAGCATTGTTGGCCGAATCCACCAGTTTCTTGGCTGCCGATCGAGTCCTTTCTGGTAGTCAGCCGATACCCGATTCATTTCGTGACGGAGCGATTTCCCAGGGCCTCGTTATCTCCGATACGTTGTTATTCCCGTCGATGGTGTACGCCGAAACGTCCGCCGCGCGTAACCAGCTGGTGAGTGTCAAGGCGGTAAGCGAAACCTACCCGTTGCGAGGCACGCTGCGGATTGCCGATGAACCTTTTGCGACCGATCGCCCCACCGAATCCCTCCCCCAACGAGGAGAAGTTTGGCTCGACTCACGTTTATTTCCGTCCCTCGGCGTGGCGCTCGGAGACTTCGTTCAGGTCGGCTATGAAAAACTCAAGATATCGCACGTCTTGACGTCCGAACCCGATCGCGGCGGCAGTTTTTTTGATCTAGGACCTCGCGTATTGATGCGCATGGCCGACGTGCCTGCAACCCGCGTCATACAACCCGGAAGCCGCATCGGCTACCGGCTCCTACTCGCCGGAGACGACCGCGCGCTGAGTGACTATCGAGAGCAATTTCGCGAACAATTTCTTGGCAAGTATCGCTGGCAAAGCATACGAGAATCGAGCCCGTCGATTGGTTCCGCGCTGGATCGAGCCGAGAGCTTCTTATTGCTTGGGGGGTTGCTTGCCGTCATCTTAGCTGGCATCGCCGTCGCGCTCTCCGCAAACCGCTACGCGAAACGTCATTACGACCACGTGAGCGTCTTGAAAACGTTAGGCGCTACCCCAGGTGAGATCCAATGGGGTTACTTCGGCGTTCTTACTGTTCTAGGCGTGGTCGGCGTAGTTTTAGGTCTGTTGCTTGGTACGGGCATTCACTTGGGGATCGTACAACTCCTGGCAACCTATCTTCCGTCGAATTTACCGTTGCCAGGTACTCGACCCCTTTGGTTGGGTGCTGCAACCGGATTCATATGCCTCATCGCATTCGCGCTGCCACCGTTGTTGGCGCTCAAGAACATCTCACCAATGCGAGCGGTCCGCCGGGACCTCAGCGTTACGACGACATCGGGCCTCATCACCTATGGGCTCGGGACATGCGGCGCGTTGACACTTCTCGTTTGGTACAGCAACAGTTTATGGCTGACTTTCTGGGCACTCGCTGGCGGTTTTTTAGTCTGTCTGGTGTTCGGCATCATCGCGACACTGTTACTGCGTGGTGGACGGCTAGCCGGAATGCAAGCCGGCAGTCTTTGGCGTCTTGCCCTCGCTGGGCTGCAACGGCGTCGACGAGAAAACGTCGCCCAGATCATGATCTTTGGTCTCGCCATTATGCTGCTGCTCATCTTGGTGTTGATACGAACGTCCCTGCTCGATGAGTGGCGACAACAAATTCCCGAAAACGCACCCAACCATTTCGTGATGAACGTGACTCGCGACCAAGTCGACCCCATGCAGACGCTACTGGAAGAACACACGGACTACGAAGGCACGCTTTTCCCCATGATGCGCGGACGCATCGAGGCCGTGAACGAGATCCCTGTTCGCGATTATCAGCGCCGCAATCGTTCTGAAGATCGCGGAGGCCCTCGTTTATCGTCCGAGCGCAACCTCACCTGGACCAACGAACCGCCACCCAACAATAAAATGATCACGGGTTCTTGGTGGGCCGAGGACACGCAAGAATCGCTCGTCTCGATCGAGCAGGGGTATGCGTTCGGTTGGGGATTACGGGTTGGCGACGAATTAACGTTCGACCTGGGCGGTCTTAAGGTCGTTGCAAAAGTCGCCAATATCCGCAGCGTTGAATGGGATAGCTTACGGCCGAACTTTTTCATCATATTCTCTGAAGCAGCGCTAGCCAACGTGCCAGCAACCTACATGACGAGTTTCTATCTTGCTCCCGACCGCAAGCGCTTCCTGAACGACATCCTCAGTAACTATCCCACCATCACGGTCATCGAAGTCGACGAACTCATTAACCAGGTACAACAAATCGTTTCCCGTGTTACGCAAGCCGTCGAGTTGGTTTTGGTTCTTGTGTTGGGGGCAGGCGCTCTCGTGCTCATTGCTTCTATTCAAGCAAGCCGGGACCAGCGTATGAAAGAACATGCTTTGATCCGAACGCTAGGTGGATCGCGCCGACTCATCGCGGGATCACTTGCAAGCGAATTCTCTATCCTGGGACTGTTCGCGGGAGTTGTGGCCGTCGTTGGCGCCGAAATCACCGTCTACGCACTCGAATCTCAGGTTTTTGAGATGGCCTATCAAGCGAGGCCATGGTTCTGGCTGGTGGGTCCGCTCTTAGGCACCTTGATTGTCGTTACGGTAGGTTACTTGGGCACGCGGTCGTTGATCAGCACCCCTCCCGCAACCATCTTGCGCGATCTCTGACCTCAAGGCTTGATCACATGTTGGAGCGTTACCGCCGATGATGTTCCCCGAAGTTCCCAATTTGCACGCGCTAGGTGCCATGGCTCTCACGGTGCTTGCGCTCTGGGTCTTTACCCGTGATCGGTATCCGCTAGAAATATCCAGCTTCGGCCTGCTCGCGGTGCTTGCAGCCGGTTTCTCGATCTTTCCGTTCGGCGACCTCAAGCCAGCCGCATTTTTCTATGGATTGGGGCACGAGGCATTGATTGCCGTCTGCGCCCTCATGGTCGTAGGTCAAGGCCTGGTCGTGACCGGTGCCCTGGAGCCCATCGGGAGATATCTCGCCAAATTTTGGGGCTTGGCACCATCGCTGGCGCTATTTGTAACGCTCATCCTCGGCGGTGTGCTATCGACGTTCGTGAACAACACGCCCATTGTCGTCTTATTCTTGCCCATTTTGATCAGCGTGTGCTTGCGGACAGGATCCT
>ENA-UPTF01001341-UPTF01001341.1-marine-metagenome-genome-assembly--contig:-NODE-1341-length-15584-cov-9.788483_pt1 | contig 15584 bp, 17 predicted proteins | sample MGYA00238166_ERZ767019 | MGnify/ENA primary metagenome ERZ767019 (study PRJEB28930, sample SAMN06266391) | marine metagenome | isolation source: Sea water from 250 m depth | place: Atlantic Ocean...
TGCTGTAAAACTTCGTTTAACACATTCTCGAATCTATTAAAGTCAGCATCACCTACAATGTCAACAGGATTTCTTGAGCTTCCCCATGGAGGAATCACTGCATCAATCTTTGATCTGATCTCTTCAATTTTTGCCATTTTAATTCCTAGCTTAGAACATGAGTCAGTTGAAATTATGGCTGGTCCGCCAGCGTTTGATACAATTACAAGATCACCTTCTATAGGAAGTGGTTGCTTAGAAAATGCAGTGGCATAATCAAACAATTCTTCCATGGTGTCAACTCGGATTGCACCAGATTGTTTTAGTAATGCATCATAAATTTCATCTGAACCCATTAGTGCACCAGTATGAGACATTGCTGCCTTTGCACCTTCAGGACTCCTACCAGATTTCAAAACCAACACTGGTTTTTTTACTGTATTCTTTTTTGTGATCTGTTTACAAACTTTAAGAAACTCTTGCCCGTTACCCATATCCTCAAGATACATCACGATAACTTTTGTTTGCTCGTGTTCTGCTAGCATTTTTAGAATATCAATTTCTGTCATGTCGGCCTTATTTCCCATACTAATTACTGCAGAAAATCCGATTCCCTGTGCACTTGCATCTTCTACTAATGCTGCACATATTGCACCACTTTGAGATACAAGTGCAATTTCTCCAGATTTTGGTGTAATCTTTAGGAATGTAGAATTCATCATTGTTTGCGGATCTAGATTCATTACTCCGAGACAGTTTGGTCCAATAATTCGTATATTGTACTTTTTTGAAATATCTTTTAGTTGCTGTTCCAGTTTTTTGCCTTCCTCATCTACCTCCTTAAACCCTGCAGTGATTACTACGGCACCCTGAATCTTCTTCTGCCCACACTCTTCTAGTACGGTTGGAACTATGGTGTTTTTTGTAATTATTACAGCTAAATCAATTTCCTCTGGAACGTCCAAAACACTCTTGTACGCTTTTTGATCAAATACCGTATCCCTTGATGGACTAATAGGAAATACAGTTCCTTTGTACCCTTTCATTATATTCGAAGTAATTGCACGGCCAACGCTCCCTTCCTTGTCAGAGGCACCGATTACCGCAATAGATTTCGGGGAAAGAAAAACAGATTCAGTCATTATGATAAACTTGTTCAAACAATTTTCTATAATTAAATTTATTCATAACTAACTGCCCAACATTTTTCCAGCCAGATTCTCAGCTCTTGGAACCCAAATAATTTTGAGATTTGAGAATTTTGCCATGATTGACCATGCCTCTCTTGCCAAATTGCGTAATTGTTCATTATTTATAGCAAATTCATGGTTGAGTTGATTTACTGTATTTTTTGAATCACTGTAAATAACAATCTCATCATCAGAATTTGCATATTTCTGTAATGCAGAAATTATTGCAAGATATTCTGCTTGGTTATTTGTTAATCCTGGTTTTTCAGTAAAAAGAGATTCTCCTGTCTCTTTTACAAAAAATCCATATCCAGATTTTGCTCCACCTGAGCCATCGACGTAAATGTTAGTTATCATCTTTGAATAACATTATGAATTTTTTTCATAAATTTAAGGTAACCACAAGTTTTCATGCATAAGAATATCTATACCAAGTTCAAATTTTATGTAGAATGATTGAACCTGGTAGAGACGTAAAGGACATCGAAATTTCCAGTGACTCTAGTACTGATGAAATTTTCAACGAATTAAAGCAGTCAGGCGGTTTCGAATCACGGAATATTGCAGAAGGAGTTGAAATTATTTCTAATATGATCCAAGATGAAAAATGTTTAAAATTTTTGTCGTTTATTGGAGCAATTGTTTCAACAGGTTTTAGAGGCATTATACGAGATATGATTAAAAAAAAGTGGTGTGATGTTGTAATTACAACTTGTGGTGCACTTGATCATGATATTGCTAGACATTTTTCAAATTACAAGGAAGGTTCATTCACAATGGATGACAAGGAGCTCGCGGATCAGAATATTCATAGATTAGGAAATGTGTTAGTGCCAATGGAAAGTTATGGTCCACTGATTGAAGAAAAAGTACAGGAAATTTTAGAACGTGCTTACAATGATGGCAAAAGAGAAATGTCAACCGCTGATATTAATCGAGAGTTGGGAAAGTCGATGGGGGATGATTCATTTCTTTATTGGGCATACAAAAATGATATCTCTGTAGTTGTACCTGGAATAATGGATGGTGCTGTAGGAAGTCAGGTGTGGATGTTTGCACAAAAACATGCCGACTTTAAATTAAATCTAATTGAAGATGCAAACTTTCTTTCAGGATTAGTATTCAAAGCAGAAAAATCTGGTGCGTTAATGCTTGGGGGTGGTGTGCCAAAACATCATACACTATGGTGGAATCAGTATCGTGAAGGATTAGATTATGCAGTATATGTAACTACTGCACAGGAGTTTGATGGTAGTCTCAGCGGTGCATTAGTTAGAGAAGCAATTTCATGGGGAAAAGTAACAAAATATGCTAAAGAAACCACAATACATGCAGAAATTACTACAGTTTTTCCGTTTATGTATAAAGCCCTTTTAGAAAAATTAGAAAAATAACAATCCAATAAAACATTAAAAATCAGGGTTTGATATTTTTCAAATATGGATCATCATAACTTCAAAGGAAAGGATATCCCACACATCAAATTAAATTCAAAAACTAATATCAAAGAATTAATAGAAATCTATGCAAATTCTGGTTTTAATGGAAGACAGCTAGGAGAAGCTGCAAAATTATACTCGAAAATGATTCATGAGAATGCAACAATCTGTCTTACTGTGGCAGGAGCACTAACACCAGTAGGATTTGGTGGTATTATCAAGACTTTGTTAGAAAAAGGATTTGTGGACTGGATTGTTACCACTGGCGCAAATGTATACCATGAGGATCACTTTGCATGGGGATTTCCTGTAAAACAGGGTCATTTTGCAGTAGACGACAATATTCTATACGATAAGGAGATTGTACGTATTCGTGATGTATACGTCAAGTTTTACGAGACGCTGGAGATGGAGGATCAAATAATTCAAAAAATTTTTCAAAAAAAAATTATGGACAAACCGTTCACAACTGCTGAATTCTGTAATGTTTTGGGAAGCATAAGCAAAAAAAAGTCAAAATATCCTGAAAGAAGTTTTATTACTACTGCGTATGATCTTGATGTTCCAGTATACATCTCAACATTGAAGGATTCATCATTGGCACTGAATCTTGCAATTCATAGACTCAAAGGTCAACCATACAATCTGGATTTTGTGCGGGAGATAATTGAGCAGGCTGCAATAGTGTACAATTCAAAAAAATCCGCTGTTCTGGAATTAGGTGGCGGTGTACCAAAAAACACTGCACAGCAAACAGGTCCTCTATTGGATCAAATTCTTAGGAAGGAGCATGGTGGACAAGATTACATTATTCAGATAACAGATGCAAGGCCTGATACGGGAGGACTGTCAGGAGCAACTCTTCAAGAAGGAAAGAGTTGGGGTAAAGTGCAAGACTCTCACGGAGGTTTAATCACAGTTTATGCTGATGCAACAATTGCATTTCCTATTTTAGCGCTATATGCTCTTAGTAATGAAAAACCAAGAAAGCCAAAAAGATTATACAAAAAACTAGACAAGTATTATGCATCTCTTCAAGATTCTGCAATAGAGGTTCCTGATAAATTCAAAAAGTTATTAAAAAAATCAAAGATTGATTTGGACTAGATCAATCTTTAAATAATTTTGTTAGTTTGATTGTAAGATTTAGAGTAGCCATATAGATTACAGTTGAGATTAACTGTGAGATTATTGACGCCATATATGGTTCATAATTCAGTAGAAGTAGATAATACTGTAAACTCCATCTTGCAATGGTATAAACAACTTCACCAATTCCTAATGAAGAAATTATCTTGATTAGATCTGATTTTAATAATGATTTGTCAGTTTCGCCGTTTTGTAAAATGTATTTTTTCCTATTATCAAGATAGAATAGTACTCCAAATACAGAAAAAAATACTCCATAATCAACAATTAAAGTAAAAGTGCTGTTAAGATAATCTTCCTGACTAGCAAAATAATCGGCTGCAATTGCAGAAATGATTATTGATATTGCAAATGCTATGAGTATATTTTTGTTAAGTTTTAGATATTCTCTGTATTTTTGTTTCATAATTTTTTTTGATTTATGTGATTTATAGTCTTTCGAAAGAAAAACGATTAATTACAATCAATTAGAATAATTCGTATGGAACCAGGCGAAAAGAGATTGAAGCAGGAAGACTGTAATGAAGATGAATTAGGTACAGGCATACTTACTCTTACAAACCAAAGAATTGCTTTTGATAAGAGAAAAAGTAGGATTGCAGACTTTTCAACAAAAATGGGTGAGACCGTGCTTGATGTTCCACTAAACGAGCTTCTAGATGTCTGGAAAGAAGGTAGATTTATCAAAAAAATTTGTATTAAAACTAAAACAGTTGATGGTGAAAAAGTCTACAAATTTGGTGTCTTTGGAACTGGTGGCTGGCTTGAAGATATTCAAGATGCAATTGAAGAGATAAAAAATCAGTAGATAACATCTACAGTATCTAAACGCCAAGATTGTCTAACAAATGCATCTTCAATCTTTGAACCGCTTTTAACAGTAGACTCTAACAATCCAGTCCATGCAATTTGTGATCCACAATCACCAGCATAATTAAGAGGGACTACAAAAAACTTTGACTTTTGATTTTTACATACATTTTTCAGCATTGCTGATAATCTTTTGTTTGCCGCGACTCCTCCAACTATCATAAGTTCTTTTTTTCTTGTAAATGCTAATGCTCGCTCTGTTGCTTCGGCAATCATAGCGAAGGCAGTTTCTTGTAGTGAAAAACAAGCGCTGTTAGCATCCTTTGAACTAATATTTTTTGTTGCGGAAAGCAATCCTGAGAATGATACATCATTTCCTTTAACAGCGTATGGTAAATCTACGTACTTGGTTGATTTTGTTGCTAATTCTTCAATTTGTTTTCCACATGGAGACGCAAATCCTAATGAACGACCGAACTGATCTAATAACTGACCAAGTGTGATATCCAAAGTTTCACCAAAGACTCTCCATCTTCCAGAAGAGAATGCAAGCAACATTGTATGACCTCCAGATACTAAAAGAACAAGAGGGTTTTTCGCACCAGTAAGTAATTTTCCCAATTCAATATGACCAATAGCATGGTTTACAGGATAAATTGGAATTTTATAGTATGATGCAAGTGATCTAGCTACTACAGCACCCACTCTTAGACATGGGCCAAGACCTGGACCTCCTGCATAGGCAATCATATCTAGATCATCTATTCCAATTTTTGCTTCGTGAAAACATTGGGATAGAACATTTGGACTAGTCTCAATATGATGACGAGATGCTTCTCTTGGATGGATTCCCTGACCATCTGGAGGTTGGTAAATTTTTCTAACATCTGAAAGAATTTTTCCAGATTTCCTCTTTTTTTGAATAATTGCACAAGAGAACGTATGTGCAGTGCTTTCAATCCCTAAACAATTCATTTTAACCCCTACTCAATGTTGAGACTATCTTTACTATATCACCGTTTTTTAATTGATGATCTGCGGCAATCCTCTGTTTTGTTTTCGCATTAATTGCATGAAGAAATCCATTTCCTATATCTTGATGTATAGTAAAAGCAAGTTCCTTTGCAGTGGTAGAAGAATGTAATAATCTGGCATCAGGTAAAACTTGACCATTCTTGTTACAAAGTTTTGATTCATCTTCTACAGGATAAACAACTATCAAATTCATTACATCAAAAATTATTGTGTTAAGAATTTTTTGTATTCCTGTGACACCGATTTTTGTTAAAACATTTTTTGCAAGATGTAATGCATTATTTTGTTGCTCAGATAATTCGCTATCAGTATTACCTATGAAGTTATCATCGCCTGGAGTATACTTGATTATTCCGGCTTTTGTAGCCTTTTTTAATAAAAATTCAGTTTCAGCACTAGATGGAATTGTTATAAAATCTTCCGACATTTTTTGTATAATCGCAAGATCATCACACAAATCTGCTTTGTTAGCTGCAATTATAGTTGGTTTAGATAACCGTCTCAATGATTTTAGAAATTCAATAATCTCAGAATCTAACCACTCTGTGGGTTTTTTTGATTTTAGTGACATTGATGTTAAGATTTTATCTATATCTGATTCCTTAATTCCCAAACCAGTAAATCTCCGTGCTAATCCTTCAGAAATTCTTGTGCGCTTCTGCTCAATTTCTTTTGTTAGTTTATGCCATTCTCGATCAAGAATTTGTTTAAACCATAAATCAAATTCTTCTTCAACAAATTTTATATCTTCTAGTGGATCATGTGTGCCTATGGGTACTGGTTGACCTTGAATATCAGTAGAGCCAGAAGCATCTACCACATGAATTAATGCATCTGCTTGCATTGCATCGGTTAAAAATTGATTACCAAGACCCTTACCTTCGTTTGCACCAGGAACTAATCCAGCAACATCAATTAATTTTACAGCAATGAAGCGTGTTCCATTGACACATGAGTTATTTCCACACCTATTCTCAAGATTCTTACATGCACAATCAACTTTTACATGAGCTACACCAACATTGGGTTCAATTGTTGTAAAAGGGAAGTTTCCAGTAGGAACAACTGTTTCAGTGGCAGCTGAGAAAAAAGTAGATTTTCCAACATTTGCCTTTCCTAAAAGACCAATCTGCATAATGTGTTAACTATGATTTGATCATATTAGTATTGCAGAAATAATTTAATCATACAAAAAATCATGTTATTTATGAATCTGATAATAACCGGAAATCCCGGAGTTGGTAAGCATACAGTTGCTGCTCAAATTATGAAAAATGAGGATTATGATATGATTGATATCAACAAAATTGCAATTGAATCAAACTATATCGAAAAAGATGAAATTGGGATACAGGTAGATGTTCAAAATCTCAGGAAAGATCTAAACAAGAAGATTTCAACAAAATCTTTGATTGTTGGACATTTAGCGCCATATGTTGTTGAAAAATCAAAGGTTGATGTGGTGATAATTCTAAGAAAGAATCCTTACAAACTTGAAGAAGTCTATGAGGCAAGAAGATACTCTAAAGAAAAAATTAAAGAGAATCTTGGAAGTGAAATTTTAGGTATTACAGCACATGATGCAATATCAGAATTTGGGACTGAAAATACGTTTCAGATTGATACAACAACAAAAACTCCTCAAGAAGTTGTAGAAAAAATTCAAAAAATAATTCAGGAACGAAATTATGATGATGATGTGGATTGGCTCTCAGATGTTAATGAAAGGGATGATTTACAGAAATTTTTCGATTACTAATTTAATATAATGCTCAAAAAGTATACTAGCAATTGTTTGAAATAAAATATAGTGATCTAGCAGGCAGAATAGGAATTATTCACTCCAATCATGGAAAGATAGAGACTCCTGCGTTTGTTCCAGTCATACATCCTGTTAGACAATCAATTTCTGCAAAAAAAATGCGAGACATGGGATTTGATCTTGTAATCACAAATGCATACATCACGATGAAACGTCATGGTGATATTGCAAGAAAAAAAGGAATTCATAAAATAATTAATTATGATGGTTGCGTAATGACTGATTCAGGTGGCTATCAAGTATTAGAATATGGTGATGTGGATGTTAAACCACATGAAATGGCAAACTTTGAGATGGACATAATGACTGATTTTGCTATTCCTTTAGACAAACCTACGGGTTATGGTCTTACAAAGAAACAAGCTAGGGCTTACGTGGATCATACATTGAAAGTTTGCAAGAAGACGTTCAAACAAAGAAAAGACAATGGTCAAATCTGGCTTGGTCCTATTCAAGGTGGAGAACACTTTGATCTGGTCACAAAGTCAACTAGATCACTTGTGGAGATGAAGTTTCCAATGCTTGCATTAGGAAGTCCTGTAGAATTTATGGAGGCATATGAATACAAATTACTTGCACAGATGATTATAACTGCAAAAAAACAGATTCCCAGTTCAATCCCATTACATCTGTTCGGTGCTGGTCACCCACTCACAATTCCACTAGCAGTTGCATTAGGATGTGATACCTTTGATTCTGCATCATACATACTATACGCAAAACATGACAGAATAATCACAGAAGATGGAACCAGGAGATTGGATGAGATAGAATATTTTCCATTTGACTGTGAAGTTTCACAAAAATTTACTCCAAAAGAATTACGTGAATTGAAAAAGGATGAGCGAACAAACATGATTGCGTTATTCAATCTATACTCAATAAAAGCTGAAGTAAATAAAGTAAAACAGGCAATACGGGAGGGCAGATTGTGGGAATATGTAATAAAAAAGGCACGTGCACATCCTAAGCTATTTGAAACTATCCAAACTATAACAGATAATTCTAAAATGTTTATGGATACTACGCCGAAATTCAAAGAAAAAGCACTTTTTCTATTTTCTCCAGTGGATCAATTTAGACCAGAATTACTCTCTTTTCATTCATATGTTCGAAACTTCAAGTCAAAGAAAAAAATCGTTGTTATCACAAGAGATACAAATCAGAAACCTGCATACATCTCAAACGAATATCATAATCTAAAAAAGAAATTCAAAGATTCTGATTTAATACAGTTCTGCAATTACAATCAGTTTTTAGGAATAATTCCGATTGAAATTGCCGATGTTTTTCCAGCATCACATTATGTAATGGCAAGAAATGACTTTGATCCTGAAGATTTCCCAATGTTTAAGAAAACATGGGAAAAATTCTTTGAGAAGAATAAATTTGATACGGCATACATATCAAAAAATGACCCATTTTTGCAGTACTTTAAAAAATTTATTCCTAAACATGTAAAAAGAAAATCAATCCAGTGAATAATTTATCTATCATGTGATTGGATAAATTTCATGAAGTACATTTTAGTTTGGATTTCTTTATCTGTAGTTCTCCTTTTTGGCTTAACGCAAGTTACATTTGCCCAAGAATATGCCTTATCTTCATCAGAAAGTGAAAAAATAAAGGAATGGAATTCAATTCTCGTCTTACTCTTACAGGAAAACAGATTTGAAGAGTCATTACTTTACTTTGATAAAATTCTAGAAATTGATCCAAATCACACAGATTCACTACTAAACAAGGGTTCAGTTTTAATTGCATTAGGCAAGTCAGATGATGCTGTTGCATATTTTGATAGATTGTTAGAAATCGAACCGAATAATACCAAGGGTTTAACGAGTAAAGCCGCAGCACTTGCAAATACAGGTAAAAATCTGAACGCATTAGAATTATACAATAAAGCATTATCCATTGACAAAGATAATGAAAAAATAAAGAAGTCTATAGCAAGACTACTCAGTATAACACCTACAATCTCATCACATACTTCCTTGAAGAGTGATAATGGTGATCCCAAATTTGATATTCATATTAGAGTCACGATTAGAAATGCTACTGGTGATTTAGTATCTGTAGTAGAGTCTAGAGAAGGAAGATATCTGCCTGCAAGTTTTACTGACAATGTTTTTGATGACACATTTGAAAAAGAGATTATTACAAGTGCCGGTCAGAAAATTGAAGTAGGAAAGTACTCGGTGTCTTTCCAACCAAAAAATGATGTGATTGGAATGTTGTATATCGAAGATATGATTAATGATTATGCCATTAGTGTCTTTGAAGTTTTCATACCATATATTCCAGTCGAATCAGATGATCAGCTTCTTGCAGAATGGACAATCTCTAGGAATTATGCTTAGTCTTTTTTGCAAAAAATAATCCAATGCCTATAGCAAGAAACACAATGAGGGGAACAAGTCTGTAGGGTAATATTTCATAAAAGTATGTGACCATAACCAAAATTGGACCTGCAATAATTGTACCAAAGATTAAAAATAAAACCGAATCAGCTTCCTGGAATCTATTTCTAGCTAGGACAAATAATCCAATTGAAATCGGTAATAACATTACCAAAATGAATAGATCGCTACGAAATTGAAATGCTGTTGCTGCAAATCCAAGTAGAAATCTACTTGGATCCAACTCAAAAACTTGTGGATAAAGTGTTTCTCCAGCAAAAATAGATACAATTACAACTAGAACAATTATTACATATGATAATAAAATAGTCAGTTTTATTCTTGTGCTGATCTTTGAGCGATATGTAGTGAATAAAGTCATTATAAAAAATGGTGCCACATATGCCTTGGTAAATACTGCAAGAACATAGAAGATTGGGGAAAGGAACCATCCTCTCTTGATTACATATAATGAAATTAGATAGAATAATACCCAAAAATTTTCATATACTGCTACTGTGTCATATTTCAAGAAAATGTTACTTTGTAATAGAACAATCATTGAAATGATTCCCGCAAATCGTTTTTGGCAGATTTGAGTGGTTAAAAGATAAGTAAAAGATGCAACCATAATACTCGCAATAAATGGCAAAAATTTGATATTTTGAAATATATCTAATGAAATATCCAAAAGAAACATTCTGACATACCTGTCGTTTTGTTCCTGAATGTATGGATTATCAGATTCACCATCTGGCCATAACTCCAGTGCTTCCTCTAATATGATATAATCATCAAATTGTAATTTTTCATTTAGGAAAAGTTCTGGTGAAGAAAATCCAATGTATATTCCCATTATTATGATAAAAATTACTAATGTATTTTTTTTGGAAATTTCAAATGAACGAATTCTTTCTATTATATCTTGTAATTGATTCGGTAGTTTTTTCTTGTAATATGCAAAACCAAAACCTAGAATTATGATATTACTAATTATCAAAATGGATGTCTGATGACCAAATTCAAATGGGTTGTTGATTGTATCTGAATAACTTCCCACAATAGAGGAAAACAATGCGGGAAATACAATTGGAGTGTAAAGTAGAAGTATAATTATGATAGTTGCAATAAAAATTGGTATTACAATTCTGTTTGATGTAAAGTCACTTAACATTCAATAAATCACAGAATATCTAATTAATAAAATAAAGAAAAAAGGTTGAGAACGTCGGCCTATAAGGCTGCGTCTTCTGCCCAGCCCTTGATGAATACACCGTTCTTGTGAAGTGGAACTGGTTGACCAGCTGTGTAATTCATTGGTCTCATCCAGAAAATGGATTTTGTTGGACAAACTCCAATACATGCACCGTCTGAGATGCATCTTTCAGGATAAAAGACAAATGCTTTACCTCTTTTCCAACCTTCTACAGGTTTTACACGGAGTACATCCGGACCAAGAGTTGTACAGATTTCTACACATAGTGCACATCCGATACATCTTTGTTCGTCTACGTCTGGAAGTATTGCGATTGGCATTTTATTTCTAAATTAATACTTGTAAGTTAGTATTTAAACCATGAAGCAGATCGTTAACACCGTTATTAACACCGTTATGAATATAGTAAAAACTAGGAAAATAAAAAGAAATAAAGAAAACGTGTTTACCACGTTACTTTCTCATTGCGTCTATTTGGCCAGAAGTAACCCAGTCTAAGAGTTCTGCTGATGTTGGATTAGAATCGGCTTTTTGTGCCATAAGATTTGCAACCCAAATCCAGTTAATCTGGTTTAATAGTGGTTTATTGGCCTCATCACCAGCTCTTACTTTTGCAACTAGTGCCTGATCTTGTGATGCTAACCATTCTTGGAATGTTCTTCCCATAATTGATCAAATGTTAGGTTACACTAATTAAAGCTTATGCCAATTCCATACATAGTACAATTTCAACGGTCATAAGATATAAGCTAGTGTTCAAAAAATGTCTATTGTGGAGATCAAGGTTTTAGGCGCAGCTGGTGAAGTGGGGCGATCAGCTTTTCAAGTAAATTGTGATGGAACAAATTTTTTGTTAGATTATGGTGTAATGTTTGGAAGTCCAAGAGGTAACCCACCCACATATCCGCTTCATGTAAAACCTAGAGACATTGATTCTGTTATAATAACACATGCACATCTTGATCATTCTGGATGCGTACCATCATTATTTGTTAGTGGTAATTGTAATGTCTATGCAACTTCGCCTACTTTTGATCTAAGTCAACTGCTAATTGAAGATATGTTAAAGATCGAGAAAAATTCCCACTCATTTGGATTTCCTGAGGTTGATAACATGATGAGTAAAGCCAGAGAGATTTCGTTCAAAGAGAAGATTACAAGAGGAAATGCATCTTTTGAATTGCGTTGTTCTGGGCATGTGTTAGGAGGTAGTACAGTACTTCTAGAATCAAATGGAAAGAGAATTTTCTATACTGGAGATGTTAATTTGAGAGGATCAAGAATGCTACCTTCTGCAGATCTAGACATTGGGAACATAGATTTATTGATCACAGAAAGCACGTACTCTCAAACAAATCAAATGCCCAGATCAGAGTCTGAGAAAGGGCTGATCGAGTTTGCAAATGAGGTAATGGATAGAAAGGGTACACTGTTTATTCCTTCTTTTTCTGTTGAGCGTTCACAGGAAATTGCATGCGTCTTGAAAGATGCAAATTTTAAGCATAAAATAATAATGGATGGAATGGCTCTGAAAGTTAATGAGATTATCCTCAGATACCCCGAATATCTTAAGGAGCCAAAAATCTTCAAGGATGTTATAGATAAAGTAGTTGCAATTAATGACCACAAAGATAGGAAGCAAGCTTTGTCAGAACCATGTGTTGTAATTTCTCCTGCAGGAATGCTAGTTGGAGGAAATGCAGTATATTATTTGCAGCAATTAGCATTCGATGAAAAGAATGGAATTGCTCTAGTTTCGTATCAGGGTGAAGGAACGCCTGGGAAGAAACTTTTACAGACAGGAAAAATTTCCTCTAGGGGAAAGGATCTAAATGTTGTAGCTGAAGTTAAACAGTTTCAATTTTCAGGTCATGCAGATAGAGACAGTTTATTTGAAATGGTTAAAAATATCAAGGGAAACCCAAAAGTTTTGACAGTGCATGGAGACAACGAATCATGTACTAGATTTGCAGAAGAGATTCATGAGAAATTTGGGCTTGATGCTCATGCACCAAAAATTGATGAAACGATAAATGTCTGATTTGGAAAAGATTTTTCATATTGATCTAGATTCCAGTATAAACAGTGGTCAAGTCTTTTTATGGAAAAAAATAGGTCCAAAATGGTATGGCATTAACGGCGATAATATTCTAATTTTTGATAAAAATACGATACATCAAAAAAGTGACAAACCATCATTTGATTTTTTAAGACTGAATGATGATTTTATAAAAATTTTACAATCTCTAAAAAAGGATAGAATTGTCCACAATGCTGTTAATCTATATCCTGGTCTAAGGTTGTTTCGACAGGATCCATACCAATGTTTAATCTCTTTTCTTGTTTCATCAAATTCAAATATACAGAAAATTCAGTCGTGCTTACATAACTTATGCAATAAATTTGGAGAGAAAAAAATAGTTGATGGAGTTGATTTTTTTCTATTTCCTGAGCCAGATGCATTGGCTAAGGCATCAGTATCTGAAATACAAAAATGTGGTTTAGGTTATAGATCTAAATCAGTAAAAAATGCATCAGTATTGGTTAAAAATGAAGAAGTTGATTTCGAGTTCTTAAAGGAAGAAGATTATTTTAGCGCAAAAAAAAGACTGAAAGAAATTTCGGGTATTGGTAACAAAGTAGCTGATTGTATATTGCTATTTTCATTAGAAAAACTAGAAGCGTTCCCTTTAGATAGATGGATGCTACGAGTACTTGAAAAATATTACGTAAAAAAATTTCATATTTCTACTAAAACGTTAACCGAAAAAACATATCAAAGTCTTCATAACGATGTTGTTGATCATTTTGGTTGTTATGCAGGATATGCGCAACAATTTTTGTTTAAGATGGAAAGAGAACTGAATGAAAAAAAATGGTTGTAAAAACCCTTAATACGGTAAATGATTGCCAGTTTCTTGGGCCTGTAGCTCAGCATGGATAGAGTGTTGGACTTCTAATCCAATGGTCAAGGGATCGAAGCCCTTCGGGCCCGCTTCTCATAAGTTATTTATTTTAAAAAATTACTGCAAATATAATGAAAGATGTTGAAATCACATTACAAAACAAGAATATTTCTCCCCATGATGAAATCAAGGGTGACATTATTGTCAATTACAAAGGCCTGTATGATGGTGTTGTAATTAACACTCAGATAATTGGCTCAAATGAATTAGTTGTATGGCGTTCTTACAATGGAAAAAAAATTACACAGAATGTTTCTAGATTGTTTATCAGTAAGGATGTTATGCCAGAAAACAAGGCTGAGTTTACAGCATCAATCGAATTTGAGCCAAAAGAACCTCATGATGTAAAATTTCGTGTTTCAATTATTGAACAGCATAAAGAAGTTGAGAGTGATCAGTTGTTTGCTATTTTTTCAGCCTAGAATCTTGACTTTGTGATTTCAACTATGCCTTTCATCCAAGGATGTGGTTCACAGTGATACTCGATGACTTTGGCACCATTTGGTGGTGCATCAGTAAATAGAAACTCGTATTCTTCACCTGGCATAATTACACCAGTTGATCCAAATTCACCACTCCATGGATCAATGGTTATATCTCTGTCATGACTATCAGGTGTTACGGTATGTGGGGTTTCATCAATATTTTTCCAAATAACATGGTTATCAATTGTAAGTTGTACTTGAACTAATTTTGGCACATAATTATCATCTTGCTCTGGACTTGCTGAACCTTCTATAATATTGATGATAGTCTCTCCACTTGGATGTAGAATATGCTCATCAACAGAAACTTTTGTGTTTTCTTCAGGTAACCAGAACATAGTGTACCAACTTATTGTTACACCTAACCCTACAATCACTACGAGAATTCCAATTCCATAAACATGACTAGTTGTAGGTTCAGTTGCACTCAATAGCTAGCATGGTTTGTGGAACTCTTATAAAGCTTATTTAGAAAAGTGAGATTTTTATGGTTTCTTGAGATCATCTATTCCCAAGTTTGGATCTTTGTTTGTATCCAATTCTGCAGTGTTTGGTTTAATTTCTGGAACTTGTGAAGAAGGTGTTTCATTAGTTGTTTTGCTTATTGGTTTAGTTGATCCATCATCAATTGACGTAGAATCAGGTGATGGAAGTTCTTTTGAATCAGAACTTGTTATAGATTTTCTCATCTTAATTTTTGGACCTGGAGGTGGTGGGGCTTCTTTTGTTTTTGCCATTGCATATCTATACACGTGGAACATACCAGCAAAAACAATCAAGATTAAGCCTGCTAAGAATAGTGACATGTTATTCATGCCACTTAGTGCGGCGTTATAGGCTGCTAAATTCAAGAATACCTGGAAAGCTATCAAAGCAACTAAGAGCCAGTTTATCCATTTATCTGAAAGATTAATGTGGGACACTTTTTGGGGGCCTTTTTCTTTTGCTAGTTTAGCCTTTCTCTCTCCTTCTTTTGCGAGATGGATCATCATATAACTAAATCCTATACCTAATGGAACTAGCAATATCATTACTGAGTAAAGGTATATTGGATCTATTACTAACCTCTCAACTAATGGCATAGTAGAGTCTGG
>ENA-UPTF01001342-UPTF01001342.1-marine-metagenome-genome-assembly--contig:-NODE-1342-length-15580-cov-5.576147_pt1 | contig 15580 bp, 12 predicted proteins | sample MGYA00238166_ERZ767019 | MGnify/ENA primary metagenome ERZ767019 (study PRJEB28930, sample SAMN06266391) | marine metagenome | isolation source: Sea water from 250 m depth | place: Atlantic Ocean...
CCAGGTGAAATTACGTTTACCCGTATGTTTTTAGGAGCAAACTCGGATGCTAGGCCCCTAGCTAATCCGATCACGCCCATCTTGGCTGCTGAAACATGGGATCGCGTGGCGGTACCATTGAAGGCGCCGTCACCGGTAAAGAACACGATCCTTCCGTATTCGTTCTTTGCCATATTGGGGATGGCTGCATGTGCTACGTGGAAGGCTCCGTCTAGCACCACACCGCGAACCCACTCCCATTCCTCATATGTGAGCTCGGTGAAGGGCTTTCGTGGGCGTATAGCAGCGTTGCTGACCAGTATGTCTACCCCGCCGAATCGCTCCGTGGCTGCAGCAAACATGTCTGCTACTTGTTGACGGTCTGCAACATCGGCCAAGAATGGCAGAGCCTCTACTCCGAGGGCCTTCGCTTCAGCGGCAACTGCTTCAGCTTCTTCTTCGTTGCTGCGGGCGTTAACCACAACATTCGCGCCTTGTTCAGCTAACTTCAATATGATCGCCCGACCAATGTTTCTACCTGAGCCAGTGACCAGGGCGGTCTTACCTTCCAAACGTGTCATAGTCTGTCCTCTGTCGGTCAATATGACTCGGGTTGAGTCTAATCAATTCCGAGCGACTTTCGAATGGTGGCCGGGATTATAGCATGGTCTTGGCATTAAACCGTTGGAATCCTTGGCCATTGCGAACGTCGTATAATCCGAATGTGGTACGGCGATGATCAACGTTCGAGTCATTCAATCGTTGACGATCGCCAATATGTCTGTGGGTAGCTGGTTTTAATGCAACTCCTTTCCATGGTGTTATGGCTATTGCGCCGACGGTTGCGCCACTCGTGGCTGCTTTTGACGGTTACCTCCTTTGGCATCTTGGCATCTGTCACTATGATGGCCACAGGGGCTCTCTATTCTCGTGCTCTTGGGGAAGCCGGTTTAGGCCATTTTGTGGCCTCGTTCGGGCCGGAAGTGCACAATATCCAGGTCATCGCCCAGAATCGCCCGTTAGGTCAGACCGATTATCTGGCGCTCGAAAGCCTGGCTGAAGAGTCGTATGGAGAACGGTTGTCAGAGATGCTGAGGGGAGTGGAGCGATTTGGGCGGACTCAGGCAAACCTGTCATTGCTTTCTACACCTACCTCATCGATTCTGGGGGCCCCGTTTGGACGCCCATTTTTCCTGACAGGCTTTCGAGAACACTCGTCTCTCAAGCAGGGCCGGTGGCCTGAGAGCGGCAGCGTTCAAACGAATGAAGGATTAGAGATAGAGGTCGTGCTTGGTTCAGAGACCTCTCGGAAGCTCAGTTACCGGGTTGGAGACCGGATATTTCTGGTTCCCCAGAGAGGGATGCCCGACCGTATAGTTTTCAAGATTGTAGGTGTCGCTGATCCGATAGACTCTGGAGCAGAGTATTGGATGGGCGCTCCGAATCACTTTGACCTAATATCGTTGGGCGAGTCAGTAGTTGTACCGATATACCTGAACGAAGACGATTTTTTCCAAGGTATTGGTGCTAACTACTCCACCCTGGTCGGCGACTTTGGGTTCTACCTGTTTATGGACTCAACTTACCTGACGGTTGGGAACGCGGGTCAAGTTAAACAGCAGGTTCAGGGACTGGAGACTGATCTCAATAAGACATATCCACGGACGTTGGTCCTCAGCCGGTTAGGGTTGACTGTCGATGAGTTTGAAAAAGCTCTTACGCTCTCCAAGATTCCTGTCTACCTATACCTTTCTTTAGTTGTGTTAGTGATCTTGTATTTCCTGGCCTTGATCACCGGTACGTTGGGTCGCGGTCAGACTGAAGAGGCCGGTCATCTACGTAGCCGTGGAGCTAGTGTGTTGCAGGTGAGTGGCGTGTTGGCCTTAGCCGAGGCTGGAGTAACGGTTTTGGCTATTGTCATTGGCCCGTTCTTGGCTTGGGTGATAGTAAAATTGCTGCTCGTAGATACTATAGACCCGGGAGTCGGGTTCTCTTCTTCTATTCCGCTCGGTGTCCAAGCGGATATGTTCTCGATGGGGGCGTTGGGAGGAATTATAGCCTTGTTCGTCTTGCTGGTAACAGCGGCCGGCAGGGCTAGAATGGGCATGCTAGAGACCTTGATGTCTCGTACCAGGCCTCCATCTGTGCCGTTTATTCACCGTTACTACATTGACGTATTGGCAGTTGTTATCGTTTCTTTTGTTTGGTTCCAGATTCGTGGGCGGGAAGGGTTTGTTGCCGAGGAACTTGCTTCTCGCGGTCTGAACGTGGATCCGACTCTTATTATGGGGCCAGTGTTGGGGTTGTTTGCAGTGGCCGTTTTGATGTTCCGGCTGCTTCCGTTGATCGCTAGGCTCCTGACCCTATTAGGGACAAGGTTTGGGCCGGCATGGTTGCAATTCTCTTTCATGCGTTTGGCGCGGGACCCAATACCCCATGGTTCGGTGGCAGTGATCATCATGCTTGCTACCGCACTTGGGATCTTCGGAGCCACCTTTCAGTCCAGCCTGTCCCAGTCGCAGAAAGATCAAGCCTTATACAGCGTAGGCGGCGACCTGGTTGTAAGAGGGCCCGCCCTCCCGAAAGGCGCTCCTGAAAAACTAAGAGACTTACCTGGAGTGACTGGGGTTACAGCCTTGTCCCGTGAGTCGGTCCCGGTCATTCAGGGTCTTTTCTCCCAAAGCACGTACATGCTGGCACTCGACCCAGATGATATTGATAAGACAACGTGGTTCCGGGACGATTTCTTTGTTGGCGGCCTCTCTGAAATCGGCAGACTGCTTAGACCTAATTCATTCATCGAAGACCCTTTTGGAACCGGTATTTTGCTGCCTGAGCGCACTGATTCTCTTGGAGTGTGGGTGGATAGCACCGACCTCTTGGAAAAAGACCTCCAGTTTGACGTCAATATGTGGGCTAGGATCATGACCTCTACTGGAATTTACCGGACGATTGGCATGGGCAATATATTGGACCAAGGAGACGAAGAATCTTCCGACGCCAAAGTGGTCAATGGTAGATGGAAGATGTTTACTGGAGATTTATCTGGTGTTGGCGATGGCCATACCCCTATGGAACTGGTGGCTTTGTACTTTTCAACTACTCCTTCTAACCGGCTGTCGGATGGTGTCATAAATTTAGACGACGTCACTGCGTTTAGTGCGATGGACGACTTAAAAGGGGTTGTGGTTGAAGGGTTTGAAGAGCAGTCTGGGTGGCAGGTCATGGCTCACCAAGGCGGTATTCCTGATACAACTCATCTGTCGGGTGATAGTACACATGGTGGTATGTCGGCTCTTCAATATTCTTGGGAGGAGCCGATTTCCAAAGGACAGAGGGGCATTCACTTACCTCCAGGGCCTTTCCCACTTCCAGCAATTGGAGGTCCTGGTTATCAGATAGGTCAGCAGGTACGTGTGGAATTAGGGAATCTGGCCGTGCCTGTGCAGTTTGTAGGCATAACTGACCATTTTCCGACTATGCGTCCGGGATTGAAGCCATTCTTTCTCGTCGATTTGATAGGTTTTCGAGAGTATGCGAGGCGACTACCGGTGAGTTCTATTGAAGATCCGGAAGAGATATGGCTAGGCCTAAAAGACGGGGTAGACCGTGAAGAAGTAGTAGCTCGGATAGGTGAAGTCATACCGGGATTAGTCACAGTAAGAGACTCCCAGTCTGTGGCGGATTTAGCTGAACGTAATCCGTTGGCTGGAGGAGGCTGGAATGGACTGACCATGTTCAGTATGGTCGCTATTGGCATAGCCGTATTCCTAACTCTGACCGTTCATGCCGTAGTTTCCATCCGTATGGGTAGGGTGGATTTGGCTGTAGCGAGGGCGTTGGGCCTCTCTCGTGGACAAATCTTCCTTTCCATGGCCATGGAAAGGAGCGTCATCGTTGTGTTGGCCGTCGTTACCGGGGGAGTCATGGGCTATTGGCCGGGTTTGGAAATATTGGAGTTGATAGATCTGACTCCCCGAGGCGCAGCCCCTGTTCCACCTATGCTCCCGTCAGTGCAGGTTTGGTTGGTTTTTGGTGTGATATCTGGACTCGTCGCCATTTCAGCTTTTTCTGTCGGGCTAGCGGCGGTTGCGGCTATGCGGCTGAATACTGCTGAAGTATTGCGAAGTGGAAACTGATGTTGCCGATGATTAGGTTCGCCTACGTGATGGCTATACGTAGGGCTGTGTCTGGGTGGCGTTTGGAGGCGGTTTTATTCGGCGGTATTCTACTGGCTGTTACTCTAATGGCCAGTAGCGTGATTTTCTTTGATTTGCTTTCTAATGCGTCCCTACGTCATGAACTCATCCAAGCCACACCCGAGGACACAAACCTCTCTATCCGTTCTTTCAGTAGTCAGGACGAGCCATCTACGCCTCAAGGTCGTAGGTCCGTCTACCAAGATAGACTGGAGTTTATGGAATCTAAAGTCGCCAGGCCTTTTGGCGATTTTCTGGCCGATGAGTCGTTGGTAATAGACACTGCGACTTTTTATTTTGCTGGGCACCCTCATTTGGAGTTAGACAATGAGGTTCGACCGCGTGGATCCATAATATATATGTCGGGGTTTGGGCCGGACCGAGTGAGCTTGATTCAGGGAAGCTGGCCAAGCAAAGAGAATGCCCATGCCCCTATAGGGACCCCGCTAGACGTAGCTCTGGATTCTCTCGGGTTTGAGTTGTTGGGACTACAGCTCGGCGAAGTCATGGATGTATTTCCTGCCGCCTCATTTACTGATCCCCCTGCCATGCGAGTGCGCATATCTGGCGTATTTGAGCGTGTAGATCCGGATGATGAGTTTTGGTATGAAACAGGTTCTGATTTCAGCCTGAGCAATGACCGCTGGACCATTATTCCTTTATTCACCAGTGAAGAAGCGATCATCCAGCGGGTGATGACCGAATATCCAACGTTGTACACCGATATGACTTGGTATTACTTCTTGGACCGGGAAGGGTTGCGGTCAGATGATGTGGATGAACTCAAAAACACTATATACCAGGCTGAGTCGGATATAAGATTCGGCCTGAAGAACTCCAGCTTCTCTATTCGCCTAGATGATCTGTTAGAAAATTACGACTTACAGCTATTACTCGCCAGAGTGCCTTTATTTTTAGTTGTGTTCTTGATCGTTGGGATCTTGCTTTATTACCTATCGCTTGTGGCTGGACTGATAGTTCGTTCCAGGTCTATAGAGATCTCTATGTTAAAGAGCAGAGGTGCTACCACTTTCCAGGTGGGATTGTTGGGCCTGGGAGAAGGGCTGCTCCTCGGTATCCCCGCCGTTATAATTGGACCATTCCTGGCCATTGGGATTGTAAAGGTATTAGGGCAGGTATTTTTCTCCATAGGCGGCGGTGCTGACGAGTTGTCTGGGGTGCCTATCATCGCGTCTCAGGAGGCTATATTACTTGGACTAATAGGCGGTGCGATGGCTGTGACGGTATTCACCATTGCTACTCTGGTCGCAGCGAGACACGGCATCGTTGAGGCTAGACAGGCAGGCGCACGTCCGCCTACTGCTTCGATCTTCCATCGTTATTACCTAGATATTTTGATTTTGGCTCTCATCGGTCTGCTTTGGTGGCAGATACAAAATAGGGGCACGTTCCTGGTGCAATCGGTTGGCGGTCGTCAGTTGGAGATTGACTATAGCTTGCTGCTTGGGCCTGTTCTTGGTCTTTTCGCTGTAGGTCTGGTGATTATGCGCGTATTCCCTCTGCTGACCAGGATTCTCTCTTGGCTGATTGTCCCTTTCGCACCCTCATGGCTCGCCCATTCGTTGAGACAAGTCTCGCGAGACCCGATGGCCCCGGGTATTTTGATCGTGTTGTTAACTCTGTCGACCGCACTGGGCGTTATTGGTAGTGCCTTCAGTTCGACTTTAGAACGGAGCCAAAAAGAACAATCTCTATATGCGGCGGGAGCTGATTTGAGGGTCCGTCACAGTGGTGTTTCCAGCTCTATACCAGGTGGTCGCTTTGCCGATCTAGTTAAAGACTTACCCCATGTGGCAGATGCCGCTGACGTGTATCGTGCCAACGCACAGATAACTGCCACTGGATTTAGCTCGCCCGCTTCGGTTTTGGCTGTAGATGCCAAGAGTATGGGTGCGGTCTCTTGGTTCCGTGACGATTTGGCGGATGGGAAATCATTGGAAGAAATCACCGGATTGCTGTTGGGCGGATGGGAAGCACCACCAGGAGTTCTGCTACCGGAAGATGCAACAGGATTATCAATCTGGGTACAGCCGGCGGGAGTAGACTCTGGAGCGAACCTGTGGGCTAGGGTGCGTGACTCTCGAGGATTGTTCTTCGACACGTGGATGGGTAACCTGGGGGCGCCAGGTTGGAATAAGATTCAGTCGGATCTATCTCCTGTTATCGCAGCCGGGCGACGTTCTCAGACGAGTGGGCGTGAGATTGATATTGTTCCACCTTTGTCGCTCCAATCGTTCCAAATCACTGATCGCATCCGTTCCCTTGGTTCTAGTGGTCTAGGGTCGATATTTCTAGGCCGCCTGGAGGCTTTGACACCTGGTGGTCCTGTGACCATTGCTGATCTAACTGGGGCAGATGGTTGGTCTGCGATTGAAGATTTCTCGCGCCCTGGACTCTATGCCGTGGAGTCCAGCAATTCGGCGGCAATCGAGAGTGTTCAAACTTCCATGCGATTTAGCTGGGCAAGTGGCGGTGTCGGCATGCGGGGGTTGCGGCCTGGTCCCATGGAGGCCCCATTACCGGCATTGGTCAGCGATGGTTTTTTGGAGATCGCTGACGCATCGGTTGGCGATGATGTCATATTAGGCCTGTCTACCTACTCGATCATGGTCAAAATAATTGGCGTTATCAATTATTTCCCGACTATGGATCCAAACGTAAAACCATTCGCGGTTGTGAATCTGGAGTCCTTTGAAGCCGCAACCAATCAACATAGCCCGATTCCGATTGTAGGGGCCAATGAGATATGGATAGATCTAATGGCTTCTTCTGCGCCTGGGGAAGACGGATTATCGCCGCTAATTGAACGCACGGGTGGCGTCGAAGAAGTTGTTGACTCTATGAAGCGCTTGGGAGTCAACGTAAGAGAGGTATACGACGCGGGCCTCATGGTCGAGTCAAAAGTCGACCAACCCTTGGTAAATGCCGGTTGGGGAGCTCTTTTGGTGCTTCTATTCTTGGCTGTAGCCTTAGCGAGCGGCTCGGGAGTGATGCTTTTTTCGTACTTAGATACGAAGGATCGCCAGACAGAGTTTGCTCTCCTCAGTACACTTGGTTCAACAAGTGGGCAGTTACGAAGAATAGTGTGGTTTAACTTGTTTTTGATCGTTATATGCGGTGTGAGTCTAGGCACGTGGGTCGGCCATATCATTGGTTCCAGTATCCTCCCTCTCATGGAAGTAGCAGAAGCAGGCGAGCGGGTGATGCCGCCAATGGCGTTCACGACTGACTGGCTGGCATTGGGAGTAACATATTTGGTACTTGCGCTGGTTACACTGGGAACTGTTCTGTGGCTAGCGTGGTTGAATTCCAAGATTCAAGTACAACAGGTTCTCAGGATGGGAGACGCCGGATGACCCAATTAGATGGTTATAGGCACACAACCGGGATAGCAAGCCCGGATACTGGCATTTACATAAACTGCCGTGACTTATTCAAAATCTACAAGAGGGCAGAGTTGGAAGTGGTAGCTCTTCGAGGCCTGGACCTGAGTGTAGAAGCTGGGGAGTTGATTGCTGTCATAGGGGCTAGTGGGAGCGGAAAGAGCACGTTGCTCAACATATTGGCCGGACTCGATCGTCCCTCTGCTGGTCAGGTGATGGTAGGAACTCGAGACTTGCTGGATGTCTCGGACAGAGACTTGGTTATGTACCGAAGGTCCGAAGTAGGTTTTGTTTGGCAGGCAACCGCTCGCAACTTGATTTCTTATTTGACGGTGTCTGACAACATAGAACTCCCTATGGCGTTGATGGGTCAGCCGGCCAAAGCTAGGCGTGAATGGTCTGAAGAACTCTTGGACTCCCTGGGTATGTTAGACAAAGCTAAGCGCTTCCCATATCAGCTATCAGGCGGAGAACAGCAACGGGCGGCTATTGCCGTGGGTCTAGCCAATAAGCCGCCATTGCTGTTGGCTGACGAGCCAACAGGTGAACTTGATACAGAGAACGCGGATGCAATCTTTGAGATGATCCGCGGACTGAATCGTTCCTACGGTGTGACCGTAGTGACTGTTACCCACTACACCGGTGTATCCCAGTTCGTTGATCGGGTAGTCCATATCCGAGATGGCCGTATCGGATCCGAAACGTTCTCGAGGCCAGATTACCGCCGTGACGGCGACATGGTGGAAGATGAGTACGTTGTGGTAGACGCAGCAGGAAGGCTTCAATTACCACATGGATTGGCCGAACGTTTCCGTCGAGATGGCCTGGCCAGAGTAGAGTCGGATGACCGGCAGATCACCATCGGCAGCCCTGATACGAACCCTCGACAGTCGCGGAGCAGGAGTTAACGCCGTATGCGGAGTAGTGATGGACCTATTCTTAATGCCTCGGACGTGAGCCGGATTTTTGGTTCGGGTGATACGGCGGTGACGGCACTGTCGGCTATAAACCTCATTGTTCAGGAAGGAGATTTTTTGGCAGTTACTGGTAGATCTGGTTCTGGCAAGACTACATTGCTCAACTTGTTGTCAGGGTTGGACCGCCCGACCACTGGCTCAGTTCATTTCCATGGAAGAGACATTTCCAGATTTAGGGATCATGAAATGGTTGAGATTCGCCGCCATAAAATCGGGTTTGTTTTCCAGTCATTTGGCCTTATACCACTTCTGTCTGCTCAGGAAAACGTGGAACTACCGCTCCATATTGGTGGTATGTCTTGGCGAGAACGAAGGCAAAAGGTGAACGATTCCCTCAATTCAGTTGGACTGGGTACTCGGGCTCGCCACCGGCCTTTTGAATTGTCAGGTGGAGAGCAGCAGAGGGTGTCCATCGCTAGAGCGCTTGTAACTCAACCGGAGTTGATATTCGCAGACGAACCTACTGGAGAACTGGACGCCATCACTGCTGAGTCGATTATTGAGACCCTGGCTGAAATCGCAGCTTCTAAGCTCGCGACGGTGATTGTGGCCACACATGATTTAGACCTGGCAGCTACCGCACAACGGCGCATCGATCTTGTTGATGGGCGAGTGGTTTCAGATGTCTGATTTGGACTATCAGAATCTGGGTACCTGCTCATGTGTATACTTTGTGGGAACGGTTTAAAAATGCGGTCTCAAACTCGATCGTTGGGGTGTAAGCATGTTCGTGCGTATATATACGGGTAATGATGGGCAGTCTCATATGGAAGAGATGGCAGCCCTGACTGAATCGGTCCACCGGATACCTACAAAACCAGGAGAAGATCTAGTTTTTCGGACTTTCGAAGAGGGCAGGGCGGTTGAATGGCATAACCCTACGCGACGTCAATACCTGTTCGTTCTTGCCGGCCAAATGGAAGTCTCGGTTAAAGATGGAACTACTCGTGTGTTTAATCCGGGAGATGTATTGCTGGCGGAAGACATGACCGGCCAAGGTCATCTAACTCGGTCGGTAGGCGGTCCGTACACCTCTGTATCTATGGGGATACCTGACCTCTAGCCGTGCATGGGATATCGGTTGACAGGTATTCCCCGCTATCTATAATGGCAACCAACCATCCTAGGCGCAATTGGTAATCCCATGAAGGCGAAATCTAAACGGAAGGCTGAGTAAGAGATGATTACTAAGTTTGATAGCCTGTTTGCTGGTCACGTAGATATGACTGACATAGGCTACGGAGGCACAGCTGTAAATGACCGGAAGTTCGATAATGATCATTTGATGACCGTTTACAGTAAGGCGGAGGCTATCGCGAAATCCCTGGACGAGAACGGTTTCGACACGATGTGGATGGCAGAACACCACTTTCAGCCAGAAGGATACGAGTGTATCCCTAATTTAATTATGTTGAACGTCCATTTGGCTCACTTAACCAAAAATATCAAGTTCGGATGCGGTTTCAATATCGCACCGATGTGGCACCCGCTACGTCTGGCCGAGGACTATGCTACCGCGGACATATTAACCAACGGTCGGGTTATCTTCGGGGTTGGCCGTGGTTATCATACCCGCGAAGTCGAGACATATGGTTCTAATATCACTGACCAGGAAGCCAACCGGGAAGAATTTGAAGAAGCTGTGGAAGTGATATTCAAGGCGTTCAACAGTGAATCTTTCTCTCACAAGGGCAAGTACTATACCCTCCCTCCTGAAGTTCCGTACCGCGGATACACTCTCAAGGACTTGACGTTGGTGCCCCGACCGAAGACATTACCGGTTGAGTGCTGGCAGCCGATCCAGGGTGGGACGCAACGAGCATTAGATTTCATGGCTAAACATGGAATCAAAGGTATCCTAGGCGGAGGAGTTGCAGAGGGTGGGGTCATGGACAGCATTATGACCGGTTACCGGGACGCTTTGGTCCGGGCGGGAAAAAAGGATGCGCAGCTTGGTGAAGGTCTGAGCGTAGGTTTTCACTATCATCTAGCTCCCACAGTGGAACAGGGCATAAAAGAGGCCAAGGGTTTTTTTGAAGAGAACCTTAAGATGTTTGGTCCGTTGCGCTTGCACCGTGGTCTTACTGACGAACAGATTGAAGTAATGGGCGACCCGCGCCGGGCTCCAGACGGTGGACTACCTAACATTGAAGAAGCCGTTGAGAAGCAAGCGTTTTTGACCGGACCTCCGGAGCGGATAATCGAGCAGCTGAAGGGTGTAGAGGCAGAGTATCCAGCTTTGGAGCGGATCGGGGTTAGCCATCCAATGGGCACACCTCAAAGTGTGATTACAGAGCAGCTGGAGTGGTTCGGTAAAGAGGTAATGCCCGCTTTTAAAAATTAAGCAGATATTAATTAACCGCTTGTAGGGTTTCTAATATTAAAGTCCGAAGTATCGGTAAACTTAGTCTACTGATACTTCGGACTTTAACGATGTCTGTACTCTGGTTAAGTCATAGCGTAAATCGCGGATCATTAGTGCCTGATTCTACAAGAAAGAGCTTTCCAGAGAGTCTACTAAACGTAGTGGCTGCTGATACAGTCGTTCACGTCTTTTGAATAACGTTGGAGAGAGGAGGAGACCATGGCTATATACGAACTTCGAACCTATACGCTATATGTTGGCAAAATGGGCGAAGCAACTAAGCTTTACGGCGAAGAGGGTTGGCCGGCATTGGAGAAAGGCGGCTTCGGCAAAAAGTTAGTGGGCTACTTCACGAGCGATGTAGGCACCATAAACCAATTGGTCCATCTCTGGCGTTTTGATGATGATGCTGACCGCCGAAATCATTGGGCCACTTTGTTCTCAGATGGGCCTTTCATGGCCTTCGCGGCCAAAATACGGCCTCTGTTGATGACCCAAGAGGTCAAGGTCATGCTGGAAGCACCTTGGGGCCCTCATCCTTAACAGCTATCGGTGTCGGCTTGCGTTGACAGCTATTGAGGCCAAGATTACACTCCGGTGAAGCTGAATCCGGAAATATAGAGTGCTATATGGTTTCTTCTGACGCAGTCAATCTAGGCGATGCTATAGATTTGATGTTTGAAACTGGCTGGACTGATGGACTGCCTGTAGTCCCGCCCACCGAAGATAGGGTCAAGAGATTCGTAGAATTCACTGGAAGAGATGCCACTGAATTAATAGCCGAGCTTCCTCCACTTGGAGGTAAAGCGACAGTCGAACGTATAGCAGTTAACGCTGTCATGGCTGGTTGCCTTCCGGAACACATGCCCGTGGTTATTACTGCTATTCAAGCGATGATGGATGATCGGTTCAATCTACGTGGTGTCATGTGCTCTACAGGGATCCATACCCCTTTGGTTATTGTCAGCGGACCTATGGCCAAGGATCTTGACATAAACGGCGGCTACAATTGCTTTGGTTCAGGTTGGCGAGCTAATGCGACCATTGGCCGGGCGGTAAAGCTGGTGCTGGTGAACCTCGGAGGAGCTATCCCTGGTGAGACCAACAAAGCAACCTTTGGCCATCCTGGTGCCTACACTTACTGTGTGGCTGAGGACCAGGAAATTAACCCGTGGGAACCTCTGCACGCAGACGTGGGTCTCGAGTCTTCCGATAGCGCAGTGACTGTATTCCCAGCTGAAGCGCCGCACAATGTCATGTATCACGCCAAGAACTCCCGGGATTTTCTCATGGTCTTGGCTGACACGATGTGCACGCTGGGTAATGTGCAGATGTACGTTATGGGTGATACATTCGTGGTCATCGGACCTGAACACGCTAAGTTCCTACATGAGGACGGCTGGCGTAAACAGGACATAAGGCAGTTTCTATTTGAGCATGCTAGAAAGTCGGTTCGTGAGTTGAAACACGGAGGATCCCCTCAAGGCGACGCCAACCGAGGCCATTTTTGGCCTCGGTTTGTCGACGCTAATGATGACGAACAAATGGTGCCGGTAGTTCGGGCTGCAGACCGGATCCATATAATGGTCGCTGGGGGCAGAGGCGGTCCTCATTCGATATATCTTCCCGGTTGGGGTTCCCGTCGGGTCACTAAAAAGATTGAGATTTCGTAGAGTATTGGACGGTTTTACTGAACCCAGTATTCCATATAGGGGTCAAGGAGAAGTCATGTTAAGTGCACCAGGATCACACTTGAAAGACCGGCTGAATGAGATGGGCCTGCTTACACCCATAGACCCTGAAGCCTACTCACGATGGAGGTCGGCTCCTCGGTTAGAGTCCGTGCACGGTAAGGTCGGTGGATTTCTAGGCAACCGCAAAGCCAACGCGAGTTTGCTGCTTCACGAAGTGAAAGAGCTCATGAACAAGGATTTCGAGCTTAGAGACGGAATATCGGTCGATAAGTACGTTTACTCCCGACCGGCAGCCGACGATATAATCTCGGATTTAGCCTCTAAGTGTGATTTTGTGGTGACTTGTATCGCAGATTGAGGGTCCTGCACAGCGTGCAGTGTGCACGACGCTATGGCCTTAGAGAACAGAGGAGTCCCGACGATCGTCATTTGTACAGACCCATTTCTAAATTCGGCTTACCGACATGCGAGTGTCTTTGGTCGCAAGGGTTTTCAACCCTTGGGCATACCTCATCCATTGGGTGGTATAACGCCTGATTTAGTATCCAAACGTGCTTCGGAACTGCATCAACAGATAATAAATGCCCTAACCACGGGTGAATAACTCGTAATTCGCAGGAGATAACAATGGTCAGAGTAGGCGCGGGAATCCGAGTTTACGAACAGCTAGAAACTTGGGAAAAGTTGCCTGAGGGCTGGGTTTTGGGTCAGACAGCCATCGTTACAGATTCTCAGGACAGGGTATACCTATTTAATCGTGGAGATCACCCTTTGATAGTTCTGGATCGAGACGGTAATTTCTTGAACTCATGGGGTGAAGGCCAATTGCCCGACGCCCATGGAATGTTCATAGATGCTGACGATAATTTATATATGCCGGTCAAGAACAGCCATGTTGTGTTGAAGTACCGCCCAGACGGAAACTTGCTGATGACCTTGGGCGAATGGGATAAGCCTTCGGACACTGGTTGGTCTGGTGACTATAGCGAGCCAGCTAAACGGGCAGCAGGACCATTTAATAGGCCCAGTGACATCGCGCTAGATGGTTCTGGTGATTTGTATATCTCCGACGGTTATGGTAATTCCCGAGTCCACAAGTTCACCGCGGACGGTAAACTACTTTTCTCCTGGGGAGAGCCCGGCAAGACTGGAGCAGGGGAGTTCCATGTGCCCCACGGGATATGGGTTCACAACGATGGCCGTGTGTTTGTGGCTGACAGAGAAAACAACCGCATTCAGATTTTTGATGCAGACGGTAAGTACCTCGACCAGTGGACAGGATTGGCACGGCCTTGTGATATCTACGTTGACGAAGACGAAGTGTTCTACGTACCAGAATTGGATGGCTTTATGAGTATATTGAGCGTCGATGGTGATATCATCGCCAGCTGGGACAGCCCTCTTGATGCTGGTTGGGGTAACGGGGCTCACGCTGTATGGGTAGATTCTCATGGAGACCTTTACGTGAATCAGAACGTGGAAGGCCATCGCTTGGTCAAGTACGCTCGCCAGTAGAGACAGCAGAATAAATCAATAACCTCCATCTTGTCGTCGGTCGGATGACTCCCAGGGAGATAGACGTCGGAATTGTATCGGAGGACCGTAGATGCGGGCTGGATTCCAAGTAGGACATGTTGTTCTGCGGGACACAGTTGATCACCAACAACAGTGGCAGGACTCTCTCGCCCAATTTCGGGCGGTCAATGACGCTGGCTTTGATTCTTATTGCTACGGCAACCATTTCTTGATTGACCCATTCCAGCATTTCCAACCTTGGACTGTGTTGGCTCGCATGGCTGCCGAGCCGGGTAACATCACACTTGCGACATCGGTTCTGTTGCTACCTCTTTTGAACCCAGTGGAAGTGGCGGAACAGGCCGCGACCTTAGATCACATCTCTGAAGGGCGGTTTGTTTTGGGAGTAGGTCTAGGCTATCGGCCTGAAGAATGTGAGGCTTTTGGTATCGACATGTCGGAGCGAGGAGGTCGAATCACAGAATCTTTGGAACTCATGCGACGATTGTGGACTGAAGATGAGGTTACACACCATGGTAAATACTACAATGTGACCGGAGCCAAGCCCACAGCGCGACCTTATCAAAAGCCTGGACCCAAGGTGTGGCAGGCGGCCATGAGCGACCCGGCCATACGGAGAGTGGGCCGGACTGGAGATATCTTGTTCGTAGGTCCTGCGCAGGGCAACGAGTCTATTCGCAAACAGATCGACCTTTATCACGATACATTAAACAAGAGCGGCCACGACATTCCTGAAGAAATGGTGGTTGTCAGAGAGTTCTATTGCGCCAGCAATCACGAGGAAGCGATAAGAAAGGCACGGGTAGGGTTCGAAACTAAATACCAGGTCTACCGGGACCAAGGACTGCACGGCTCGGATGATGAACTAGCCAGAAAAGTGACTGGAGACCTGGAGACCTTAATGGAAGAGACCTTCGTCATCGGCAGCCCGGAAGAGTGTTTGGAACAAATATATGAATACAAAGATATGGGTTTCACGGACGTGATCATCCGTCTGTTCTATCCTCAAATGTCACAGAGTGAGGCTCTAGAACACATTGGCTTGGTGGGAGAGAAAGTCATCCCAGAGATGCACCGTTTCTAATGCTGTGAGCCTAGGATCAAGCGAAGGACACGTTGGGCGAAGCCGGTATCTGGACCGCTGTGATTTTGATAGGGATCGTGGTTCTGGGATTGCGGGAGTATGCCCGTTCCAGCGGGACCGCCGCAGTCCGTTTGGAACAGGTCAAAATAGCGCTCTTGGCTGCCAGTCTGATACTGTTGGGCGTTACCTCAGCCATTTTGGCTGTCCTGTACATAGTAGCGGTTGTATTGGTAGAGATATGGCAGCCGGTATTGATCATAGTTTTGATCGTCGTAGGTCTGATAGTGTCGTACCTATGCTTAAGTAAGGCCGGCCGTTAAAGACCAGTGCCATAGGAATATA
>ENA-UPTF01001344-UPTF01001344.1-marine-metagenome-genome-assembly--contig:-NODE-1344-length-15572-cov-9.747402_pt1 | contig 15572 bp, 19 predicted proteins | sample MGYA00238166_ERZ767019 | MGnify/ENA primary metagenome ERZ767019 (study PRJEB28930, sample SAMN06266391) | marine metagenome | isolation source: Sea water from 250 m depth | place: Atlantic Ocean...
AATATAAAATTATTAGATGTAAAATATAATGCTCTAGGAAACTTGATCTGTGTTAATGACAAAGGAGGAATAGTTTCTCCAACTATTGATAAAAAATATGTGAAAGAAATTGAAGATGTGTTAGATATAGAAGTAATACAGAAAAAAATTGCAGGATTTTATCAAGTAGGTGCTGTAATGTCAGCTACAAGTAATGGTGGAATAATTCATCCTCTCACAGATGAAGATGATGTGAGTACTTTCTCTAATATCTTAGGTGTTAAGATTGAACCTGCTACTATTAATGGAGGAATTCCATTTGTTTCATCTGGAATATTAGCCAACGATAATGCTATTGTAGTTGGTACATTAACTAATGGACCTGAAATCATGATGTTAACTAGTGCTTTTATAAATTAAGAATGTCTTTTGGATTTGTAATTAATTCTTCTAAAGAAACACGTTTTTCAGTTCTATCAACCATGTTTCTTAATACAACTTGCTTCTCTGAAAATTCTTGAGGTGCAAAAATGATAGAAAACTTGGAGCTAGATGATATTTCCATTTGTTTTTTCAAAGATTTTCCATTTAAATCAATATTTGTTGGTATGCCCAGATTTCGTAGTTTTGATGTAGTTCTAACTGCCTCTAATTTTAATTCTTCATTTGAATATAAAACAGATACAGTATCATAAGATGGAATATACGAAACATTTTGTGCATCAAGACATAGAATAATTCTTTCCACTCCACCTGCCACACCTGTAGCACCAAAATCATTACGACCAAATGTGTTTGGTAAACTATCATATCTTCCACCACCTACTAATGCACCTAAATCAGAAGTAGTATCATATGCTTCAAAAACAATTCCAGAGTAATAATCAAGACCTCTTACAATTCCAAAGTTAATTCTGATATTATCAATTCCTCTATGTTTTAATGAATCATGTAAAGTTACTAATTCATCCCAACCGTCTAAATCTGAGACATCAAAATTATTTTGGATTTCTGATGGAGTACCTTTAATTTTTGAAAATTCTAATATTTTTTCTAATTTTTCTGATGAATAACCCTTTTTAGTATATTCTTGTAATATTTCATTTTTTGATTTTTTCTGAATTTTATCTACTGCTCTGAATATATCGTTTAAAAGAGAATCTTCGTTTGATTCAAAGAGTTGGTTAATGTATGATTGAACCAATTCTCTATGATTAATATCAATAATTATATTTCCCATGGTAAGATTATCAAAAAATCTAGATGTAAATTCTATAATCTCCGCATCATAATCTAAGTTTAGATTTCCAAATATCTCAATATTCCACTGATGAAAAAATCTATACCTACCCTTTTGTGGTTCATCATATCTCCAAACTCCTCCAAATGAAGAAAGTTTTGCGGGTAACTTCAAAGTTTTCTGTGATGTTGCATATCTGGTCAATCCAACAGTAAAATCGAATCTGAGTGCAACTTCCCTATCACCCTTATCTTGAAATTGGTATATTTCATCTTTAATAGAAGGTCCACTTTTTGCTTCTAATACAGATAAAAGTTCAATTGGTGAAGGCTCCATTAAATTAAACCCAAATACACTTGCAGTTTCCAAGAATTTTTGCCGTACGAACTCTATCTTGATCATTTCGTTTTTATCAAAATCCTTCATTCCACGTGGCAGTTCCATTTAAAAAAAAATCGTAAAAAATGCCTTTAAGACTTGCTGTTTACTTTAACTCATTAATAACAGAAATTCATAGAAAAAACATGAGTTACAAATACCTGGAACATGCAACTGATGCGTTTATAGAAGTCAAAGCCAAAACCATGGAGGAAGCATTTTTAGTTGCTGGTAAATCAGTAGTTGAAACTATAATTGACTCAAAGAATATTCAAGAAATTGAAGAGAAAGATATCAAAGTGGTTGGAGAAAACATCCATAATTTGTTATATAATTGGTTAGAAGAGATTGTGACTATAACAATAACTGATGGGTTTGCGATAAAAAATTTTTCCGTCAATATTAAAAAAGATAAAGAATATCAAATAAATTCAAAGATCTCTGGTGAAAAATTAAACTTAAAAAAACATAACTACAAGGTAGAAATCAAATCTCCTACATTTCATTTAATGGAGATAAAGGAAAATGATGGAGTGTTGATGAGATATCTTCTTGATTTATGATTTAATTAATATGCATATGCTGGATCAATTGCTCGTTGAATCTCTATAATTTCATTTAACACATCTGTTTCTTCACTACTTAATTTATGCATGAATCGTTTGATCAGTTGTTTTGCGTCTGAGGAAGAAGGTAATGTGTAAAAAACATCTTCCTCAGCTATTTGTCTTCCTATGGTAATATTTTGTACAGAACATGCTACTTCCTGTCCAGTCTTAACCGTACTTACCGTTTTACCATCATGTTGTAATTGATGTATAATACCAATTTTTTTTCCAGTTTTATTCATGAAAGGAATTTTTTGTCGAAGATGACCTACATCTACCCTGATCCCAAACACTGCAGGATTATTATTTCTAAATACAAAACCTTTCAAAAAAGTAAATTTAGATATTGGTGTTAATTCTTTGAAAACAGAATTTTCTTCATCTGCTTTATCATCATCTACCCATTGCGTATATGTATCAATTAGACTGTAGATTATTTTATCAGTGAAAACTTTGATATGATTATTATCTGCCTCAGTTTCAGCATCTTGTAAAACCTTTACATTAAATGCTAAAATTACACCCAAATGCCTATCATTCTCCTTTGTTGCCATAGCTTCTAGAATATCTCTATGTGTTACAGGTCCTATGTCAGCTTTTGAAATAGGAATTTGTTGACGGCGTAACATTTCTGTTATAGCCTCAAGTGATCCAATAGCATCACATTTTAGAATAACTCCCGTTGTTTCTGTACTAATGAAAACAGATTGCATTTCATCTTCAATAATCTTTTTAAAATGTTCTATCTCTGCATCATCACTTACTGCATAAAGTGTACTACCAGGCAAAACACCATCTAAATCTGGTGATGCAATTTTTACACCTGCAGCTGCTTGTATGTGCTCTACTGGTTTAAATTTGTCACGAGGATCCCTCATTTCGTCAAGAGGTTTTGGTAATAACAAGGCCTTAGGTTTTGTAACAATTATTGAATCTCGTTTTGCTGCTATGATAGAATCTTCTTTTCTCATTTGACCATCTATTAAAATCATATTTGCCGTAGGACCAAGCCCTACTTCATCATTAACTTCTAATATTATTCCTCTGTTGGACTTTTCCTCTTGGTTTAATTTCTCTTTTAGATATTGTTGTGTCAATCCAACTAAGACGGCAAATAATTCAGGTATACCTATACCTGTTTTTGCACTAACAGGAACTATTGCAATCTCTTTTTTGTAATCATCAATCCTGTAAAATGCTTCTGACTGATATCCTAAAACAGAAAGTGCTGTGACAACATTATAGATTTTCTCATCTAGAAAGTTTTGGACCTCAACATTTTGTTCCTTAATAGATTGTGAAATAAATTGTGTTTCTGTATTCTTCCAACCAGAAACCATATCTGTTTTGTTCAATGCTACAACAAAAGGCACTTTACGGCTTTCTAGAATTTTTAAACTTTCATTAGTTTGTGGTTGAAATCCTCTATTTGCGTCAACCACTAAAATTGCAATATCCGCTGCAGAACCTCCTCGTGAGCGCAAATTTGTAAAAACCTCATGACCTGGCGTATCAATTACTAAAATTCCAGGAATTTTATGTTCAACCTTACTCAGTTTTTCATAAAGTGGTCCACAGATTTTCTGTATTGTTTCTACCGGTAGAAAACTTGCACCAATGTGTTGAGTTATACCACCAGCTTCTCTTCCTTGTACACCAGTACCACGTACTTTATCAAGTAATGATGTTTTTCCAGAATCTACATGCCCTAGAACGGACACAATGGGTTGTCGAATGCGCATCTTTGATCACTAGAATACTACATTCACTTCCTTATCAAAACTTTCGCTTGAATCAGATGCATGAATAGAATTTTCAGTTATATCTATTCCAAAATCTCCACGGATAGTTCCAGGAGAGGCGTCCTTGGGATTAGTTTTACCTATAATTTCCCTAGTTGTATCGATAACGTTTTCACCCTCAATTACTGCCGCTACAACCTTCCTAGATGTAATAAATGAAACCAACTCTCCAAAAAATGGTTTAGAATTATGATCAGAATAAAACTGCTCAGCCATTTCTACAGTAAAGTTCAATGCCTTTAGTTTTGAAATAGTAAATCCCTTTTTTTCAAAGCGTGAAAGAATTTCTCCCACCAGATTTCGCTTTACAGCATCCGGTTTTATAATGATTAATGTCTGTTCAGCCAATTTATTTTTTGACTTTAATTCCGCCTTTCACGTATTTTTTTGTCCACTTTAATTTCCTTGGATCACGTTTTAGAACAAGAGAATTCTTTTTGCACTTAGCGGAACAAAACCACATTACTGTTCCATCATTTTTTACAAACATAGTACCAGACCCCTTTGCTACTGAACGGTCACAAAAACTGCATGATTTTACTAACATACTCATTTATCTTCACTACCTAATCTTCTTAGCTTCCCTTTCAGTTTCTCTTAATATTAATATGTCAGACATTCTTACAGAACCCTTTACATTTCTTGTTAATATTCTTCCACGATCTTTACCATCTAAAATTTTTACTCTTACTTGTATTACTTCACCAGCAATTCCAGTTCTACCTACAATCTGAATAACTTCAGCAGGTGTTAATTCATCTGAATGTTCTGTTGAGCTCATTCGTCTGATTTGCCACCTTTTATTTTGTCTATAGAGGCAATTACTTCATCAATTATATGTTGAGCATCACCTGCATCTAAAATTACAGCAGCTGCTGCGGTTACTTCAATACCTAATGCACTACCCAAGTCTTGCTTGCTTGGAACAAATGCATAATGTGCTTTCTGTTCCTCACAAATAATTGGAAGATGTGCAACAACTTCTGGTGGTTCAACGTCTTCAGCAATAATGACTAATTTACTTATACCTCTTTCAATAGCTTTGGTTGCTTCATTTGTGCCTTTTCTTACTTTTCCTGTCTCAGCAGCTACCCGAAGCGATTCTAAAATAGGGCTTACCAAATTTTCAGGCGTTTCAAATTTTACATAATACGGTTTAGCCATTTGTATCACCCAAAGGGATCATTTCCATTTTAAAAATTGTATCAAGTGGTTTTAAAAGTGTTATCTGAAAGAATTAATTGAATTTTATCTAGATATGTTCTCATTAATACCTCAAGATTTTTTTGTGAATTAGATTCTCCATAAATTCTCATTATTGGTTCTGTTCCGCTTTGTCTTATCATAATCCAGTTTTTCTTGTCAAATACAATTTTTATCCCATCTGTAACATCAGCATCTGGAAACTCACTTTTTAGTTCAGAAATAACCCTATTTGCAGCCTCATTTTTACATGAAATTTTATCCTTCGTAGTAAACGAGGATGGTAACATCTGGAGTTCTTCTGTTATGGTTTTACCAGAATCAGCAAGTAATTCAAGAACCAATGCCAATGTCATGGCCCCATCTCTAACATGATTATGTTTTCCAAACATGAATCCGCCATTTTCCTCAAATCCCAAAAGTGCATTTTCTACAATCATCCTTCTTGAAACCTCAACACTTCCAACTTTAGTTCTAATCACTAAAGAATCGGTATTTGTAACAATCTCGTCAATTGAATTTCCAGAGTTTAAGCAAGTAACAATTTTGGAATTTGGATTTTTGTTTAAAAGATAATTTGCTAGTAGTAATGCTGATTTATCTCCGGATAATAATTTACCTTCATTATCACAAAATATACTTCGATCACCGTCACCATCAAAAGCAATTCCAATGTCAGCATTATTATTCAAAACAATGGTAGAAAGTTCCTCTAGATTATATGGTGTAGGCTCCGAACCCCTACCAGAAAAATTTCCATCAATTTGTTCATTAATCATAATAACTTCACAACCAAGTTGCTCACATAATTTGCCCGCAGTCATAATCTGTGCTCCGTTTCCAAGGTCTAATACAACCTTGAATTTTTTAGATTTAATTTTATCTACATCTACTTGAAATTTTATTCCATCAAGATATGTTTGAATTGCCCTGGAATCGTTTGTTGTAGAACCCAGAGCAGAATTATTTTTATTCCATTTTTTTTGGAAAAAAATCTCTTCTATACTTTTTTCATCATCACGTGAAATCTCAACACCGTCACTGGCAACCGGTTTGATTCCATTATATTCAGGAGGATTATGTGATGCAGTGATCATGATTCCACCATCATACCCAAGTTTCTTAGTTGCATATTCCAAACAGGGTGTAGGTACTAGACCTGCTAGATGGCAGTCAAGACCAGTGGAGTTTAACGTATCACAAACCGTTTTTGATATTGTGGGACTAGAGTGTCTCCCATCATACCCTACAAGTATTGTACCGTGTTTAAAATAGGCTGAAATTGATAAAACAAGATCGTGGACAAACTCTAAATTGAAATCTTCAGAAAAAATTCCTCTTACGCCATTTGTTCCAAACAGTTTACCCATGTATGCAATCCAATAACGATAAATTTGTCTGTTGTTGAACAATGATTGCGGGAGTCGCCCAGCCTGGTCAAAGGCGCAGGGTTTAGGACCCTGTCTTTTAGGAGTTCGTGGGTTCGAATCCCACCTCCCGCACCATTTCAATTATTTTTCCAAAAACCTAAGAATATAAGGAATCACTAATCATCTCTACCAATGAAGAAAACAATAGTTGGAATCACTGTAGTTGGAAAAGATAGAGAGGGCATCGTAGCACAATTCACAAATTTCGTATTTCAAAAGCACGGTAATATTGAAAAAGTAAATCAGAATGTAATAAAGGGTTTATTTGGTATGTATCTAGAAGCATCCTTTACTTCTAAGATTAATTTTAAGAAATTAGATTCGGAACTACAAAAACTAGGTAAAAAGATAAGGATGGAGGTTAGTACACACTCTGAAACTAACTCGGAAAAAAATATCGCTATATTTGTAACAAAAGAGGACCATTGTCTAAAAGAGATTTTATCAGCAAGACGTACTGTCAAAGGTAAGATTTCTGTAATTGTTGGTACAGAAAAAAGCCTTGCACCACTTGCAAAAAAAGCAAAAATTCCATTTGTCATTGTTAATGATAGAAACCAAGAAAAGGCTGAAGAAAAATTACTCAAACTTTGTAAAAAATTTGAAGTTGATGTAATAGTCCTCGCAAGATATATGAGAATTTTAACGCCAAACTTTGTTTGGAGATATCCGGATAGAATCATAAACATTCATCCATCACTGCTCCCGGCATTTCCTGGATCTCTTGCTTATGCACAAGCATTTGAACGAGGAACAAAAATTGTTGGTGTAACATCACACTATGTTACAGAAAATCTAGATCAAGGACCAATAATTTTCCAGGATTCCTTCAAAGTAACTCCAGAAGATACTCTTGAATCAATAAAAAAGAATGGTCAGAAGTTAGAGGCTACTACTCTTTTGAAGGCTGTAAAAATGCATCTAAGTAACAAGTTAGAAGTTCGCTGGAGAAAAGTTCACGTTAAATCTAAGTGAAAGTAATGGACGCTAGCGATCTATATGATCCTGAATTTAGAAAATTAATCAAGTCAAAAAAACCTACGGTCATAATTCCTGTTGGCTCTACTGAGCAACATGGGGCTCATTTACCAATAACAACTGATTCTGATATTGTGACGGAGGTCGCTTCACGTTTAGCAAAAAAATGTGGCTTCATAGTTTTTCCAACAATTAGTTATGGTGTTTCTAAGGAACACGATCCCTTTTTCAATGTGAGTCTGGAAAGTAATACTCTTTGGAATATCATAGGCGACATTGATAGATCAGTAGTAAAAAACAAACTCAAGTCAGTTATAATTTTGAATGGTCATCACGGAAATGCTCTATCATTAAAACTAGCAGAAAGAAAGACAATACTCCAAAGACCTACTAGAATGCGGAAAATAAGATTTTACTCATATTGGCATTTCATGAACCATGAATTTGACCATGCTGGATTTGTAGAGACTTCAATAATGCTGGCTATTTCAGATAAGGTCAAGATGAAAAAGGCGAAAAAGGGGTTAATAACAAAGGGCTTGAGTAAGAAGGAAATACAAAGAATTAACAAACTTTCTACAGAACAAGCTGGATTTCCTCAGGTTGCAAAGAACGGAGTGTGGGGTGACCCAACTGGTGCAACAAAGAAGGACGGACAGAAATTTCTTGCTGAAATTGTAAGAAACTTGGCAAAAGAGTGTCAATCTTGACTTACTGAGTAAAGTTGAAAATTATACCAGTGAATGTTTAATATACGGCTTCGTAACCAGTCACAATAAGTGTAAAAAATGTCCGTTGATATGGCAGTAAAAATATTGGATGAGAGTATTAACAAAACAGTACTGATCAAGCTCAAAGGCTCAAAAACCATCAGAGGTAACCTTCTAGGTTTTGACCAACACATGAACCTGCTACTCGACCAATCAGAAGAGATCCCTTCTGAAGGCGATTCTAAAGAACTTGGAACCATAGTTGTGAGAGGAGATAACGTCATAATGATATCTCCACCACCATCCTAAAGGTGAAAATGCTATGGTAAAAGGCACAACATCCATGGGCGGTTTTACTAGGAAGCATGTACACATTAGATGTAGACGTTGTGGTAAAAACTCGTATCATAAGCGTCATCGCACATGTGCCAGTTGTGGATTCCCAGACTCCAAAATAAGAAAATATTCTTGGATCAAATGGTACACCTAGATGCAAGAAATCAATTATAGTGTAAAAAACGAATCTAATTCACTGATCATAGAACGAGATATTCTGACAAAATCTATTTCAAGATTATATCAACAGGACCCTCAATTAACAAAAATACAACAAGACAAACTTCTGACAAAATACCAATATCAGCTTAGAGTAGTAAATGAAAAAATCGAAAATTTAGAAAGCAAAAAGGAGCCAGATGTTTCATCAGCAAAAGATCAATCAATCAAAGAAATGGATCAAAAGTTATCAAGAATAGAAAAAAGATTACAAGAGTTAACAACAAAATTCACCCGACCTAATGAAGATATGGAGAAGGTCAGCAAAAAACCAACTGAAAAAGCTAAGAAGGCTGATTCTCAAATTTTAGCAAAAAAGAATGAAGAGCCAAGCTTCTATGCACCTAATATGAAAACAGACTCAAAACCACGAAAAGATCTTGAGGTTGTTACTATGACTGAAGTACCCAAAAAGATACCAGAATTTTTCCTGACTAAATTTAAAGAAAAACAATTAGAAACAAAAACCAACCAACATACTACTGATATTCCAGTAGTAAAAAATTTAGAAAATGTAGTTAAGGTTACAGTTCCTCAAACTAATGTATGTGAACATCCAGAATGCGCAAATCCAAAATTTACAAATAGACATTGTACATTACATAGTAATTCGAATAAAACAAAATTTGAGAATAATGAAACTGGAGTGGCTATTCCAAGTTTTCAACCAATAGAATCTCAACCACCTGAGATTAAACACCCGATCACAAAAGAAAACATGAAGGAACAGGTTAAGGATGTTGATGAATCACTTGATGAAGATGATGATGATATTACTAAATTAACAGAGTCTATAGAAAAATCATTATCTAATCTAGATCAAGTAGAGGTAGAATAATTGACATATGATAGTGCCATTAAGGCATTATCTCAGGATGCATTAAAATTTGTAAAAAACAACCAAGTCATTGGATTAGGTAGTGGAAGAGCCGCAACTGCATTTGTAAAATCACTATCCTCGTATGTAAAAAAAAATAAAATTCATGTAAAATGTATACCAACCTCTTTACAAATTAAATTGGAAGCAGAAAAGGGGAAACTTCATCTTATGGATACTGTCCAAGATCAAATCGATGTTGTTTTTGATGGAGCTGATCAGATTGATAAGCAAAAAAATTTGATAAAGGGTGGTGGTGGTGCATTGCTAAGAGAAAATATTCTCATTAGTGCCGCAAAGAAAGTAGTTATTATGGCTGATGATTCAAAATTTGTAACAAATTTCAATAGAGATGTACCAGTTGAAGTTCATCCTTTAGCTAGAAATACAGCAACAAAAGCTATTTCAAAAATTGGTGGAAAACCAATCATTCGAACACTTGATAGAGGATATCCATTTGTTACAGAAAATGGAAATATTATTCTTGATTGTGATTTTAAAACAATAAAAAAACCAAAAGCATTACAAGAAAAAATTCAAAGTGTACCTGGGGTTTTAGAGGTAGGTATTTTCACCAGAAAACCAGATGTCATTTACAAGGCACTGAATAATGGACATTTTGATGTGATCAAATAGAATTAGTTTTTCTGGACACTAATTTACCGTCACCACATTTACCAACAACTTGGAAATCTTCAGATACTGTTTGTCCACGAATAATGGTTTTTACTGGCCAACCCTTTAGTTTCCAATCTTCATAGACAATATAGTCAGAAAATCCACCGAATAGATCATTTGTAACTTTCTGCTCTTTATTTAGATCAATTAATGTGATATCTGCATCAGAATCAGGCTCAAATGAACCCTTTGTAGGATACATTCCAAATATTTTGGCTGTATTCGTACTAGTGATATTTACCAACTGTTGTAGTGTAATTCTGTTTTTGTTTACACCCTCACTAAGTAACAATGGTAAAGATGTTCCAATACCTGGAAATCCTGCTAACGCATCCCAAACAGTATCTCCATCTAGTTTCAGCTTTAATTGATTCGCCACGTGATCTGTTCCAATTGTATCAACTTGATTTGCATTAATCGCATTCCATACAGCCAAAACATCATCATCACTTCTTATGGGTGGCATTACTTTGGCAAGATATCCTTCTTGTTTTTCATAGGATAGCGTCAAATAATGAGGACATGTTTCGGTAAATATTTTTGTTCCATTTTTTCTTTCTTCATTAATTTGTTGTAAGGCAACACGAGAACCTATATGGGCAAAATACAAAACACAGTTGCAATCTCTAGCAATCTTTGAAATTGTTTTGATTGAATCTGATTCTGATTCAGAGGGTCTGCTTTTAGACCATGCAGAAAGTCCGTCAAGATTTTTTTCTTTAGACTTTTTTATTCCGCATCCACACTGTTCGTAATCCTCTGCATGAACCAAAACAGGACATCCAAGTGAGGCTGCCTTTTGTACAACTTTAGTAATTATTTCAGAGTTTACTTCTACACATTCTTCTCGTAAGACATTCTCCCCAGGTTTCATATCCATATACACATGTCCAACTTCTCCTCCCAGATTCATGTACAGTTTGAAAGAAGTAACTCCATTTTCTACACAAAACTGCATTTCATTTACTTGGTCTAAGGTAAAAATTGATGCATGAATAGCATAGTCTACATAATGAGAATTTGAACTGTATGTCAGTTGATCTGATAATGATTTTTTATAAGAGTCACCTAATCGAAGCATTCTCATCATGGTGGTTACACCACCGATTGCAGCGGCATGTGATTCAGATCGTGCAGCCTGTTCTATTGGAGAGTAGACTCCATAGTGTACATGGGGATCTATAACACCAGGAATGGACACTAATCCGTCAGCATTAATCCTATGATCGCATGATGGTGTTTCATTTGTTAACTTTACAATTTTTCCTTCATCCAAAATCATATTTTTATCAATTATTCCAGTAGGTGTGATAATGTGCGAGCCTACGATCAATGTATCATATGTCATCTAATTCTATTGCAAAATTCTAGTATTTTTACTTGAGTAAATGAATAAAAACTGATTTTATGATGAATATTACAGGGCTGGTGGTTTAGTGGTATAATGCCGCGTTCGCAACGCGGATGTCGAGGGTTCGATTCCCTCCCAGTCCATCTATAAATTATTATAGATAAATCATGGAAAATGTGTATGAAAGTTTTCAATGGAAAACAGGCAGCGGAAGATTATATGGCAGCTCATACCTTAACATTTTCTACACCTGATTTGACCCTCAAGCGATTTTCATTTTGGCTTGGAGATATTGTCCCTGATCCAAATAATAAAGAAGAAACAATGCCTAGATTAATGACATACATAGAAGAAAAAGACTTTGCGCCAACTCAGGTTATAGACGATGATAGCTATGAACCATCTGGTGCTGTATTAAAATCTGGACTTTATGGTAGTACAGATACTGATTCTGGTGGTCAAACAAAATTTTGTTCAGAATGCGGTGAAAAAATTTCTGCCTCAGCAAGATTTTGTACTGAATGTGGCGCAGGTCAAGAATAGTAAAAATTAAAGATTAAATTTTATTTCCGCAATTTGTGCAGAACTTTGCATTTTGTCGCAAATCAGAACCGCATGAGGAACACTTTGCAGCGTTTGATGGTTTTGAAACCAGTGATGGATCGGGTGTTGGTAGTGTTCCTGCATTGTCAAAACCGGTGGCAGCAGATATTACAGATGCTGGACCGCCAACAGGGTTTTCTGCTGTTCCAGAACGTGGTCCTGGTGGAGTTGCCATACCACCTGGCATCATTCCTGGCGTACCCATTCCTGGCATTAAACCTGGAGACTGTGTTCCGCCCAATGATGCACCACCAGAAATTTTATCAACGGCTTTTTTAATTTCAAAGATTACTTTGATTGATAAAAATTCCAATGCGGAATATGCAACAACATAATCACCCAGTTTCTGAAAAAATTCCCTTTCCGTTAATTTTCCTTCCTTGTACATATTGTTAGTGTCAAGAAATGATTCGTAGTAACCTTGAGATTCTTCGAATAAGTTGTTTAATTTATCAGTCAAAAGGTTTAATGTATCAACTTCTCCTAGTGACATGAATTTTAATCACATTTTACAATTATAATTACTTTAGGTTCTATCAAAAAATAATTGAGGCTAAATTATTCCAGTGCCTTATCAATCATTGTTTTGTAGGTTTCCTTAGAAGCAGCACCTACTTGTTGAGCAACGACTTGACCATTATTGAATATCATTAAAGTGGGTATGCTGAAAACATTGTATTTTGATGCCAATTCATTAGCCTCATCAACATTCACTTTGACAAACTTAACTGTCCCATCATAATCACCAGACAGTTCTTCTACAACAGGTCCAACCATTCTACATGGACCACACCATTCAGCCCAAAAATCAACAAAAACAGGTGTTGATGAACCTATAACATCTGTTTCCCAGGTTTTCGTATCTGAAACGTGAACCACAGCCATATTGACCCTAAAAAAAATCTCCACTTAAATGTTCAGGTGATTAAAAATTCATAGAATATGTTTAAATGAGATTTTAGATATGATTACCTATGAGCTCCGATTTACGAATAAAAAAGTTAAGAGGTTCAGGAGGATATGTAATGGCTCAAGTTTCTGATGAACAGCAAAGAAAAGGAAACCTTGGTGGTCCAGATCTCTTTTTGGCACCTATAGGTAGACTGGATGAATATACAATTAAAAAATATTCTTGTAATATATGTGACAAAGAATATGACGGTAGTCCAAAAATTGAATATGAACATCCTAACGAGCAAGTAGCTGACAATTTGATTCTTGTTGAACGAGGTCAATATCTTTGCATTGAATGTGGTTCACCTATTGCTGAGTATAGAGAATTTCAAAAATCAGATGAATCAAGTGACATCGGTAATGCAAAACCAGCTGAAGTGAATGCAGAAATTTTCCAGGAATTAAATAATGATACTCAAGAAGATTCAGAAAGTATAATGAATGAAATTATTAGTGAAAATAATGATCAATTCGAAAATGTAGGCGAGTCTTTAGAAACTGATGTTGTATCAGGTGATATAGATTCAACATTTAGTGCAATCACAGGAAAAATAGTATTTGATGAAAATGCTAAGCAGATTGGGGTTGCTAAACAGGTGGGTGTCAATTCCAACAATAAAGTAGTTTTAGTTATAACAGATAATTATGGAAATGACAAAAGTGTTGATTGGCAAAAAATTAAAAAAATTGGTGAGATTATATTACTCGGAAATACTGTAACTGAGAGAGAAAATACCCCAGCTCCGGACGGATTGAGATGTTCAAACTGTAATTTTGATAATAAATCAGATGCTAAGTTTTGTGAAAATTGTGGATCGAAAGTATAGTAAGCACAACAAGATTTATCTAATCATCACAAAGGAAAAAACGTAACTTGGGATCATCTTCTGTGAAAGGCATAGTAAAGGATGTCATAATTGTAGGTATTTGTGTGGCAGTAATCTGGATTGGTCTCCAGGCTTATTTTGGTGCCGCAAATCCATTTTATGTTGTATCCAGTGGAAGCATGTACCCACAATTAGCAATGTATGACATTATAGTAATCACTGGACATGCGCCATTTGAGGGGGTCAAAGTTGGAGACATTATTGTGTTTGATAGACCGAAAGATCATGACAAAGTTATCGTACATAGAGTGGTAGCAGTAATTGATGATGACCCAAAAACATTGAGAACGAAGGGTGACAATAATCAGGCATCTATTCCTGGAACAGATTTTCCAATAACTGAACAGGAATATAAGGGGACAGTAGTTCATGTTATTCCACAAGTTGGGTATATAACAAAAGTTTTACAACCGCCAATAAATTACATCATAATAGCTGTAATTGTTGGAATAATGATAATTAGACAAATAGCAAAAAACTACAACAAAAAAGATCTAATAATAAATGATGTCGATGAATCCAAGGCAGACGGAAAAATAGATTATTTATTACATGATAAAGAATATAGCTCTGACGATTTCCTAAATAAGGATGAAAAACCTGTTGAAGAAATTAGTAAAGAAGATACTAAATCAATAGACGATATACCAGAATTTTTCCGTGATAAGGAACAAGAAAAAGAGAAAGAGTAGTCTTATTCTTTAGAATTATCTAGTTTGAAAACTCGTTTAAAATAATCTGCGTTTTCAATAGTTTCCTCGCCATCATCTTGAATTTTTGCTAGATCTTTTGCAAGTCGTTTTTTATAACCAAGTTGCATCTGACGAGCAATCTGAATTCTTTGTGCTTGTGGAGAACCTGCTCCATGCATTGATTCCGTAAGATAACCAACTGCATTTCTACCCATAGTCATATTTTCAATTAGACGTAAAATTCTCATTCTACTTTCAACATCGACACCCTTTCTTCCTTTGAGGTATTTTTCAAGTAGCGGTCCAGTTATTGGGTTTCTAAGCTCCGCTTCAGATGGTAATGTAACCATTAATCCACCAGCAATGTCTTGAGCAAACCTGCTTATTTGATAAGGAAAACGTGTAACGTTGTGTTTACACACGTTTGCTAACATATCATCATTTTGCCAAACGCCAGACTTCATCTTTTGAGATTGATACGAAGATGCAATTCCTGTACCATAGATTGATTCGTTTAGATGAGTCATCTCAATTAATTTATCTTTAATATGAGAAACTTTAGGCACACCATTATAATCTGCTATAGTTGCTGCAGCACCAATTAGGACATCACCTAAACCAGTCTTACAAACATAACTTCGTCTATG
>ENA-UPTF01001345-UPTF01001345.1-marine-metagenome-genome-assembly--contig:-NODE-1345-length-15568-cov-5.030663_pt1 | contig 15568 bp, 14 predicted proteins | sample MGYA00238166_ERZ767019 | MGnify/ENA primary metagenome ERZ767019 (study PRJEB28930, sample SAMN06266391) | marine metagenome | isolation source: Sea water from 250 m depth | place: Atlantic Ocean...
GGTGGGCGATGGAGGGGTCGAACCTCCGACCTCCTCGGTGTGAACGAGGCGCTCTAACCACTGAGCTAACCGCCCCTCGCCGTTGGGACAAGCTAAATTATAGGCACACCCACACTCCAACGCAAGGCAAAACAACGGAGTGATCGGGATTCAGACTAGCCCCATTCGACCCCAACCAGAAACTTGGATCCGTTAGCTTGATAATGAAGCAATAGGTCAAGCGGCATTGAAATAAGTCGGCGCACCGAGTCATGCTCAAAGAACCAAGGTGTGGTACCGTGGCGTAAAAGACTCGCCGGATAATTTAAACTATATTAATCGGGAAGGATCGCGATTGCGTCAATCTCGATCTTCAGGTCAGGAGTTCCTAATGCTGCGACCTGGACTTGAGTGCTAGCAGGGTATCCCCCTGCGAACCGCCGCATACGGACCTCACCAGCAGCTGGAGCTTCTCGCAAGTCGGTAACAAAACTCGTTACTTTCACTACGTTGGCGAGCGTGCCACCATTTGCCTTTAAAATATGTTCAAATTTGTCTAGTATGGCCTCTGCTTGTGCTGCGATATCACCTGTGGCGGCGGACGTGCCGCCGGCAGTACTGCCAGCGATGTATAAAGTGTTTCCCGAGCGAACAGAGTGATGAAAGGCTCCGCTTGGTTGAGGTAGTTCTGGATAATTTCTGCGTTCGAATTCCATGGTTTACTCCTAGTTTTAATAATCAATGCTTAATCGTCTAACTCGCACTGTAATCCTATTCACTGGTTCTACAAAGTCATCTAAGCCTCCGTTGCACTGATTCCATGGTCTCACCTATACAAGCTAACCGGTTCAATAATAAATTCAAAATGTTCCGAGCCTTTCGGTACAACGATTTCCGATTGTATTGGTTAAGTGGCGCGACTCAGTCTATCGCTCAGGGAATGCAATTCTTAACAGTAGGCATTCTGGTGCTAGAACTCACCAACTCCAGTTTGCAATTGGGGCTAGTGATTCTCACGTATGGAATACCTAATGTAGTTTTCTCTGTACTAGGCGGCATCGTTGCAGATCGGACCGACCGACTCAAATTGTTGATTTCCACTCGGATCGTTATTTCAATTCTCATACTAGGCTTAGCTGCACTAAAAGTCATAGGGATATTAGAACTTTGGCATGTGTTCGCTATCTCATCGTTATTAGGTGCCGTTCAAGCAATCAACAATCCTTCTCGTATGGCGCTGATAGGCGACTTAGTTGAACGAAGAGATTTGATGAACGGTGTATCCCTTTTCTCGATGGTAGATCAATCTGGACAAATACTAGGCCCAGCATTATCAGGTCTAGTTATCGAATTGTTTGATGTCGGAACTGCTCTTTTCGTTAACGCAGGACTGTACGCTTCTGGCATTTTTTTCCTCGTATTTATGAAAAACCTGCCTGTTATCTCGGAAATACCCAAAACAGCAATGCTCAGAGACCTTAAGAACGGATTGTATTGCGTTTGGTCTTCCCCAGTCCTCTACACAGTGATCGGACTTGCTTTCGCTTTTACATTCTTCGCTATGTCTTACCGTCAAGTACTACCAGCGTTCACTCAAGAGGTCTTATCGGTAGGAGCAGGAGGGACTGGATTATTGTGGATGGGAGCAGGATTAGGTTCTCTTGTAGGGAATCTGATCCTAGCGTCATTGGGCGACTATAAGGCCAAATCCATCATACTGGTCGGCTCTTTGATCGCTGTATGTATGTTCTTGGCTTTGTTCGCCTGGTCCACTTGGTACTGGCCATCCTGGGTTATTTTCTTTTTTCTTGGAATGGCAAGTACCGGATTTTTCTGGCCTATGGCGAATACTCTGATACAACTCAATGCCCCTTCAGAACTAAGAGGTCGAATCATAAGCATATTGCAGGTTGCTCCGGCTATTCATTTTCTTAGCGCACTACCATTAGCGTTGGCAGGAGAAACGTTTACCTGGCCCATCGCGGTCACCGGTGCCGCAGGTATAACCTTGCTTGTTGCTATGCTATTGGGCGTCTGGAATCCGACTCTTCGCAGATCCGAGGCAATATAAATTGATTCAGCTTGCGGAAAACTTGGCTACGCCTTCAGAACACAAGCTCGATTATTGCATCTCATCCAAGATCGGAAACCCTTCTTCATCCAAAGGAAACCCCATGTAGCTATACCAAGGGCGAATATCTCTCATTATGATAGTAGGAATGTCTTGGAACGTTTTTGGTTGCTCTTTCCTCATCATCACTTCCTCAGATATCAACTGATCCTCGGAATTCTTGATAACTGATCTTTGCTCCTCTCGTTGTTTGAATTCAGGCATTACCTCTTTCGCAAATAGCTCTAAACTGCCGCATATTTCCTCATGGGAAATAGCTCCGGACTCGATTGAAAAAACTACTTGATCCAATCCTGCCTGTTCATACTCACGTAATGTGGCCGATATTTTTTCGGGCGTGCCGATGGTCCCAGTATCCCATTCGAATCTGTAATCGGATTTACTATAGTTATCCCACAGGTTAGTCACACCTGGTTTGTGACTCCCATGCCCGAAGTAATGGACGAAACTGTACCACCAAAAATGGACTTTATCCTGGATGCGCTTCGCTTCAGACTCCGTAGAACAACATATCAGTCGACTAAGAACACTCAGATTCGGGTTGATTGAAGAGCCAATTGGAATCGCTTCTCGTCTAAGAGTCTCGCGGTAAGCATTAACCCACTGTTGGGTAGTATCCAAGTCCGTAAAGGAAAACGATAATGCCCCAATTCCTAACCGGGCAGCTTTCAGTATGCTTTCGCGATGAGAACAAGCCAACCATAGAGGCGGATGAGGCTTTTGTTGCGGTTTCGGAATTATGTTCCTTGTGGGGAAAGAGAAATCCGTTCCGTCGTAACCACGGTAAGGCTCTTCGACCATCATCCTAGCGACTTGCCCTAGTACCTCTTCTGTAATCTCTTGGCGCCGTTCCCAATCAAGGCCCCATGCAGTGGTACCAAGCCGATCACTAGATGAACCGACTCCAAATTCAACTCTGCCTTTTGATAGCAGATCCAAAGCAGCCACTTTTTCAGCAGACCGAACCGGGTTGTTGATCATAGGAGGAAGCAACATAACGCCGAATCCAAGACGAATCTGTTTCGTGCGTTGCGTACAAGCAGCTAAGAAAACTTCAGGGCTAGAAAGATGGCAGTATTCTTCTAAGAAATGGTGTTCCTCAACCCAAAGTGAATCAAACCCCAGCTGATCTGCCAATTCGGCAATATTCAGCCTACTTTCATATAGTTCAGCTTCACTTTCTTGAGCCCACGGTCGCGGGAGCTGGAACCCTAATTCGATTCCGAATTTCATATCTTGAGTCTCACGGGAAGCAGAGTCTAAAACAAGTATATTTCCGACTTACATCAAGAAGAGACATGGCGAACAAGTTGACTTGGACTCCATACAACTTCAAATACTCCGGTATATGTGACAATAGAGTCTAACTGCATTTGTAAAAACGCACATAATACCGCTCAGCAATGGGAAGCGATTGAACAACCAAAACTCCTGGAAAACCTTAGCAGTAAATCTCTTGGCCGAAAGGACTTTGCTAATAGTTGGGATAGCTACTGTATTCACTTTGTTACTGTTATATCCCTTGTTCCAAATGACTCCAACTTTACAAGCGTCTCCAAATCCACCTGGTGAGGTTTTTGAACTTCAAAAAGACTTAAACGACAAATTTCCGAATTCTATCCACTTCACCCCGTTTCTGCTGGAATCTTTAGCCGGTGACGTCCTAACTCCAAACGTACTACTAGAGTTCAAACAGCGTAGACAAGAATTATTTGCTAAAGATGCGATAGGAGCGCTTGCAGCGGGAGATCTAGAGAGACAACCTTACCTAGTCAACTATTTGGATTCTGAAACAGGCGTATTAATGACAGGGACTCACTCTATTTTAGATCCGATAGAAGCTGGGCTTATTGACATAGGTACAACGTTGGAATCGGCTTCCGAAGAAGAAGTGAAACTAGCTGTACATCGACTCATATCAGACCCAAAGACATCAGCAGTACTGGATTTTCTTTCCCGGCATGCGACCCATACACCTAGTACAGCCATGGGGCATGAAATACGTCTGTGGGTTTCTCCGGCTATGACGTTTAGCGTCATGACGGACAATCAGAAGCTTGGCGGAGGAGGGCTGGAGATTGGAGTGGGCGGCGGCCCTGATGTGATCGCCAAAGAGCATCTCAACCGGCATATCCGGGATGTCATGAAGGAAGGATCGACCTCATACGCTATCTGGGGAATAGCTATCGACGCGAACCTTGAAGCTCAAGACGAAGGCAAGACAGCCGGAATATTCATAATGTTCACCGTTATAGGCGCCCTCCTAGTGGTCGGCTTAACCTTGAAGTCTTATTGGGCCACGGCGATCTGTGGAATCGGGTTAGGCGTTTTGATGATATGGCTGAAAGGTATATCCAGTCTGATAGGACTGAAAAGCGGCTTAGTGATAGACCTGATTGTTCCGATCGGAATGATATCCCTTGGTGTCGACTTCGCCGTCCATGCGTTGCGGCGCTACAAAGAAGAGCTTAATAAGCAATACCCACCCCGGATGGCATTAAAGATCGGTCTTTCCAGTGTAATCGGGGCACTAATACTCGCGATGTTAACTGACAGCATTGCGTTCTTATCCAATTTGTCATCTCCGATCGAAGCAGTCATTCATTTCGGAAGTGCCGCAGCCATCGCGGTTTTTGCTTCGTTCGCCATTCTAGGGACTATAGCCCCGATGGTGGTTATGAGGATCGACGAGCTCATTATCACATCAGGTATGACTTACAAAACTACCACTTATTCCGCTTTACGGCTTAGTGGAACCTTGGGCGTCGCCTTATCATCTGGAGTTGCGATCATTCTGTTAGTTGCTGTCAGTAAAGTATACGGAGTAATCATCTTGGGAGCCGGAGCCCTGGTGTTCCTTGGAATCCCAATCGTTTATATGTTATTCATTGCTAGGAAACAGCTCGCTGGCGACCTAAATGATGCACATACGGATAGAGACCTACTATCCATCCCTCAGGTAGAGTCTTTAGTATCTAGAGCTGCTGGTCATTCGCGCATAGTATTGATAACGGTGGCGTTCTTAACTGCTGGTTCAGTATTCTTCGCACTTAAATTAGAACCCATATTTGACGTGAAAGATTTCTTCGATTCCAATTCCGAGATGGTTATAGGCTTGGACAAACTTGATGAACACGTTGGCGATAACGGAGGAGAACCCGGAGCTGTCTATGTCAAAGGAGACCTGATGGATCCTAGTGCGGTCGAGGCTATATCGGGTTTTATAGAATCGTTAAGAGATATAGACCAAATAGCGGAAACTCCCAGTGGAAGTGTCACTGCAGGGTTAAATATAGTTAATGTTTCACGTCTTATCACCGCCAGTCCAGACACAATGTCAGCGATCCTGTCTGAAACCGGGAAACCAATAAATGACGTTAATCAGGATGGAATTCCCGACTCCAAGGAACAGCTCAGAACCTCGCTAGACTTTGCTATAGAACGAGGTGTGTTAGGGCCTGGAGGCACTCAGACCTTGACTTCAGAACAGGTCAGACAAGCAATCTTCCTGTCAGATGAAGGAGAACATATAACATCTATCTGGTTCCAGATTCCGGGAACGCGTGATCAAAATATAGTTGCCGCTACTGAACGATCCATACGACCCAAAATGGAGAGCCTGCAAGGGCATAACTCGATATCAAAAGTCGGACTGACGGGCTCACCATTCACCAGGAAAGCACAGCTTTCAGCTTCTACTCGGACCCTTTACACTTCATTACCGATAGCGTTGGTCGCAGCCATCATCCTTTTGACATTGACTATGCGATCTATCAAGTATGCCGTAATCACAGTGATACCCATTATCCTAGTAGTGGCGTGGCTATACGGGATAATGTACATCTCAGGGTTCGCTCTAAACTTTGTAACGGCCATGATTGGAGCTATCTCAGTAGGGATCGGGATAGACTACTCGATACATATGACTGAACGATTCCGAGAAGAGCTAAGACGAAACCCAAATACAATGGATGCCATCAAGATGACCGCACGTGGAACCGGAGTGGCTTTAGTCGCATCTGCTGCGTCTAGCGTAGTAGGGTTTGCGATACTTGGCTTCGCCCCGATGCCAATGTTTGCCGCGTATGGGCAGCTCACAGCAGTGATGATTTTCTTAGCCCTAATAGCTTCGCTAATCGTACTACCCTGCCTATTCATGGTTGTGTCAACCATATCTGAAACAACCGTTGATAACCGGCGTACGTCAACCCGGTCTTAAATTTAAACAGCTGAATCGACTATCTACACTACTCAATTTGGTTCAAGGCTTCCCGAATGTGGCTACCCGGTCGATTCGGCAGACAAAAAGTACCCTCTTCTCGTCAATCTCAGGGTCTCGTAATCCGTAAGGCGGTTCGTTTCCTGTGTACTTCTCCCAGATTTTGTCCAGCTGTCGGGTAACCCGGTCGCCGTCAGGAGCGTCTTCTAATTCTTCGCGCTCCACCGTGCATTTGATCTGGACCCAGTGATAAGGGTTGTCCGGATTTACGATTAAGACCGTGAGCTGAGGGTTATTCCTAATCCAACCACATTTACGCCTGTGAGCTGCAGTATTTATTAGGACACGATCTCCTTCGTAATCAAACCACATAGGTGTGAGGTTAACGCGCCCGTCTGGTCCAATCAGACCAAGAGTGATAGTGATTGGTAGATCAAGCAGATCTCTATAGATCGGATCTAATCCAGCTAACCCAGCCACGTTCTCTCGTTCGCCAATTGAAAACTGTCCGGGCTGCAAACCGTCTGCTACATCCTTAAATTTCGCAATTGTAATTTCGCTCGCCATAACACTTCTCCCTTTTCCGATCCACTAGGTTCTATCAACTGTCATATTTCTTATCGATTGCTATGGATCATTAGCACCAAACATATAACATACTCAGACGCCAAGAATCACCCGTCCGTATAGATATCAATACATGAGATAATGAAAGCGTCTATCGCTTCTCAAGGTAATTTAAATAACAACGAGCAAACTTAAAGGAGCTAAGGGATGGTAGATTCGTTACAAAGAACACCAGTGTCCAGTTCTGAGCAACCCACCGAAATGGAAGAATTTGACGCAATCGTGATCGGCTCAGGTGTCACAGGTCTATATTCTTTGTACCGTATGCGTGAGCAAGGATTTTCGGTCAGGGCTTTCGACGACGCAGCAGGGGTCGGAGGAACCTGGTTTTGGAACCGATATCCAGGCTGTCGGTTCGACTCAGAAAGTTATTCCTATGGATATTCCTTTTCTGAAGAGTTATTACAGGAATGGGACTGGAAAGAACATTACTCAGGTCAGCCAGAGAACGAGCGCTACCTCAACTATGTCGCAGATAAATTCGACCTGCGTAAAGATATTCGGTTCAACTCCCGGGTTGTATCTGCGACTTTCGATGAAGCAGACAGCCGATGGGAGATCGGGTTGGAAGATGGAAGCCGGGCTCGTTGCCAGTTTTTGGTAACCTCGGTCGGGAGTTTTTCCGCTGGCTACGTACCTGACTTCAAAGGCATCGACAGTTTTAAAGGAATATCATGCCACACCCGTGGATGGCCTGCAGAGGGAATCGACATGGAGGGTAAGCGAGTTGGGGTGATTGGCACCGGCGCTACCGGTGTCCAACTAATTACAGAGATCGCAAAGGAAGTTGGGCACCTTACAGTGTTTCAGCGGACTGCTAACTACTGTGCACCTCTCCGAAATAGCTTAATCGATGACGAAACCCAAAAGCAGATCAAGGCCAATTACCCGGAGATTTTTAGGAAGTGCATGGAAAGCCCAGGGTCATTCGTACACGAATTCGACAAACGGTCAGCCATGGAAGTTTCTCCAGAAGAACGATTGGAGCAGTATGAAAAGCTATGGACGGAACCAGGTTTTAAAAAGTGGCTCTCCAATTTTTATGACGTGATGGTCCCAGGGGAAGCCAACGAAGATTACGCCGAATTCGTCCGCAACAAGATTCGAGAACGAGTACATGACCCGGTCGTAGCCGAAAAGTTGGTTCCCAAGGATCACATGTTCGGCTCCAAACGATTGCCATGTGAAAGCGGCTATTATGAGGTCTACAACCAAGACAATGTCTTATTAGTCGACGTGCGGGAAGCTCCAATCGAACGCATCACCCCCACTGGCGTAAAGACAAGCGACGAAGAGTACGAATTAGACATCATAATTTTTGCCACGGGCTTCGACGCAATCACTGGGTCATTAATCAAATTGGACATCACCGGCCAAAATGGTGAGAAACTCAAGGAAAAATTCGCTGCTGGGCCTAGGACTTACATGGGTATCACTTCGGCTGGATTTCCTAATTTGTTTACGGTGAATGCGGCCTCAGTCGGTAACTTCGTCCGGGCTGCCGAGCCTTTGATAGATTGGGTCACCGAAGCGATGAGCTACGTTCGTGATAACAGTTATAAAAGTATCGTACCCACCATCGAAGCAGAAGACGCTTGGGTCAAACACGTAAACGAGGATGGTGCCAATATCCTTCGCACCCAGGCGAATTCTTGGTTCGTAGGAGCTAATATACCTGGGAAGGCACGGGCCTTACTCACTGCTCCAGATACCGCCCCCGCGATGAGAGCCAAAAGAGCAGAGGTTGCTGCCAACGGGTATGACGGATTCATCCTAGAATAAAGACATCGTTTCAAGCGCTACTCTTGGCCTAGCCATCGTGTATCAGCTGGGTTGAACCCTACTCCTCGGCGACAATATAGTTTTTTAGCGTCCCTATGTCGCTGATTTCCACTTCTATGACGTCCCCGGGAACCATGTCACCGTCAGCTCCTTGCGTCCCCATCCACAAAACGTCACCGGGATATAGAGTGGCATATTTACTTAGTTCATGTATCCAGGTAGCGGTATCCCATATCTGGTCAGAGGACGAAAAGTCCTCCCAAACGATGCCATTGTGACGCACAATGATCTGAAATTCTTTGGGGGACAGGCCGGTAGCGATCCAAGGTCCCATCGGCTTCCATGTATCGCAATTTTTGCCTCGAAACATAGTGCGATCTGATTGCTGCCAAGGGCGTTCACTGATGTCGTTCCCGATTGTATATCCAAACACGCAGTCCAAAGCTTCATCCACAGAAACATTCTTGGCTTTCTTTCCGATTACAACAGCTAGCTGACCTTCAGGTTGAACAGCGCCAGAGCTGCCCTTCGGTATTACAATATTTTCCCCAGTGCCTATAACCGCATGAACCGAACGGTAATTAGGAGAGGGTCGATCAGGGTATATGGGATCCGAGCCCCGACGGGCAGCCATACCATCCACGTGACCTCGGTAATTTGGACCAGCTGCGTACAACATCGCCGGTTTTATAGGCGCCAATAATTTGACGCTGTCCAATGGATGTATTTTGTCAGTTATGACGTATTCGTCGAGCGGGTTTCCTGAAACTTGGATCACGCCCTCCTCTTCGACAATGCCGTAATTGGTTTCTCCTTCTAGTTCGAAACGGCACCAGATCATATAAGTTCTCCTATAATCGCAGGACTATATGGGTTGTTTTCAAGAGCGCCCTTCCTTGAACCAAGTGTCAATATTTTGGACGTGACATATTTTATAATCGTGCGTTCCTCAGTAATAAGGTCCACTGTGCATCGCAAAAAGGCCCTAATTTAATCTGCCAGCTGGTCCCGTTCTTGCAATGTTGCTATTCTAAAAATAGTCCAATGCCGTAGTTGAGCGAGCAGACCTCCTGCTTGGTCTTCAAGCAAGACATCGAAATTGGCGAAGTGATGAGCTTTTCTCTCATAGACATCGATTAGATGGGCGCCTCCTATTACAGAGGTGCCTACAGCTATTTTTCGGTGGTGCTGAATCCTGCTTCTAGTGTGCATAGAAGTTGGGATGGCAAAATTATGGCGGAGAAGCATCTCGGCCCACCCCGCAGTCCAAGACGGATGGGCTATCGCTCTCTTATCTGTGAATAGCGGGTTGTCAGTCCGCTGTTTTAGGGTGATGAACTCTTCCGAGATCTCTTTCGAGTAATTAAGCTCCATCGCCGACCAATCTTTTCCAATTTCCGCACCCTCAAGGGTCAATGGACCTTTATCAAGAGATTCAATCGTAGGCTCCATGGAATTCGGTCTTACAAGTTCGCCGGCCCATTCCGACTCCCCCAGACCTACCATGCCAGACACGCATACCTCTCCTGATTGGTTGACCATATCCACGCTCCAAGACTGCACAGGCGACCCTTCATTTAGCTTAGCTCTGACCTTAAGAGTATCCCCGGGAAACGTAGGCTGTCTGAAAGAATATTCTGCCCAACCCCGGTCAAGCCAGGATTCACCCAACGCCTCCAAAATTGTGTCAGTCGCCCACCCCCAAACGGTTACGCCACCGACCAAGGGACCGGCGAACCCGTATGACTTAGCTACTTCAGTAGAGTGAATGGGATTGCTTATATCTGGGCTGTCATCATTATCAAGATAAGCAGAGACCGTATTTTCGATAGTGGTTCTTGCCATCACACAAACTCCTATAGTCGGGTAACAGGTGAAACCGGATTTAACCGCGTGAACCGGTAACCGTTCAAAGCACAATTATACGGCTACGGGATTGCGTTCCGTTTGCTTCTTTTCACGGGTCGAAAATATAGCCCAAGAAGCTAAGAGAAGTAAGATTATGTTAGTCCATATTCCGATGTCATAGCTCCCTCTGGAATCGTAGAGCACCCCACCTAAATAGGCACCAAGACCTGATCCCAGAGGCATAACCGCAAACATAGTGCCGTAAATGGTCCCTAATCTAGTAATCCCGAAGGCATCTGAAGCGTAGGCCGCAGTTATCGAGATTACTGAATTCCAAGAGAACCCTACAAAAAGTACGCCTACCACTAATGCGACGATCCCTAAGGACGGGATATTGAGAAACGATATTCCCATGGAAAGTAGTACCAAAACAAATCCCAGACAGCGCATCTGATAAGAAATGCTGAGAAACCTCCGTCTGCCATGATTGTCTGAAAGATGACCGAGTAAAAGCCCTCCAAATATCGCCGTCGCTCCGATTATGCTGAACGCCCCAGCAGCTATCATTCCTCCGTAGCCAAGGTCTTGCACATAAGTTACGAAGTGAGCGTTCACGAAGCTCATAGAATAGCCTCAAACGAAATAACCAAACGTTAGTTTGGCAAACAGGGAAGTCCGTAAGGCTTCTAGGAAAGTTGCATCTCTTCCTAGAAGCACACCAAATTTTTGCGTTGATCTTAATTGACCCTGCGGCCCATCTCCGTTTTCCCCGAATGCCTTCGATCCAACGTCTTCTGGCCGATTTCGGATCAACACCATAGTGATTGGTAGTATCAGAACTAGAAGGAGTATGGCCAAAAACCAATACGCTTGTTTCCAATCGGAAAGTACCAGGAACAATGAAGTAGCTGGAACCAGAATCACTGCGCCCAAAGAGCCCGCGGCGCTGACCACACTGAGAGTCAGACCCCTTTTAGATTGGAACCACGCACTCACGATCTTGGTCAATATCGGACCAGAACCCAGAGTAAGTCCGACACTCATGATCGCAAACAGCACATACAGCTGAACAACATTTTGGATGAACGGGATGAGAAGCAACATAGCCCCCATCACTACTACACCCGATAGGGCAGCGGCCTTCGGGCTGTAACGGTCTGCGAGGTAACCAGATACCGGTCGGAGCAAACCAGAGATCATGTATGTGATACCAAATGCAAGCGACAGCGTCGCCCTACTCCACTCAAATTCCTCTGTCATTGGTTTTAAAAATACGCCAAATGTATGTTGGCCACCCGAAATGCCGAATGACAGGAGAACGCATCCGATTAGCACATACCAACCATAAAACATCCTGCCTTTAACCAGTTTCATTTTTGTTTATCCTCTGCTGGAATTACTGCCATCAGTAATATCAAAGCTCGGTACATTGAACATTGCTATAAAGCGGGAATTTCTATATCTGAATGCAATGTTTCCGGTGCATAGGCGAGATTTCTCCGAATCGACCCCGATATAATATCCGATAACACAGATCATCGGTACGATAACTTCAGTATTGAGTGGGTAGCGATAATCTGCCAAAACCTTGATACAGGAGAGCCAAATGAATTTCGGGATGTTCACAGATTTTCATGTGCGTGGAGGAAACACCCAAGCCGAATCTTTCGACGAGTCGTTTGATCAAGTGATGGCGGCGGAGAGATTAGGGTTCGACACAGTATGGTTAGCGGAACACCACTTCAGTCCTGAACGGGCCGTGTTGGCGTCTCCTATGATCGTAGCCAGTGCCATATGCGCGAAGACAGAGCGAATCCGAATTGGATTAGCTGTTCAAGTATTACCGCTAACCAACCCCCTTCGAGTAGCCGAAGAAGCAGCCACGGTAGACCACATATCGAAGGGTAGATTCGAATTTGGAATCGGACGCAGTGGGTTGACCAGATACTACCAAGGTTACAACGTCCAGTATGAGGAAAGTCGGCCAAGGTTCCTAGAAGCTCTAGCTATAATCACAAAAGCATGGAATCAAGAGCAATTCTCATATGCCGGACAATTCAACTCTTATGAGAATGTGACTGTCGTCCCGAAACCATTACAACAGCCTCATCCTCCAATCACTGTAGCTGTAGCCGGAGAAGACACATTCCCTCTAATCGGCTCTATGGGCCACTCCATATTTGTAAGCATGAATACACCTAAGGAACAACTAATCAACCGACTGGCGGCGTACACGAAATCTCGTAAAGAAGCTGGAATAGAAGATCCTGGCGGAATCTCTATTAGAGTCCCGGTATACGTTGCTGAAACTAGAGATAAGGCACATTCTGAACCCGAGGAAAGTGCTAGGCACGCGCTGGCATATGCTGCACAAGAACTTAGCCAAACTGCCGCCAGCGCTGAAGCCGCAACCCGGATGCATAGAATGGCGAACACTCCATACTCAGAAATACTCGCTAACCGCGTGTTATTTGGAACCCCCGACGAGTTAGTAGAGCGTCTAAACATTCTTCAGGAAGAACTGGGAATAAACGGAATAGTCATGGAATGCAATTACGGTGGGCGGATCCCGTATACGCAGGTCATAAATTCACTGCGACTTCTAAGCGAAAAGGTAATGCCTCATTTCAAATGATGACTGTCCATGGACCGGTCATCGGTATCTACCATTGGAAATTAAAAGGACGTTAGCTGGAGGACGGCCAATGCGAAGACCGAATTTTTTAATAGGGATGATCGGCGGGTCACTAACTGTAGTCATCGTAGTTTTACTATCTGTTCTAGCCTGAATAAATTACTGATCGTTCCTCCATATTTGCGTCTATACGGCGTTTTAGCCTAATCCAAACGTTTTGTTCAGCCTCGTAATCATTTCGAAATAACTTGCGGTGAAAGCAAGGGCGACAGCACCTTCATCTCCAACCAAGTGAGTCGTGGCTTGCCAGGTAGAATCTTTCATAGAACCCCGAATCACATCCAAGGTGAACTGTATCCAAATTCCGTCCTTTGGCAGCAGCCCTCGAGGGCCAGTGCCAGCTTCGATACCAGCTATCACCGGTTCACCTGGGCCGGCGTCACGTGCCAATGCCAATATTGAGTTCCACAATGCTTTATCTTCCCGTTCATGAGCCACCGTTAAACCAACTGTATAAGTGACCCACGGTTCGAGATCTAATTCATCTATTTTTTCCTTCAACAATGCTATACCGGATCCTACTGCTGGGTTTGTGAACAACACGTTAAAGGTCGCCGGAAGATAAGATTCAGGGCTAGTAAACCTGCTGTAGATCTCCTGCATATCTGATGATAATTTCGTCATTGGCGGATCAGAGAGTCTGGGCATGTCAGCTCCTTTCACTATGGTTTGCGCCTAAAATATATAGATTAACCATCGTTCAAAACGAATCACTCGTAAACCGTTCCTGCGGCAAAACCCGGATAATTCATCCTGATCCCGATGCAAATGAGCATGAGAGCTTGCCTAATATCCGCGCCATTCAGGAAGGCGCTTTTCAGCAAACGCTTTTGGACCTTCCTTGAAATCTTCCGTGCGTGTCAGAGTAGAGAACAATAAATTCTCGAATCGCAACGCATCTTCGAGCGCTTTTCCTAATCCTCTAAGCATCGCTTCTTTCGCCGAACGAACTCCCAATGGGCCATTCTTGGAAATCAGGTCAGCCATCGCTTCAGCTGTAGGTATCAGATCTTCCGGTGACACTACTTGATTCACCAATCCGATTCTCAAAGCCTCTTGCGCATCGATCGGTTCGCCTGTGAGCTGCATCTTCAAAGCATTACCCAACCCGACTATCAATGGAAGGCGAACAGTCCCACCGTCGCAATGGTGGAATCCTCGCTTTACTTCAGAGCAACCAAACTGGGCAGATTCGGATGCGATCCTAATATCGCAGGCTAATGCTAGTTCGAGGCCACCAGCTAAAGCATAGCCATTAACAGCAGCGATTATCGGTTTCCATATTTCGAGTCCCCGAGTGATACCGGCGAATCCATACCGATTAGAATCTTGCCTGAGATCGTACATGCCCCGTTCAGCAAGTAACGGGGTATACGTTTTCAGGTCCGCCCCAGCACAAAACGCCCGGTTCCCGGCACCAGTAACGATAGCCACCCAGGCCTCCGAGTCGTCTCGGAATTCTTGCCAAATTTCAATCATCCGGTCGTGGTGAGCCGGACCCAAAGCATTCATCGCTTGCGGCCGGTTAATGGTAATGTGCGCGGTGTTTCCTCGCCTCTCATATACTACGTCATCCATATCTACAATCATTACCCTCTAGGCAATTAGTTTAATCATCCATAAGTATTACATCGTTCTAGTTCTAACAAAATTAAGATTGCAACGGCTAATCGGCTTTTTTGAAGTTGTGACTTATATAAGTCGACTAAAGACCCATAATTCGATGTCCGTCCTAAATGTGTTTAGGACATGTTTGCTTATAGATTCAGCGCTTCCAGCCCAGCTTTCGCAATAGATTCATCATCTATTCCACTCGGCAACCCCCCAACTCCAATTGCACCAACAACAGCTCCTGATTTTAAAGCTACTACACCACCAGGTATTGCTATCAACTGAGGGTCTCCGAAGGATTCTATGGATCTATTTTGACTTGCCAGTTGCTCCGAGAATGCCAGAGTATCAACCCCACGTACCGCTGATGTATAAGCCTTCCGTATGGCGAAAGTAGGCCTCAAGCATCTGTCCATGCGAGCATAAGCCAAGAGATTTCCTGCATCATCAACGACTGCCATGTCCACTTTCCGCCGGTCAGTATCTTTATTGTAGTCGGCTATCATTGCTGCGATAGCGGCCTGAGCTTGTTCTAGACTGATCATAGATTTTTCATACATGCTTTTTCTCCTTACATTTGTGATTAGCACAACATAACTGCTGAGTCCAGATCAAACAACACTCGTTCAGGTTGCATACATGACTGCTACTCAGGAATACCCTACTAACGAAACTC
>ENA-UPTF01001346-UPTF01001346.1-marine-metagenome-genome-assembly--contig:-NODE-1346-length-15553-cov-3.336456_pt1 | contig 15553 bp, 13 predicted proteins | sample MGYA00238166_ERZ767019 | MGnify/ENA primary metagenome ERZ767019 (study PRJEB28930, sample SAMN06266391) | marine metagenome | isolation source: Sea water from 250 m depth | place: Atlantic Ocean...
ACTGTACCGGTGAATAGTAGAGTGACCATCATAGTCATGATTCCGATTCCAATGAACCAGTTGATTTCTCGTGGATTTTTATAAGAAGCGGTGAAGAAAACACGGATGGCATGGAGTATCATGGTTACGGTCAATACCTCTCCCGCCCAAAAGTGAATGCCGCGAAGGTACCAACCCAGATAAACTTGATCGACTAGGTAATGCAGGCTTCGATTGGCGCGCTCGGGATCCGGGATAAAAAATTGAGCCAGTAGGATACCGCTGATTACCAGAACCCCAAAGGAAGATAATGTCATTCCTCCAAGGGAGTATTTTATAGAATTTGAGTGCTCGGGGATGTCATATTCGAGTAAGTGAATACCTAGACGGTCTTCCAAGATTTTTGTAAGTCCATTGGCCATGCTATCACTCCCCCGGTCTTATGAAAGTCAATCCTGCAAAAACAAGTCCGGCGAATAAGGTAATACCTGCAGCTATTCCATAACCTTTGGCTGATGTCTCTACAGTTTTATGCTTAGCCGATACCACTTTTGGCATATTGGGATCATCATGCTCATTATGGCTGCCTTCCATTTTCATATCTGTTTTCGTATTACGCTCAGCAGGTACGATTTCACCTTCCATAAAAAGATCGCTGGGTGAGAACAAATCTGAATTTTCTAAAGGATCGGATTCCTCTTCTTGAGTGGCGTACATGGGATCAATTGAGGACTTTTCTTCTAACTTGACGATTGATGGTTCTTTTTTATGATCGCTATGAGCTATCGCGTTTTGGGTGATAATGATAAAGATTATTGTTATAAAAAATGTGTGCTTCCTCATAATCAGCTTCCCAATATTATTTGTGTGAAAGCCTCCAGCGTTTCATCGTTGGCCCAGTCTCTTGGACCAATGGCTTTATGCCGGATAAGTCCTTCACGATCTACAATAAATGTTTCCGGTACGCCTGTGGTTTTATAAACCTTTTTTGCAACTATACTTTCCGGATCCAACAATACGGGAAAGGTCAAATTGAATTTTTTCATAAAAGGTTCTATCAGGGTCTGATCTTTATCGACACTTATGGTGAGCATTTCAAATCCATGATCCTTGAACTTGCGGTACAGTTTTTCCATGGAAGGCATTTCGACTTCACAAGTGCCACACCAGGTGGCCCAAAAATTTATAAATACGACTTTGCCTCGGTATTGTGAAAGTTTTACTTTTCCGCCTGCTAATGTTGGTAGCTCAAAGTCGGGCGATATAAAAGCTTCAGCAGGATACTCGGTTTCATAGGGTTGTAGCTCTACCTTATTTAGCGATACAACAAATACCGATAAAAGTGCTGCCACCAGAAAGGTATAGGGAATGTAAATACTGATCGGTTTCTCTTCTGATACGTTTTCCATTAATTTTTGTATTCCGAGGGTTTTTTAAGGGCTAAGTTCCACGATAGGGACGATAGAATTTTTTATCTACAGCGATAACAATTTCGTCAAGCGTTTTGCCCTGATTATATAAGGCATAAGCGTAAAATACTTCGTTCAGACAAATATCGCATTTAGATCCATGCCTGTTAGTATAGCAAGTCAATAATGTTTTATGGTTATGATTTTTTTTGCAGTAGCAATAACAAAACAGGCTGTCAAGTACCTTGGGGATTTCGGCTGCAATCCGATAAGCTTTTGCAACCCTTCCTGTAAAAATAGCATCGGTCAAAATAGGACGAGTTTCTATTAAAAGTCCTGTCGCCGGAGCCACAGGTGGAACTTTTACAGAAGGTTTAGTGATAATATAAATTCCTGCAACCACTACGCAGACAAAAACTGACATGGCTATAGCGGAGACACGCTTTTTATTTATATTAGAAGCATTTTTTCTTGATTTTTTTTTAGTCATTTCCTGCGATGACCTCCGCCGATGATTGAGTATTGAATATGCCTAATTATATGGACTGCCATCCGCCGATGCAACCGTCAATCCCTCTGCAGTAAAAGGACAGTGAGGTAACTCTTTATAAATTGTTGCCTCCCTTTAAGGAAAAGAAATACGGGCGAGTCTATAGTAAATGGTTTAAAACGTATTCATCTTTTACGGACAGTTACTTAGTAAGTGTCTGCTAAGCCCTTAACGGACAATTTGGTGCCATTTTGTTAAGCTGCGGGGCGGGAATCCTAGTTTAAATAAGGTTGCGATGAGAATATTTTTTATAGTCGTGAGCCAGATACCTTCTTTATCCCATCTGCGCGGCGAAGTGAGAGCTTTTTCGTTGAGAAGAATGACTGGCCCTAGGTTTCTAAGTCGTTTAAAGAAGTCTATATCTTCACAAATGGGGAGCTTGGCAAATCCGTTCATTTCCTGGAATATGTTATTTTTAACAAAGAATGCTTGGTCACCATAAGCCATTCCCAGATATTTTGAACGTAGATTCGCAAGGCGGGTAATAAGGCGAAGGCTCCATTTATCAGAAACAATACAAAGCGAGAAAGCCCCTCCGATTTCTTCGGAGTTTTTCATAGAATGTGACATTTTTTCATAGCTGTTGGATTCAATACGGCTGTCGGCATGAAGGAAAAGAAAAATATCACCAGTGGCGATTCGCGCTCCCGCATTCATTTGCAGTGCTCGACCAGCAGGCCCGTTTACCACATTTTTGGTAAATTTTGCTGCAATTTCAAGGGTGCCGTCATCGCTACCTCCATCACTGACAATAACTTCATGCGGCGAAAGTTTTTGTATATATGTTAGGGTCTCACCCAAACATTTTGCTTCATTTAGGGTAGGGACGATGACTGAAATCTTCAAGGAACGATCCTTATAATTTAAATGCGAAGTTAACCCCTCTCATTCGTCATGAGGGAAGATAGTAGTGGATTATTGGTAGAAAAAATTAGGATCTCGAATTAGAACATTAAATATATTAGTGGAGGTCAATCCACCTTTGTAATTAGACATCAATATATTATAGAATATGATAAAGTTTAATTGGATTTCATTCGTTGTCTTTGTGCCCGGATCTGGGCAAGGTGATTATGTTAGCTCATTTTATAGATTCTAGATCATTTCAGTGTGGCTATTTTCAAGATCGTCAGTCACTCTTTGAAGAATACCTGCTTGAAGATGTTTCGGAAGTGGAGTTCGAATATTTGTTGGCGCACGGTATGCGGCATTTCGGCGATTATTATTTCCGGCCCCGTTGCCAAAATTGCTATTTGTGTATTCCTATTCGTGTGCGCATCAACGAATTTAAAATGACGCGAAATCAGAAACGGGCATTGACCTCATGCAAAAATATCAAAATGAAAATCGGTGACCCTGTATACACTGAAGAAAAATTTAGACTATATCTGAATCACAAAAAAAGGTTTAATTCTTTGCAAGACGATGTGGAGGATGAGAAAAATTTTCGCATGTCATTTTATGTCAACACTCCATTCGGAATTGAGTTTGAATATTATCTGGATGGTAAATTAGTTGGCGTTGCCCTGGGGGATAAAACCTCTAAATCCTTTTCGGCGATTTATACTTTTTATGATGTATCTGATAAGAAAATGAGTCTAGGTACCTACAGCGTATTAAAACAATTGGAATATGCGAATCAATATTGCATGAAATATTTTTATCTCGGCTATTATATTGCCGAAAATGCCTCCCTGGCCTACAAGTCGAGCTTTCGTCCCAATGAAGTTTATATGGGAAGGGAATGGCGTCGATTCAGAAATGCCGCTGGGGATTATCTGATTTCTAAAAAACGACTACAATGGAAAAATTCCGATCTTCTCGTCAAAGCCGCTTCTACTAGTGTAACGTTGGATTCTCTATAAATAGCTAGGTGGCGGAAAAACTCTATTCAGATTCCATAAGATTATATTTTGTTTGAGAAACCTTGGGCTACAGACACTCCTTTCCCAAGGAGGTCAAAGAATTCCGGTGTAGACGAGAATCATCCAGATCACGAGAAGAATATTAAAAGCCACTCCGACGTGAAAGAATACGTTGAAGAATTTGGTGTGACTGTATTCGTAATCGTTTTTATTATTTTCTGTCATAACAGGTCAATCCATTACCAGGGTCGTCAAACGCTTTGCGAGATCTGAGCCGCGAATCACTTTTCGAGTAGGACGTTCTATATAGTTTAGACTCATGTAAAGCCGGTCCAAATTCAAAAAAGTTTCTGATTCTGCGATGGCTTGCCCCCCCTCATCTCTTATTTCGTTTCTCCAGATGCTCAAAGCAGTCAGGTTCTTCAAGTAAGGCGAGTTGGCGATAGCTATCGCACCTACATTTCCCATTTTATTAGAACATAAGTACAGTTTTTTTAGATCTGTTAAATATTTGCTTTGAGCAAGTGCCTTGGTCCCCTCATCACCGATTCCAGTACTGTCCAGATGAAGTGCTTTCAAATTGGGCCATTGGTCTGATGTTGCAATCTTAGCCGCACCTTTAGGTCCGATGGGATTCGAATCGAGAAAAATTATTTCCAAATTTTTTAAATTGAGAGAATTGGCCAAAGCTGCAGCACCTTTTGAGCCTATATTGTTTGCTTCTAGCATGAGACATTTTAAATTTTTTAAAAGATCAGCCTGGGCAAGAGATTTTGCCTCTTCATCTCCAATAATATTGTGATTGAGGTAAAGAGAGGTCAGCCCTGGCAAGCACTTTACCTGACAAAGAACTTCGATAGCTTCACCGCAAAGCTGATTTTGGCTAAGATAAAGTTGTTCCACTCCAGTCAATTCTTTACTTGCCGCTAAAAGGCGCAGCTCTTCAATACCGATATTTTTGTCCTCTAGATCTAAAAGTTTACCGTTATCGACGAGATTTGCCGTTATTATTTGTTCAAAACTAACATCTTCCATTAAAGAATGCTCAAAAGTTATTGTTTTTTATAAACTACTGTAATGGATTTTATATGAAAGATCAAATGGGGCATTCGCTTATAATAGATACATGAACTTAAATTTATTTAAGAGGTAAAAATGATTGTAGGAATACCAAAAGAGATTAAAGTCGATGAATATAGAGTTTCCATGACTCCTGCTGGTGTGCACGATTTAGTGAGTAGCGGACATAAAGTTCTTGTGGAACATAAGGCGGGGGAGGGGAGCGGCATTCTTGATAAAGATTACCTGCATCAGGGCGCTGAGATTGTTTCCAGAGAGGAACTGTTTTCCAACGCTGAAATGATTGTTAAAGTTAAAGAACCGATTGCTGAAGAATACCCTCTGCTACGCGAGGGACAAATCTTATACACCTATTTGCACCTTGCTCCAGCACCTGAACTAACCCAAGCCTTGCTTGATCAAAAAGTAATTGGAATTGCCTACGAAACGGTGCAACTGAAAGATAAATCGTTACCATTACTTATTCCCATGAGTGAAGTGGCTGGAAGGATGGCTGTACATGAAGGCGCAAAATATTTAGAGAGAGAAAACGGAGGACGGGGTATTTTGCTGGGTGGTGTACCCGGTGTTGACCCGGGACATGTGGTTATCGTTGGTGGCGGTATCGTGGGTGCCAATGCAGCAAAAATGGCGATAGGAACAGGGGCATCTGTAACTCTGCTTGATGTGAGTTTGCCAAGATTGCGCTATCTGGATGACATTCATGGAAGCCGACTTAAAACCTTGATGTCTAATAAATTCAACCTAATCGAATCATTACGCACGGCAGACCTGGTTATTGGCGCTGTTCTAATTCCTGGTGCGCGGGCACCGCGTTTAATCACTCGCGATATGCTGAAAGAAATGCAAAAGGGATCGGTGATTGTCGATGTGGGAATTGATCAAGGGGGAATGCTGGAAACGTCACGTCCAACCACACACAGCGATCCGATTTTTGAAGTGGAAGGAGTGATTCATTATTGTGTTGCCAATATGCCAGGGGCATTGGCACGTACATCTACATTCGCGCTCACCAATGCTACATTTCCCTACGCGTTGAAACTAGCTAATGAGGGTTATAAAAAAGCCATGTCCGATGACCCTGCTTTGAGAGGGGGGCTCAACGTCTGTCTCGGTTCCGTCACCCACCCTGCTGTGGCAAAGGCGCTTGAAAAAGAATTTGTTGAGCCTGAAAAATTTTTATAAATTGATTATCTAAAATCGATACAAGGTTCTTTTTGGGTTTCTTTAAAACCTGCAAAACAGGTCTGGTCACCTAAGTTTTTAACCCCGTGATTACTTGGGCTTAATTGATTTATTTGTTCTTATTTGTGCCGGTTGATAAAAGCATTTTAAACTGCTATTAAATAGCATTATGAGCAATTTTGTTCACCTGCATCTTCATACGTCCTACAGTTTGCTCGACTCTTCCATTCGCCATGAACCGTTAATCAAAAGGGCGGCTGAGTTTGGTATGCCTGCGGTTGCCATGACAGACCACGGCAATATGTTTGGCGCTATTGAGTTTTACAACACCGCCAAAAAAAACAATATAAAACCCATTCTTGGCTGTGAGGTGTATGTTGCTCCTGAGAGCCGTCATGAAAAAAAATCCAAAGACAACTTACGCGATGCCTCATATCACCTGATTCTGCTTTCGGAAAACGAAAGGGGATACAAAAACCTGTTACGTCTGATCACCAAGGGGTATCTGGAAGGATTCTATTACAAACCGCGTATTGATAAAGAACTACTTGCAGAATATTCTGAGGGGTTAATTGCCTTGAGTTCTTGTGTCCGGGGGGAGGTAGCACATAATGTCAATCGCGAAAATGTGCCGCGTGCTACTAAAGTTGCGGCTCAATATGCGGAGATCATGGGCCCGAATAATTTTTTTCTCGAGCTGCAAAATCATGGATTAGAAAATCAGGATCACATCAACAAGGAAATTATCAAAATCGGGAGAAAACTCAATATTCCCGTCGTTGCGACCAACAACTGCCATTATTTGGATAAAGAAGATTTTCGTGCGCATGAGATTCTTCTCTGTTTGCAAACAGGAAAAACCATCACTGATCCTTACCGAATGCAATATCCGGCAGCTGAATTTTATTTTAAGTCTGCTCAAGAGATGGTGGAGTTGTTCAAGGAAACACCGGAAGCCATCACAAATACCCTCAAGATTGCTGAGCGTTGTGAATTGGAATTAGAGTTCGATAAACTCAATTTGCCAGATTATCCGGTCCCAGAATCTTATACGTTAGAAACATATCTGGAAGAGATAGCACACGAAGGTCTTATAGAAAGGTTTGGGGAGGTGGACCGGTTAGGAACCAACTTTGATAAAACCATCTATGAAAAACGGTTGGATGAGGAGTTGGGTATCATCAAACGAATGGGGTATCCCGGTTATTTCCTGATTGTGTGGGATTTCATCAAATATGCGAGGGAAAAAGATATTCCTGTTGGTCCGGGTCGAGGTTCTGCGGCGGGAAGCGTTGTGGCTTATGCTCTGAAGATCACCGACATTGATCCAATGCAATACGGTCTATTGTTTGAACGTTTTTTGAATCCAGAACGGGTGAGCATGCCGGACATCGATATTGATTTTTGTATGGATGGACGTGATGACATCATTAAATATGTAACGGAAAAATACGGTGGCAACCAGAACGTGACGCAGATTATCACCTTTGGTAGCATGAACGCCAAAGGGGTGATCCGTGATGTGGGTCGAGTACTTGATATGACCTATGGTGAGGTGGATAAGCTTGCCAAGTTGGTACCGAACAAATTGAATGTCACTTTGGATGACGCATTCAAGGAAGAAAAACAGTTTGCCAAACTGCGTAAGGAAAACTCCAAAGTTGCGGAGTTACTCGATATCGCCAAGAGTCTGGAAGGTTTACAGCGCCATTGTTCCACCCATGCGGCGGGAGTTGTGATTTCATCAAAAGCATTGACCGAATTTTGTCCTCTTTATAAGGGCGGTAATGACGAGGTGGTGACGCAGTACGCAATGGGCAGTGTTGAAAAATTGGGTCTACTGAAAATGGACTTTTTGGGGCTTCGCACGTTGACGGTAATTAAAAATGCGTTAAAGCTCATCAAGCAATCTCAGAATAAAGATCTGGACATCAGTGTGATTCCTTTGAATGATTCTGCGACCTTCAAACTTTTATCCGATGCGAGAACTCTGGGCGTTTTCCAGCTGGAAAGCTCTGGAATGCGTGATCTATTAAAGAAATTAAAACCGGATTGTTTTGAAGATATCATCGCTTTGCTTGCCATGTATCGCCCGGGTCCTTTAGAAAGTGGAATGGTCGATGATTATGTCAAACGCAAGCATGGGGCAATGGAGTTGAAGTTCGATCTACCGCAACTACAAGACATCTTGGAAGAAACCCAAGGAGTGATTCTTTACCAAGAGCAGGTTATGAAGATCGCCAGCGTGTTGGCCGGATTTAGCCTTGGGGATGCCGATTTATTACGCCGCGCAATGGGTAAAAAAAAGCCTAAAGAAATGGCCGCACAGCGTGAAAAGTTTATGCTTGGAGCAGAGGGTAATAAAATTAATTTTAAAAAATCAAAGAAGATTTTTGATTTGATGGAAAAATTTGCGGGCTATGGATTCAATAAGTCTCACAGTGCTGCCTATGCGCAGATTTCTTATCAGACGGCCTATCTTAAAGCACATTATCCGTTGGAGTTTTTTGGCGCATTGATCACAAGTGATATGGATAATACCGATAAGGTTTTGCGTTATATCCACGATTGCCGCGAGATGAAAATAACGGTGCAGCCACCGGATGTGAATTTGAGCGACCGTGATTTTTCGGTCTCAGACAACAAGCTCGTTTTTGGATTGGGTGCGATCAAAAATGTCGGTAGTAAAGCCATCGATAATATTATTGAAGCTCGAAAAGAATTAGAAAAGTTTAATTCGTTGAATCAGTTGTGCGAAAGCGTAGACCTACAGCTTGCGAACAAGCGTGTGTTTGAAAGTTTGATTAAAAGCGGTGCCTGTGATTCTTTCGGACAGAGCCGAGCGCAGATGTTTAAAGAACTTCAGGCTTCCATGGAGCAAGGTCAGAAAAAGCAACGCGATCAGCAACTGGGTCAATCCAGCATGTTTGATACCTTCTTAGAAAATGTTGCATCCGAGCAAGGCAACGGAAACCATGTCGAAGAGTGGAATGATACCGACCGATTGAAGTTCGAAAAGGAGAGCATTGGATTTTATATCACTGGTCACCCTCTCGATCGGTTTACGAAAGATCTGTCCTGGTTCACTGATGCCACTTCGGCATCGGTTGCGGAAGCGGGCAGCAGTAAGACTGTCAGTATTGCGGGTATCCCTATCAAGCATCTTCCAAAAACCACTCGCAAGGGCGATAAGATGGGAATAATTACTCTGGAAGATTTGCATGGATCGGTTGAAGTGATTTTATGGCCTGAAATTTATGCAGAGGTAGAATCTCTTTTACTCGCCGAAGAACCTATTCTTGTAAAAGGGGAAGTAGATTCAGACGGCAATATGCCAAAAGTCATCGCAAAGGAAATATTTCCATTGATTCAGGCGAAGCAGCGATTTCAAGGTAGGGTGATGATTCACTTTCGTACTTTGGGATTGGAAAAAGAAACGCTTATAGCTGTTAAAGAAATATTGGCTGCAAATAAAGGTAACAATGATACAAGATTGCATTTTATTTCTCCCGACAATGAGGAGCGAGTGGTCACCGTTTCTGACGACCTACGCATCCAACCCTCTGATGAAGTAATCGAACAAATCCATTCTTTATTGGGTGAAGGCGCAATTTTATTTGAATAGGTAATAAAATCGGTTCAGGTAATTAGCCCTGATTTACTAAGCGAACAATTGATCCCTAACCTTGTATCTTAATGGGTCATTTTTTGGTGGATTAAGTCCACTATGTTCTGTGAAATCCTTAAAGCTTGTTCGTCAGTGGAATGGAATGGAATTTTCAAAACTGTCGCATTTTTGGAGATGACTTCAACGAAAAAGGTTTTTAGAATGCCAGCAAAAAGTCCAGGTAAGAAGAAAGACGAAAAAGTACGAATGGAATCAATCTGATCCCATTCAATCACAACTCTGGAGTGACCCGGAAAATGTAATTTGGAATAATGTGAGGCTATACCATGCGGTCCCAAAGTTGAAAAATATTTCATAGGAAATAATTCACGTGAAGAAATCAGGAGTTTAAAGGCCTTAGTTAAGGCCCAAAAGAGGAAGAAACCCCCTGCGGATAAAAGCATTTGGATTTGAACTTCTAAAGAATTAGCTGTCAGTATTACGAATATGAAGTAAGTTATTGTTATCATAAAAAGAACTATTGGAGCCAACATAAAAATACCGTAAAATCCTACTCCATAGATAGGAAGCCCACTAGGCAGGATGAGGGTAACATCCTTATCCGTTGCGATAATGGTCTTTGAAGCGGCTTTATCTTCATAGCTGCTGATAAAAATTAATCCGTTTTGGTAATCTTTATTTGACCAATTTACCTGATTCATATTTTCAACAAATTTATATTGTAATGTTATTCAAGTTTTGAAATTAACCGAGAGCTCCCAGCGAGTTTGCATAATACCTAAGGAAACATGGAAGTTAAAGAATTTGCTTTGAAATATTTTAGGGATACCCTAACCAATGGCCTAACCGTAGTTACGGTAGAGATGCCTCATATTCATACTATGGAAGTTTCGATGTTCGTGCGCGCTGGGTTGCGCTACGAGAACCCACAGAATAATGGGATATCCCATTTCTTAGAACACATGATGTTCCGTGGTAACAAGAAATATCCTAACTCGATTGCATTAAACATGGAATTTGAAAATATTGGACGCGATTTAAGGGCTTCGACATTAGGAGAATACACTCAGTATGGGTTTAGTCCGCATGTGTCACAACTTGAAAAAGGACTAGAGTTATTTTCGGAGTTTTTTTCCTCTCCCACTTTTCCTGAGATTGAATTGGAGCGAGGAATTATTCTTGAGGAATATTTTGAAGAACTAAATGAAGAGGGAGTCAACGTTGATATAAATAATCAAGCTTGCAAATTACTCTATCCAGACACACCAATGGCATGGCCTACAATTGGTACGGAAGAAACGATCAAATCAATTAAAGCAGAGATGTTAAGAGATTATTTTAATAGGCACTATGTGCCTGGAAATATGGTGCTAGCTTTTGCCGGTCCCATTGAACATACCAACGTTTTTAAACTTGCTAAAAATTATTTTTCCAGCCTAGAAAATGGCGTGGAACCCTTCCCTAAAGATCATTTTTTTGGAAGTATAAGTGAAAACCAGGAACAGCCGGGGCTTCATTTCCAAGAAGATTCTGACAGCCAAATTGAATTACAAATTTGTTTCCGTTCTTGCTCCTATAACCATCCTGATTTTTTAGTTTTAGCTTTGATAAGCCGAGTCTTTGATGATGGGTTTACTTCACGACTTCAAAGGGTGTTAAGAGAAGAGCGGGGATTAGTTTATTCTGTTGAGTGTCGGGCCACAAGTATGTCAGACCTCGGAACCATAGACTTTGATGTTGCCATGCGTCATGAAAAAGTTATGGAGGTGACAGATCTTCTTCTAAAAGAGATAAGAAATTTTGTGAAGGAAGGGCCGACGGAAAATGAACTAGCTCATATTAAAAAGAGGTATTTTTTTGAACTCGACTCAGAACTTGATGATCCATATAGACAGGTAGTGCGTTATGCATTTCCTCATCTTTATTCCAGGGAAATGTCTTTGGAAGAGGAAAGAATCCTTATTGAGTCCATTACCGTAAAAAAAATGCAGGAAGTGGCGAACAAAGTTTTTGACTCTAAAAGGCTTAATTTAATTCTTGTGGGCCCCTACACCTCCAAGCTAAAGTCCCAACTTGAAGATTTAATTCATAAATTCTAATCCCTTTAAAAAAATATGTTTTTCCAGAAAATTTCCTTCCTGACTCTGAGTCTTATTTTTTTATTAATTAACTTTGGTTGCTCTACAAATATTGAAAGTTGCTTGGAAGAAGAAAGTTGTGGCCCTGTAATTAAGGTTATAGATTTTGAGGGAAGTTTGCCGGATAACCCTTTTGATCCTTTTTGGAGTAGCGGGCAAGCTCCTGTTTCCACTTTGGTTGAATTAGGACCGCAAATGATTACGAACCCTAAATGGCCGAACCCCTCCACTACAGAGGTTTCAATAAGAGCTATTAAAAATAGAGATGAAATTGTAATTTTACTCGAATGGAATGATAAAACTAAAGACGGCAACTTCGAGCATTCCTCTTTGTATGTAGATAGAGCAGCGTTAATGTTTCCTGTTAAGGTTGATAGTGAACCCCCCTCAATCACTATGGGTGAGCCGGGGGTACCAGTAAATATTTGGCAATGGAAATCAATTGGTGGAGAAAAGGGACAACCTGGTGTTAAAGAACAAAAAGGGTTAGTTTATCAAACTATAGAAGACCTGAATGCGGAAGGTTATAGTACATTGACTTATCAAAGCCAACAAAATGTTAAAGGTACTGCGCTATGGAAGAATAATAAATGGCGGTTAATTTTTAAACGTGACCTTATTGTTGCCGATCTTAATGATGTTCAATTGCGGCAATCAGTTTTAATGGCGGTAGCCGTGTGGAATGGATCGAACAGAGAGTTGAATGGACAGAAGGGGCTAGCAGGTTGGATGCTGTTGAAATTTAATTGATGGAATTTGCTTTACCGTATTTTCTTTCAAGGGTTTTTTGAAACTTCTTCCAAGGGGCTTGGAGAGCGGGAACCAGCTTTTCTTTTAATTCATTTGGAACGTAATTGATTTTATCCACAGGCCAGTCTTCTACGTTTCTTATATCCAATCCTTCCCTCTTGTATGGCTCTAATAGTGCTTCCTCAAACCCATAAACCAATGCAGAAGAATAAACACGATGATATTGCTCTTCGACACTTTCCTTTGAGCGTAGACCCTTTATAAAATTTTCTAAAAGATTTTTAATGATGGGCTCTGCATGCTCGATAAAATCAGGAGTTAGCGCTGCGCGTAATGTCATATGGGTGATTAGCACATCTTGAAGTAGAAACTTCAACTCTGAAATCTCTTTTTTAGCCGGCCTCGTATTTATGTTTAAAAGCTCCTTTAATGTTTTTATATTACGGATCATATCGTATATTATGGATTCCTCCCAACTAGCTTTATTCCAGACGAAAAATGCTCTTACATAGTTTGCTCTTCCTTTGGTATCCCACATTTGCAATGCAGTGGTTGGGCGAATCTTGTTGGAGTAGGGGATCTTTTCACCCCATTTAGGGTCAACCAGATCCAAGCCATAGCGTCCAAAAACTTCAGTGAAATTTTTTTGATAAAGCTGCATCAGTTTTTCAAAATTTTCTTTTTCATCAAGAGGGCCGTCTTGAGGTAGGCTGACAATAGAGTATAGACGAACGACATTGGTTCTGGCCTCCCCATCATCTAAGGCCACCATATAGGATCCACCCCACATTCCTGCCGAAATTGGGGTGTCCAGGTTATGGGTTTCCTTCATTTGAAGAGAAATGTGGGCCGAAAATTCTTTAAAAAGGTTATGTAGGTAATAAAGATTTATACGTTTATTTTGGGAATAGAGATGTCCGGGAAGAATTTTATAGTCCATATTTACTAATCCGTAACGGCACCTCTACTAGCGGAACTAACAACTTTGGCATATTTAGCTAAAACACCCTTTTTATATTTAATCTCTTTGGGTTTGAAACTTTTGCTTCGATTTTTAAGTTCTTCCTGCTTTAAATCTACATCGACTCTGTTATTTTCGATATCGATTTGGATGATGTCTCCATTTTGCAATAATGCAAGGTTTCCTCCTACTTGTGCTTCAGGGGCTACATGACCGATAACTATTCCATAGGTTCCGCCAGAAAACCGACCGTCTGTGATCAGTGCAACTTTACCGCCTAGTCCTTTGCCAACAATGGCAGCAGTAGGTGCCAGCATTTCTCGCATTCCAGGACCCCCCTTAGGGCCTTCGTACCGGATGACAATTACATCACCGGCTTTTATTGTGTCTTCAAGAATTGCATCGAGACATTCTTCTTCAGAATCGAAAACTATTGCGGGTCCAGTAAAATTACGGGTTTTTACACCAGATACTTTTGCAACAGCACCTTCTAAACAAAGATTCCCTTTTAAAATAACGAGATGCCCTTCCGTGGACTTTGGTTGGTCAATAGGTAATATGACATCCTGATTTGTGGGGGGCTGATGTGGAACATCTTTTAAGTTTTCTGCGACGGTTTTTCCGGTAACTGTAAGACAATCTCCATGGATCATTCCTGCATTCAACATCATTTTCATCACCTGTGGGATTCCACCGGCATGGTGCAAATCGACAGCCACGTATGGTCCTGAAGGTTTTAGATCACAAAACAGCGGAATTTTCTTGCGGATGGATTCAAAATCATCGATGGTCAACTCTACATCAGCTGAGTGTGCGATGGCAAGTAGGTGCAATACGGCATTAGTGGACCCGCCAATAGCCATAATAACGGCAATTGCATTTTCAAAAGCTTTGCGAGTCATGATGTCCCGTGGAAGAATATTGTGTTTTATCATGTTCATGAGTGTTTCTGCGCAGAGCCCGGTATTGAGTTCCTTTTCTTTATCTTCATTTGCCATCGTTGAGCTATAAGGGAGGCTCATTCCCATTGCTTCGAATGCAGAGGACATGGTGTTGGCGGTATACATACCACCGCAAGAACCAAATCCAGGGCAAGCATTTTTTTCAATTTCGGTGAGTTGATTTCTATCGATGGTTCCAGCCCCGAACTGACCCACCGCCTCAAAAACACTGACAACGGTCAAGTCTTTCCCATCAAGATGACCAGGTTTAATCGTTCCTCCATAAACAAATATTCCGGGAATATTGAGTCTCGCCATACCCATCATAGCTCCGGGCATGTTTTTGTCGCATCCGCCAATACAAATAACGGCATCCATGCTTGCACCGCGACAAACCGTCTCAATAGAGTCGGCAATCACATCGCGACTTATGAGCGAACATTTCATACCTTCTGTACCCATTGAAATACCATCACTGATGGTAATTGTTCCAAAAGTTTGGGGCATTCCCCCTTCTTTCCTGATTTGATCTGCTGCAATATCGGCCAGCTTTCCTAGACCGGCATTGCATGGGGTGATATCACTTTGACCGTTTGCTACACCCACTATGGGTTTTTGAAAATCTTTATCAGAAAACCCAACTGCACGTAGCATTGCTCGATTGGGTGCACGCCTATCTCCTTGGGTAACAACTTGGCTTTTAGAGTTTAATGATTCAGAACTCTGCGACATAAATAACTCCTCTATTAAAAAAATATCCTCATTTGAGAATAAAATTTTATTTATTTAAGAGATGATTTTAATACGAATTATTTTTCTTGGTCTTCAATCATATTCAATATGGGACGATGAAAATATCCATCGCCGTTATTAGAATGCGAGATGGCGTAGTATACAGGATGTTCCATAGATTTTAAATGGGCCTGAGACCCGGAAATTTCAATTTTATGTTGAAAGGAAATGATCGGGGTTTTTCTGTCTTGTTTCCAGGTTTTTCCAGAAAAAATCGATTTTTCAGACAAGAAAGCTGGAAGACGATAGGCTCGTTGGGAATAAAGATAGTCGAG